>Ga0314774_1000789_pt1 | contig 22657 bp, 19 predicted proteins | sample MetaGCBIA2018_FD_204515 | JGI IMG/M metagenome (GOLD analysis project Ga0314774, IMG submission 204515) | Cryopeg brine microbial communities from Beaufort Sea near Barrow, Alaska, United States - CBIA 2018 | ecosystem: Environmental > Aquatic > Marine > Coastal | place: USA: Alaska | collected...
ATCCAAGAGGGATTGTTGGAACAATAGAAGACGTTACGGACTTTGATCCAAACTAATAAACCTAAAAATTTAATATTATGGCAACTTTAGAAAACATTATCAGGAATTACATTTTCATTAAAGATGAAAATTCAACCCATCATCGACATTTTATGAATTCCGTCAAATCCAAAAGGGATTGTTGGAACAACAGAAGACGTTACGGACTTTGATCCAAACTAATAAACCTTAAAAATTTAATATCATGGCAACTTTAGAAAACATCATCAGGAATTACATTTTCATTAAAGATGAAAATTCAACCCATCATCGACATTTTATGAATTCCGTCAAATCCAAAAGGGATTGTTGGAACAACAGAAGACGTTACGGACTTTGATCCAAACTAATAAACCTTAAAAATTTAATATCATGGCAACTTTAGAAAACATCATCAGGAATTACATTTTCATTAAAGATGAAAATTCAACCCATCATCGACATTTTATGAACTCCGTCAAATCCAAGAGGGATTGTTGGAACAACAGAAGACGTTACGGACTTTGATCCTCACTAATAAACCTTAAAAATTTAATATCATGGCAACTTTAGAAAACATCATCAGGAATTACATTTTCATTAAAGATGAAAATTCAACCCATCATCGGCATTTTATGAACTCCGTCACATCCAAGAGGGATTGTTGGAACAACAGAAGACGTTACGGACTTTGATCCTCGCAAAATCGGGAATAATGAATTTCCATAAAAATAGTCGGTACACTCGTTGATACCGGCTATTTTTTATTATTGCCCTTCCCTATTTCACTTTTAACTTTCATAAAAACAGTTAAAAATACCCAAACAACCTTATAAAATTTATAAGTATTCGTTTATTTGCAGAGTTTAAAACCTACTATGCTAGAACGAATTAAAAAGTCCCCAAAATTAAAATGGGCGCTTGGGATATTATTAGTTTTAATTGTCCTCCCCCTATTATTTTATATCAGTATTTATTTTGGATTCTTCGGAAAAATTCCCACTTCAAAGGAATTGAGTGAGCTTAAACAAAGTGAAGCTACCCAGGTTCTTTCAGATGAGGGAAAATTAATTGGGAAATATTACATATTTGACCGACAGCCAATAGTTTACGAACAAATGCCCCAGCATCTCATAGATGCCTTGATTGCGACCGAGGATATCCGCTTTTTTGAGCACGGGGGTATAGACAGCAGAAGTCTACTCAGGGTCTTCTTTAAAACACTATTGCTTCAGGATAAATCTTCGGGGGGTGGAAGCACCATTACATTGCAGCTTGCAAAAAATTTATATGGAAGGAAAAATCACGCTTTAGGGATTGTTGTAAATAAACTTCAGGAATCTATTATTGCAACACGCCTGGAAAATGTTTATTCAAAAAATGAAATTTTAACCCTTTACTTCAATACGGTTCCTTTTAGCGATAATACTTTTGGCATTGAAAGCGCGGCGATGAAGTTTTTTGATAAGCATACCAGAGAACTCAATTTGGAAGAATCGGCTGTATTGGTGGGGATGTTAAAAGCCTCCCATTATTATAATCCTAGAATTTTTCCTGAAAGAAGCCGGTTGCGCCGCGATGTAGTTTTGGTGCAAATGAATAAATACGGATTTTTAAGCGATCCGGATCTGCAACTTGCCAAACAAAAGGATTTGGACCTGGATTACCATTACTATGGTCATGACCAGGGTTTGGCACCTTATTTTCGGGAACAGCTTCGTCAGGATCTCAGCGCTATTCTGGATACCTTAAAAACAAAAAACGGAGAATCCTTTAATATTTACCGTGACGGCTTGATCGTACACACTACTTTAAATTTTAAAATGCAGGAATTGGCCGAGGAAGCCGTGAGTGCCAGTATGGAAAAATTGCAGAAAGCACACGAAAGATCCTATGGAAAGAAAGGACCCTGGATTACAAATAAACAAATTATACTGGATGCGGTCAAGCGCACCGATATTTATAAAAAGCTCAATAAAGCAGGACTTTCAGACGATGAGATTTTAGCTAATTTGGACAAAAGAACCAGTGAAATGGAGCTTTTTAGTTATGATGAGCAAAAAATTGTCAAAGCGAGCACCCTGGATAGTATTTCTCATTACCTGAAATTTTTGAACACCGGGTTTTTAGCATTAGAACCCACTACAGGAGCCGTAAAATCTTGGGTGGGCGGAGTAGATTTTGAATATTTTAAATACGACCATGTATCCCAAAGCAAGCGGCAAGTTGGATCTACCTTTAAACCTTTTGTGTATACTGCTGCTTTGGAAAACGGAATGGAACCCTGCACCTATTTTTCGCCAAATGAAGTAACTTATGAAGATGGATGGACCCCATCTAATTCCGGCTCTTTAAGTGATGATCCTTATATGAATTACAATTTAAAGACCGCACTAAGCCATTCTATTAATACCATCGCGGTAAAAGTACTGATGGAAACAGGTATTGATAAAGTTATTGATCAGGCTAAAAAAATGGGGATTGAATCCAAATTGCCCAAAGTACCTTCACTTGCACTTGGAACGGCAGAACTTAGTGTAAAGGAACTCGCCAAAGCCTATACAAGTTTTGTGAATAACGGAAAATCCAGCACCCCATATTATATTACTAAAATTGAAGATGGAAATGGAAATATTTTAGCTGAGTTTAAACCGGAAGTCTCAAAAAACCGTGTGATTTCAGAGGTTAATCGTCAGGTAATGATAGAGATGATGAAAGCCACCGTAAATGAAGGAACGGCAACAAGGTTGAGAGGTACCTATAAATTAAAAAATGATATTGCCGGTAAGACCGGAACTACTCAATCCAACAAGGACGGATGGTTTGTTGGCATAACCCCAAAATTGGTAACCGTTACCTGGGTGGGAGCAGATGATCACCGGATTGGTTTCAGAAATACGGCAATTGGTCAGGGCGCCAATTCGGCATTGCCAATTTTCGCATTATTTCTTCAGAAATTAAATCAGGATGATCAATTTAATGAGATCACCCAGGCCCGTTTTAAAACGCCTTCTGCTGAAGTTGTTGAAATGATGGATTGTGAGGTAAGTAAACGGGATGGCTTTTTTGAACGATTATTGACCAGTCCGGAGAAGAAAAAAGGAAATAAACAAAACGGTAAAAAGGAAAAGGGATTTTTTAAACGATTATTTGGGAAGAAGGATAAGAATTAAAATTTCAAATTTCAAGAACCAAATTCCAAATTCCAAAAAAAAAATAACGAGGCATCCCGATTACATCGGGAGGGGCAATTAAACCCAAAAGATTAAAATAAGTAATCAGTTCATAAAATTTTGAGTGCCTAAAATGCCTAAAGTAAAGGAGCCTCTATTTTTCTGAAGATACAAGGAAGTGAATTTTCAAACTTGCTCATTCAAACAGCTGATTTTCAACTAAATTCTGGCTGTTTTGATCAATATTGATCCACTTTTATTTTTTCTTAACACTCAAAGTACTTCAAACTTTAGCCACTTTAAGTACTGATTACTCATCAATAAATTTTGCCAGATTTGAAGATCCTTAAAACCGACTTCGTAAATTCACCAAAAGCCCCAGGAATAATGGAAAAGCGTTTAGAACTTCAATTTCAAGGATTTTTGGCCACTCCTCCACTTTGGTTTAAAAATGATTTGTTCAATCTGCCACAATTTGAATTTCCCCGGTCTCCTCTGCTTTCAAAAGAAACAATACTAGCAGGAAGCCCATCCCTGCTCACAAATTTTGTGCTTGGGAAACGGGCCGAAAGCTTTTTTGACCTCGCACTTACACATTCGGACAGATTCCAGGTAATCGCTCAAAATATCCAAATTCAGCGGGAAAAGATAACTTTGGGTGAAATCGATTTTTTAATTGAAGACCCCATCAAAAACCGGAAACTTCATGTAGAATTGGTATGCAAATTCTACGTCTATGATCCGTCATTTGAGAATGAATTGGAACGCTGGATAGGTCCTAACCGAAAAGACACCTTGCTTCAGAAAACCGAAAAATTAAAGAAAAAGCAATTGCCGCTTCTCCATAAACCTGAAACTGAGCATTATCTTTCAGAATTAAAGCTGCAGTCTGGGGAAATTGTGCAGGAAGTATGTTTTAAAGCCAATTTATTTATTCCGAAAAACCTTAAAAACAAGGAATTTAAGCATATCAACAATGAGTGTGTTTCAGGATTTTGGATGCATTCTGAAGAATTCACCGAAACCGATTATGGCAAGTTTCAATTTTCAGTTCCAAAAAAACAAGATTGGTCCATTGATCCGAAATATGGTGAAAATTGGATTTCATATTCTGAAATAAAAAAAAGTATCGGGGAATCATTCCTTCAGAAAAAATCCCCACTTCTTTGGATCAGGAAAAACAGAAGCCAGTTCGAGCGTGCATTTGTAGTTTGGTGGTGAGGAATGAAATTCTGGTAACTTGAAATGAACCCTGTTTCTTTCTGAAGTATTTATTTCAGTAATTGTTAATTTTTCCTGTGATTAGCTTGTAACTTTGGCCCTCTTAAAATCCAATGAAATTTTTATGAAGTCCAATTTTGAAGAAGCGATCAAAACTACCTGGTTTAGTATCCTTGGAAATGCCTTATTTGCTATTGCCAAAGGAATTACCGGAATTTTTGGGAATTCCTACGCTCTTATTGCCGATGCAATTGAATCTACCACCGATGTATTTTCATCAATCTTTGTGCTTCTTGGTTTGAAATATGCGAATAAACCACCGGATGCCAATCACCCTTATGGTCATGGGAAAGCAGAGCCATTGGTTACCTTTGCCATTTCCGGGTTTTTGGTGGCCTCTGCCACTGTGATCGCTTACCAAAGCATCGAAAATATACAGACCCCACATGAGATTCCCGAGCCTTACACCCTTATTGTATTGGCCGTAATTGTAGTAATCAAAGAATTTTTTTATAGGGTAGTTTCCAAAAAAAGTGATGAAACAAAAAGCACCGCGCTTAAAGCAGATGCCTGGCACCACAGAAGCGACGCCATAACCTCATTGATGGCTTTTATAGGAATTTCCATCGCTTTATTTTTGGGGAAAGGTTATGAAGCCGCAGATGACTGGGCAGCCTTGTTGGCTTCAGGATTTATTTTGTACAACGCATATCAAATCCTCAGGCCGGCATTGGGAGAAGTCATGGATGAGCATATGTATGATGATATGATCAAAAATATCCGAAAAGAAGCTGGAAAAGTTCCCGGGGTAAAGGAAACTGAAAAATGCTTTGTTCGCAAAGCCGGAATGACTTTTCATGTAGATTTGCACATTGCTGTAAATTCCGGAATTAGTGTCAAGGAAGGACATAATATTGCACACAGGGTCAAAGATCAGTTGTTGTCTGAATTGCCTGAAATTGCAGATGTTTTGATCCATATTGAACCATTTGAAGAATTGAATCAAGTATAATTTCTTTGATGATTTTTAACTTCACATCCTTATAAGATGTTCCCATTTTTATCTCCCCAATTTTAGGTTTTAATCTATAATCAAGTTCGATTATTTAAGGGGTTAATAAATCATTTCATTTTTTCCTTTTTAATCTTGGTCGTTTAGACTTTAAGTACTGTTTAGTTTCCTATTTATTAAGAAATATTTAGCACTCCACAAGCAATTTATCCTTTGATTTTAAGGCAATTAGGCTTAAATTGATACTGTAAAAACCAGAAAAAAAGGACGTCATGGAATTAATGAGTCAACAGAAATTTGAAAAATTGTCACAATTCACAAATGAGGTTTGTGTTTCGATATTTATTCCTACCCAACGTGCAGGACATGAGGTATTGGAGGGAAAAAACCAGATCAATCTGAAATCGAAATGGAATGAGATCAAGCTGCAACTTGAAAAAAAAGGTGTTTCAGCTGAAAAGATAAAAAATATAGGTAGCCCAATTGAAGAATTATTGCAGGATATGGATTTTTGGCGCCACCAATCTGATGGATTAGCTGTTTTTTCTGCGGAAGGTTTTTTTGATAAATATACTCTTCCCATCAATTTTGAGGAATATCATTATATATCCAAGGAATTTTACATTAAGCCCCTTGTACCCATCCTTGCAGAAGATGGCAGGTTTTATCTTCTTTCGTTACAATTGGAAGACGTAGCCTTATTTGAAGCGACTCAACACAGTATTGGCGTGGTGTACGTAGAGGATCTAATCCCTTCAAGGTTGGAGGAACGTGTTGGATTTGATTATACGGAAAAGGCGCTTCAACTAAGGCCACAGAAACAAGGCGAGGGAAATAAGGGATATCACGGTCATGGAGGAGCTGACAACAATAAAAAAAGCGAAATTTTCAGATACTTCAGGGCTATAGATGAAGGCCTGGAACCTGTTCTCCACAATAAAAATATTCCCTTAGTGATTGCCTGTCAGGATTCCTTTTTCCCAATCTATAAGGAAGCCAATTCATATCAATATTTATATGGGGAGGAAGCTGTCGGAAATCCAGCTTATATCGATATGTTGGAATTGCATGAAAAGGCATTGAAACTTATGGAACCCTATTTTGAAAAAACCAAAAGGGAAAAACTTAAAAAATTTGAAGATCTAAATCAAACTGTTAAGACATCTGCCTCTGTTTATGATATCATTCCTGCAATAATTCAGGGAAAAGTTGATACTTTGTTCCTGGATAACAAAGAGGATATTTGGGGGATTTACAATGAAAATACTATGGCAGTGGAAGTTCAGGATGAGCAATCTCCAACAAACCTCTCCCTTATGAACCTGGCGGCCAAAGCGGTAATTGAACATGGTGGAAACGTGTTTTTGATTGAACCCGAAGCAATGCCGGAAAAAAGTTCAAAAATGAATGCGCTTTATAGGTTTAGTTAAATAACATCAACAGTTCAGATCATTTCTGAAATGAAAAAAAATTCGTCAGGTGGGAAGAAATTCTGCCTGACCTTTTTTTTATTTTATCAGACGAAGGTTTTTATTAAAAAAGCTAACTTAGCTTCATAAAATTTATAACAATGGAAAATAATTTGGCTGTATTAATAGATGGAGATAATATCCCTTCAGCATACGTTAAAGAAATGATGGAGGAGATCGCTAAATACGGAAATCCAACAATTAAACGTATTTACGGGGATTGGACAAAACCGCAACTTACAAAATGGAAAAATGTGTTGTTGGAAAATGCCATTAACCCTATGCAACAATATGGATATACTACCGGTAAAAACGCTACCGACTCTGCGATGATCATAGATGCGATGGATATTTTATACTCCCAGAAAGTTCAGGGGTTTTGCATTGTTTCCAGTGATAGTGATTTTACGAAATTGGCTACACGCCTGCGCGAAGCAGGGATGAAAGTGATTGGGATTGGGGAAAAGAAAACCCCCAGACCTTTTATTGTGGCCTGTGATAAATTCATTTATATCGAAATCCTGAAGGATGAATCCAAAGAGCAGGAAACCGATGTTGTAAAAGGAAAACCTGCCAAAAAGGACAATGTAGATAAAATCACCCCTAAAGTGATCAAATTGATCGCCAGCACCATTTCTGATGTAGCCGATGAAGACGGTTGGGCATTTCTTGGAGATGTAGGAGGATTGCTTCAAAAGAAACAACCCAACTTTGACTCCCGAAATTACGGATTTCAAAAACTGACACCTATGATTAGTTCCATTGATAAATTTGAAGTGGAATCCCGTGAAAATCAGGTTGGCCGCTTTAAACTGATCTACGTCAGAAATAAAACTGATAAGTAAATTCAATATTAATTACTGCTCCTAATATTATTAATAATCCCATGCGAAGCATAAAAAAGATCCATAAAGCGGAATACCGGCCGATTGCCGATTTGATCACCTATTCGCCAATGCCAACCCGGGATTTGCAAATGATAGATCCGTTCCTATTTTTAAACCATCACGGGCCACAAAAATATGCTCCAAATAACAATGGTTTACCTTTTGGACCACACCCGCATCGGGGAATGGAAACCGTGACTTTTATTCTGGAAGGAGATATTGCACATAAGGATTCCGATGGACATAAAAGCATAATTCAAAGTGGCGGAGTACAATGGATGACCGCCGGCAGCGGACTTATACATTCGGAAGTCTCATCTGATGATTTTAAGGAACACGGTGGGAATCTGGAAATCCTTCAGCTATGGTTGAATCTTCCCGCAAAGTTAAAAATGACAAAACCTCAGTACAAAGGTTTTCAGAAAAATGAAATTCCAAAAATATCTTTGGATGAAGGAAAAATCACGGCACAGGCTATATCCGGTAGTTTCAACGCAATTAAAGGAGCCTTCCAAACCTTGACAAATGTAAATTTAACAACGCTCTTTTTTAAAGAAACCGGAAAGCTGGATTTAACTGTTCCAAAAGAAAATAACATCTTTTTCTATGTGATCAAAGGAGAATTAATGGTAAACAAAAAACTGGTAAAAGCCCTCAATCTCGTAGAATTTGAGAATAATGCCGAAAACCTTACTATTGAAGCCCAAACCGATAGTATTCTTTTATTCGGTCATGCTGCTCCTTTAAACGAACCTGTAGTTGCCAGAGGACCATTTGTAATGAACAGCATGGACGAAATCCACCAGGCTTATAAAGATTATGAGGCCGGGAAATTTGGGGAGTGGAAAGAATAGTTTAATGCCTTTCTTCCAGAACTTTTACGATATCCTTTAAAGTAAACCCCTTTGCCTGAAGCAAAATTAAATAGTGAAACAATAAATCGGCGCTTTCATTTAAAAACAAGTCATCGTTATCATCTTTAGCTTCAATTACAGTTTCTATTGCCTCTTCCCCTACTTTTTGAGCGATGCGATTGATCCCTTCATCAAAGAGGGAAACTACATAACTGTTTTTTTCCTGACGTAATTCAGGTTCGATCCCGCTTAACTTCTTGCGATCTTCAATAATCCCTTCAAGTTTACTCAGAAATCCGAAGTTTGGATTATTGTCTTCTCCCCAACAGGTATCTGTGCCGGTATGACAGGTTGGGCCGTGTGGAATCACTGAAATCAGCAAGGAATCACTATCACAATCATTCTTTATACTCACCAATTCCAGGTAGTTTCCGCTTTCCTCCCCCTTGGTCCACAAACGATTTTTAGTCCGACTATAGAAAGTAACTTTTTTTAATTCATTGGTTTTTAAAAAAGCTTCCTCATTCATATATCCAAGCATCAACACATTTTTTGTAGTTGCATCCTGAATAATTGCCGGAACCAGTCCATCATTGTTTTTATTAAAATCTATTTTCATAATTGTTTATTTCTATATTTTTTAACCACTAACCTGCCTGCCGGTAGGCAGGTGCACGAATATTATTCTATTGTCTTGACTCTTGATTCTTAATTCTTCTTTTTACTTCGTACTTCTAACCTCGTACTTCTAACCTCGTACTTCTAACTTTTTTTAGTCTTTTTTCTATTCTCTATTTTTTTTTATCTTAAGAAAAGTCAATTTGAATTTCTCACTTCTCAATACTCAGTACTCAATACTCAATACTATTTCAACTAAATCCTAACAGCTATCCCATTCCTTCTCAATTCCTGCTTTAAATCAATAATTTCAATTTCCTTAAAGTGAAAAACACTCGCCGCAAGTGCTGCATCTGCTTTTCCTTCTTTAAAAGTATCGCAAAAATGCTGCATACTTCCGGCTCCTCCCGAAGCAATTATGGGAATGTGCAATTCTGATGAAAGCCGGGCAAGAGCTTCATTGGCAAAGCCGTTTTTGGTGCCATCATTATTCATAGATGTAAATAAAATCTCCCCTGCTCCACGTTTTTCAACCTCTTTAGCCCAATCGAATAAATTGAGTTCGGTTGGGATTTGTCCGCCCATTAAATGTACGATCCATTCTCCATCTATTTTCTTGGCGTCTATAGCCACCGTGATACACTGGTTGCCAAATTTTGCCGCCAAATCATTGATGAGCTGCGGATTTTTTATCGCTGAAGAATTAATGGAAACCTTATCGGCCCCATTTTTAAGAAGAATATCTACATCTTCTACAGATGAAATTCCGCCTCCTACAGTAAATGGAATATTTACCTTTTCTGCAACCCTCAATACCAACTCGGCAAGGGTTTTTCGCTTTTCTTCTGTCGCCGAAATATCCAAAAAAACCAGTTCGTCAGCTCCTGATCTCGCATAAATTTCAGCCAATTCCACCGGATCTCCTGCATCCCGAAGATCCAAAAAATTTATTCCTTTAACCGTTCTGCCATCTTTTATATCCAGACAGGGAATTATTCTTTTTGTAAGCATAAGTGAGATTTGAGATTTTAGTATTGAGATATGAGATTTAGTATTTATCTAGTATTACCGAATTTCACATCAATTTCTGAATATTTATTTTCCTTCCAAATTGCACCAATTAACTTGAATATGAATCCATTCTATTCATCCTGTTTCTATCTTCTTGTTGTTTATAATTTCTAACTTTTTTATGACTTGTACCTTGTTAAAGCATCTAAAATCTCATTTCTCAGATCTCAAATCTTACTTATAAAAGCTTCCAGTTCCTTCATGCTTATTCTTCCTTCGTAAATTGCTTTACCAATGATGGTTCCTTCGCATCCCATCTCAGCTAATTTGGGAAGTTCGTTAAAAGTTGAAATTCCTCCGGAAGCGATCAGGTTTAATGTTCCTGATCCATTCTTTGTTTCGGCAAGGATCTTTTTATAGAGTTCGAATGAAGGCCCTTCCAACATCCCATCTTTGGAAATATCGGTGCAAATTACATATTTCACACCTTCATTTTGATATTGCTGAATAAAAGGGATCAATTCTTCTTCCGATTCTTCCTGCCATCCGCTTATGGCTACTTTTTCATTATTGGCATCGGCCCCAAGGATGATTTTATCACTTCCGAATTTTTGCAGCCAGGATTTAAATATTTCTGGATCCTTCACTGCAATACTGCCACCAGTAATTTGATGTGCGCCACATTCAAAAGCTACCTGCAGATCTTTATCAGATTTTAATCCTCCGCCAAAATCTATTTTTAGACTGGTTTTGGAAGCTATTTGTTCCAAAACCTTATTATTTACAATATGCTTTGACTTTGCCCCATCCAGATCTACAAGGTGTAAATATTCAATTCCGTGGGCTTCAAATTGCTTTGCAACTTCCAACGGATTCTCGTTATATATTTTTTTGGTGCTGTAATCACCTTTTGAAAGCCTTACGCATTTTCCGTCTATGATGTCTATTGCCGGTATGATTCTCATTTGAAATACGAAGTTTGAAATTAGATGTTAGATGTTAGATGTTAGATGTTAGAAATTTATTTTTCTAATTGAATTTACCCATTTAGTTTTAAATGTTTTAATAATTGATCATTGTCGTATATTTTTTTATTTTCCGGGATCTTGCAGATTTTAGTAGATAATAATCAGGGTAATTCAGATATTTTTGATTTCCCTTTTCTATATTCTATTGGCTTATCAACTCATTTAGTTTTTTAGCCACTAATATTATTCTTTAGTCTCCCTACTATTGTCTTGGTTCTTGGCTCTTGCATCTATTCTCTTTGTTCTTTTTTCTCCATACTTCCTACCTCTAACTTCAAAAAGTTTTCCAATATTTTTGCTCCGGCATCACTGCTTTTTTCGGGGTGAAATTGAACGCCATAATAATTATCTTTTTTAATAGCTGAAGTATATTCAACTCCATATTCAGTTTTGGCGATGGTTTCTTCACAATCCGGAACGTAATAGCTATGTACCAAATACACATATTCATTTTCATTAATACCTTCAAACAACTGTGATTCCAGATTAAACACCTGATTCCATCCTATTTGCGGTACTTTCAGTTCGTCGTTAAACTTTACAACTTTTACATCAAAAATACCCAGTCCCTGTGTATTTCCCTCTTCTGAAGATTTGCACATCAGCTGCATTCCCAGGCAAATTCCCAAAACCGGCTGTTTTAAAGTTGGGATCAATTTATCCAAACCGGTAGATCTCAGCATTTTCATAGCGCTTCCCGCTTCTCCCACTCCGGGAAAAATCACTTTATCCGCATTCGAAATTTCCCCGGCATCTTTGCTTAAAACAGCTTCATAACCAAGCCTTTTAATCGCGAATTTGATGCTCTGTATATTTCCTGCGCCGTAATCAATAATCACTATTTTCATAAATATTAAATTGCTTCTCCTAACTTTCCAGATTATTTAATTGTAATCGAATTTTTATTTCCCACAGATAAATATCTTTAATTTTTTTTAGTCTTCAGGTTATGTTTTTTTAGCCACGAACCTGCCGTTGACAGCAGGCAGGTACACGAATATTTTATTTGCTCTTTCTTCTCTTTGCTCTTTCCTCTTTCCTCTTTCCTCTCTCCTCTTTCCTCTATTTTTATTTCCCGCAGATTATCGCAGAAAAAAGTCGCAGATCCCCCAGATAAAAAAGAGATTAATTTGTCAATTCTCTTTTCTCTCTTTTCTTTTTTCTATCCTCTCTCCTCTATTTTCTCTTCTAACTTCTAACCTCGTACTTCAAACTTCCCTACAACATTCCTTTAGTAGACGGCAAGATCATTTTTTCAGCATCCCTTTTTACGGCCATTTTAATGGCTTTGGCAAAGGCTTTAAAAATTGCTTCAATTTTATGATGCTCGTTCGTGCCTTCCGCTTTTATGTTCAGATTGGCTTTGGCCCCGTCACTAAAGGATTTAAAAAAGTGATAGAACATTTCCGCGGGCATTTTCCCAATCATTTCCCGTTTAAAGTCGGCTTCCCAAACCAACCAATTCCTGCCTCCAAAATCTATGGCCGCCTGTGCCAGGCAATCGTCCATTGGCAAACAAAATCCGTAGCGTTCAATTCCAAGTTTGTTTCCCAGGGCTTTACTGAACACCTCTCCAAGAGCTATGGCAGTGTCTTCTATGGTGTGATGTTCATCAACCTCAAGATCGCCTTTAACGTCAATTTCCAGGTCCATTTGACCGTGACGGGACAGTTGATCCAACATATGATCGAAAAAAGCGATTCCCGTGGAAATATTTGATTTCCCCGTGCCATCCAAATTGAGCTTTATTCGAATATCCGTTTCATTGGTTTTTCTTTTAATTTCAGCAGTCCGGTCGTTCAGTTTTAAAAATTCATAAATTTCCTCCCAGCTATCGGTTTTTAACGCAATGCTCTTTTCCAGTTCAGTTTTGTCATTTTTCAGTTCGTCATTTCCCAATTCCTGATGTGTTTCAATAAAAATCCCCTTTCCGCCGAAATTATAGGCAAATTCAATATCTGTCATCCGGTCACCTATCATAAATGAATTTTCAAGGTCATACCCTTTATTATTCAGGTATTTTTCCTCTAAAAGTCCGGTTTTTGGTTTCCTATTGGGCGAGTTTTCTATTGGAAAACTGCGATCCATCAAAATATCGCCAAACTCCACCCCTTCACTTTTCAGGGTTTTCAACAAAAAATTCTGAATTGGCCAAAAATTTTCCTCAGGATGAGCATCTGTTCCCAACCCATCCTGATTTGTTACCATCACCAATTCGAAATCCAGTTCTTTTGCGATTTTTGCCAGATAAAAGATCACATGCGGATAAAATGTGAATTTATCTAAATTGTCTATTTGGTAATCTGCAGGTTCGTGAATAATGGTTCCATCCCGGTCTATAAATAATACTTTTTTCATAAATAGATTTTATTGTTTTTTATTGGTCTTATGTAATTCGCAAATCTTCATTAATGTTTTACATCGTGTTTCCATTTTGCTCATTTCATAAGTAAATTCCTATTGTTCTTTTATAATTCTAAGTTATTTAAGGCTTTGAAATGACTCCATAAGTTTCTGGTTTTCCTCAGCCGTCCCGACCGTCAATCGCAATGTGTTTTCACAAAGTGGTTGGGTTGTCCGGTTTCTGATAACAATTCCCTTTTTTAATAATTGATCATATCGCAGTTTGGCATTATCTACTTTTATCAGGATAAAATTAGCATCAGAATTGTAAATTTTTTCAACAAATTTAACTTCAAGTAAAGATTTAAGTAACTTATTCCTTTCAATCAGTATATCAGCTATTTCTTTTTTAACCGAAATAATATCAACCACTCTTTCCAATGCTCGTTTTTGAGTGAGTTCATTTACGTTGTAAGGTGGTTTTATTTTATTTAAAATCTGAATGATCTCTAAGGAAGCGAAACAAATCCCCAACCTGATTCCAGCCATTCCATAGGCTTTTGATAGGGTTTGGGTGATAACCAAATTAGGGTGTTTCTTCAGTTTATCAATCCAACTTTCACTTTCTGAAAAGTCTATATAAGCTTCGTCAATAACCACCAATCCGTTGAAATTATTGAGGATCTCAAGAATCTTTTCTTCAGAAAACGAATTCCCGGTTGGATTGTTGGGGGAACAAAGAAAGATCAATTTGGTATTATCATTAACCTTATTGAAAATCTTAGGAACATTTGGCTGAAAATCATCTGTCAATAGTACTTCCCGATTTTCAATATTATTGATTTCAGCTAAAACCTGATACATTCCGTAAGTTGGAGGCAAAGTGATGATATTGTCTTTCCCCGGTTCACAAAAAGCCCTGAAAATGAGATCTAAAACTTCATCACTACCATTGCCCAATAAAATATTTTCAGTCTGAATTCCCTTTATTTTCCCGAGTTGTTCTTTCAGATCTCTTTGCTGCGGATCCGGATATCGGTTCACCCCGGTTTCAAACGGATTTTCATTGGCATCTAAAAACACCATTTTTGAATCTCCCTGTTTAAATTCGTCCCGTGCTGAAGAATAAGGTTTCATTTTGATCAGGTTTGGCCGAACAAGCTTGTTTATATTAAAAGTTGTGTTCATCAGTTTTGTCTTCAACTCCTATGAAAAAGGAATATTTATCGGTTTTTTTGCCTTTTTGCAGCATTCAGAATAACTTTAATTTTACTGTTTACCCTGATCTATTTCTTTTAATCTCAGGCTCATAGCGTTCTTGTGAGCCTGAAGTCCTTCTGCTTCGGCCATAAGTTCAACTGCCGGTCCTATTTCCCTAATTCCCTTCTCCGAAATTTTCTGAAAGGTCATGCTCTTCATAAAGCTATCCAAATTCACGCCACTGTATTGTTTTGCATAACCGTTTGTGGGTAAAGTATGATTAGTACCCGATGCATAATCTCCGGCGCTCTCTGGAGTATAATTTCCTATAAACACAGAACCGGCATTTTCAATTCCATCTATGAAAAAATCTTCATTCTTTGTACAGATTATAAGGTGTTCCGGACCATATTCATTGATCAACTCCAAAGCGAGTTCATCATTTTCAATGTAGATGAATTTTGAGTTTTCTATGGCTTTGGCTGCAATTTCCTTTCTTGGTAAATCAATCAGTTGGCTTTCAATTTCCTTTTCAACCTCAGTAATCAGGTCTTTTGAAGTGGAAACAAGGATTACCTGACTGTCTGCACCGTGTTCTGCCTGACTTAACAGATCAGAAGCAACAAAGGCGGCATCGGCTGAATCATCTGCCATGACAAGCAATTCCGAAGGTCCTGCAGGCATATCAATTGAAACCTGGTGTTTGGTTGCTAATTGTTTGGCAACTGTTACAAATTGATTTCCGGGACCGAATATTTTATAAACTTTAGGCACAGATTCCGTACCAAAAGTCATCGCTGCGATAGCCTGGATCCCACCTATCTTATAGATTTTAGAAATTCCGCATAAAGCGGCGGTATAAAGTATTGCAGGATGAACTTTTCCTTCTTTGTTTGGTGGGGTACATAAAACAATATCCCTGCAACCAGCCAATACAGCTGGGGCGGCCAACATTAAAATTGTTGAAAACAAGGGGGCAGTTCCGCCGGGAATGTAAAGTCCTATTTTTTGAATAGGGCGTTTTTCCTGCCAGCATTGTACACCATTACTGGTTTCAACCAATACTTTTTCGGTTTTTTGCGCCGCATGGAATTTTTCGATATTCGATTTTGCCAGTTTTATTGCCTTCTTTAACTCCTCGGAAACGGCTACTTCAGCTTCTTCAATTTCATCTGAACTTACCACCGCTTTTTGCAGCGAAGTCCCGTCAAAAAGTTCGGTATATTTTGCAATTGCCCAATCCCCCTTTGCTTGCACTTCACTGAAGATCTGGTTTACAGTTTGCTCAATGTCTTCAACAGTTTGCGTTGGCCTTTTTAAAATTTCTGACCATTCCGATTTTTTGGGATTATATAGTATATTCATTTTTATATCACTTAAGTTTTATTTTTCAGAAAGAGATAACAAAGCAAGAACTTCTGTGCAATTTAACGCTACATCACCATTTTTTCAATAGGTACAACCAAAATTCCTTCCGCACCACTCTCTTTTAATCCATCTATAACTTCCCAAAATCGTTCTTCGTTTATTACCGTATGTATGGAACTCCAGCCTTCTTCTGCAAGAGGTAAAACCGTAGGGCTGCGCATTCCCGGTAATAGTTTAATAATTTGATCAAGCTTATCATTGGGCGCATTCATTAAAATATATTTTGCAGTGCGGGCATTTAACACAGATTTTATCCGGAATTGAAGTTTTTCTAAAATTGCCTTTCTCGCTTCTGAAATTTTTGGTGAGATCGCCAAAATCGCTTCACTTTTAAGCATGACCTCCACTTCCTTCAGATTGTTTTTAAATAAGGTGCTTCCGCTGGAAACTATATCACATATAGCATCGGCAAGTCCAATATTTGGGGCTATTTCCACAGATCCATTAATAATGTGAAGTTCCGCCTCAATTCCTTTTTCAGCTAAAAAAGCATTGACCGTATTTGGGTAAGAAGTGGCGATCCGCTTCCCATTGAGATCCTGAATACTGTTGTATTTCATGGAGTTTGGAACCGCTAAGGAAACCCGGCATTTGGAAAACCCCAGTTTTTCACCCCTTATTATATCCTCTCCTTTTTCTATAAGGACATTTTCTCCCAAAATAGCTATATCTATTACTCCATCCCTTAAATACTGGGGAATATCACCATTTCTAAGATACATTACCTCCAATGGGAAATTGCGGGCTGAGGCTCTTAATTGTTCTTTTCCATTATCTATGGAAATTCCCGCGTCTTTCAGGAGTGAAATGGATTCTTCATTAAGCCTGCCGGCCTTTTGAATCGCAATTCTAAGTTTATCTTTACTCATAATTAATACTCTTAATTTCTATTTAAAAAAAAACGTATAAAAAAAACCCGTTTGATTACTCAAACGGGTTTTTAAATATGTTGAAAATTCTACATATCACATTCACCTCGCCTAAGCGTTGTAAAATATATGATGATGATGATGTAGTTGAATTGTTCTCATGTTGAATGCAAATCTAAACTATTATTTGGAAAAAAAATGATTTTTCACAAATTTATGATTAATCTGACTTAGTTATTTCCTAAAATCAAAGGCATCCCTCCTTCTCCGGAACCAATTACTATTACTTTAGCATTTGGGGATTTAGCCAGCTCAACAGTAGCCTGAATACCTTTTTCCCTCAAAATCTGATCATTTAAAGATGCACTAAGGATTTTGTTCGCATTGGCTTTACCTTCGGCATCAATTCTTTGTCTTTCTGCTTCTTGTTCAGCTTTAGTCAACCTAAATACATATTCCAGAGATTCTTGTTCCTGACGCAATTTGCGTTCAATAGCTTCTTTGATAGTTACTGGCAAAGAAACATCCCTTACCAATACTTCGTTTATTTGAACATATTGATCTTGTAAAAGAATTTTTGTTTCATCAAAAATCTCTTTCTGAATAGCTTCCCTTTTACTGGAATACAATTGTTCGGGCTGGTAACGTCCTACCACTGCACGGGCTGCGGAACGAACTGCTGGTTGCAATACTCGTTGCACATAATTTTCACCTTTTTCCTGGTGAAGTAAACCTAAACTTTCATAAGAAGGCTGATACCATATTGAGGCATCTAATCTTATCTCCAGTCCATTAGAAGATAATACCTGCATTTTTTCATCTAAAGATTGTTGACGAACCTCGTAAACATAAACCTTGTTCCAGGGGGCAACAACGTGAAAACCTTCACCTAAAGGCGGTTCATCCGTCACTACACCTCCACCAAAGGTTTTATATAAGACCCCGGCTTCTCCGGAATCAATGGTAACTGTAGATTTAGCAATTAATATGATTAAAACCACGATTACAAATAAAATGGGTAAACCAATTTTGGGCAACTTGTCCATAAATAAAATTTTAAAAAATTATTAAATTAATCCGAGATATTTTCTGCTAAACCACTCTGCACCAAGACTTAACACGAGTAAGGCTAGCAAAATTTTCCAGGAAATCAAATATAGGGTTTTTTCGTGGTATTTTTGCATTGAAACGAAACGATTGTCAGCAATTAAGCCAGTTACCATGGCTTCCGGATCATTTAGAAAATAAAGCCCTTCCTGGTTGTTTTTTGCCAGACTTTGAAGTTTAGCGAGATTAGCCCCAGAAAACTGTTGCTCCACGTTAAATCCAAGAATTGAAAAAGTCCCGCTTCCCGAAATTCCGGAAGCTTGTTCTTTGATCTCAAAGCTATAATCCCCTGGTTTCAGATTTTCTATTTGAACTTTATATTGGTTGTTACCGGGCAACATTTGGATTTCCAAATCGTCATTTGAACTTAAGTTTTTAATCAGGATTTCCAATTGCCCATCCGGATTAAACTGATAATTCTGATCAAAATATTGGGCGGAAATATTGATTTCTTCATTTTCCAGATAAAATGCTTCAGCCTCAAAAGTGAGCCGATCCTGGTTTTGGGTAGCCGAGAGATATTGAACCAATTTCCCCATAAATGTATCAAATTGGTCAAATGAACCTTGGTTCATGTATGATTGTGCCCTCCATTTCCAGATGTTCTCACCGAAAAATACTGCTTGTTTAGAAGAATTATTTTGAAATGTCACTAGTAACGGAAATTCTGTTGGAACCCCTTCTAATTGTTGAAAAAGCAAAGGACTGAATGTTTCATTTTTGAACTTCACAGATCCAAATGCATCAACCAGAGGTGGAAACTCACTGAACCCTATATTTTCAAATTGAAATTGAGTATAATTTTCATTATAAATGGGAAATATTTCCTGGGATTGTGAAGTGTAAGTTTTACTGAAATTTTGTTGTGCCGAATTAAGGAAGATCCAATCGGTTTGAGTGCCTGTTATTAGAAAACTGTTCAGGTTTTTTGTTCTGATATCTTCAAAGACTTGCTTAAACTGATTATTTGGTTGGTATAGTACAACTAATTGAAAATCATTTAATTCTGTGTCAGTATAATTTTTTATGAATTCAATTTTTACCTGTCGTTGTTCATTACTTTCTATAGATTTCTTTAACATTCCAAGATCGGGATGAGATACTGAGGTTAGTATCAATACCGAAGTCCTTTCATCTATAACTTCAATGCCGAATTTTCTATTGTTGTTAATCGTATTTTTTTCTGAAGTCAAAGGGGTAATCGTTGCTTCATATAAAAAGCTCCCCAGTTTATTTGCGGTTAAAGTAGTGGTAATAATTTCAGAATTATCTTCAGAATTAAAATCGATGGTTTTTGTAAATAGTACCGAGTTTCCTGATTTGATCTCAAATTTGCTTTTTACAGGCGTATTGCCGGAATAATTTACAATTACTTCTATTGGGAACTTATTGTTTAGGAAAGCGTATTTATTGACATTTAAATTTGAAATGGAAAGATCCGTCTGGGCTGTTGTATCTCCTATCACCACAGGAAATATTTGTGAAGTCTCCCTCGACGTAAAATATTGAAAATCTTCACCAACGGTTTGGTTACCGTCTGAAAGCATAACGATGGCAGTTGGATTGGGCGAATTTAATTTTTCCAGGCTATTCAATGCTTTGGAAATGTTGGTTTGATGCTTGTTAAATGCCAGGGAATCCAAATCAATCCGGCTTAACTCCTTCCCAAACCCATATGTTTGGATAGAAAATCGCTCCTGAAGTTTTGGGTTGTTGATTAAATAATCGGCAAATAAACGAACACTATCTCCTTTTTCTAAATAATCTATGGAGAGCGATTGATCTATAGCAATCAGCAATTGTGGTTTTACAACCTCAAATTCTTGTTGTTTAATTTTTGGGTTGATAAGTAAAAGCAATAAAACAAATATGCTCACAAACCTTAATGCCGTCAAAAAATAAATACTTCCGGTTCGTTTTTTGGTTCCTACAAAATATTTAAAAACAACAAATCCCAACGCGACAATGGCGGCGAGGCTTATCAACAAGACAGTAGTTACGGACATTCTCTAAAAAGTTAGAAGTTGGAAGTTAGAAGTTAGAAAGTAGAAGTTAAGAAACAAGAATCAAGAATCAAGAGAAAAGACTAATTATAGTAGAATAAAACCTACGAATTTTTCCACACTCCGCTTCACTTTCAACTCTTCACTTTCCACTCTTCTCTCTTGACATTTCAACTTCTAACTTCGTTCTTCGTTTAAGTAAGCATTCCGCCATTAATGTGTAAAACCTGTCCGGTGATATAGCTACTAAGATCGCTTCCAAGAAAAACACAGGCATTTGCTATATCTTCCGGGGTACCTCCACGTTTTAATGGAATAGAATCCCTCCAACCCTGAACGGTTTTTTCATCCAGTTTCCCGGTCATTTCGGTTTCTATAAAACCTGGGGCGATCACATTGGTACGTATATTTCTGGAACCAAGTTCCAAAGCCATAGATTTTGAAAATCCGATGATTCCGGCTTTCGAGGCGGCATAATTTGCCTGGCCGGCATTTCCTTTTACCCCCACTACAGAACTCATATTGATAATACTTCCGCTGCGTTGCTTCAACATAATTCGATGAATGGCTTTGGTCATATTAAAAACCGATTTTAAATTCACCTCAATAACCCTATCAAAATCTTCTTCGGTCATTCTCATCAAAAGATTATCCTTGGTAATCCCGGCATTATTGATCAAAATATCGATTCTACCAAAATCCTCTGCCACGTTTTTAACCAATTGCTGAGCTTCCTCAAAATTTGCCGCATTGGACTGATATCCTTTGGCTTTCACTCCAAGACTGCTAAGCTCTTTCTCAAGCTCATTTGCGGCATTTACAGATGACGAATAGGTAAAAGCAACATTGGCTCCGTGTTTAGCGAATACCTGTGCAATTCCTTTTCCTATTCCACGGCTTCCACCGGTTATAATCGCATTTTTTCCTTCTAATAATTTCATGTTTGCTATTTCTTAAATTACAGTGATAAATAGTTTTAATAATGAATGACTTATGACGCTAAAATATAAATTATATAATTACCCTTAAAAACCGGTTTCTTTGAAAATATAATCAAGGTTACGGATTTAAGATGATCTGTTTTCAAATATAATAAAAGTCAACAAGCCGTAAAATAAAAAATCCTCCTGAAATTACCCCAAAACAGGTATCCAGGAGGATTTTATCAATATTTATTTCCGTTTGTTTAAACCTTTAAAACACCGGCTAAAACTTCGGCAACTTTTTTACCTATTTCGGCAGGAGAATCCACCACGTAAATTCCATTTTCCTTTAGGATAGCTTTTTTAGCCTGAGCCGTATCTTCGCTTCCACCCACAATGGCACCCGCATGACCCATAGTACGACCTGCAGGAGCAGTTTCACCTGCTATAAAACCAACAACCGGCTTCTTGTTTCCGTTAGCTTTTACCCATGTTGCAGCATCGGCTTCCAGTTGACCACCAATCTCACCTATCATTACAATAATCTCGGTTTCATCATCATTCATTAGAAGTTCTACAGCTTCTTTGGTAGTGGTTCCAATTATTGGATCACCTCCAATTCCAATTGCTGTAGTAATTCCTAAACCTTGTTTTACAACCTGATCTGCAGCTTCATATGTTAAGGTACCAGACTTTGACACAATTCCAACGGTTCCTTTTTTGAATACGAAACCGGGCATAATTCCTACCTTAGCTTCTCCGGGAGTAATTACTCCTGGACAGTTAGGTCCAATAAGGCGACAAGCTTTATTTTTGATGTAATTATTCACCTTGATCATATCAGAAACAGGAATCCCTTCGGTAATGGTAATTATCACTGCAATACCGGCATCGGCTGCTTCCATAATTGCATCAGCAGCAAAAGCAGGGGGTACAAAGATGATCGATACATTTGCACCTGTTTTTTTAACTGCTTCAGATACGGTGTTGAAAACAGGCTTTTCAAGATGTGTTTGTCCACCTTTTCCAGGAGTAACCCCACCTACCACATTGGTACCGTATTCTATCATTTGTTCAGCATGAAAAGTACCTTCACTTCCGGTAAATCCCTGAACAATTATTTTTGAATCTTTATTTACTAAAACACTCATAATTATATAGATTTTTGCCCTACAAAAGTAGGTTTTTATATAGAAACCTTAATGGCTTTTTAAAAATTTGTTGAAAGAAAAGAACTTAAATTCTCTGGCGTTTCATCAGCAGCCTGACTAATTTGATAGCCTTTGAACATTTTCCCGTCCTTAATTTCCCAAATGGCGATAAAATGTGCCATAGGTATTTCTTCCTCCGGGTTTTCGACAGTTTTTAGTCGAGTAGACAAGGGGAATTTCACCCCGAGCCTCTCACAGAACCGTACGTGATAGTCTCCCATCATACGGCTCTTGTTATACTTTTCAATGGCCAAGGTAAGTAAAAACCTGTTTGAAGGCTAT
>Ga0314774_1000790_pt1 | contig 22618 bp, 15 predicted proteins | sample MetaGCBIA2018_FD_204515 | JGI IMG/M metagenome (GOLD analysis project Ga0314774, IMG submission 204515) | Cryopeg brine microbial communities from Beaufort Sea near Barrow, Alaska, United States - CBIA 2018 | ecosystem: Environmental > Aquatic > Marine > Coastal | place: USA: Alaska | collected...
AGGAAAAAGAACTTCAGTCAAAGGAAATGGTCGTGGAGATTCAACAGAAAACCCGACGTTACCGGGATATTATTTCCTTCCGGGAAATGCAGGATAAGATCAATAACAGGGAAATCGGTTATTGATGCTGGCCGCAGGAATATTTTTAGGAATAGGTCTGGAATACGTGGATGCTGTTTTTCAAACCATTAAAAGCAGCGATTTCTCGCAGTATACCATTACCGGGATGAAAACCCTCGCGGTGCTGTTTTTCCTTGTCAATATCCTGAAAAAATACAATGAAGGCATTGCTGATAAGGATGGATATACCTGGGGATTGAGCCCCGGGGAACTGGCCAAAAACTTTGCGGTGGTTCTGCTGGTAATTTTTTCAACCCAGATCCTAAGTGTTTTTGACGGCATTTTAGTGGCCATTGAAACCCGGTATCGTGATACTGCCCCGGCCCTTTTGCCACTTCAGTTGATGGATATAGATATTGAACAGGATGTGGGCGCATTGGAAGCCGCTAAAAAGGCGATGGCCTTGCTTTACGAGGCTTTGGTCACTCCCTTATATCCGGTCAAGGTAATTTCCTTTGTGATGGGGCTGTTTATGTGGGTTTTGGACCTGTTTATCTACCCGTTGTTTCTGGCCGAGCGCTATTTTCTGCTCGGAATTATGCAGGCCTTTTTTCCATTGGTGATCAGCCTTGCTGTTTTTGAGAAGTTCAGGTCAATGGCCTACAATTTTTTCAGGTTGTATGCCGCGGTTTATATGCTGGTTCCGGCCTTTTTCCTGGTCAATGTATTTGTCAACAATCTGTATGCCGAGATCAATACCAATTTCTGGTCGAACCTTCTGGGAACAACCACAGATAATGGTATCATTCAGATAATAGTCGAGGCCGGTTCAATTGCTTTTATCGTATTTCTGAAATTCAAATTATACACCAGGGCTACTTCGTTCACCTTAAAACTTTTTACAGCTTAATCCAGATTAATTCAAATAAAAAACAATAAATATCTATATGAAAACACCCTACAAAAATATTTACAGCGTGCTTCAAACCAACAGGTTTGTGGTTATCACGGTTGTATCGGGAGCGTTAATTTCCAGTTTGTTATTTGGCTGGATGATGTATGATATGCAGCGCACGGCTTTAAATAACTCCTTCGCAATAAATACCGATGGCAGTGTAATTCCCCTGAAATGGGTCACCCAAAAAGAGAACCTGGAAGTCGAAGCCCTGGCGCATTTGGAATTGTTCCATAACTACTTCTATAATATAGACGCCAGTAATTATCTGCGGAACCTCGAAAAGGCACTTTGGCTTGGTAACAGCTCCGTGGATAATTTATACCGACAGAAGAAGGCCGATGGGGTTTATAACCGATTGCTTCAGTATTCCCTGGTGCAAAAAGTTTTGAGCATAGAATCACAATTGGATCTGCAGGTGGAACCATATCAATTCAAAACGACTACCATTTTTGAGATCAACCGGGGAACCGTAGTGGACAAATATGAACTGGTTTCCACAGGAAACCTGATTGTTGTGGACAGGAATTACCCAACAAACACACATGGACTTTTGATCACAAACTATTTCGAAAACACCTTAAAAAAGATAAACAATGAAAATTGAAAAGAATAAAATCGTATTTGGTTCTGTGCTGGCAGTAGTGATAATTTTTATCGTTGCTTATTCCGCTTTGGTTTTGGGAGGCGATGGCGATGAAAACAAGGAACTCAAACAAACCCTGGTTCCTGAACTGGGACAAGAGCAGCAGGAATACAAATCCAAGCTCGATGCCGTGAACGCTTTGAAGGAAGTGCGTGAAACCAATGCGCCCAGTATTTACGATGAAAAACTGTTGGATTCCCTGGGTTTTTATGATCCGGATCTAAGGGAAAAGCAAAAAGTGAAAATTGTGGACAGCATCTACAACTCGGGCAGGATCAATTATACCCAAAATAGCTTCCGAAATAATTTGGAGAAAGCACAAATTGAAAAGCCACAGCTGGACAAAAAATATTCTGAAGAAGAACTTAAAGAACCTGCTTCAGCAAAAGAACTGGGGCTCGAACATCAGCTTTTTTACAGTTCCAATCCAGTTCTCAATAAGGAGGTTTCATCCTTCTCAAAATCTGAAGCTGAGATCCGTGTGGAAGTTGATGGCAACCAGACCGTAAAAAACGGGTTTCGGCTAAAAATGCGGCTCACTGAACCGGCAATAATCAACAACAGATCCTTTGCTAAAAATACTCCTGTGTATGGTTTTATAAGCTTTCAAACAAACCGCGCCCTAATCGAAATCGAGAATATAAACCATCTGCCGGTCAGGCTGAAAGCCTATGATCTCCAGGACGGGAGCGAAGGGATTTATGTGGAGAACAGCTTTCGTGCCGATGCCAGCCGGGAGGTAATTGACGATGTTATTCAGGATATAAATGTTGCCGGGCTCCCACAGGTTGGGGGAATTAAAAAAGTTTTCCAAAGAAATAACAAGAACTTAACAGTTACCGTCACCAATAATTACAAACTCATTTTAAAATCCCCGCAAGGGAATTAAATACTCATTCCTATGAAAAAATATTCATTTATATCCGGTTTTCTTGTCATTGCAACATTCACCAATCTTGCAGCACAAGAGATAATAGCAAAAAAGCCAGTTTTGGACACCATTTATGCCAATGATCATAAAAATGTCGCCTTGTTTTTTCCAGAACCAATCCGGCAGGGGATAACTGGATCAGAAAATTTTGTGTTCACCTATAACAGGGAAATGCAGCAACATTTGGGCTTGCTCCAGGCCACCCCCGGAAAAGAGAGCAATTTGCTGATAATAGGCAATTCGGGTTCCATTTTTTCCTATATCATCAAGTATTCCGATCAATTGGAAAAACTGAATTACTTTATTCCGGGATCTAAAAGCATTGGAAATGAAATCCCCAAAATAAGTGGAAAAAACAGTGATACAGATGAAAACCCTGCCGGAATAAGTGAAATGGAAAACCGTCTTACCTATTATCAGAATTTCAGTTCCCATTTATTGAAAAGCAACCAAAGAATTGGCGGTATTAAAAAACGGAACGAGGGAATTAACCTGAAATTGGAAAATATAGTGTTCGATAGGGAGGAACTGTATTTTGTGATAGAAATTAAAAACACTTCCCCAATTGACTATGAACTCAATTTCCTGAACCTATCAGTAGAAACCAGGAAGAACGGAAAGAAGAAATCCATCCAGAAATTGGTGCTTGAACCGGTTTTTAAATACAACTTGCCAGGTAACATTCCTGTGGGAAAAACTGCGCGATTTGTTTATGTCTTGCCAAAGTTTTCAATTGCTGGGGATAAGATAGTGGTGATCGATCTCAAGGAATTGAATGGGGAAAGGGATATAAAACTGAAGCTCAAACAAAAAATTATTAATAATCCAAATTGAGAAAGCTTTGAAAAAGATAATCCTTATTTTGATACTGGGAATCTTCCTAGCCTCTACAGAAACGGATAAATCCCATACAGAGACTGCTCAATAGTAGTGGAAAGTTTTTATGAAAAGGATTTTCCCACCCTCGAAAAATACACAACTGAGGAGAGTTATAGTTCTTTATGACAATAAATGACAAAGTACCGGTTGTTGAAACCGGAAACTCCAATTTCTCTGTTGTTGTTGTTGTTGTTGTTGTTGTCGAGGAGAACGTTGAAATCCCCAAGGTAAATTCACCACATCTTATGAGGAGCAACCAGAAACTTTAAAGCTCATCAAGGAAGATAGAAAATGGAAGGTTACCGAAATTGGGTCGGGCTTTCTTTTCTTGTTTCAATTCATTTTCTTGTCTCTTATTTTTCTCAAATTCTTCTTTGTCTTTATTTAAATTCTCAAATTCAGTAACATACTTTTTCTTTTCCTCAACTATTTGAGATTGGTATTTTTGTTTTATTTCTTACTCTAATTGATGTCGCAATTAGGGCATTTTATTTGAGACTGATTATTCATTGATTAAATTTTTGAATATCTATATGCTCCTTTAATATTTTGAGCTAAATATCTTCCTTGAGAGTCCGCACCCATTAAATCAGTATAAATATGTTGTGGTACATCAAAATATTGATAAATCGAATTGTTTAAGAATTCAATCTCTAAGGTTGCAGAGTTTGCATCATAGCCAATTGAGGCTATATTTGATGATTGTACTGTTTTTCTTTCCATTTTATATATTATTTAATTATTCTTTTAATCTTAGGATTTTGTGCTCTCCAAGTTTCTACGAATTCTTCATAGTTTGGATTATCTTCCATTCTATTACCCCAACCGCCAGGTCGTAATGAGTCATTTGTGTCAACTTCATCAAAAACGATTGGATCTTGACTATCAGGTCTTTTATCTTTAGGTGGTGCTTTAATAATAGTTCTCATCGGTAATTTTACAGCTTCTCCTATAATAATAGCTTCTCCTGTTTTTAAAATTGGCAACATACTCGTCAGTCCTTCAAGGTTATCAGAAACCGCACTAGTAATATGACTTCTATCTGTTGAATTAGCAAGTCTAAGTGCAAAGAATGTTCCACATTGAGATAGAATAGTTGAATTTATTTCTGAAGGCCTTTGACTAACAATCATAGTTCCTATTCCATATTTCCGTCCTTCCTTTACTATTTTTTGAATTATTGACAATGCACTTCCTTCTGTATTTAAATAATTATGAGCTTCTTCCATTAATAATAATAATGGTCTTTCTTTTCCTCCTTGAGAAAGATTTCTTGCCCAAAATAAACCATCATAAATTATCCTTAATAAAACCCCAATTATTGTATTTAAAATTGTTACAGGAACTCCTGATAAGTCTAAAATTGTAATAGGTTTATCGCTTCCAATCCATCCTTTTAATAATTCATCAATATCTTTCTCCACTTTTCCATCTTCTTTTGGAGTCCAATCCTCTCCAGGTTTGAAAACAAAATCAAATCTAGGCACTCTTAATTTTGAACCTAATGAGTGTAATTGTTGACTATTGGTTAATGGAGATTCATTTGGGTGTTGCACCCTATCCCCATTTGCAGTATTTGTATTTATTTTTTTAAATATTGGAGGTCTCGCTGAAATCGGTTCACCTTTCATCTCATTTCCATCGCTGTCAGTTTCATAAGCAAGTGGTTTCCCCTCTTTATCTGGATAAAATTTACCTAATGTTTCTGTATATAATTCATACCAAAGATGATTAAGACTAAAAGGAATTGGGGAGTCAATGTTCAAAGAATCTTTATCTACACCTGATTTTGGATATTTTTCTATACTTTTTAATTTTTCTTGAAGTATTCTCTCTAAAACTACATTTTGGTCCTTTTCATTATTAAATTTTCCAAAACTTATCTCGCATAACTCATCAAAACTTAAGGCCCAAAACGGCAAATACAATTCTTTTTCTGTACTCCCTAGATTCTTGTCAGCATTAATTTTATAAATATTTGCCTTGTCTTTTAAAGCTCTTCCATATTCACCGTGAATATCAAAAACTAATATTCTTGATGAAGGATACTTTTTAGTATCTGACAAGGCATTTAATAGACTTGCAACAGTTGTAGATTTTCCTGAACCGGTAGTACCGACAACTGCCGAATGTCTAGTAATTAATTTATTTACATCAATTAAAGCAGGAATAGATTCTGCTCCAGCAATATGCCCAACATTAACGAAATAGGGCTTATCTGGTTGCCCATATATCCTTTTTAAATCTTCTTCGGAAACTAAATGAACTTCATCGCTTATTGTAGGGTATTGAGATATTCCTCTTTGAAATTCTCCAGACCTTTGACCTTCACCTACTAATTGAATGGTAATCCATCTATTTCCATATGGTTGATTTGGTATTTGATTTTCAGGTACAGCACCAGCTCCAACTTGAGTAATAATTCCAAATAAATAATTATACCCAATTGGAATTTTTACAAAGCTCCCAATTTGACCGATTCTATATCCTTCCCCATTAACATATGTTAATCCTGACAAAGAATCATTAACCATCGCGACTCTAATATTCGTACCGCTTACATCCTGAACCGTCCCTAAATATGTAGCGTTATTTTTCATCTAATATTGTTTGGTTATAGCCAATGAGTGCTTGAAGAAAATCACCAAGTTTTAAAAAATCTCCTAATTTTAGTTGGTGTTTTTCTTCTTCATCTTTAGTTGGTGGTATTTTGACAATACATTCAGCTAAATTATCTTCAGATTCCATTTCATTTATTAATTTCCATTGCCCTCTTACTGTTCCAATAACCGCTTCATCATAAGACCAAATCGCTAGATTACCTCTATTTAAAGCTAATTCTAATGCTTTTGGATATCTTTCCATGATGTTTCCATCTTTATCCTCATAAGTTAATGTTTCCCATAGCATTGCTATAACCATTGTATTTGGATTTGCTTTTAAAGCACTTAATATAGTATCATTCAAATGTTCATCATTAAATGAATAACCAGAAATAACTAAAAGTGAATTTGGTTGTCGTAAAAATCGATTTAATTGATCTATAAGCGCTAAATATGGCATTTTTCTACTTTGCTCATACTTTAAATGCGAAGGATATATTAAATGTGACGCATTAATTTCGCTTGTTTTACTTGAACGAAAAACTTCTTTAGTCTCTTTTTGGAACCAGTTTATAGAACCATGAATTTTCCATAATCGAGTCCAATGTTTCGGTATTAAATTATCTTCTACCGCCCTTAAATCAAAAAATGATTGTCTGGAGCCAACAAAACCATCAAAGTATGGTATTGATAAATCCTCGAAAGCTTGTTCAATTAATAAATCATAATTAGTGGTAAATACTTCAATAGGCTTTTCTCTATCAATTGAAATCCATTTAGCTAATTTATGATAAGGTGTTTCTTTATCAGGCAGAGAAACATCGAGTTTTTTCACAATTTTCTCGCAAATATCCTTTTCCAAATCAATTAAATCTTTCTCTGAAAAACCGCGAACATTGTTACCAACGGAAACTTCCTTTAAACCTCGAATAAAACTTAAAATATCTTCAACATTATTTATACTCTTTTTTGATAACGTAACTTCATCAAGTAATTTATCGAATTTGTTTTTTGTTCCATCTTTTGAACAAAGTTCTTCTCTTAAATATTTTGTTAATCCTGCTACATCATCAATTAATGGCCATTTACCCTCCGGCATTGAAACAGCTAAAGGACATCCTGCTGAAATGAAAAATCCTATTGGTTTTTTATCTAGGGATAAAGTTTGCCTCAAAAATTTAATATGTTTTATTGGGTCGTGTGTGTTTCTCATCTTTATTTCATTTGTTAATTATTTGAACCTTCAACTATATCAATTTCTTCTTCACTCAATCCATACAACCCATATACTATTTTGTCAATTTCCTTGTCTGTGGCATCAATATTGGTTTTAAGTGCCAATGTTTTTTTGCTTTCCTGTAAGAAGTAATCTTCCCATTCTGCTTCTTCGCTTAGGCTTAGTTTAATTTTCTTTTTACACAATTCTTTTATAAACTCTGAATAGGTCAACAAATACCAATCTTGTAGTTTTTTGGGCAATTGTTCCAACTCAAATTTTCTTTGAATTGTTCTTTGGAATTTTTGAGATTGTTCTTGTAGTGTGCTATTAAACAAAATCATAGTTTCCGCTTTTTCATCAAGAGAACGATTCAAATTTGCGAGTTCTGGAATTGGAATTAATTTAAAATAATTCCATATTAATTGAAAGCCATTTTGAATCTGAGTACAATATTTAGAAATTAACCACCAACCCATTTTAGAATTTAAAACAGCAACTAATGCTTTGCTATCTGTGGGAATTATCCACATTGAATTATTACAGTACAAACCTTGTTCATCATAAATAAAATTGGGTTTAACTTGAAAGACTTGATACATTATTTTGGGCTTAGCAAATTCTTCCCAATAACCTATTGTGTCCTGTGTTTCAAACCATTTATTGTTGGTTTTTTTTCGACTCCCCTTTAATCCACTTTGTTCTAATTTTTCAATCCCAAAACTGAGTAAGTGATTCTTAATTGAAGGGTGATTTTCAATATTTAAATGAAAAGATGGAAAAGTAGCCACTAAGTAATTAGCTACTTGAGGAGTTTGCCATTTATTTAAATCTCTTCCTTTCAAAAATGGGAATAAAATACTTTCTGCTGATTTGTCTTCTTCGATTAATGAAGTTCTTAAGTCTTTATCAAGAAAAAATGCTTCTGACAAACCCGTTTTAACTCCGTAATATGATTCTCCTTTTATGGTTTGAGATAAGGATTTAAAATTAGTTTGTAACCTTTCTATTAATTCTTTGTCTTTACTCGAAGAGACAACCCAAGTATCACCATTGAATTTACTTTGTTGAAATGCTTGTTGGTTTTCAAGTACATTGCTATAAAAATCACTCGCTCTATTTTTATTTAAAACAGATATGACGATTTCATTTTGAGGTTGATTCTTTTCAGCAATAAAAATGCAAGGGTAAGTAGTTGCTCCTTCAAATATTTGTAAATCTCCAAAATCAATAAGATTCGTTAATTTTTGGGTAAGAAAAAATTCTCTAAGGGGTTTTCCATAACCAGCCTGTAACCATTTGTTAGGCATTATAAAAGAAATTTTGCCACTCTCTTTTAAAATTTGGAATCCTTTTTCAACAAACAAAATATATAAGTCTCCTCTTTTTTCAAAAGTTGAATAGTGCATTTTTGATAGAGCTTCTGAACTGCTTTTAATTGTCTCTAATTTTACATAAGGTGGATTCCCAATCACCACATCAAAACCTCCCTTTGCAAAAACACCAGCAAATTCCTCCTCCCATTTAAAGGTTTTATCTCCCGCTACTTTTTTATCATCTATTAAAGAATTCCCACATTTGATATTGCTACTCAAGTCGTTGAGCTTTCGGCGGGGTTGTGCGGTGCGCAGCCAAAGGCTCAATTTGGCAATTTCTATGCTCTCTTCATTGATATCTACCCCGTAGATGTTGTTCTCTAAGATGGTGGTTTCTATATCGCTAAAAACAAGTCCGCCACCCAAAAGTTTCGCTTTCAGTTCGTCTATATAACGGTGTTCCTTTATTAAAAAATCCAGTGCTTGATTTAGGAAGGCCCCGGAGCCACAGGCAGGATCACAAATGGTGAGTTGCAATAACCATGCGCGGTAATCGTCCAGGATCTTTATCAATCCTTCCAGGGTGTCTTTTTGCCTTCTTTTTCGTCCCTTATAATATTCTTCTTCCCTGAAGCCCAACTCGGTTTTCTTTTCTACACAAAGCTTGCCCAGGGTGTTTTCTACAATGTATTTGGTGATGTATTTCGGGGTGTAAAAAACGCCGTCTTTCTTTCGCTTGCTTTTCTGTTTGTCAAAGTCGGCACCTTCAATTTCGGCATTTACGCTTTCAATTTCATTCAGGGAATTTTCAAAAATATGTCCCAGGATATTCACGTCTACCTGGCTTTCAAAATCGTATTTTGAGAGTTGGGTGGTGTGTTTTGCCAGTAGTTCATCGTTTATCTCCAGACGGTTCAGGAGATTGTCAGGCTTAAAAAGACCGCCGTTGTAGGCGAAAATCTCAGTTCTGGAATCTGTGCTTTTTCGTCCCTGATCCAGGTATGAGAAATAAAGTTTAAACCGGTCATATAAAGGCACAACAGCATCAAGTTCTTTCAGCTTATTCCAGTCTTTCACAATCCTAATGGTAGAATTGGGTGGCAGGAGCCCGCGATCTTCAGCAAAAAAGATAAAGAGGAACCGGTCTATCAATTTCTGCGATTTCTTGAACAGTTCAAGCTTTACATTTTTCTCCAGGCGCAGCAGTTGCGCCTGGGATTTTGCGTAATCCGGATTAGATTCTTCCACTCCCGAAAAGTCTGGGTCGCTGAGCCGTATGTTTTTTAAGGTCTTGGCATTGAGCCTCACCAAATCGCGATACAACTCACGTTTAAAGACGGAGTAATCTTTATAAAAATCTTTTGTGATCTGTTCTTCTTTTACCACAGAGGATTCCTTGATCTTTAGCGGTAAATTCTTGAGGATATTTTCTTTTTGCAGGCATAAATACAGCAGCGCAAAATCTTTGGCCGTAAGCAGAAAAAGGTCAAATTCTATAAATTCTGTTGCATCATTTATGTAAAACCTAAGTTTTTCGAAATTGGAAGTGATCACATAAAGGCAGCTCTTTTGATTCACCTTATAGTCAAAAGCCTGCCGCCTGATCCCTTCAAGATCTTTTGTATTAGTGCCCTTTAGTTCAATAACCCCTATTGCGGCGCCATCTTTAAGAATGGCACCATCGGCCTTACGGGCGTTGTTTTCATTTTTAAATTCCGTAGAAAGATTAAAATCCGGCTGCGGATTTAAAGTATATCCAAGAACATTTACAAAAAGCTCAGTAAGGAAAGTCGCTTGAAACTGCTCCTCTTTGGAATTTCGTATGTTTTCCTGGATAACAGGATTGTGGAAATATTTGGAGAACTTTTTAAAGGCATTTGCCAGTTTTTGTTCTTCCTGTAATTTGAGATATGTGTTAAGTACCGATACCTGGAACAGCGCCATGGAATTTTTTTGGGGTTAAAAATTGGTTCTTAAATCAAATTCTGGAAGTAGGGTAAACAGATTCAGAAGTAAGTATGTAAATCTAAATATTTTCTTAAAATTATGAAAGGGAAATTCAGTTAATCTTTAACAATGTTGGTTATACTGGAAACTTTAATCATTGTTCGTAATTATTTTGATTTATCAAATCCCCACTGCTGATGTCTCAGGTTCCCATGCCTTGTGCAATCGAGAAAAAACCAATGAGCGCCTTGAAGTCTCTGGACTTCTTGTCAAATTCTTAATTGAAAAAATTACAGGAAAAGGAATCTTTATGGAAAACCGTAATCACTTTACAAAATTTAACTGTATTTTCACAGAATAACATTAAATTATTTACTATGGCAGTTAAGCATACACCAACAGGAGAAGTACACATCGGAAACAAAGGTGGAAGAACCGGGTGTGGAGTTAATACTCAACTTCAGTCCACTCACTGTTAAAACGAATAAAATTTAGGATGGACAAAGAAGCATTTTATAAGCTACTTCAAACTTGGACAAATAATATTCCACTTATTATTCTAGGAAGTGGAGCGTCTGTTCCATATAAACTTCCATCAATGTGGACTTTAGGTGACCATATAAAAAAGTCAATCTCGTTTACCGAACCAAAAGACCAAAAACAATTTGAAAAATTCGTTACTCTTTTTGATAAAAACGGAGATTTAGAGTCAACCTTAACCAAACTACAATTAACGGAAAATGTACTTGCTGAAATCGTAAATAAAACTTGGGAATTAGTTAATGATGCAGACCTTAAAGCCTATAATCAATTTATAGAAAAAAGTATTGACTTCCCATTATCCCAACTCACAGAACATTTTTTAGACACAGCAGGAAAAAAAGTTGCAATGATCACAACAAATTATGACCGAATAGCAGAATACGCTTCTAGTATTGCAAAAGCCATAATTTGTACTGGTTATTCACAAAATTTCATTGGTCATTTTTCAAATAGTATTCAAGCGAATAACCTTGCAAACTTAAAAGGATATAAAGGACAAGTAAATATTTGGAAAGTTCATGGTTCTTTAGATTGGTTTAAAAATAAAGACGAAGAAAATATACAATTACCACTTAGAAATAAAATTCCAAATGGGTTTAGTCCATTAATTGTTACTCCAGGTTTAAGTAAATACTCTGAAACACATAACGAGCCATATAGAACAATTTTAACTCAAGCAGACTCTGAAATTGAAAATGCCACTGGTTTTTTATGTATTGGTTACGGTTTTAACGATAGACACATTCATCCCAAACTTATCAATCAAATCAAAAGTCAAAAACCTATAATTGTTCTTACAAAAGAACTTACACCAAAAACAAAACAATCGATAATTGGCAATAATTGCAAAAATTATATACTTATGGAAGAAGCTAACAGCAAGGATACTAGAGTCTTTTCCTCTGCTTTCGGTGAACATATAATTCCAGATGTTAGTTATTGGGAACTTAGTCAATATATTAAATTAATTATCTCATAAACAACAATATGGCAATATTTACATTTGAAGAATCTGCATCAATTGGTTCTGTTTTCAGTGTTGATACATCTACAATTATCGTGAAAGTAGATGAACTTGACAAACTAAGAAAGTTACAAGTCAACCATTTAATTGCTGTTAAAAGTTCAAAAGCTGGACAACATTTAATTGGAATAATAAACAGAATTACTCGTAAAGTCTCAGATGAAGAAAAGCCTATAGGAGAAGATATAGGTTTTTCAGGATTTTTATTGACAGAGAATATTTTAAAGGTAAATTTAATAGGAACACTTCTCGATAAACACGGAGAAAAAGAAAATGTATTCAAAAGAACATTAGATACTGTTCCTGAAATAGAAGCCAATTGTTTTCCTATAGATGGAGAGAATATAACGAAATTTATGAGAACCATTTCCTCTCATGAAAATTATAAAATCCCTCTTTCAATAGGTAAATATTCAATTGATGAAAACGCAGAAGCTTTTTTGGATGGGGATAAACTTTTTCAAAGGCATGCTGTTATTGTTGGAAGTACGGGTTCAGGAAAATCTTGGTGTGTAGCAAAACTTATCGAGCAAATTGCAAAACTGCCCATGGCAAACAGTATATTATTCGATATTCATGGAGAATATAGCGGAAGTGATTTTAAAGCAGATGGAATACAACATTTAAAAATTGCAAATCCATCAGATTTAGGGAAAAAAGGAAATCTTGAAAACAATGTTCTAATGCTTCCTTATTGGCTTTTAACTTATGAGGAAATGTTGGCCATTTTACTTGACAGAAGTGATAGTAATGCTCCGAATCAAGCAATGATTTTTTCTAAAACTGTATTTAATGAAAAAGAAAAATATTTAGCAGAAATAGGAGATACCACTTTTAAAGAAAGTATAACTATTGACAGTCCTATTCCTTATAAATTGGAAAATGTTTTAGCGGAAATTGTACGTTTAGATAGCGAAATGGTAGAAGGTGCAAGAGCCAATTCAGAAAAACAAGGTCCATTTAATGGAAAAATGACAAGATTTATCCAACGTTTAGAAGCAAAAAGTCAAGACAAACGATTAGGGTTTATGTTTCAGATATCAGAAGATGAATTGCACATTGATTGGATGAATAAACTTTGTAATTCATTAATGCAAGGTTCAAATATTAACGATAAAAAAGCAGGTGTAAAAGTTATTGACTTTTCAGAAGTTCCTTCTGATGTTTTGCCTTTAGTTATTGGACTAGTTGCAAGAATCGTTTTTACAGTTCAACAATGGACAGCAACAGAAAAAAGACATCCTATTAGCTTATTATGTGACGAGGCTCATTTATATATTCCCGAAAGAACAAGTCAAGATTCTGCCTCTGAATTAGGCTTGAAAAATTTTGAGCGAATAGCAAAAGAAGGTAGAAAATACGGAGTCAGTTTAACTGTTATAAGTCAAAGACCTGCTGAGGTAAATAGAACAGTATTGAGTCAATGTAATAACTTCATATCTCTTAGATTATCAAATGCGGAAGACCAATCGGTTATAAAAAGACTACTTCCAGATAATCTTTCTGGGCTGACAGATGTTCTACCAATACTTGATATTGGTGAAGCATTAATTGTTGGTGATGCGTGTCTTTTACCAACAAGGGTAATAATTGATGAACCAAGTATTAAACCTCAAAGTGCTACTATAAAATTTTGGCAAGAATGGAGTAATGAAAAAGCTGAACAAGATATTCCAAATGCAGTAATCGGATTAAGGAAACAATCGAAATAAAAAGCACGAAAGCATAATAATGGGTAATTTTAATTAAGAATTATAATTATTAAAAAGTATATATAATAAAACCTTATTTATATAAGCTTATTTTAGAGAATAGAATTGATCATATTGAGAGAAAAAGATAAAATAAGTTTTGATTTTGTAAAAGAGATTAAGGAGCCAGGCGTTTACCAACTACTTTTCCCAAAGAAGGAAGTAGGATTGGCTGTAATGCTATTATTTGAAAAGATTGAAGACAAAACATTGCTTAACGGGAAATTCACCGAAAAAGATTTACACGAAGCTTTTGCCCAAATAAGTCAGCCCAACGAGAGATATCCTAAAGAAGTCTATAGTGCTCACATATCGGAACTGCAAGAATATTTTTTAGACTACAATCAAGAAACCCAAAAATACTTTTTTAAAGATTATGCCTATAGGTTCTATTCTTACGCAAAAGAAACCTTGGAAGGTAATTTTAACCCTACCCAAATCGCAAAAATATGTATCCTTCTAACAGCTTCTCTTATACAGAGAGAGACTTTAGAAGACCTAAAATTTTGGCTTCAATCTGAGTTCAAAAAATACGAACCTGATTTAAGAGAACAGATAGATTTTTTAGATAGACAGATTATTGAATCGGTAAATAAACTGAAAGACAATGCCATTAATCCTGATAAGAAATTTATTGATGTTCTGCAAGAAGTTGAAATTAATTTGGATAAAGCGCAAGAACAGAGTCGAGAACTCGCAGCAGCTTATTCCGAAACCAAAGTTATTCGCTCAATTTTGGAAAGTAGGCAGGACACCGATTCCGAAGCGGATGATTTAATTGCGAATGTTCATTTCTTTATAAAATATCTTAACGAAAGATTAGATTCAATTGACAAAAAACTAGATAGAATACAGCCAAAAATCAGGCAATTGTTCGCTATATTGAACAGACCCCAGTTCAATAGTAAAATTGAAAAGTTTCTACACTTACTTCTGGAAAAGAGTACCGTAAATGGTAAAAAGGAAACTGTTCTGCCTAAGATGGTCGATAATCCTGTTTTACATATCGATAAGCCTAATTTTACGATTATTGAGCGTGAAAGGGAATTGTTTCCCTCAAAGCCGAAGAAGAGAAAGACTTATATCACTACCAAAGAAAAGATTGAGGAAAACAAGCAGAAAATTTTAAAAGTTCTTGATCAGCAAGATTTGATACGGAAATGGGAACAACATATAACCGCTGAAATAGAATTGAGGGGAACTATCGATTTGTCCCAAACCTTCTTCAAAATAATGGAAGAAACTAACGATGGTCAAATAGCTGTAAGCGCAATATTCAGTTCAATTCAACGAGCATACAAATCAAACGTTTTGAATTTCAAAATGAATAAAACCAAACAAACTAATACTAAATCAGATTGTATAAGTCTATGGAAAATGAACATACAGAAGACATAAAGGTGAACTTTTTAAGTCATCCTGATACCGAAGAACTATTTGCCCCTTTAGACTATATGTTGAAAGATGGTGTTCATATTCAAAGGGAAGGAAAACAGGCACAATTCTACAATTATTTAAACGCAAACGAGGATAGTCTAAGAGCATATTACCACTATTTGTTCAATGTCGAGTTAGCTTTTGGCGGTATAGTTCCAGATGGTTATTACTTCTTAGACTTTATTGGTTCTACCAGAGGTAAAATTGATCCAGCCCATCGATACCATATGAAAAGTGAGTACGTCATTATCGGATTTATCATTTACAAGATTTTTTTTATCGATAAACAGATTGATGTGGTTTCCGTAAAAGACTTGCAAAAAAAAGTTAGGATAGATTATGAAGATTTAAAGCCAGGTATCTACAGGTTGATTGCAAAATCCAGAAACACTAATCCCGGTAACTTGAATGATGAGGCCATCGACACAACCGTAGAATCTGCACTCAAGGAATTTAAAAAGATAGGTTGGGTCAACCTTAGTGATGATGAGTTCGATTTACTTCCAGCATTTGACAGGTTGATTGCCATACACGAAGATTTGATAAACAATATTGATGAAACATTAAATGAATTGAGATGAAAAGATACCCTAGAATAAAAAGATTATCCACTTTGGGTATAGTTCACCATCAATCTTTTGATTATGATTTTAACCCATTTAGAACAGATTTCGTTGGTGAAGGCGGTTCGGGAAAGAGTATGGTTGCTGATATTTTGCAGCTTATTTTCGTTGGTGCCACGGCATTCCATTCCCCCACTGATAGTAGTGAGCCCAGAAAACCGAATACTATGGTCTTAAGAACTTCTGGAAAAGGCACCGATATGGGCTATGCTTTTGTAAATGTAGAATTGAAGAAAGATGAATTTGTGGTAATAGGTATTTATCTTGAAAGTACAGGAAGCTCCCAATCTTTTCTAATACAACACGGTGATAAGTTTGAGCCAGAGGATGAGCTAGTTCCATTCAATAAAGCCCTAGGTTTTTTAGACTTTTTAAAAGATGACGGTATTTTGCCTTTAGATGATTTAAAAAATCACATTTTTGATGCTAAGGGCTATATATGTGAGTCGTGGACTAGATTGGGAAAGTTTCACAAACTTCTATTCGAGAATTCAATTCTACCTGTTGACCTATCCATTAATCAAGAATCCTTAAAAAGCTATGCCAAGATTATTCAGGCATTTTCTAGAGAATCTTTGGATATTAAGAAGAGTGAGCGTATTCAGGACTTTCTTTTCGGAAGTGAGAGGGAAAAAGAGCTAAGACAAGAATTTGAAAAAGCTGTAGATGAACTAAGTGGTGATATTAGACAGTTTGAATCAAACAAGGACGAAATAGATAGGCTCACACACAAACAGATAGAATTGCAAGAACTTTTGAATCTAAAGAAGGAAAGGGACAAAGTGAAAACCGATTTCCTTATAACAAACTATCATTATTTAAATTATCAGTTGGAATTATCCAATAATCAATTAGTTCAACAATTGGATGCTTTTTTCAGTAATCAAAATAAACTGAGGGGCCTAAAAAAATTTACGGAAACGGAAGCCGAAAAGCTTAAATTGAAAACCCCAGAGCTAGATGAAGAATTTGAAAAAGTCTACAAGGATAAAGTGCTATGGAAAAATAAAAATGAGGAATTGAAAAAATTTTTTTCTTGGATGCAAAACTTTGATAAGACCGGACAAGAACTTTCAGAGCATTATCATAGCTACCATAAAAACAAGCAGGCCATTCAGCGGATAGAACATTTCAAGTCCTTATTAAAACATAAAGATATAGACACTTTTTTTGGAAATAATGACAAACTTAATAGAAGCACACTATTAAATATAGGTGAAACGATAACCTTAATAAAAACTTCGCTTGAAGCAAAAAGGAAATTAAAAGTCCTCAATAATTTAGATGATCCATTATCCCTTGCTTATTGGGCGTTAAACCTCAAAAGAAAACTGAGTCTAAAAGAGGAAAGTGTAGTGCATAAATATCAGAACGATAAAATAACTACCCATAAACCAATACATGGAGAATATTCACGATATATTCCTGAACCAGAACTGTTACTAGAGAATCTTCCTATTGCTAAAGATGAAGAAGAAGGTTTTTGGTTAAACCTGAATGGTGTTCATGAATATATACCATATGTAAAGGAACCCATATTCGATACCGGCAACTCGGATAAAATCAAGAACTACTTTTCTGGTCAAAAGAATACTTTGGAAAAAGATATCAAGACTCTAGAGGAAGAATTAATAAACTGGCAATCATTAAGAGTTCTATTGAATAATCTTGAAAACCCTTCAGAATACCTTTTATCTTGGGAATCTAAAGATGCAAATTCAGAGTTCGTTAAACACGAGTTGTTCCAAGAATCCACAGAGGCTCTAAAGAAATATTTAAAACTTTTGGATGAAGACGAGCAGATATATGCCGGATTAAAAAAAGTCAGATCAGATTTTAAGAAGATTGATGAGGAGAGAAATGAGCATAATTCACTTATCAAGGGATTAGAGGTGAATGCTAAAACTATTTCTATTCCGGAAATCAATGAAAAAGTTCAGGGGTTAACTAAAAAACATGATTACCAAATGTTAGCTGTTAATGACTTTGAAACCTTAAAAGCAACAATAAAAAAAACTAAAAATTTCTATCAATCATTTGTTGCCGTTCTACAAGATGAATATAAAAAAAGAGTAGCCGTTGAGGATCTGGAAAACATCGATAAAGAAATAGAAGAGTTTGAAGCTGATTTAAAGAAATTGGTTGAAGACAATCCTGATTTTCTTTCGGAAGCTAAAAAGTCAGGGGAAGCTATTGCGTTCGAACTATTGGAAAACAAAAGTAAACAATATTCCGATTGTCAGAACCAATATAGTTTTAAATATGATTTGGTGGTCAAAGAGTTTTTGAAGAAAAAAGAAAATCGTTATTTGGGAACAGATGAATTTAGGCAAATATGTGCTGAAATATTGCCGTCTGATATTTTTTCAGAAAAGGATTTAGAAGATGACGAAATAATCCCACGTATCAAAAAATTACTTGAAGATATAAACATAAAGAACAAAAGGTTAAACATTAGAAAGCTTCAGAAATTAACAAGCATCATTGATAAGGTAGATAATGAAGTAAGTGAGGAAATATATTACTCTAAAAAAATTAGGGATTTTATAGATTCGGACGATAAGACCATCACTGGAGGGCATAGAGCAAAGTTGTCGATATTTTATGAAGGTAGTTATCCAAGAGCATGGATGGAAAAATTTATCGAAGAAATCCGGAAGGATATAAAGGTGTCAAGTGACAATAATTTGTTTCAATCTTTACAGGGGATATCCAATGATTTGGAAAAATATACCTCTCTTGAAGAGAAAATGCAAGAAGCATTTTATAGATGTGGAGGCTCAAGGAAAGTCAAACCAAAAGTTCGAGAACTACTTAACCCCAAATCTTATTACGGTTTAAATTTTTCGATTCAATCCTTACACGGTAAAAGAAATCCTGGAAGCACTAGCCAGACCTATGCAGCAATTGCACTTCTGTGTATTTCAAGACTTTCATTGATTAACAGGGATGCAAAAGACAAAGTCAGGGATGGTATTCGGTTTATGCCAATCGATGAAGCTGCCGGACTTGGAAGCAATTTTGATATGCTTTATGATATAGCAAAAGAAAATGACTATCAAATAATTTCATTGTCAATACTACCGAACAAGGTAGATATACATAACCAATATATTTACTTGCTTCATAATAATTTGGAAGAATCGGATAAAGTCAATTACGAACCAGTTCCAATTTTTGGTGATTTTGAGAATAACAATAATTAATTAGTAAGGATGCTGAATCGCAAATTTTAAGAATGAAAAAAAGCGTTGAATGGAAATATTTAATTGGTCTAAATCAATTATTCAAGAATGGAAAAACTAACTTGAAGATTGGAAACAATAGTTTTATTAATCAAGTATTAATTAAGCAAAAAAAGCTGATAAGGCCCAAAATGGGCAATCCTAAAGTTTTGGAGGCAAAGTATGGTTTCAAGGAATATTACGAAATAGAATTTCTTGATTATTTTGAATATTATTCCAATTTTTTTGAAAAAACTGGGTTAGAAAGTAATGCCCATAAAACCTATAATGAAGATGACCTAACAAGTTTGGCTTTTATTTTTTACCAGAAAGATGAACTCAAAAAGAAACTGACTACAGAATATACTTTTTCCACCAGAGTTTTTAAAGGAAAAGGTGCAAAGTACCTATCTAATAAACCAAGTTTACGAGATGCGGTTTTACAACTTTTAGAAATAAATGAATTTCCAGAGAAAGATCCAAAGAACAGCCAATGGCGATTCGTAGTTGACTGTAAAAATCCCAAAATCATAGTCATTTGCGAAAATATTGCCTGTTTAAAAGTGCCATACGAATATAAACAGAACAATATCGAACTGTGGTATGTAGGCGGTAACAATACTACCCAGTTGAAAGACATTCCTGCTGGAAAAATTGAAAGACCATTGTTTTATTTTTGTGATTGGGACCACCACGGTCTATCCATTTTCTCAAGAATTAAGGGGATTTTCCAAGAAAAGGGAAGGTCAATTACACTAATTGATCCAATCTCTTTAGACGATGCTTTACCTGTTAATTCACCCCATCATAATAGTAAATGGCGTAAAATAGATTTTTCTGGATTGAACAAAGATGATTTTACCGAACAGGAAATAATAATAATAATGAGTCTAATTAAAGATGAGAATTGGATTGAAGAAGAGTCAATGGATTTAATAAACATTTTAAACTCAAGAGAATTACTTCATTAAGAATACCAAATCTTTTTTAGACAATTTCTTTTAGATAGTATACTACTCCCCATCTGTAAGCCAGTTTAAAGGTATTTATTATTAATTTATGATGCTATTTTTTAGTTTTATAAATTTGATCAGGCGGCATTTTTCCTATTTCGGTATGCCTTCTTTTGGTATTGTAAAAATCGATGTACTCCCTTACCATTTGATAGAGGTCCAGACCTCTGTTTAGAGGATAAAAATATATCTTTTCATACTTGATTGACTTCCAGAAACGTTGAATATAAATATTTTCCAAAGTTCATCCCCTACCATCCTTTGATATTTGGATGTGGATATGTCCGGACATTGGCAGTAAAGGAAAAAATCAATATGAAGTGTGATTTTTTTCATCTTAATTCCTTGCTAAACTCCAGGGTATCATATGTGATGAACTTTTTATTGTTCAGCTCAAAATCCCTCATCAATCTTCATTTGCTTTTTTACCTTTGCAGATAGAGCGAACCTCCCTATAAATCTTTTTATAATTTTCATTGATTTCTTCCTCTGAAAAAATTTGTGTCACATCAGGTAGTTCCCGTTCAATTTTCTGCTGTTTAAATTGAACTTTTTTATCAATTCCATCGGCATAAGTGACAAATTCTCCCGGTTTTAAACTAAAAAAAACATTTGCCCTAATTTTAGAAACCTCTTTTTCTCCCGTGGATATTTTTGTGTCGAAATCCAGGCCGGTTCCCCGCATCACTGTTTTTGTTTCATCTTTTATGATTTCGAAAAAACGTTCGTAATAGCGCGCGGTGTCGGGATCATTTACTTTTCCGAAGAACTGATAGGACAGATTGCTTAAAATCGCCTTACTGGCCTTGTCCCCGTACATCATATCGTTCTGAATTTTATCCTGCATCACATATACCGTGGCTATATCATAACTCCTAAGTGTGGCCGGGATGCGATGCATATTCAACAACCTTATGGTTGGAGCTTCTTCTATCAGGAGAAAAGATGATCTGGAATGCCTTACGCTCATTTGCTTTACAATGGTATGCATTATAGTGGCGATGACAGGGGAATATGCGGAGTCGTATTTTGGGTTATTTATCAAGGAAATCACGGCCGGGTTCCCGGGATTATTAATGTTCAGGGGAATATCATCTGCAGCCAGCGCCATAAAAATACGTTTACTGCTGATCTTCATCAATGCAGTAGAAAGTGTGCTCTTAACACCGGCAGTTTGTCTTTCGGAATCCTTACCGCTTATAAAGGCATCTGCGAATGCCCGGGAAGTCTGGTTAGTTTTCAAAAAATTAATAAGATCATCGGTGTCCAGGGATTGGTAAATTGCAATCAGATGAGGGAGGGTACAATATTCAGGAAATGAAACTTTCAATTTCCATATAAGTCCGGAGATTAATCCTTGCGCGGCATCGTTAAAAAATTTACCTGCCCCGGTGGCGCCGGCTTCTTTTTGCTCCAACAGGTTTTCGATCAAAACCCGCGACACCTCATTAATATCTTCCTCATTCTCCATATATCGCGGTGCTATGGGATTTACCCGATGAATTATTTTATCAAAGGAAAGTATATAAAACGGCAAACCCGGATTTATGAACAGGGGATAGGCCATTTCTGTAATCTCGAAATCTTTATAGTCGTGTATGAGTCCACAGAATGAATTTCGACTGAAATGCTCCAAAAGGTTATAGACCACACTTTCTGTTTTCCCACTACCCGCAGCCCCAATTACGGAAACCCCGCGCTTAACATTATTGATCTTAAATGTGCCATTCTGGGTTTTAAAATGCACCTTGTATTTATCATCAATATTTGATATTTCTTTTTTAGGTATAAATACATAAAGGACCGTATTGCTCAAAATAAGGGGGCAACCTAAATAAAGGCCTATAGTAGCTACTTCTTTCAGGGTTGGGTCAGCAGGTAAAATAGCCCAAAGGAACAAACCGCATAGGAGCAAATTTATAGGAAATGCGAAGGATGATATTTTATACATTCTAAAAAAAATGGCGCTTCCCATTGCAATGCTCCATAATACATTAATATAATTAGTTTCCATAGTTGGTTGATTTAAATTCCTATTGATCCAGATCTTAAGGCTACATGAATTCCATTTTGAATGGATTTAATAAGTTTTACTGTTAGTTGCGCTTTGGAAAGAGGAACCACGGGGAGCAACGGTATTCCGGTTTCCCGAAGCATCTTAAAGGCCAATGCCTTTTCTGAAGCGGGAAGTCCCAGTAGTGCAGAAAAATATAATTTTGGACTTCTGACAAAGTCTTTCCTGGCCTGGTATGTTTCTACAAAATTGCGGTTATACTGAAATGTCTTGTCAAATGTTTTTTCAGCTTTTTGAAAAAAAAGATCTCTGTTAAATCCTCTTTTTACCACTTTGCCATACATTTCAACCTCTGATCCTTTGTATTTGCTCCCGGGGGATAAGCTAAAGGAATTGGAAACATCTTTTCGGCTCACTATAATATGAATATGGCTTT
>Ga0314774_1000792_pt1 | contig 22601 bp, 34 predicted proteins | sample MetaGCBIA2018_FD_204515 | JGI IMG/M metagenome (GOLD analysis project Ga0314774, IMG submission 204515) | Cryopeg brine microbial communities from Beaufort Sea near Barrow, Alaska, United States - CBIA 2018 | ecosystem: Environmental > Aquatic > Marine > Coastal | place: USA: Alaska | collected...
CCAGATGCGGTTCCCTGAACGAGAATGTTCACCCCGGGAAGGGGAACCCCACTTCCATCGGTGACCGTTCCGGTCACTGTTTTTGTTTGTGCAAACGAAATTTGCACTACTAACGCAAACAAAAGCGTCAGTAATCCTTTTAATTTTGTGTTCATGTTTTGAAATTATTTAAATTAGCCTGGTCAAAGTTGAAACTAATGAGCGAAATTCAATTAGGAATTAACCTAATGTTTTGTTATAGTTTTGCTAATTTTTATGCTGGTATTAAGGTTTCAGTTTAGAAAAAGGTGGTCAATCGTAAGTGTAGGATGGAGTTGGAAAATTTGAAGTTTTGGCCCTCTTGAAGGCCATTGGCCAAATTTATGTTAAGTAATCCAGCACCAGTTAAAATTCCTGCCCCTAGGCCAAAACTATAAATAAAACGCTGTTCTTCCAGAAGTTGATTTTCAAAATAGGCCGCGTCGGCAACGCTGTGCACGTAGAGTCCAGGGGCGGCGAGATATCTATATTCGGTCCTAAAAACGGTGAAGAAATTGGCGTTTATTGAATTTTCTTTAAATCCTCTAATGCTTGTTATCCCACCCAAACGGAAAAGCTCGTTACTATAATACTGGTTCGATATTAAATCTTTTGTCGTGTTGGCTATATAAAAACGTTGTTTTTGACTTAGATTAAAAATATAGGAGGCTTCACCTTCTGCGGCAAATTGGGATTCCGATTGATTTAAAACGTTTCTATTTCCAAAGGAGGTTTTAATGTTGACCATACTTTTGATAGGGAACAATTTTTCATTAGAACGAGACACTTTGCTGAATCCGATATTAAATAATGTCTTCTCATAATCTACGTTTTGATTTTGTAGAGGTGCGAGACTGTCATTAAGCGATGTGGAATTTTCTAGAAGCACCCCGGTGCTCAAGCGTAGATTTCCAAGGAGCTGATAAAAAAGATTGAGTTCCTGTTTATTTGTTGAAAAGGTAGTGTCGCGCCGAAAGAGGTTTAGCTCTGCCTGAAGCCCTAAGGGTGTGCTAAATAGAAAGGGTAATTCAACTGCTGCGCGCAGCGTTTGCTGATCGTTGCCATCGCTTTTGTAATTGATTTCGAGCAGTTCACCATAATTGAGGTTGTTGAGCAAGTGCAGATCAAGATAGCCATCAAGACGCAATTTGCCAGAGTCTTCACTATTGCCAAATCCCAAATAACCATCAAAACGATTTGCAGAATTCTTTTCGAGATATAAAAAAATAGTGGTACTGTCTTTTTCAAAAAGCACTTCAGGATCTTTGAGTGCATTAATAAAAGGAAGATCTGTTAACTGGCTGAAATTTTTATTGATTTCGGATTTATCAAATAATTCCCCAGGTTTTAAATTGGCATAATACTTTAGATAGGCTTTTGGGAACTTATCATATCCATTTATTATAATCTTATTAATGTGCCTTAAGTTTTCACGGTCAAGTTTAAGTGTGGCTTTCAGGGTATTTCCTATTGTTGTAACATTTTCCAGCCGAAGCGAGGAAAGTGGATGGCCAGATTCAGCTTCTAATGCAATAAAATCGGCCATTATACGGTCCAAATCCGCTGTAGGGATTAAATAATTGCCATTATTTCCTATAAAACCCAGTTTATTGGCATACTTGCCAAGTAGTGAATCCTGAGTATAAAGTTGAATGAACTGTGTTTTTTTTCCTAATGTTAAAGTGCCTATATATATAGAGTCGTTTTCTTTTATTAGAGAAGTTATTTTAGTATTCAAAAATCCCGTTTTTTGAATACTATCCACCGTTTTTAGAATGTGTTGTTCTAAAGAGGAAAAGTCATCAAACCTTAGCGTGGCACCAAATTTTTCTTGCGTGCTATCGCTTTTTTCTATTTTCAGGTGGAGATAGAGCTCTTGTCCCACGCCTTGCAAAGGTGTTGTAAATAGATAGAACAGGATTATATAAAATAGGAAGTTGTTCAAATAAAGGTTTTTAGCTTTTTTTCAACGGAGGAACAAAGGTAAAAGTACTCTGCGTGCAAAATAACATGATTTCATTTGAAAATTAATCAATTAAGGTTGTATTAAGTCAAATATTCTTTTACCTTTGCAAGCCCTTAGAAAAGGGTTATCAGAATAACTATAATTAGGTAAAGGAAATTATGCCAACAATTTCACAATTAGTACGAAAAGGAAGAACCAAAATAGCCAAGAAGAGTAAATCGGCTGCTTTGGATTCGTGCCCACAACGCCGCGGGGTTTGTACCCGCGTTTATACCACTACACCTAAGAAACCTAACTCGGCAATGCGTAAAGTAGCGCGTGTGAGGTTGACTAACGGTAAGGAAGTAAACGCCTATATAGGTGGTGAAGGTCACAATCTGCAAGAGCACTCGATAGTATTGGTTAGAGGTGGAAGGGTGAAGGATTTGCCAGGTGTGAGGTATCACATTGTACGTGGCGCATTGGACACCGCTGGTGTTCAAGGCCGTTTACAACGTAGGTCTAAATACGGAGCAAAACGCCCTAAGAAGTAAAAAAAGAGTTGATATTGGCTGTTTTTAGTTAAAAATGGTCATCAATTAACGGTTAACTTATTATTACAAAGAAGCAATGAGAAAAAGACAGGCAAAAAAGCGGCCTCTTTTACCAGATCCAAGATTTAATGATCAATTGGTTACGCGTTTCGTAAACATGATGATGTGGGATGGTAAAAAATCAGTCGCATTTAAAATCTTTTATGATGCAATGGATATCATAGAAGAAAAGAAAAACAACGAAGAGAAAACAGCTCTTGAAGTGTGGAAAGATGGACTTTCTAATGTTATGCCACACGTCGAGGTTCGTAGTCGAAGAGTAGGTGGTGCGACATTTCAAATCCCCATGCAAATCAGGCCAGATAGAAAAATTTCTACGGCCATGAAATGGTTAATAAGCTATTCACGTAAGCGTAACGAAAAATCAATGGCATTAAAATTAGCTTCCGAAGTTTTGGCGGCTGCCAAAGAAGAAGGTGCTGCTGTTAAGAAAAGATTGGATACGCATAAAATGGCGGAAGCAAACAAAGCATTCTCTCACTTTAGATTCTAGAAAATAAAATGGCACAAAGAGATTTAAAATATACACGAAATATAGGTATTGCTGCGCATATTGATGCGGGTAAGACCACCACTACTGAACGCATCCTTTTTTATACTGGCGTGAGCCATAAAATCGGTGAGGTACACGATGGTGCTGCCACGATGGACTGGATGGAGCAGGAGCAGGAGCGTGGTATAACCATTACTTCTGCCGCTACTACTTGTATCTGGAAGTTTCCTATGGAGAACGCAGAGCCTCTTCCGGAAACGAACGATTATAACTTCAATATTATAGACACACCGGGTCACGTTGACTTTACCGTTGAGGTAAATAGGTCATTGCGTGTTCTTGATGGTCTTGTTTTCCTTTTTAGTGCAGTTGATGGCGTTGAGCCACAATCTGAAACGAACTGGAGGCTTGCTGATAATTACCATGTACCACGTATAGGTTTTGTAAACAAGATGGACCGTCAGGGTGCCAACTTTCTTGAAGTTGCTAAACAAGTCAAGGAAATGTTGGGCTCAAATGCGGTGCCTATCGTTCTTCCTATAGGTGACGAGGAGCATTTTAAAGGTATTGTTGACCTTGTTAAGAACCGTGCAGTTGAATGGCATGATGAAACCCAAGGAGCTACCTTTGATGTGATTGATATCCCTGAGGAAATGAAAGCGGACGTCAAGAAATATAGAGGTATGCTTATCGAAGAGGTAGCTGCCTATGACGAGAAGCTTCTTGAAAAATATATGGAGGATGAAGATTCCATTACTGAAGATGAGGTGCACGTAGCACTTCGTGCAGCGGTGATGGATATGTCTATTATTCCGATGATCTGTGGTTCTTCATTTAAGAACAAAGGTGTTCAATTTTTACTGGATGCTGTTTGTAGATACCTTCCTTCTCCCATGGATAAAGAGGGAATCGTAGGGATCAATCCAGATACAGAAAAAGAGGAAAAACGTGCGCCTGATGTAAAAGCACCCTTTGCTGCACTAGCCTTTAAGATTGCTACTGATCCTTTTGTAGGTCGTTTGGCTTTCTTTAGGACTTATTCAGGACGTTTAGATGCAGGTTCTTACGTATTGAACAACCGTACCGGTAATAAAGAACGCATCTCTCGAATCTACCAAATGCACTCCAATAAGCAAAAAGCCATTGATTTTATTGAGGCTGGTGACATTGGTGCTGCTGTAGGGTTTAAGGATATTAAAACAGGAGACACGTTGTCTGATGTAAAACATCCTATTGTTTTGGAAAGTATGGACTTCCCTGATCCCGTAATTGGTATCGCAGTGGAGCCGAAAACCAAAGCTGATGTTGACAAATTGGGTATGGCGCTGTCGAAACTTGCCGAAGAAGATCCCACTTTCCAAGTCCGTACGGATGAGGCTTCTGGCCAGACTATTATTTCTGGCATGGGTGAACTTCACCTTGACATAATTTGCGATCGTTTACGGCGTGAGTTTAAAGTAGAGGTAAATCAAGGTCAGCCCCAGGTAGAATATAAGGAAGCAATTACCAAAGCTGCAGATCACCGTGAGGTTTATAAAAAACAATCTGGTGGACGTGGTAAATTTGCCGATATAGTATTTACATTAGAGCCGGTAGAAGATGAAACTTTTGAAGGTCTAGAATTTGTAAACAGTGTGAAAGGCGGTAACGTACCAAAAGAATTTATCCCAGCTGTTGAAAAGGGCTTTAAGCAAGCAATGGCAAATGGACCGCTAGCAGGTTTTGAAATGGATAGTATGAAAGTAACCCTTAAGGATGGATCTTTCCACCCGGTGGATTCTGATGCACTTTCTTTTGAACTTGCTGCAAAAATAGGATTTAAGGCAGCGGCCAAAGCTGCTGGAGCTGTAGTGCTAGAGCCTATAATGAAACTCGAGGTTATTACACCAGAGGAAAATATGGGTGACATCGTAGGGGATCTTAACCGACGCCGTGGTCAAATGACCAGTATGGGTGATCGTGCAGGTGCAAAAGTTGTAAAAGCTACAGTGCCTCTTTCTGAAATGTTTGGTTATGTAACTACATTGCGTACCCTTTCATCAGGACGAGCAACCTCTACAATGGAGTTCTCACACTATGCAGAAACGCCTTCTAATATTTCAACAGATGTAATTGCTGCCGCAAAAGGTTTAGCTAACGAATAATTTACCAGAAATGAGTCAGAAAATAAGAATTAAATTAAAGTCGTACGATTACAATCTGGTAGATAAGTCTGCTGAGAAAATTGTAAAGACTGTAAAAAGTACCGGTGCTGTGGTAACTGGGCCAATCCCTTTACCTACGCATAAAAAAATATTTACCGTTCTACGTTCGCCGCACGTTAATAAGAAAGCGAGAGAGCAGTTTGAACTTAGTTCTTACAAGCGTTTGCTTGATATTTACAGTTCATCTTCAAAAACCATTGATGCGTTGATGAAGCTTGAATTACCTAGTGGTGTTGAAGTAGAGATCAAGGTGTAATTAATTTAGAATTCTAAATTCAAAATTATTAAAATGTCCTAAGCTGCGTGCAAGGGAAAAACGGAAAAAATACATTCAGGGTTGAAGGTATTTTGACCCTGTTTTTTTTGAAAATATTTCGCAAAGGGCGGAAAATAAAGAGTAATAACAAATATTAATAATTATGTCTGGGTTAATTGGAAGAAAAGTGGGTATGACCAGCATCTTCGACGAGAATGGCAAGAATATGCCTTGTACCGTTATTGAAGCAGGTCCCTGCATTGTTACCCAAGTCAGAACCAAAGAGGTTGACGGGTATGAAGCCCTTCAGCTGGGTTTCGATGACGCAAAGACTGCAAATAAGGCTGCTGGAGGACACTCTAAAAAAGCAGGTACTGTTGCAAAGCGTAAAGTTGTCGAATTTCAGGAGTATGACGGGGAGTATAAACTAGGAGATGCAGTTACTGTAGAAATCTTTAAAGAAGGTCAATTTGTCGATGTGGCAGGTACTTCTAAAGGTAAAGGTTTTCAAGGTGTTGTTAAACGTCACGGTTTTGCCGGAGTGGGTCAATCCACACACGGTCAACATAACCGATTACGTGCTCCAGGTTCTATAGGTGCAGCATCCTATCCATCACGTGTATTCAAAGGAATGCGCATGGCTGGAAGAATGGGAGGCGAGCGAGTTAAAGTTCAAAATTTAAGAGTGCTGAAAGTGGTTGCAGAGAAGAATTTGCTCGTTGTAAAAGGAGCTATCCCTGGACACAAGAACTCTTATGTAATTATTGAAAGGTAATGAAAGTAGCAGTAAGAGATATTAAAGGAAAAGAAGTAGGTAGAGAAGCAGAGCTCTCTGATGCCATCTTCGGAATAGAGCCTAATGATCATGCAGTTTATCTGGATGTTAAACAACATCTTGCGAACAGACGTCAAGGAACACACAAGGCTAAAGAGCGTGCAGAGATCGTCGGGAGTACTCGTAAGATCAAAAAGCAAAAAGGTACAGGTACCGCAAGGGCCGGTAGTATAAAGTCTCCAATTTTTAGAGGAGGTGGACGCGTTTTTGGCCCGAGACCTCGTGATTATTCGTTCAAATTGAACAAAAACCTTAAGAGGTTGGCACGTAGATCTGCGCTTTCTATGAAGGCAAGCGACAACGCAATCATGGTCATTGAAAATTTTGATTTCGATGCTCCTAAAACTAAGGATTTTATTAATGTGCTGAAAGCTTTAGGAATTGATGATAAAAAGTCATTGATCGTGTTGGGGGAAACAAATAATAATGTATATTTGTCCTCACGCAATTTTAAGACTTCACAGGTCATAAGATCTTCAGGATTAAGCACTTACAAAATTTTGCACGCAAATAATCTTGTGCTTCTGGAGGGCTCGCTAGAAGGAATTGAAGAAACGCTAAGCAAATAAGCACTATGAGTATTTTAATTAAACCTATAATTACCGAAAAAGCCACTATGGAGAGTGAGGTGAATAACCGATATACTTTCGAGGTGAACTCCGGTTCCAATAAAGTGGAAATAAAAGGTGCGGTTGAAGCTGCTTACGGAGTTTCAGTACTAGCAGTTAGAACAATGAACGTTCGCCCTGATCGTAAGTCCCGATTCACAAAATCTGGCATGATCACTGGTAAAACAAAGGCTTACAAAAAAGCTATTGTACAGGTGGCGGAAGGTGATACAATTGATTTTTATAGTAACATTTAAGACAAATTATGTCAGTTAGAAAATTAAAACCTATCACTCCAGGACAGCGATTTAGAGTAGTTAATGGCTATGATGCCATTACTACTGATAAGCCGGAAAAAAGCCTAATGGCTCCGATGAAAAAGTCTGGAGGGAGAAACAGTCAAGGAAAGATGACCATGCGCTATAAAGGTGGTGGTCACAAAAGAAGATATCGCGTAATTGATTTTAAGCGTAACAAAGAGGGGGTTCCTGCAACAGTGGCAACCATAGAGTATGATCCTAACAGGACAGCTTTCATTGCTTTGCTCAATTATCAAGATGGCGAAAAACGTTATATGGTCGCTCCAAGCGGCCTCCAGGTAGGGCAAAATGTTGTTTCTGGATCAGGTGCAACACCTGAAATAGGAAACGCAATGATGTTATCTGAAATTCCATTGGGTACTATAATTTCTTGTTTGGAACTACGTCCAGGTCAAGGCGCTGTAATGGCGAGAAGTGCAGGGTCATTTGCACAGCTAATGGCGCGTGATGGTAAATTTGCAAGTATTAAGCTACCTTCTGGAGAAACACGGTTAATTCTCGTGAAATGTCTCGCTACTATAGGAGCTGTTTCCAATAGCGATCATCAATTACTAGTATCTGGTAAAGCGGGTAGAAGTAGATGGTTAGGAAGACGGCCACGTACAAGACCAGTGGTGATGAACCCTGTCGATCACCCAATGGGTGGTGGTGAAGGTCGTGCATCTGGTGGTCATCCTCGTTCTAGAAAAGGCATTCCAGCAAAAGGTTATAGAACCAGGAGCAGGACTAAGGCAAGTAATAAATATATTGTAGAACGTAGAAAGACTAGAAAGAAATAAGATATGGCACGTTCATTAAAAAAAGGACCTTTCGTTCATTATAAATTGGAGCAAAAAGTAGCTTCAAACGTTGAAGCTAACAAAAAAACGGTAATTAAGACCTGGTCAAGGGCTTCTATGATTACGCCAGATTTTGTTGGTCAGACAATAGCTGTTCACAATGGCAGGCAATTTATTCCTGTATATGTGACGGAAAATATGGTAGGTCATAAATTAGGAGAATTTTCACCCACACGTTCCTTTAGAGGTCACATGGGTGCAAAAAATAAAGGTAAAAAATAACTGAAGTTATGGGAGTTCGTAAAAGAGAAAGGGCAGAACAGCTCAAAGAGGCCAAGAAAAATGTGGCTTTCGCTAAACTGAACAACTGCCCCACTTCGCCTAGGAAAATGCGCCTTATGGCAGATTTAATTAGGGGAGAAAAAGTGGAGAAGGCGCTTCAGGTATGTAAATTCAGTAGTAAGGAATCTTCACGTAAATTGGAGAAACTATTGCTCTCTGCGATTGCAAATTGGCAAGATAAGAATGAAGATGCAAGCATAGAAGATGCAGACTTATTCGTACAAGAGATCAGAGTGGATGGTGGTAGCATGCTCAAGAGACTGCGTCCAGCCCCACAGGGTCGTGCACATAGAATTAGAAAACGCAGCAACCACGTTACAGTCGTGCTTGCAGCAAAAGATAACACACAAAGCGCTTAGTAAATGGGACAGAAAACAAATCCAATCGGGAATCGCTTAGGAATCATCAGAGGATGGGAATCTAACTGGTATGGCGGTAATGATTATGGAGATAAGCTTGCCGAAGATGACAAGATAAGAAAGTATATTCATGCTCGTTTATCTAAAGCAAGTGTATCTAGAATCATTATTGAGCGTACACTCAAGTTAGTAACCGTTACAATTACAACTGCTCGTCCTGGTATCATTATAGGTAAGGGAGGACAAGAAGTAGATAAACTTAAAGAAGAGCTTAAGCAAATTACTGATAAAGAGGTTCAGATCAATATTTTTGAGATCAAAAGACCAGAACTGGATGCATTTCTTGTAGGTACTTCTGTGGCGCGTCAAGTGGAAAACCGTATATCGTATCGTCGTGCAATTAAGATGGCTATTCAAGCTGCCATTCGTATGAACGCTGAGGGTATCAAAATTCAAATATCCGGACGATTGAACGGTGCTGAAATGGCACGTAATGAAACATACAAAGAAGGTCGAATCCCTTTGTCTACTTTTAGAGCAGATATAGATTATGCTCTAGTGGAAGCCCATACTACTTACGGTAGGCTCGGTATTAAAGTGTGGATCATGAAAGGAGAGGTCTACGGTAAAAGAGAGCTTTCACCCTTAGTCGGAATGGCTAAGAATCAAGGTGGAAAAGGCAGCACCCGAGGTGGTGGTGGTGGAAAACAACGCCGTAGAAAGTAATTTTTAAAGTAAAGAAAAATGTTACAGCCTAAAAAAACAAAATTTCGTAAGCAGCAGAAGGGGCGTATGAAAGGAAATGCCGGTAGGGGGCACGAGCTCGCAAATGGCGCCTTTGGTATAAAGTCTTTGGATTCATCCTTCGTAACTGCTAGACAAATAGAAGCAGCGCGTATTGCGGCAACCAGATATATGAAAAGAGAAGGATCCCTTTGGATTCGTATCTTTCCAGACAAGCCTATAACCAAAAAACCTCTAGAGGTTCGTATGGGTAAGGGTAAGGGAGCCGTAGAATATTGGGCAGCTATTGTAAAACCAGGAAGAATGCTTTTTGAAATAGGTGGTGTCGCCGAACCTCTTGCTAAAGAGGCTCTTAGGTTAGCCGCTCAAAAACTTCCCGTAAAGACAAAATATGTAGTCGCTCGAGATTATCAAGCTGACTAAATTCTAAAGAATATGAAACAATCTGAAGTAAAAGAAAAATCTGTAGCAGAATTGCAGGAGGAACTGATAAAGGCAAAGAGAGCTTATTATGATCTAAAAATGGCGCATGCGATTTCCCCATTGGAAAATCCTATCCAACTTAGAGGTCATAGAAGAACTGTGGCGCGAATCGCTACAGAACTCACAAAACGAGAATTACAATAATGCTGCTTAAGATGGAAAAAAGAAATTTAAGGAAAGAGCGTGTAGGAGTGGTAACCAGCAACAAAATGCAAAAATCAATTGTTGTTGCCGAGGTTAAAAAAGTAAAACACCCCATGTATGGTAAGTTCGTTCTGAAAACGAAAAAATACGTGGCGCACGATGAGCAAAATGACTGCAACGAAGGAGATACGGTAAGGATCATGGAAACAAGACCCTTAAGTAAATCTAAATGTTGGAGGCTTGTAGAAATTATTGAAAGAGCTAAGTAAAAATGGTACAACAAGAATCAAGATTAAAAGTAGCAGACAATACCGGGGCAAAAGAAGTTTTGACCATCCGCGTATTGGGTGGAACAAAACGCAGATATGCCTCTGTAGGTGATAAGATTGTCGTCTCTATAAAGGATGCGGCTCCTAATAGCCAAGTGAAGAAAGGTTCTGTTTCTACTGCGGTAGTAGTGCGTACTAAAAAAGAGGTGCGCCGTCCAGATGGATCTTACATCCGTTTTGATGATAATGCTTGTGTGCTTCTAGGTCCTCAAGGTGAAATGAGAGGTACACGTGTATTTGGTCCAGTAGCGAGAGAACTTCGTGATAAGCAGTTCATGAAGATTGTATCATTGGCACCAGAGGTGCTTTAATATATATTATAATGACTAAGCTTAAAGTAAAAGTAGGAGATGCCGTTCGTGTTAACGCTGGTGATCATAAAGGTCACGAAGGTGAAATACAACGCGTATTTAAAGAAAAAAATAAAGCCATTGTAAAGGGGGTAAACATGATTAAAAAACATGAGAAGCCCAGTGCTTCCAATCCTCAAGGTGGAATCGTAGAAAAAGAAGCGGCTATACACGTGTCCAATTTATCTCTTATAGATAAAAAAGGTGATTCCACTAGAGTGGGTTATCGTATGGAAGACGGGAAAAAAGTGCGTTTCGGTAAAAAAAACAATGAAGTTCTATAGTTATGGAATACACTTCAAGATTAAAGAAGGAATATAAGGAACGCGTTCTTGATGCTCTTATGGAAGAGTTTGGGTATGAGAACAGGATGCAGGTTCCTAAATTGCGTAAGATCGTCATCTCTAGAGGAGTTGGTGCTGCAGTTGCAGATAAGAAATTAATTGATTATTCTGTAGAAGAACTTACAACCATAGCTGGTCAACGCGCTGTGGCTACTGTTTCTAAAAAAGACGTCGCGGCGTTTAAGCTTAGAAAGGGTATGCCCATTGGAGCAATGGTCACTTTGCGAGGAGAGCGTATGTATGAGTTTTTAGATAGACTTATCACTTCAGCACTTCCTAGGGTACGTGATTTTAACGGGATCAAAGCAACCGGTTTTGACGGTCGTGGAAATTATAGTCTTGGTATAATTGAGCAAATTATATTTCCAGAGATCAATATTGACAAGGTGCGTAAGATAGAAGGTATGAATATAACCTTTGAAACATCGGCAGAGACAGATAAGGAAGCAAAATCATTGCTTACTCAACTTGGTATGCCCTTTAAAAAGAACTAAATTATGGCAAAAGAATCAATGAAGGCCCGTGAGCGCAAGCGAGAAAGAATGGTGGCCAAATATGCAGATAAACGTAAAGCCTTAAAAGAGGCTGGAGATTATGAAGGATTGCAAAAGCTTCCTAAAAATTCTTCTCCTGTACGTATGCATAATCGTTGTAAAATTACTGGACGTCCTCGTGGATATATGAGAACCTTTGGAGTTTCACGCGTTATGTTTAGAGAAATGGCCAACCAGGGTTTAATTCCTGGTGTGAAAAAAGCCAGTTGGTAATAAAAGTTAACTGATTTTAGGTTTAGTGGTCGATAGTGGCTGCTGAAAACCAAAATCACAATTCAATATTTATGTATACAGATACTATTGCAGACTTTCTAACAAGGATTAGAAATGCGTCTGCGGCAAGCCACCGAGTGGTAGAGATTCCAGCTTCAAATCTGAAGAAGGAAATCACAAAAATTTTGTTTGATCAAGGGTATATCCTAAGTTATAAATTTGAGGATAAAACTGCTCAGGGTAGTATTAAAATAGCCTTGAAGTACGACAAAGAAACTAAAGGCGCGGTCATCAAAAAAATACAGCGTATTAGTACGCCAGGTCTGAGGAAGTATGTGGGATCAACAGAGGTTCCCAGAATTCTGAATGGATTGGGTATTTCCATCATTTCTACTTCAAAAGGGGTTATGACCGGAAAACAGGCGCAAAACGAAAATGTAGGTGGTGAAGTACTTTGCTACGTTTACTAAGAATAGTTAAAAAGCAAAACCATGTCAAGAATAGGTAGAAATCCCATTACGGTACCAGAAGGTGTCACTGTAGATGTGAGCAAAGATATTATTACTGTAAAAGGTAAATTGGGTGAACTTAAGCAAGAATATTCAACTATTACAATCAAGGTTGAAGAAGGTGTAATTAGGTTAGATAGACCCACAGATAGAAAAGAAGATAGAGCCAAGCACGGGTTGTACCGCGCATTGATAGCTAATATGATCAAGGGCGTATCTGGAGGTTATACGAAAAAGCTAGAACTTGTAGGTGTTGGTTATCGTGCCAGCGCTCAAGGACAAAAGCTAGAGCTTGCTTTGGGTTTTTCACATAACATTGTTATTGAAATTGCACCTGAAGTTAAGGTAGAGTCTGTGACAGAGAAAGGAAAAAATCCATTAGTGGTTCTTACTTCACATGATAAACAGCTTGTGGGGCAAGTCGCTGCTAAAATAAGAGCTTTCCGTAAGCCAGAACCTTACAAAGGAAAAGGTATACGTTTTCAAGGTGAACAAATTAGAAGAAAAGCAGGGAAATCTGCGTAATAATATAACAGTATGGCATTTTCAAAAGAAGCGCGTAGAAGAAAGATACGTGGTAGGATACGCAAGTCACTAACTGGAACCGCAGAACGTCCTAGACTTTCTGTTTATCGAAGTAATAAGCAAATCTATGCTCAGGTTATAGATGATGTTTCAGGAAAAACCCTTAGTGCAGCGTCCTCAAGGGACGAGGCAATAGTTTCCGCTAAGCCGGAAAATAAAGAGGAAATGGCTAAACTAGTAGGTAAGGCCCTTGCAGAAATGGCGGTTAAGGCCGGTGTGGAAACTGTTTCCTTTGATAGGGGCGGGTATCTGTATCATGGAAGAGTAAAACAATTAGCAGAAGGAGCCCGAGAAGGCGGACTAAAATTCTAGAATATTATGTATCAAGATTATAAAAACGTAGAACTAGTTAAGCCCAGCGGATTAGATCTTAAAGATCGTCTAGTAGGTGTGCAACGTGTAACCAAAGTTACTAAGGGTGGTAGAGCCTTCGGTTTTTCTGCTATTGTTGTAGTAGGTGATGAGCAGGGTGTAGTAGGTCAAGGACTTGGCAAATCTAAGGATGTGGCCAGTGCTATTGCAAAAGCAGTAGATGATGCTAAAAAGAACCTTGTGCGTATCCCATTGCAGAAAGGTAGTATTCCTCACGAACAGAAAGGAAAATATGGTGGTGCACGTGTGTTATTAATGCCGGCAGCTGCTGGTACGGGAGTAATAGCCGGTGGTGCAATACGTTCTGTCCTAGAGGCGGTAGGTGTGCATGATGTATTGTCAAAAAATCAAGGATCATCCAATCCTCATAACGTTGTAAAGGCTACCTTTGACGCCCTCTTACAATTACGTAATGCGGAGACCATCGCTAAGCAGCGCGGAATTTCCATTGATAAAGTGTTCAACGGATAATAATTATAGACCATGGCAAAATTAAAAGTTACAAAGGTTAAAAGTGCAATCAAGCGCTCTAAAAACCAAAAAAGAATCTTAGAGGCATTAGGTCTTAAAAAGATTGGCCAAGTAGTAGAGCATGAAAATAGTTCTAATATTCTGGGCATGATCAGTAAAGTGAATCATTTAGTTTCTGTACAAGAAGCTTAAAAAATATAGAAATGAACTTAAATAACTTAAAACCGGCAGCAGGCTCGGTAAAAAAGAACGATAGCAGGCGAGGCCGCGGTGAAGCTACTGGAAATGGTGGTACTGCAGGTCGAGGACATAATGGTCAAAAGTCACGCTCCGGTTATTCTAAGAAAGTAGGTTTTGAAGGTGGGCAGATGCCACTTCAACGTCGTGTGCCAAAATTTGGCTTTAGCAACCGAAATAGAAAAGAATATACAGGTGTGAATATCGATACTTTACAAGCTTATGTAGATGCCGGTCGTATTAAAGACGAGGTAACTATAGATTCACTTGTGGAAAATAGATTAGCTGGTAAGAAGGACCTTATTAAAATAATGGGTCGTGGTGAACTTAAAGCTAAACTTAAAATCACTGTGCACAAATTTACAGGTTCAGCAAAGGAAGCTATTGAAGCCGCCGGTGGTGAGGCAGTAACTCTATAAAACATACTTGAGCATGGGTGTTATAGACACAATTAAAAATATTTGGAAGATAGAAGAGTTAAAGAACAGAATCCTAATTACATTAGGATTGCTGCTCGTTTACCGTTTTGGAGCTCAAATTGTTCTTCCTGGTATAGATGCATCTCAGTTAGGTAGTCTTTCACAAAAAATGGATGGTGGTTTGCTGGGACTGCTAAATGCATTTACGGGTGGTGCGCTTTCCAATGCTTCAGTTTTTGCACTTGGTATTATGCCTTATATTTCGGCATCTATCGTTGTGCAACTTATGGGTATTGCAGTGCCTTATTTGCAAAAACTGCAAAAAGAAGGCGAGAGTGGTAGACGTAAGATCAATCAGATTACCAGATGGCTTACTATTGGTATTACGCTGGTACAGGGGCCTGGTTATATTACCAGCCTATATAGTATACTTCCCGCAGAAGCGTTTGTAATGGAGAGTCATGTGACCTTCATTATATCATCGGTTATCATTTTAACTACCGGTTGTATTTTCGCCATGTGGTTAGGTGAAAAAATTACTGATAAGGGTATTGGTAATGGTATCTCCCTTCTTATTATGGTGGGTATCATAGCTCGATTGCCACTTTCGTTCATTCAAGAATGGGTGTCTCGTGTTAGTGAATCTAATGGAGGTCTCATTATGATTCTGATCGAGTTGGTTATTTGGTTCGTTATTATTTTGCTCTGTGTAATGTTAGTGATGGCTGTACGTCAGATACCGGTACAGTATGCAAGGAGAACTGCAAGTGGTAGTTATGAGCGTAATGTTTTTGGCAATCGCCAATATATTCCACTCAAATTAAACGCCTCTGGAGTAATGCCTATTATTTTTGCACAGGCTATTATGTTTATTCCAGCGGCCGTTATTGGACTGTCGGAATCGACTACTGCAAAAAGTATAGCGGGAGAGTTTAACAATATTTTCGGCTTCTGGTACAATTTTGTGTTTGCGTTATTGATAATAATATTCACATATTTTTATACGGCAATTACGGTTCCTACAAATAAAATGGCTGATGACTTAAAACGAAGCGGTGGTTTTATAGCAGGTATTCGTCCTGGTACGGAAACTGGTGAATATTTAGATCGTATCATGTCACAGATCACATTGCCGGGCTCTATATTTTTAGCCCTTATAGCTATTTTTCCAGCTGTTGCCGTAAGTGTTTTAGGTATGCAACAGGGTTGGGCGTTGTTTTATGGCGGTACATCATTGCTTATTCTAGTAGGGGTTGCCATTGATACCATGCAGCAAGTCAATTCCTATTTGTTGAATAGACATTATGACGGATTAATGAAAACAGGTAAAAACAGAAAAGCAGTAGCATAATGGCAAAACAGCAAGCAATAGAACAAGATGGATCCATTATAGAAGCATTATCAAATGCCATGTTTCGGGTAGAACTGGAAAATGGCCATATCGTGACAGCGCATATTTCAGGAAAGATGCGCATGCATTATATAAAATTGTTACCTGGAGACAAAGTGAAACTGGAAATGAGCCCATATGATTTAACGAAGGCTCGTATAACCTACAGATATTAATAGAGATGAAAGTAAGAGCATCAGTAAAAAAAAGGAGTGCAGACTGCAAAATCGTTAGGCGAAAAGGCAGGTTGTATGTGATTAACAAAAAGAACCCTAAGTTCAAACAAAGACAAGGTTAAACTATGGCTAGAATCGCAGGGATAGATATCCCAAAACAAAAAAGAGGTGTAATTGCATTGACCTATATCTTCGGAATAGGAAAAAGCAGGGCACAGAAAATTTTAGCTCAAGCAGAAGTGAGCGAGGACATTAAAGTTTCTGAATGGGATGACGATCAAATAGGTCGTATCCGTGAAGCTACAGGTTCTTATAAAATTGAAGGAGAGTTAAGAAGTGAAGTGTCTACAAGTATTAAACGCTTGATGGATATAGGCTGTTATAGAGGTATTCGCCACAGATCTGGCTTGCCCTTACGTGGTCAGCGCACTAAAAACAACTCCAGAACCAGAAAAGGTAAGCGTAAAACGGTTGCTAACAAGAAGAAAGTAACCAAATAACAAGTAACTAATGGCAAAGCAAAGTACAAAAGGTGCTGCTAAAGGGGCTAAGAGCTCTAAAAGTAAAGGTACCAAAAAACGTAAAGTAGTTGTAGAATCAGTTGGAGAGGCACATATATCAGCTTCTTTCAACAACATATTAGTTTCTTTGACCAATAAAAAAGGTGATGTCATTTCTTGGTCTTCGGCTGGGAAAATGGGATTTAGAGGATCTAAGAAAAACACTCCCTATGCTGCTCAATTGGCGTCTGAAGATGCTAGTAAAGTGGCTCATGATGCTGGTTTACGCAAGGTGAAGGTATACGTGAAAGGACCTGGTAACGGTCGTGAATCGGCTATACGCTCTATTCATAACAGTGGTATAGAGGTATCTGAGATCGTAGATGTGACGCCATTACCACATAATGGATGTCGTCCTCCTAAAAGACGTCGCGTATAATAAAGTTATGCCTTTGGCGCAGACTAATAATTCCTTTTTCCTTTAAAGGAATATCATTAAATATAATACCCGATTTTTTTTAGGGTCGGGTTATTACGAATTACAATAAATTTTAATACTTATATCAATCGGGGAATAATCGGTTTGCGAAGGACTAGACCTTAATTCCAAAACCCGCCCCACAAAACAACAATTAAGAATGGCAAGATATACCGGTCCCAAGACAAAGATCGCCCGAAAATTCGGTGAATCGATCTTTGGAGATGATAAATCTTTTGAAAAAAGAAACTATCCTCCAGGACAACATGGAAATACTAGGCGTCGTGGCAAGAAGTCAGAATACGCGATCCAGTTGCAAGAAAAGCAAAAAGCTAAATACACTTACGGTGTTTTAGAGCGTCAGTTCCGTAACATGTTTGAAAAGGCAACCCGATCTTCTGGTATTACCGGTGAGGTGCTTTTACAACTTTGCGAAACACGTTTAGACAATGTGGTTTATAGAATGGGTATCGCCCCTTCTAGACGAGCTGCACGTCAACTCGTAGGGCACAGGCATATAACCGTTAACGGAGAGCTTGTTAATATTCCTTCATATAGTGTGCAACCCGGTGATAAAATCGCTGTGCGCGAAAAGTCAAAATCCTTAGAAGCAATTCAAAATGCTTTAGGAAATGCAAATCACGTGTATGAGTGGATTACCTGGAATAATGACAGTAGAGAAGGTACTTTTGTGGCCATTCCTACAAGAATTCAGATTCCAGAGAACATCAATGAGCAGTTCATCGTTGAATTGTACTCTAAATAATAATAACAACTCTTAGAAAACTAAATATGGCATTACTTAATTTCCAGAAGCCCGATAAAGTCATAATGATCGATTCTACTGACTTTGAAGGTAAGTTCGAATTCAGACCTTTGGAACCTGGCTACGGTTTGACCGTGGGTAACGCGCTTCGCAGGGTGCTTCTTTCTTCCCTAGAAGGTTTTGCTATCACCTCTATTCGTATTGAGGGGGTAGATCACGAGTTTTCAACCATTGCAGGAGTTGTTGAAGATGTTACCGAAATCATTCTTAATCTTAAGCAAGTACGTTTTAAAAGACAGATTGAGGAAATAGATAATGAAACCGTTACTATCTCCCTTACTGATAAAGATCAGTTTTTAGCTGGTGATTTTCAGAAGTTTATCTCTGGTTTTCAGGTATTGAACCCTGATCTTGTTCTTGCGAATATGGAGAAGAGTGTGAACCTAAACATGGAAATCACGATTGAAAAAGGACGTGGTTATGTGCCTGCCGAAGATAACAAAAAGCAGAACGCACCCATAGGTACCATTTTTACCGATTCTATCTATACTCCCATCAAAAATGTGAAGTATAGCATAGAAAATTACCGTGTAGAGCAGAAAACTGACTATGAAAAGTTGGTTTTTGAAATCATCACAGATGGTTCCATTCATCCTAAGCACGCGTTAACAGAAGCTGCAAAAACGTTGATTCATCACTTTATGTTATTCTCTGATGAGCGCATCACCTTAGAGGCTGATGAGATCGCCCAGACGGAAACATATGATGAAGAATCATTGCATATGCGCCAATTGCTTAAAACCAAACTGGTAGATATGGATCTTTCGGTTCGTGCACTTAACTGTCTTAAAGCAGCAGAGGTAGAAACTTTGGGAGATCTTGTTTCTTATAATAAAAATGATTTGATGAAGTTCAGAAACTTCGGTAAAAAGTCATTGACTGAGCTTGAAGAACTCGTAAATGTAAAAGGTTTGAATTTCGGTATGGACCTTACCAAATATAAATTAGATAAAGACTAGTAATGCATCCATATTTTGCTCCTCAAAATGAGTCGAGCAAGATGGAGGCGAAAATAAAATTTCATGAGACACCGTAAGAAATTTAATCACTTAGGAAGAAAGACCGGCCATAGAAAATCTATGCTTGCCAACATGGCTTGCTCCTTAATAGAACATAAGCGTATCAACACAACAGTTGCCAAGGCCAAAGCCCTCCGTATCTTTGTTGAGCCTATCGTGACAAAGTCTAAAACTGATACAACGCACAATCGCCGTTTGGTTATGGCTAAATTGCGCCAAAAAGATGCCGTAACTGAACTTTTTAGAGATGTTGCAGTAAAAGTAGGCGACCGTCCAGGTGGATATACCCGTATTATAAAATTGGGTAACCGTCTAGGTGATAATGCTGATATGGCAATGATTGAGTTGGTTGACTACAACGAAATTTACAATACTGCTAAGAGCGCTAAGAAAAAATCTACACGTAGAGCTGGTAAGAAAGCCGGTCCTGCTGAAGGTGAAAGCGAGCAAGAAACCACAACTGCTACTGCAGAGGATACTAAACCAAAAGCAGCAGCTGCCAAAGAGGACGCAAAACCTGAAGAAAAAAAGGAAAGTGAATCTGAGGAAAAAGAAGAAAATGATTCAAAAGAGTAACAATCATTTCTTATAAAATTAGAAAAGGGATAACCCATTGGGTTTATCCCTTTTTTTATGGTTATTTTTGTCTAGAATACTTCGGCAGATTGGGTAATATAACCTTAAGTAAAAAAGTTAAGTTCCAAAAGAAAAGAAAAATTATGAAATACCAAACAAAACGAAAAGCGCTTATCCTTCTCGCAGATGGCACCATTTTTTTTGGCAAAGCGGTAGGTGATCAGGAAGGTACCGCCTTTGGTGAAGTATGTTTTAATACCGGAATGACCGGTTATCAGGAGATATTTACTGATCCTTCCTATTTTGGGCAATTAATGGTGACCACAAATGCACATATAGGAAATTATGGTGGGAATAACGGAGAAACCGAATCTGACTCGGTAAAGATCGCTGGGCTTATCTGTAAGAATTTCAGTTATACCTATTCAAGGACGCGTGTAGACGAGTCGCTACAATCTTTCTTAAAGAACAATAATCTGTTCGCAATCTCTGACGTCGATACGCGCGCACTCGTTGCTTACATTCGAGATCATGGCGCTATGAACGCGGTGATTTCTACCGAAGTGGATGACTTATCAGGTTTGCAGAAACGCCTAGAGGAAATTCCAAATATGGATGGTCTTGAGCTGGTAAGCAAAGTATCTACAAATGAGCCATACACCTTTGGGAATGAAAACGCTGCGTATAGAGTTGCTGCTTTAGATCTTGGGATTAAGAGAAATATTCTGCGGAATATGGCCAATCGAGATATGTACATCAAGGTTTTTCCTTACAATACGCCGTTAGAAGAAATGAAGGAGTTCGGCCCAGACGGTTATTTTCTTTCTAACGGTCCTGGTGATCCCGAACCATTGAGCGGAGTCATTGATTTGACTAAACAAATTATAGAAGAAAACCTCCCACTTTTCGGGATCTGCCTAGGGCACCAGATCATTGCCCTAGCCAATGATATAGGTACCTTTAAAATGCATCACGGTCACCGTGGTATCAATCACCCAGTAATTAATTTAACCACCGGAAAAGGTGAAATAACGTCCCAAAATCATGGTTTTTCGGTAGATTATGATCAAGCAACTACAAATGAAGCAGTTGCTGTGACCCATTTTCATCTAAATGACAAAACCGTTATGGGACTGGAGATGAAGGATAAAAACTGTTTTTCGGTGCAATATCATCCAGAAGCTGGACCGGGACCCAATGATGCCACATACCTTTTTGATGAGTTTATTAAGCGCATGAAGCCAGCTGAAAAGATAGGAGCTTAACGCGAATTAATTTGTTTCCGCGATAGCGGAAACAGTTTATTATAGCCGATTTAAAAAAGTAACTTTAATGTTATTCCTAGGTTACTGTGGTCTTAAAAATTGTTTAAACCACCTGCTAGAGCGCTTAGATTACTGCATATTCCTTATATTGTTAACCTATTTAATTAACCTAAACAAAAGAATAAAATGAGTATTATAATAAATATCCATGCACGTCAGATTTTCGATTCCAGAGGTAATCCTACGGTAGAAGTAGATGTCATTACCGAATTTGGAGCAATGGGTCGTGCTGCAGTTCCGTCTGGCGCCTCTACAGGCGAACACGAAGCTGTTGAACTGCGTGATGGTGGAAAAGAATATATGGGTAAAGGCGTGCAAAAAGCGGTAGATAATGTAAATACCATTATTGCTCAAGAACTTATTGGTACTTCAATCTTTGAACAGAATCAGATTGACCAAATGATGCTGGATCTTGACGGTACTAAAAATAAATCAAAGTTAGGTGCTAACGCTATTCTAGGCGTTTCCTTAGCATGTGCAAAGGCAGCAGCAAATGAATTGAACATACCGCTTTATCGCTACGTGGGCGGAGTAAGTGCTAATACATTGCCCGTACCCATGATGAACATTATCAATGGTGGCTCGCATAGTGACGCGCCTATTGCTTTTCAAGAGTTTATGATCATGCCAGTAAAAGCAGAAAGTTTTACACACGCCATGCAAATGGGAACCGAAATTTTCCATAATCTTAAAAAGGTGCTGCATGATCGCGGTCTTACAACTTCGGTAGGTGATGAAGGTGGTTTTGCACCTACTCTTGAAGGTACCGAAGATGCACTCGACAGTATTAAAACTGCGGTTGAAAATGCTGGTTATACATTAGGCAATGATGTTATGGTTGCGCTTGATTGTGCAGCAGCGGAGTTTTATGTAGATGGAAAATATGATTATACTAAATTTGAGGGTGATAAGGGAGTAGTGCGCACCAGCGAAGAGCAGGCTGAGTATCTAGCTGAACTTGCCAATAAATATCCTATAATTTCCATAGAAGATGGTATGGATGAGAATGACTGGGAAGGCTGGAAATCGCTTACCGAAAAAATAGGCCATAAAGTGCAATTAGTAGGGGATGATCTTTTTGTGACTAACGTAGAGCGTTTGGGTCGCGGTATTGATGAAAAAATCGCCAATTCTATCTTGATCAAAGTAAATCAAATAGGCACACTTACTGAGACAATTGCAGCCGTAAATATGGCGCATAATGCAGGCTACACATGTGTGATGTCTCACCGCTCTGGCGAGACTGAAGACAATACTATTGCAGATCTTGCGGTAGCGCTAAATACTGGGCAGATTAAAACAGGTTCTGCATCGCGTAGTGACAGGATGGCTAAATACAACCAGTTACTTCGTATAGAAGAAGAACTTGGAGATGTTGCTTACTTTCCAAAAATGAAGGCTTTTAAGTTTAAATAAATTGCACTTTAACGTTTAAAAACACCCTTTTAGGGTGTTTTTTTTGTTTCCATTTGTCTTATAATAGCGTATTTCATAGTTATTTTGATACTTTTGACTTTTAAATAGGCGCATTAAACCCTGTTTAAAAAAGTGCTTTTTTCTGAAATAACTTAATTTCCCGTCATAATAGCGTCTTTTTTTTCTTTAAATAATTGAATTTTAGCGTTATATACTTTTCGAAGGATTAATCTTATAAATATAAATGTATATCCGCAAACACTCATAATTCTCTAAAAATGCTTATATTTAAGTAAAGTAGATTTTATGAACTTATTTGATTTCACAGAGCATTATGGAAGCGAGGAGGATTGCAGGAACCACTTCAA
>Ga0314774_1000793_pt1 | contig 22595 bp, 22 predicted proteins | sample MetaGCBIA2018_FD_204515 | JGI IMG/M metagenome (GOLD analysis project Ga0314774, IMG submission 204515) | Cryopeg brine microbial communities from Beaufort Sea near Barrow, Alaska, United States - CBIA 2018 | ecosystem: Environmental > Aquatic > Marine > Coastal | place: USA: Alaska | collected...
CGCCAACGAGGCGGCTATGGGCAAGGTAAGAACGATAGGCCAGAGCATGGCACGAATATGGTGAATGTTTTGATACAGCGGCACGCCCAGCGCCACTGTAGCCGGGCCCAACAGTAGCATTAGCCAGCTGGCACCTTCCAGATAACTGTCGACCTCTAACCCTAGCAACGCAATTATACCAGCCAAAATTATGGCAGCAGGTACCACCGGTGGCAGCCAAACAGGACGACCAATAACAACATACAAGCGATTCGCAGCAAAAAACGCTAATATCGTCATCCCAATGGGGAGCATAGGCGTGCTTGAAAGCACTTGTGGTAGTGTCAACAACCTCTCCAAAATTGGCAACGAACTATTCATGGCTGTTCGCCCTACCGGAAAGCTTGCGATCCAACGCATTTAACAAAACCAGAGTGGTAATCACACTCAAAAACGTTCCTACAAATAAAGACACAATCACCGCCAGCCACTGTCCAGAGAACCTATCGGAAATAAAAAAAATCTCGGTCAAACCCGGCATTATCAGTAAAATAAGTACTGAAATCAGGGCCTGGCTCGCACTGGCGACAGAGTTTCCGACTCCTCCAGTCAGCATTGAATAAAGAGTAAGTAGCATCAGCCCTGAAATTCCGCCGCTAACCGGCACCAGAAACACTAGCCGCAGCGATTCCCCCAGCAGGAAAAAAAGTACCAGAATCAGAAAACCCCGTAATATCGACATAGGCGGCGCCCGGCTGTCCCTTAAATGAATTACACTCGTCTCGCGCATTGTCCTCCACGCACCGAAAGGGCGCAAACTGCCTCGCGATTACTACAGGAACCCTATGGCGCTCAAAGCTACCATTTTTAAAGCCACGCTGAATATTGCCGATATGGATCGTCATTATTATGCCGACCACCAGTTGACCCTGGCCCGCCACCCCTCTGAGAACGACGAACGCATGATGGTGAGGCTGCTGGTGTTTGCACTGAATGCCAATGACCAGCTGGAGTTCACAAAAGGCCTGAGCACAGACGATGAGCCGGAACTGTGGCAAAAAAGCCTGAGCAACGAAATTGAACTTTGGATTGAACTGGGCCTGCCAGACGAAAGCCGTCTACGCAAAGCCTGCAATCGCTCAAAACAGGTCATCCTTTACACCTACGGCGGCCGCGGCGTGCCCATATGGTGGGACAAGAATAAGCCAAAACTGGCACGCTTCAACAACTTGACCTGCGTGAATCTGGACCCGGAAGCCACTGAACAGCTGGCTGGCTTGGCCCAGCGCGCCATGAACCTGCAGGTGACCATTCAGGATGGCGAAGTGACAGTCAGTAATGAGCATGGGCTTGTAACCTTAACGCCCACGCCAATTGCCTAGCGAAGCTTAACTCGCTTTTTATATCAGGCCAAACCCGTAAAATAAGCGCCTTTGCCCTGCAAAGGCTGGACAGTCTTCCGCGGCAAACGTAAGATTACCCACTCGAAATTAGCGCATAGCCGTTAAGCTCGCACGCGCCCATAGCTCAGCTGGATAGAGTACTGCCCTCCGAAGGCAGGGGTCGCAGGTTCGAATCCTGCTGGGCGCGCCATATTTTATAAGGCCTTACGTGAAAGCGTAGGGCTTTTTTTGCGTCCATCGCATTTTCACAGTTTTATATTGTTTTTCTCGCAGCGACAACGCTGATCTGTGCACATTACGAGTTAAGAACAGATATGAGGCTGCGAGAACCCGTTCCCCCAGCGCTACATCCAACCTATCTCGGAAGTGGCAGGAGCTTTTGCAATCTGCTGCGGGACAAACTCGTTAACGGACATGGCAGGCACCTCCGGTTTTTCTCCAAAAAACGAAAACTTTTTGGACATCATTCAAGATGCGATCAACCTCCGCCATATCCCCAGACTATCGTGGCTACTAAGATGGAGTCAGTGCGGCGCGGTCAGCTTGGGTAGAACAGATAATGAAGTGTGAGCTCTTACAGAAGTTAAGTATGTGCAACTATCTTGGCAGACTAACGGCCTTAATGTTTGAAGAAAACCATAGATAAAAAAACAGCCGCACCGGAGTGCGACTGTTTTTCAAAATCGATACCAAACCTGAAATTAGTCGAGCATATCAGGGCTAGTTTCCAGTAACTGTTCCCAGATTGGCTGAAAGTGCAACCAGCCAATATATTCGCTACCCACATGCTCGCGACTGTAACGTGCTCGTTCAGGCGTCACGAGCGTCGGCTTGATACCGGTTGCCTCGATCAACAGCTGCTGCTGACAGCAGCGCTCAAGAGCAATAAACCAAAACGCGGCGGCTTCGATGCTATGGCGACTGGCGGTGAGCAACCCATGGTTCTGATGAATCGCGGCTTTTACACCTTTAAATGACTCAGCAACGCTGCAACCGGCTTTATTTTCGACGGCAACGGCGCCCGCCTCACTACCAATAACCACATGATCTTCGAAAAAAGCACATGCATCCTGAGTGATGGGCTCAAGCTGCCGTCCAAGTGAGGCAAACGCGGTGCCGTAAACACTGTGGGCATGGCACATCGCGATGATGTCAGGGTTGGCTTCATGCACATTCGCATGCAGTATAAAGCCGGCGCGATTCACCGCATAATCACCCTCAACAACTTGACCTTCATGGTCAACCAAAATGAGGTTGGACACTTTCACTTGGGAAAAATGTACAGCCATTGGATTTGTCCAGTATAGCTCTGGTCTCTCTGGATCGCGCACTGTGAGGTGCCCTGCAAACCCGTAGTCTAGGTTGTGTAACGCAAAGGCGCGGCACGCCGCCACCAGGCGCTCCTTAAGATGACGACGCTCATCTGCTACGTTTGAAAAAACTGGAAGATTGGGAAATTTAAGACCTTCCTGTTCTGGCTGATAAACTGAGACTCTCTGACCTAAATCCATCATTTTTCTCCGACTCTAAGTGTCTAATATAACGCTGGTGTGTTTTGCACTTTAATTTTGTTGATACAAACATAATCCATTCGCTCTACCAGATTCAATGTGTGTTCCGAAATAAGATATATCACACCAAGTTATGAGCAATTTAACCTAAGGCCGCATTAATCGACTAGGCACTAATACTCCACTCACTAATTGTGAAAAGGATATTAGTGCATGAAGTGAAAAATGGAACTCTGATAAATATTAAACTAAGCAAAAACCCGACGAAAAATAAATTCCATATGGATCACTCTCACCATAAATTTTAAGCTCATTTAAATCTAAAATCCGGGATAAATAATTCAACCCCTAGCATATCTATCCAAATACCGACAGCAAGCCTGGAACAAATATAAAAAAGACAAGCAAGAATAAATATAGTACTAAATAAGGAACTGTACTCTTACATACATCTTCAAATCGTCTATCGGTGAGATTCGTCGCAATAAATAAATTTAGTCCAACTGGTGGTGTTATTTGCCCTACAGCAACTGCAATCACCATGAACACACCAAAAAATATAGGATCAATACCCAGGGCGCTGACGACAGGCATCAAAGTGGGTGTAACCAAAATTACGGCTGCAACGTTATCTAGGAATGTACCCAAGACAAGTAGCATCCCCAATATAATCAAGAGGACCACAATCTTACTTTCAGAAAATCCTATAAGGCTTGAGGCCAATTCCTGAGGAACATTCTCGGAGGTCAGGATGTACGTAAAAATATTTGAGGTCGCGATTAGAAAAAGAATCGTAGCCGATACCTCAACTGTCTTCTTGCTGACATTGAATATGCTTTTGAGCGTCAGGTTTCGATACCATAAGCAGCCAACAAGTAGCCCATACAGACTCGCAACCGCCGCTGACTCAGTGGGCGTAAATGCACCCGAGTATATGCCCCCAAGAATAATCAGGGGCATTGCCAATGCAACGGCGCTCTCTCGGAACGTTTTCAAAGCGCTTCGCATCGGAACGGGCTGGCCGCCTTCATAGCCCCGCCTGTGGGCTATGAAGTAGTTGACTGCCATCAGACCCGCAGAGATGATAATCGCCGGTATGATACCGCTGAGGAAAAGATCGCCAATGGACACTCCGGCAACAACCCCGTATAGAACCATCGTGATGCTCGGCGGCACGACAAGGCCCAAAATACCGGAGGCGGCCACCGCAGCAGCGGAATCTGCTTGGTCGTAGCCTTTTTTCGCCATCGACGGAATCATAACCGAACCAATCGCAGCCGTTGTCGCATTTGCTGAGCCAGAAATGGCACCGAAAATAGCTGAGGAGCCTGTGGCCACTAAGAAAAGCCCGCCCTTGAACCGGCCAAGAAATACATATGCCAGATTAATAAGCTTGTCCGAAATTTTAACCTCTGACATCAGGTAACCAGCAAACAAAAAAAGTGGTATTGCCATCAGTGCAAAAACATCTAATCCCGAATACATCCGCTGCACAACAAGCAGCATGGACATATCTGTAAAAATATAAAGAGACAGGATGGAAGCGCCGGCAAGTGAGAAAGCGATCGGCACACCAAGAAAAATCAGCATGAAAAAAATAATAAATAAAGTAGGAACCATGGACCGTCTCTCAGGGTGACTTTGTGTTTTCTGATGAATGCAAGTTATTTGATGTGCCAAGCACACCTCTGAGCAAACCGATCGAATAGAAGCACATCAACGCGCCGCCGATTGGGAAGGCATATACAATAAGCCCCTTTGGTATTCTTAATGCTGGCGTCGTCTGCATCATCGTGCGCTGCGCGAGGTCCCAACCTTTAATCACGAACAACAGGGCAATGCTTAGGATCGAGATGAAATAAATTAGTGCAGCGACTTTCTTAAGAATTGAAGGGAACTTCTCATAAAAATAACTAATCGTTAGATGTGATCGGTTAGCCACCCCAGCAGCAGCACCCAGAATGACGACATAGATAAGTATGGCGCGCGCAGCTTCTTCAGAACCGGTAAGCGGAGCGTTCAGAACATACCTGAAGAACACCTGAAGACAGACAAGTGTCGTCATCATCAGAAACAAAAACGCTGTAAACGCGGTCAACGTCTTGGTTAGCAAAGCAACCATTTTTTCGTACATAGCAGAAAGAACCTCGACAAGGGCTTGGAAGCCGCGATGACCCGCAGCTTCTCCTCTCATTGGGCCGTTACTTGGCGCTTATGATCTGGTCGATAAGTTCTGGGCCAAAGACACCACGATATTTTTCGATAACGGATTTCGTTGCTTCGACAAAGGGCGCCTTCTCAACCTCGTTCACCTTCATGCCCAACTCTTGGATTTTCTTCCATTGAGTATCCTCTTCTGAAACCACCATACGGGTATGCTCAGCCGCCAACTCCCTGCCGGTATTAATCATTACCTGCTGATACTTTTCAGGCATCCGGTTGAGCAGTGCTTTGTTAATCAACACTGGGGATGAGAGGTAGATATGCCCGGTTTTCGAAGCGTAATCCTGCACTTCGTAGAATTTTTGGGTAAGAATGTGAGCTGGTGGGTTCTCTTGACCATCCACTACTCCGAGCTGCAAAGCGGAATAGAGTTCGGTAAATGCGATGGGTGTTGCATTAGCACCGAGGGTCTCGAAGGTATCAACGAAAATAGGTCCTTCTGGGACTCGTAGTTTCATCCCGACGAGATCTTCAGGCTTCGTAATTGGCTTCTTAGAGTTAGTAATGTGCCGAAAACCATTCTCCCACCAGCCTAGAACCACGGCACCCTGCTGCTCGACTTTCTTGGAAAGCGCTTTACCAACTTCCCCGTCCAGCACCTGCCGTACATGTCCTGGATCACGAAAAATAAATGGTAGGTTGATTATGCCAACTTCGGGTACGAAATTTGAGAGCACCGCGTCGGAAGTCAAAACCATGTCATTAGTGCCGATAAACGTTCCCTCAACCAGCACCAATTGTTTGCCAAGCGAGTCGGAGGGATAAACGGTTATCTTGACGTTACCGTCGGTACGTTCATCTACAAGCTCCGCGTAGCGCTCGGAGATAACCTGAAAGTGGTGGTCGGGAGAACCGGTATGACCGAGTCGGACTTCGAAGATATTATCGTCTGCGGCTGACGCGAGTGAGTGAGTGAAAGGAAGTACAGTTGCGATACTCATCAGACCAGAAAATAGCAGAGTTAGTTTTTTATTCATGATTTATTACTCTCAAAATTTGGCAGTTTCCTTGCAGCAAGGTCATTACCATTATTGTTTTGATTCGTTTGATTCGCTTATTTCGGTGACTCTATCTTCAACCTCCGCTTGGTGTTTTTGGTGTGAGCGCAAGCCTCAGGTTCGCTTTTTTATGAAAATACTGAGCTGTCACTGGATCGTATGAATTTTGTCGTCAAAATTTGCGCCTGCTTCTCACCTTGTATTAGCAGAAGTTAAATTGATCGCGTAGCTATGGTCAACCGCGTCACTCGAATAAGACTTATTGTCGAGCTTAATAGGCGGAATTTTATACTATTCGGCCCAAGGCGGCTGACGAAAAGCCTCAACTAGGTAATCGACAAAACTTCGGATCCGGGGCAGAAGTTCACGCTCTGATAGGAAGACCGCACTAATCGACGTGTCATCGCGGACTTGGTAGTCCGCCAGGAGCGGCAACAGTTTACCGTCTCGAATGGCTGGGAGTGCCAGATGCTCAGCCAGCCGCATGACGCCGACTCCTGCTGTGCATAGCTCAAATAAGGTTAGGCCATTACTGCTGCGAAAGTTACCGTTTGCAAACAATGTTTGTATCCTTCCTTCAGTCTGAAACGACCAACGGTTGAGATGGTCAAGCGGCCCCTCCCACATAAGGCAGTTGTGCCGGCTAAGCTCTGCTGGTGTCTGCGGCGCCCCCTTTGCGGCCACGTAGCTCGGCGCAGCAACTACCAAACGTTGCAGATTGCAAAGCTTCCTGCTGACGAGGGAAGAATCAGTCAGCCTGCCCATACGAATAGCCACATCGACGTTGTCTTCGATGAGATTTGCAATCGAGTCAGATAAGGCAAGATGGAATACAACGTTAGGGTGATCTGCCATAGTCTTGGGAAGTAACGGCACTATCTGATCCAGACCGAAGGCGAGGGGTGCACTGATCCGGAGTTCTCCACTAATCTTTGAATGCGCTGATGAAATCTGTGCCTCTGCTAACTCTATCTCATAGAGTATCCTGCCGCAGGCAATCAGAAATTGCTCGCCTTCACTAGTCAGCCTATGGCCTCGTGTTGAACGGTGAATCAACTGGACACCCAACCTGAGCTCTAGGCGGGTCATCGTCTGGCTCACGAAAGGCTGACTCACCCCAAGCAGATGAGCGGCGGCTGTGAACCCTCCCGCGTCTACGACAGTCTTGAATATCCGCATTTCAAGTAACCTATTTTCTTTCATCTTTGATGACCTCATATAGTGCTTCAATGATTCCGGACGTCAACGTAGGCGGTAATATTGTCGCCATAAGCGAGGTGCCTGATGACGAGGCAAAACGACCTATAAAGCCGGAGCTCAAGCAAGAAACCGCCTGTCTGGTGCTTGTGCATATTCTGGCCCATCATGAACACCTATTCCGGGCGAACGTGAACACCGATTCTGGTTCAACGTGAACAGTCATTCCGGCTGAAGATGAACGTTATTTGATGATTTTCCGGAATCGGTGTTCACCGTGCCGGAAGCTGCGTTCACGTTAAACCAGAACCTTTCTTAACGCATTGTTTATTCAACCGTTTGCTACTCTGATTCCTTTTTTCGAGGATCGGAGTCATGCCAGCAAAGAGAATTTCAATGCGAAAAATTAGAGAAGTACTTCGTTTGCGGCTGGAAGCCAGGCTCTCGATCCGGCAGATCAGCGCCAGCACCAAGATCAGTGTCGGCGCCATCCAGAAACTGCTGTCCCGAGTGGATGCCTTAGAGATTGCCTGGCCATTGCCAGAAGATCTGGACGATGGCCGCCTGGCGGTCATGTTTTATCCCGGCTCCGATCCTGTCTCGTCTTCACGCTATGAGGTGCCAGACTGGACAACGGTCTACCAGGAACTCAAGCGCAAAGACGTCACCAAACTGTTGCTGTGGGAAGAGTACACCGCCCGATATCCCAACCGGTGCTACAGCTACTCCCAATACTGTGACCGTTACCGGCACTGGCTGAAGCAGCAAAAACGCTCCATGCGCCAGACTCACAAGGCCGGTGAGAAATGCTTCGTGGATTACTGCGGCCCCACCGTACCCATTGTCCTGCCACACACGGGCGAGATCCGCACGGCTCAGGTGTTTGTCGCGGTGCTGGGTGCGTCCAATTACACCTATGCAGAGGCGACCTGGAGCCAGAGCTTGCAGGACTGGTTGCTGAGCCACACGCGCACCTTCGAGTTCTTTGGGGGCGTTCCAGAGATGGTGGTCCCGGACAACCTGCGCAGCGGTGTCAGCAAAGCCTGTCGGTACGACCCGGATCTAAACCCCAGTTACCAGCAACTGGCAGCGCACTATCAGGTGGCGGTTCTGCCGGCACGGCCCTACAAGCCCAAAGATAAATCCAATGCGGAAGTCGGCGTGCAGATCGTTGAACGCTGGATCCTGGCCCGGTTACGTCACCACACCTTCTTCACATTGGCCGATTTGAATCAGTGCATTCGGGTCCTGCTGGACGACTTGAACAGCCGGCCGTTCAAACGACTTCCGGGGAACCGGCAGGAGGCCTTCAAGATCCTCGATCAGCCCGCACTGAGGGCCCTGCCCAAACACCCCTACGAGTACGTCGAGATTCGCCGTTGCCGGGTCAATATCGATTACCACATTGAGTTCCAGCGGCATCACTACTCGGTGCCGCACCAGTATGTGGGAGAGCGGGTGGACATCCACGCCAGTGAGCGCCTGGTGCAAATCTACTTCCGGCAGCGCCAGATCGCCAGCCACCCACGCAGTCATCAGTTCGGTACTTCCACCGAGTCAGGGCACATGCCCACCCGTCATCAAAAACAACAGCAGTGGACACCCGGTCGCCTCAAGGGCTGGGCCCGGGACATCGGGCCAGACACGCTGATCTGGGTCAGTGGTCGGCTGGACGAGCGAGAGCACCCGGAGCAGGCCTATCGTGTCTGTCTCGGGTTGCTCAACTTGAGCAAGGGATACCCCAGCCCGCGCTTGAACGCCAGTTGTCGTCTTGCCAACCGGGAAGGTCTGAACCGACTGAAACACATCAAAGCCATTCTCCAAAGCAACCGGGATACCTTGCCGGAACAACTGCCCCTGCACGCCGAGTTGCCCCAATACCACGAGAACATCCGTGGCCCAAAGAGCTTCCACTAGGACACCGTCATGAGCCACTTAAAAACCCTGACAAAACTGCGAGACCTGAAGCTGGGCGGCATAGCCGCCGCTCTGGAGCATCAACAAAACCAGCCAGGCACCTACGACGAGCTATCGTTCACCGAACGCCTGGAACTGTTACTCGACCGGGAGTTCCAGACACGGGAGCACCGAAAGCAGGATCGCCTGGTTCGCCAGGCCCACTTCAAGCTCCAGGCCTCGGTTCAGGACATCGATTACCAGCACAGGCGCAATCTCAAGAAAGCACAGGTGGCGCAACTGGCTCAAATCGACTGGCTGGAGCGGGGACAAAACCTGCTGATCACCGGTCCCTGTGGCAGCGGCAAAACCTACTTGGGCTGTGCCATCGGCCATCAGGCCTGTCTGAACGGCCTCAGTACCCGGTACTACCGGATCTCTCGACTACTTCTGACACTGACCCAGGCCAAGGCCGACGGCACTTACCAGAAAGTCCTGAGTCAGTTGAGCAAAGTGGAATTGCTGATCCTGGACGATTGGGGGCTGGAAGTGCTGACACCCGCACACCGGAATGACCTAATGGAAATCATGGATGATCGGCACGGAACACACTCAACCATGATCATCAGCCAACTGCCCACCGACCAGTGGTACGCGGCCATCGGAGACAACACCCTGGCCGACGCCATTCTGGACCGGCTGATGCATAACGCTCATCGCTGGGCACTGAATGGAGAATCGATGAGAAAACGACTTCAGGAAATTGACTGAACATGAACACCCGAGGTACAAACCTCGGTGGGTGATGCGTTAAGAAAAAAGATGTTCACGTTCAGCCCGAATGAGCGTTCACGTTCGCCGGAATACGCAGCTTGCCCAAGATTACTCTATTAATGAAGTCAGCCGTTCTGTGGATGTCGGCAAACACCCCTTGAGCGGATGGTTAAAGCAGGTCACTGAGCAGCACTCGGTTGAGATGGCTTGTAAAATGTTTGATGTGCACGGTCTAGCTATTACGCATATCGGCGCAGGCGGTCCGTAATAGATGCCGAACGAGTGCTTGTGCGAGCTGACGTGAACCAGATTATCATCACCATAATCAATGATGAAGGCGTTTTGACTTAACGCTTCAAGGCTCGTCAATTGATGAGTGAACATGGGCTGATCTGTAAACAGCCAGGGCCGCGCGCATACAAACGGGCAACAGTGGAGAGGCCCAACATTCCCAATCAGCTGAATCGTGAGTTCTGCGCCAGTCGCCCAGGCCTGATGCGGCGATATCACATACATTTAGGTGGCCAGAAATAGAGCTATCTGGCAGTCGTTTGGGACCTTTACGCCCGCCGAATCGCTGGCTGGGTACTTAATAGAGCAGCCTGATCCTGATAGAGCAGCCTGATCCTGAGTTGCTTGAACACCGCTCCCAAACTTTTAACGGCGGCGCGACACTCGTAATCGGGGAAGAAAACCTAAAAAACTGTCCGGGATTAGTTAACTGTTACATTACTTCATCGCAAATATTCATCTAGCCTTAAGGTCAGGCATTCTCTTGCTTTATTGGTATGCAAATCCGACAGTTCGCCAGCTTTGACCGGGTCACCTTCAGAAATCGCTTTAGCTATCGCTTCATGCTCGTCCCAGATAGATTGACGCTGAGCCGAATGCTGTAACACCGCACCCATCGCCCGACGCAGGTGCACCCAGTATACGTGAGCACTCTCAGCTATAAGTGGATTTCCAGACGCTTTGTAGATTTCGTGATGGAACGCTAGGTCTGCATCGGTCATGGCTTTGACATCATCGCCCTGAGATATTCGACGCCCTTGCTCGATAAGCTCAGGGTCCATTTGATAGCACCTTTCTGCAGCCATTTTTGCAGCTAGCTTGTCCAACGCACCGCGAATCAAATACAAATTACTGATGAAATCAACAGTAAGTGGCGCCACAAGCACCCCTCTGCCAGGGGCATCTTGCACAAGTCCATCTTTCTTTAGCAATCGCAATGCTTGCAGAACTGGGGAGCGCGAAACCTGCATCTGCTCTGCTATCTCCTCCTGAGTGATCCGAACCCCAGGGGCCAATGTGCCGTCACTGATGGCATTTAAAAGGATGTTATAAACCTCATCCACATAATCAGGTCGCGCTAGAATTTTGTGCAACTTTGGCGTCGCAACTTTCGACGATACCTTAGGTGACATGTTTGAAATATTCATTTTCTGGCTTTCCTCGCTTACTCAAAACAGTGTCTTGGCAACCCCCCCATTTTTAGAGGATTTCAAAAGTAGAGCTCAGGCCACAGCGGCCAATTTCTGCTGTGGCGTAATACCCCCAAGAGCCATATTGGGTCGGTCGTTATTGTAGGTCCATAGTCACTGCTCTGCATATTTCAAAAACACCCGCAATGGGGTGGATGAGATATTGTGCCCGCCAGTAATAATGAACCGCGCGATTGCAGCGTGCGATATAAAAATTCTGCTGCAGACTGCTGGGCTGGATAGGCCTTTGCTACCACTCGATGATTTAGTATCAAACGCTCAGACGGCAATGGGAGAAACACCTCATTGCACAGACTTACCCAATTGTGATCATCGATCGCATTAAACAAATGTTCGCTGCGGCAACCTTCTAACTGATTATCCATAAAGTCCATAGCCCGTCTGATGTTGACGGCCTCGGGCACCGTCGGTGACTGAGGTTTCTCTCGTACCAAATGCTTGCGGGACTTTATGCGCAGAGTTAGACCCAGTTTCCGATCGATTCAGCACACTCGTTTATGGTTTCAAGGATACCCCTTCACGTTACACGGATACAGAAAACACAAGCCGATACCCTAGTTGAGCGGCTTAAGGAGCAAGCGCAAAAGAAGCTTTGCGATCTCGGCATTCTCACTGCCGAGCCTTGACTGATATCGATAGCAGGGGTCACTGAAACTTTAGGCCACCCAGGCCTTACGAACACTACAACGATATAGCGCGACAATTAACTTGGCCGGTCCGTACAAGATAGTTGACGCTGCATAACAACGAGCAGCAACAGCGGCTTTTTGCGTCATCTCGCGGCGAAGAGGTGGCTCTAACACTTTCCCTCAAACACATCCTTGCGTAATTCAGCGATACGTCGCTCTTGATTTGCTTTGAGATTGCCATTATCTGGCTGTCGGAAAAACGTGATGTCTTCCTGCAAAATCTGCCTGCGCGGAACTTACAGAAATTCTATTTTTGAGGTCCCCAGTTTTTAGAGGGGTATTACTCCTTGACTTGCATCAAAACAACGCTAAGAATACTGTATACAGAATATCGAAATCAATAGAGGTTACATAATGAAGGTTTTCTACGACAAAGATGTCGATCGTTCGCTGCTCAATAGCCGTCGCGTGGCAGTAATCGGCTACGGCTCTCAAGGCCATGCCCAAGCGTTGAACCTCCGAGATAGTGGAATTGATGTGGTGCTTGGATTGCGAAGCGGCAGTCCATCAAGGATCAAAGCCAAGGCCGCGAACATCCCTGTAATGGAAATTAAGGAGGCTGTACAAGGAGCCGATCTCGTTGTCATGCTTATTCCAGATGAGACGATCGCGGAGACATACGTGAATGACGTGGAGCCTGCCATCCGAAAAGGAGCTGGCCTTGTGTTCGCTCATGGCTTCAACATCCATTACGGCCAAGTGACTCCACGTCATGACCTGGACGTTTTCATGGTTGCCCCAAAAGCACCGGGCCATACGGTGCGCTCAACCTACGTTGGAGGGGGCGGGGTTCCGGCTCTGATCGCAGTTGAACAAGATACTTCCGGCACTGCCAAAGCACTTGCGCTGGCTTACGCGTCTGCTATCGGGTCCGGTAAGGCCGGCATAATCGAGACAGGTTTCCGCGAAGAAACCGAGACTGATCTATTTGGTGAGCAAGTTGTCCTTTGTGGCGGCGCCGTGGAGCTTGTAAAAAACGGATTTGAAGTATTAGTGGAAGCGGGATATTCCCCCGAACTTGCTTACTTCGAATGCCTTCATGAGTTGAAATTAATTGTAGATCTGATCTATGAGGGTGGAATCTCCACCATGAACTACAGCATCTCTAATAACGCGGAATTTGGTGAGTATATCACTGGGCCGAAGATCGTAACGTCAGAGACAAAACAGGCAATGCGCGAGGCGCTAACATTTATTCAGGATGGATCTTATGCAAAAGAGTTCATTCTCGAGAGCAAGTCAGGCAACCCGCTGCTCACATCGAGACGCAATAACTTGAAGCGCCACCAAATTGAAATAGTCGGCGAACAGCTTCGAGCCATGATGCCTTGGATCAAGGCATCCGCCTTAGTGGATAAAGATCAGAACTAATTAGATATGACCATTGAAATGTCAATGTAAAGACATCTCAATTTACCGAATACAAAGCGCTGTAATCTAACTGATTATTAAAATAAGAACGGAGACAATACCATGAGTCAAGATCCCAGATTCCATGAAATCAAACAGCCCAGCAGCGGTGGTGCGTCTACCCCAAAGAAGCTTGCTGCCTATGGTGGATACCATACAAACACCATTCCAACTCACGATTCTGAGCTGACTGAAACGGGTCCTGGCACACCTTTGGGCGAATATATGCGCCGTTTCTGGCACCCGGTGTGTATGTCACTCGAGCTTACCGATACTCCTCGGTTCCTTAAAATATTTGGTGAAGAGTTAGTCGCGTTTCGAGATGGAAGTGGTCAGATCGGCGTTTTACACGCTCATTGCGTACATCGGGGTGCATCTCTTGAATACGGTGCGATTCAGGAAAAAGGCATTAGATGCTGCTATCACGGTATGGTTTTCGATGTTGATGGTGCTTGCTTGCATGTGCCTTACCCGGAGGGCGAGGAGAAAGAAGCTGAAAAGTACGCATGCTCCATTCGCCAAGGTGCCTATAAAGCTTTCGAGCGCCACGGTCTAGTATTCGCCTATATGGGGCCGCCTGAAGAGGAACCACCTTTCCCTGAGTGGGAGAAAAACTTTACCGTTCTTGAAGGTGATAAGCTGGTTCCATTCAGTAACTTTCAGCACTGCAACTGGCTGCAAGTACAGGACAACTCCGCTGACAATTTTCACCCGACAGCTCTCCATTCTGCTAAAAACGTTGTGGATAAGAACTTTCAGGGAACAACCTTTGATGAGGTTGGCGCGGCATCAATGGAAGTAGCTCCAGATATGCAGTTTATACCTGTTCATCAAGGGCGCAGTCTCGCGTGTGCAGGCTCCCGCAGGGTCGATAAGGACAAAATGTTTTTGCGTGTACAGCATCAAGTATTGCCCAACTTGAGCTTGCACGCTTACACCTCCGAAGACGGCTCAAAGAAAAAACTCTTCAGTCGGTTTCACATCGTTCGCTGGACAGTGCCCGTTGATGACGAAAACAGCAAGATGCTTGGCTGGCGCGTCATGGGGCCTGGCATCGATACGCGTGGAGTCGGTAATAAAGAAATGGTTGGATACGAAACGATCGACTTTCTCGAGGGGCAGGTTGCCATGCGAAGGCCTGAGCGCTTCGGAAAGTATAAGCTGGAGGACCTCCCTCCTATCCCAACCAATCACCGTGAACGCGAGATCTATAAAGATGCTCAATATGCACCGGGTGACTATGAAGCCATTATTTCACAGCGACCGATAGCCGTTCATAAACTAGAGAATCCAACCAAGTTTGATGCGGGTGTTTACGCATTCAGAAAGATGCTTCGGGATGGCGTTCGTGGCACTAACCCAGCGGCCAGCGCGCAAGGGTTTGCTGAATGGTTACGCTCCATAGCAGGCGAGCCCAACAGCTATTGCGCCGGTAATGTTTTCGAGTTGCCGCTTGCAGAGACCGTCGAGGAAGAGGTGGCTAATCGACGGCGCCTTGCAAAGGATACCGTCACAATTCTCACTGAAGCGGACCAGCTAAAGGGCCGAGATCGAGAGGTGTTTGTGAAAAGCCGGCTCGAGGCGCTCGAGCAGAGCTTCAAAAAATAAACTGAAGTTCCAGCACAACTTCCGGGGTGCACCCCCGGAAGCAGGCAGAGCGACCCCAAGGTGCAATATGAACGCTGTTTTTGACGATAGCTCCGGAACATTACTCGAGTTACGGGTTAAGCAAATCAAGATGGAGGCCCAGGGCATTAATTCTTTTGAATTAGTTTCGCTAAATGGAGCCCCTCTCCCCCCCTTCACGGCGGGTTCACACATTGATATCTACGCCGGCTCTGGTGTCATACGGCAGTACTCACTTTGTAACGCTCCATCGGAAAGACATCGTTATGTAATTGCTGTATTGAAGGATCCCAAGGGCCGAGGCGGATCAGTCGTAGTACATGACAATTTGAAGGCCGGTGAAACCGTCCAGGTTAGTTTACCTAGAAATAATTTTGAGCTTAAACGGCTAAACAGAAAAATTACCCTTTTAGCTGGAGGCATTGGTGTTACGCCGATGAAGGCGATGGCCCACCAGCTGGAAGCTGAAGGCATAGCCTATGAAATGTACTACTGCTCGAAGGGGCCAGAGTACGCAGCATTCCAAACTGAGCTAGAGGCACTCGCAAAATTTGGGATTGTTAAATTTCACTTCGACAAAGGTGACCCTAAAAACAGTCTCGATATTGCATCAATCCTGAAGGATCCTAAGGGTGAATGTGATCTGTATTATTGCGGCCCGGGAGGGTTCATGGATGCGTGCAAGGCGGCATCCATGCATTGGCCTAGTGACTCGGTCCATTTCGAACATTTCAAACCGCCCGTTAAATCCATAGACACAGATGCAACAGTGGCCGGTGAATTTATCGCTGAAATAGCAAGTACTGGTGAAAAGCTAAAAGTGGCACCGGGGCAAAGCTTGGCGGAGGTTTTAATTAACGCTGGTTACCCTGTCGAAACATCTTGCCAGTCCGGTTTGTGTGGTACATGCAAAACTCGCTATCTGTCGGGTGAAGTTGATCATCAGGACTTCATATTGGATGACAATGAGAAGCACGAATACCTAACCACTTGTGTATCTCGCGCGTTAAATAAAACATTGCTATTAGACCTCTAAAACTTACGGAACAAGATGAGATGAGTTCCGGCCGAAATTTTAAGTGACGCTTAATTAACTAAACTATGTCCCCTAATTAGGACTTAGGCCGTGAAAATGCTGTTTATTGATAATGGATATGCGTTTTTGTCATCAAAAAAAGCAATTATATAAATACAATGTTAGTTACGCTCAATGCCTTGCTAATTGCCTTGCTAATTGCGTAAAATATATAAAAACCATTATTTAAATAATAACATAAAATTTGCCTGCCGCATTCTTGCAGGATTATTCCAATAACAAGAAGGAAGTATTTATGCCGATCAAATCAAAATTTGCACGCTTGGCTTTAGGTGTATCAGCCGCAACCATTCTGTCTACAACCCTATTAAGCAGCACAGTCTCTGCTACTGAAAAGGTTCGCTGGCAAGTTCCCCTTGCATTTCCATCACACTTGATTGGTCTAGTTACACCGGTTAAACATCTCTCAGAAGAATTAAAAATTGTTTCAGGCGGCAATGTGCAACTGCGTTACTACGAGCCGGGCGAACTTGTGCCATCTTTCGAAATAATGGACGCTGTTAGTACTGGCAAATATCCAGCGGGTTATACGTGGCTCGGTTACGACCAAGGCACGATTCCTTCCCTACCTCTATTCTCTGGCGCACCTTTCAACATGGAGCCACCCGCTTACTTGGCGTGGCACTATCAAGGAGATGGCCGCGATCTCTTAGAAGAAATTTACGCCGAGCGCAATATTCACCCCATGCTTTGCGGCATCATCGGACCAGAGGGTGCAGGCTGGTTCGCAAAACCCATTACAAAGCTTGAGGATTTTAGAGGCCTACGAATTCGTTTTGCAGGTATTGGGGGCAAAGTACTGGAAGAACTAGGTGCATCCGTCACTATGATTCCAGGCGGCGAGATTTATCAGGCGCTGGAGCGTCAAACCATTGACGCGACTGAGTTTTCTCAGCCAGCTATCGATAAGATGTTGGGCCTTGACCAGATCATTAAAAATTACATCATGCCGGGCTGGCATCAAACTCTTACTACGTCTCACCTACTGGTGAATCTAGATACGTGGAAGAAGCTTGAGCCTGAGACTCGTGCATTAATAGAAATGGGTTGCCGTTCAGCTACTCTGCAAGGCTATTCTGAGAGTGAGTGGGCACAACCAACAGCTTTGCGAGACTACGAAAAAGAAGGTGTAAACGCACAGGTTCTTCCAGAGCCGGTATTACGTGAACTGGAAAAAATAACCAACAAGATACTAGATGATATTGCATCTACTGACGAGTCATTCCATCGCGTATTGACCAGTCAGCGTGCATTTATGAAGCATCACTCCATTTGGAAGAGTAAAGGTTACCTGCCCCGGGATTTTTACAACTACGACCAGTAGTTTGTTAATCGATTGACGATTTATCGTCACGAACAGATATCGAATTGTCGATATCTGTTCGTTCTTTTTACATGTTACGACCGAGGTTACTGTGATCGATAAGCAACTATCCCCTACTGTTACAGCGGGCCCGACAACGCCCGAATCGTTACCGCACAATGGTGTGTCTATTTGGCTGGATCGCATTGTGGAGACCATTGGCCGCCTGAGCTCTTGGCTGTGGCTCGTCGTTCTGGCTGTGGTGCTTGTTAACGTTTTTAGCAGGTTCGTGCTGTCTGCGGGTTCAATTGCTTTAGAAGAGTTGTCGTGGCACTTATTTGGTGCGGCGATGATGCTGACATTGGGCTTTGCAGTGGTTCACGATGACCATGTCCGTGTGGATGTTTTGCGCGAAAAATTCCCGCTCAGGATACAAGCCATCATAGATCTTGTTGGCATTACACTATTAGCCTTGCCTATCATCTATTTAATGATTTCGGTGCTAGTGCCTTACGCATATTTATCTTGGTTTTATAACGAGCACTCACAGGCACCCAGCGGGCTGCCGCATCGGTATATATTCAAAAGTATTCTGCCTTTAGGCTTGCTGCTGGTGGCTACCGCTCTGTTTTCCCGGGCACTGCGTTGCTGCACATTGTTACTCCAATTCCCGCGAGCCATTAAGCCATCTGCTAACGGCCGTATTCACAGCCATTCTAATCCTTAAGCAAGAGGCAAATTATTATGGGTCTCGAAGAGATTCTTGTTATTTCCATGTTTGCCAGTTTTATGGTGCTTCTGTTAACTGGTTTCCCCGTAGCCTGGTCTCTTGCCGGCATCGGCCTAATATTTGGGGGCGTCGGTTACGTACTGGTTGAGTACTTTAATACAGATCTCTGGTTCACTTGGCAGGGAACAATTGGCGTACTTGATGCGAGAATTTACGGCATCGTCGCTAATGAACTTATGGTAGCACTTCCACTATTCATTTTTATGGGCATTATGCTTGACCGGTCCGGTATTGCAGAGAAACTTATGCATAGCCTGGTTCGGGTGCTTGGGCCTTTACGTGGCGGCTATGCAGTGACGGTAGTTATCGTGGGGGTACTGTTGGCAGCATCAACTGGCATTGTTGGTGCCTCAGTGGTATTGCTAGGAATGCTGTCATTAGGACCGATGATGCAAGCCAACTACAATAAATCGCTGGCCGTCGGAACAGCCTGCTCTGTAGGAACCTTAGGCATTCTTGTACCGCCTAGTATTATGCTAGTGCTGATGGCTGATCGTATGGGCACTTCCGAGGCGTCCGTGGGCAAACTGTTCATGGGTGCTCTGATTCCTGGCGTCATGTTGGCAGTAATGTACATCCTCTACATTCTGATCGTCTCGTGGATTAAAAAAGATTGGGCACCGGCACCAAAAAACCGAGAGCCCCTGACGATTCGTGCTTTAATCGATGTGTTCTGGGCAGTGGTGCCACCGATGGTGCTGATCATCTCGGTGCTGGGGTCTATCTTTTTTGGTATTGCGACAACTACTGAAGCCTCTGCCGTTGGTGCGGCGGGTGCATTGCTAATGGCGCTGATGAGTAGGCGCTTAGATGTGTCGGTACTCAAAGAATCGCTCTATCAAACAAGTCGTACGACAGCCTTTATTTTTGGTATTTTCATCGGCGCCACTGTGTTTGCAGCAGTACTGCGGGGTCTTGGTGGAGACGATGTAGTGCGGGCAGCAATAACAGGTTTGCCTTTTGGTAAAACCGGAATAGTGCTGACAATTCTTTTTATAACATTTTTACTAGGATTCTTCCTAGACTGGGTGGAAATCACGTTGATTATCCTCCCACTGGTTGCTCCAGTAGTGTTTTCTTTAGGTGTTAATCCAGTATGGTTCGCTATAATGTTTGCCATATGCCTGCAAACATCATTCCTGACACCCCCTGTGGGTTTTGCATTATTTTACATAAAAGGCGTGTGCCCGCCCGAAATAACCACCCGCGACATCTATCTTGGAGTAATGCCCTTTATTGCTCTTCAATTGTTAGGATTAGCTCTGGTATTCTGGTTTGAGCCGTTAGCGACTTGGTTACCCAATGAGGTTTACGGCGGGAATTAATTCGCTGTAAACCGATTTGGAACAGCTCGAACATCGGATTATTTTAGTGTCGAAAACTACCTGCGAAGCCTCCGTTGTAACGTGAACGCCAGCATTGGGACAGCTGGCACAACGAGTTGACTATGGCCTTAATTGTGACTGAAATTCAGACATCAGTTCGCTTCATACGTAATGATTATATTAATTAAATGAAAATTAATAACTTAACTTTAAATCCGTGAAATCTTCGACAATTACAGGACCTCAATCAATTTATTGATAAACGATTAATGTAAGGCCATTAATAATGAAAGAAAATAAAACGTTTGAAATGAGAGTTTTTATTTCTGTGGTCGACACGGGGGGATTTACCGCTGCTTCTCACCAACTTGTAATAAGTCAGTCTTTTGTAAGTCAAACAATAGCCAATCTAGAGCGCAGACTTAACGTTCAGTTGCTTCACCGATCAACCCGGGGCCACAGATTGACCTGGGAGGGTGAGCAATTTCTGGTTGACTGCAGGAGAATACTCAGCCAGATTGAACTCGCAGAAGCGCAGATTACTTCTGCGCATTCAAAGATCAACGGAGAACTCCGAATAAGCGCTCCTTTGGCCTTTGGTTTGGACCAAATAACACAGTTACTACCTAAGGTGATGGTTGATCATCCCAATGTTGTCTTTCACCTTGCTCTCTCTGACTCTACTGCAAATCTGATCGAAGACAAGGTTGATATCGCTATTCGTATGGGAATATTAAGTGAGTCATCCCTTCGGAGCAGGAGACTGTGTGATCTCCAGCGTATAATTGTCGCTGCACCCAGTTATCTGGCAATAAGGGGAACGCCACAAAAGCCATCAGATTTATGCCGACATAATTGCCTTATGTGGGAAGGCCCTATTGATCACCTCAATCGATGGCCGTTTAAAGTTGAAGGCATAACAGAGACGCCGACTGTGAACGGCAACTTTCGCAGTGATAATGGCCTGACACTATTTGAGCTTTGTGTAGCAGGTGTTGGAGTCATGCGATTAGCCGAACATTTAGCGCTTCCCGCTATTCGAAGTGGTAGATTAGTCCCCCTCTTACAAGATTACCAAGTTAACGATGACTCGGCGATTAGTGCAGTTTTTATGCCGGGACGTGAGCTCTTGCCCCGCGTGCGAAATTTTGTCGATTATCTCGTTGATTTTTTTCGCCAGCCGCCGTGGGTTGAATAGTATTGGTATAAGTCTGTTGCTTAGTAAAAATACATTACTATAGCGCGACAATTAACTTGGCCGAACCGGACAAGATAGTTGACGCTGCATAATTACACTTGACTGGTGCAGCTAAGGCGCAATCGAGCATGCCCGGGCTGACTTCCAATAGCTGACCGGTCATTCCCCCATTTTTAGAGGGAGTACATTCGACCGGTCACGACAACACCTCCGTTTTTAGGGGGGATTACCGCTGAACATGGCCCGGCTGAGCGTGGACCCGGACGCTGTAGTGAGCTATCACGGAGCTTTGGGGAGCCCCATCAAGGCCGAAGCCGGAAAAGTCCAGCCACGAATTCACGTTTACACCGGTGGCGCAGACAAAATAGTGCCGTCCCTATGTATCAGCGTAGTTGGTCAGGTTTGGTTTGCTCCCGAACTGATACAGTGAGAAGCGCGGTTCGTAGAATAGCGGTGAGCTATCAAACAAAAATCATTTTTAACGTAAAGGGACATGTATGAACAATTCTGAAGACGTGCTTCAATCCCCACTGTTTCAAACCGTCGCTGGCTTAGCTTTTGAATCGATCATGGTGACAAAAGCTTCTTCCGATCATACTAACTCTGTGATCATCTATGTAAACCAGGCCTTCAGCAATCTGACCGGCTATTCTGCGGCTGAAGTAATCGGAAAAACACCAGGATTGCTTCAGGGACCGAAAACCGAGAGAGGAGTAAAAGAGCGCTTGTCTGATGATCTGAAGAATAATCGGACCTTTCACGGCGACACCATTAATTACCGCAAGGACGGCTCCTCTTTTATCATTGAATGGAAAATCTCACCGGTGATGGATGGCGACAAAGTCACGCATTATGTGGCAGTCCAGAGAGCTATCGGTTAGGGCTTATAAATGCGCCCGAGCAGAGGGCGACATTGCATCATTAACGTTTCGACCACCGAGCTCAATGAGCACCTGCGATCGGATGTATTCGTCTGTATCTTCCACAACCGATGGATTGCGTAAACCGCTGAAGGTTGCCACCCATTCCACCTGAAGCCTGCCACCCGGACCGGCGCAAGGCTGCCACCCACCGGAGCGCAGCGACGCGGGGATTTCATTGTTACTCCGAAGCCGTGGTGCCCGTCAACTTTGCTTGTCGTTTTCGCATGGATTCACCCCTGAGATTGATCTTGTAGGCGTTGTGAACCAGCCGATCCAGAATGGCATCTGCCAGAGTGGCGTCACCGATGACGTCATGCCATTCCTCGATAGGGAGTTGGCTGGTGGCGATGGTGGAACGACGGCCGTAACGGTCTTCCAGCACTTCCAGCAAGTCTCTTCGGTTCTCTGCGCTCAGTTTCATGAGCCCCCAATCGTCCAGGATCAGTACATCGACTTTGGCGAGATTTGCTAGCAGTTTGGGGAACTGACCATCTCCTTTGGCGATGGTCAGTTCTCGTAGTAACCGGGTCAGGCGAACGTACTGGGCGGTGTAGCCTTCCCGACAGGCTTTGTGCGCCAGTGCACAGGCCAGCCAGGTTTTGCCAACACCGGTGGGGCCGGTAATGAGCACATTCAGGTGTTCCTTCACCCATTGGCAGCTTGCCAGGGATTGGATTAATCCCTTATCCAGGCCGCGTGAGTTCCGGTAATCCAGGTCTTCGAGAACGGCGGTGTGTCGCAGTCCAGCCCGG
>Ga0314774_1000795_pt1 | contig 22572 bp, 21 predicted proteins | sample MetaGCBIA2018_FD_204515 | JGI IMG/M metagenome (GOLD analysis project Ga0314774, IMG submission 204515) | Cryopeg brine microbial communities from Beaufort Sea near Barrow, Alaska, United States - CBIA 2018 | ecosystem: Environmental > Aquatic > Marine > Coastal | place: USA: Alaska | collected...
TGTTGTTGAAAACCTTCACCACGTGGCTGTCGGGCAGATGCGCCTGCAACATTTCGGAAGTGGTGGTCTCGTTGGCGTCAAGGCTCTCAATGCGGCCGTCGCGCTGGGGGTAATAGTTGTTCGCGTCCAGCACGATCTTGCCAGCGAGTTGTTCCACGGGAACGTCGCCGATGCTCTTGAGCGGAATAGCCACGAGCACGATGTCGCCCGCGGCTGCGGCCTCCTCCATCGTGGCCGCGCGTGCTTTGGGGCCGAGTTCCTTGATCACGCTGGAAAGCGACTCGGGGCCCCGAGAGTTGGACAGGACAACGTCGTAGCCGGCTTGAATTGCAGCCAGGGCGACGTTGGTTCCGATTTTGCCGGCACCGATAGTTGAGAGAGTAGTCACATAGGGTGTCAACCAGCCCGACCCTCGTGCGATTCCCGAGTGTGGTTACGCGGAGCCGCCCTGCGTGGGCATCGCACGCGAGTAGATCTCTTCCACCACGTCGGAGAAGTGCGTGAGGATCACCTCGCGACGGATCTTGAGGGACGCCGTCATCTCCTCACGCGCTTCGGACAGCCCGCGCGGCAGGATCCGGTACTCCTTGATCGCCTCCGCACGCGAGACCTGCTCGTTGGCGGCCGCAATGGCGCGGCCCACGAGTTCTCGCACTCGCTCGTTGACCGAGGCCTGCTCGACGTCCATCTCAGGCAATTTGTGCGCGGTCAGCCATGCCGCCAGCAGCGTCTCGTCCAGCGCGACCAGGGCGGACACAAAGTGCCGCCCCTCTCCCACCACCACGGTGTCCTGGATGGCGGGGTGCGAGCGCATGGCATCCTCGAGTACCGCAGGCTGCACATTCTTGCCCGACGAGAGCACCAGCAGTTCCTTCTTGCGGCCCACGATGCTGAGGGCGCCGTCCCGGATCTCACCCAGGTCTCCGGTGGCGAACCATCCGTCGCGCATCACCTCGGCGGTGAGCTCGGGTGCGTTCCAGTAGCCCGCGAAGGTGTTGACGCCCTTGGTCAGGATCTCGCCATCGTCGGTCAGGGTGAGTTGGCCGCCCGCAATCGGTTTACCAACGGTGCCCATGATGCCGAATTTGTCGGGTGACCCCGAGTGCGCCGCCGTGGTTTCGGTGAGACCGTAGCCCTGCAGCACCTCGACGCCGAGTCCGCGGAAGAAGTGCCCCACCTCGGGCGTCAGGCGCGCGCCGCCGGACAGCACATAGGCAAGTTGGCCGCCCAGCAAGTGGCGGATCTTGCCCAACACGAGGCGGTCGGCTACCGCGTAGCGGAGCTTGAGTGACGCGCCGGCACCGCCGTGCTCCCGGGCAACAGACATCTCCCGCGCAACCTTTGCAGACCAGCGGAAGAGGGTCTTGCGCACGCCCGTCATGGACGTGTCGGCCCGGTTGTAGATGGTCTCCAGCACGCGCGGGACGAGCGGCATCCAGGTGGGCCGAAAGCTCTTGAGGTCGGCGGCGAGCGTCTTGTGCGTGGGCGAATAGCCGATCACGGCTCCGGCGCCGAGCGCGATCAGCATCACATAGCGGGCAAACACATGCGCGAGGGGAAGGAACAGCAGCACCCGCGTCTCGCCTTGCACAAAGCCGCCAAAGTCGGGGTCGAGCTCGACGTTCTTGGAGTGCTCGACGAGGTTGCGGTGCGTCAGCATGGCCCCCTTGGGCCTGCCCGTCGTACCGGATGTGTAGATGATCGTCGCGAGGTCCTTGAGGGTGACGTTCTCGGTACGAGCGTCGAGTTCGGCATCGGAGACGTCTTGGCCCAACAGCGCGAGCTCGTCCATCGCCGCCCCATCGAGGCCGAACACAGCGGGCGCGCCATCGAGCGACGCCAGAGTGTCACGGCTCTCGGCCGTTTCTGCGGCCACAACCCGAATCCCGGCATCGGAGAGGATCCAGGCGAACTGCGACGCGGAGGACGAGGGGTAGATCGGCACCGTCACTCCCCCGGCGGCCAAGATTGCGAAGTCCAGGATCGACCATTCGATGCGAGTCTCGCCCACGATGCCGACGCGGTCACCCACCTGCACCCCGGAGGCCACCAGACCTTTGGCGACGGCGCGAACGCGGGAGTGGAACTCGCCCAGGGTCACGGGCGACCATGCGCCCTGCTCGTCCTTGACCTCGGCAAAGACGCGGTCCGGGCCTGCGGCGACGCGGTCGGCGAGCATGGCGGTCACGTGCATCCGCTCAGGGATGACGGCGAGTCCGGGGGACGACAACACGATGTGAGTCATGAGTAGATTCTAACCTACGGGGCCGTAAGTTACGAGGGGTAATGGAGCCTTTTCACGCCGCTGAGGGCGTCAGTTGACGGCCCGCATCCACCCGAAAGCGTCCTCGACCCGTCCGTACTGAATTCCGGTGAGTCGCTCGCGCACGGACATCGTGACCTCGCCTGGATCGCCCTCGCCTACCGTGAGGTCGAAATCGGGCGACACCAGCCGCGCCACCGGGGTCACCACGGCGGCGGTGCCGCACGCGAAGAGCTCAACGATCTCGTCGCGGGAGACGCCTGCGCGGAGCTCCTCGAGCTCGATGTCGCGCTCCACCACCTCGCGGCCGCTGTCGCGCAACAGGTCGATGATCGAGTCGCGGGTGACGCCTTCGAGGATGGTGCCCGTGACGCGCGGGGTGGCCACCGTGCCATCGGCGAACACGGCGAACACGTTCATGCCGCCCAACTCCTCGATGTACTTGTCCTCGCGCGCGTCGAGGAACAGCACCTGTCCGCAGCCGTTGTCCTGAGCTTGCTGTTGCGGAAGCATCGACGCCGCGTAGTTGCCCGCGGTCTTGGCCTGGCCGGTGCCGCCCGCACCTGCGCGGTGGAATCCCTGCGCCACCCAGATCGAGACGGGCTTCACGCCACCAGCAAAGTAGGCGCCCACGGGCGAGGCCAGCAGCATGTACTCGACGGTCAGCGACGGGCGCACACCCAGGCACGGTTCGGTGCCGATGAGCGTGGGCCGCAGGTACAGGCTCGTCTCCGGCTCTCCCGGCACCCACGCGGAGTCGACGCTCAGCAGCGCCTCGATCGACGCGAGAAAGTCCTGTGCCGACAGTTCGGGCAGCGCGAGCCTGCGCGCCGATGCCGCGAGCCGGGCCGCGTTCCGCTCGGGCCTGAACAGGTGCACCGAGCCGTCGGCCCAGCGGTACGCCTTCAACCCCTCGAACACCTGCTGGCCGTAGTGCAGCACGAGCGCGGCCGGGTGGAGCGTGAGGTCGGCGAACGGTTCGACGCGGTGGTCGCCCCAGCCGCCGTCGAGCGTCCATGTGGCCTTCGCGATGTGGTCGGTGAACACCGTGCCAAAGGGCGGGGAGTCCATGAGCCGAGCACGGTCGGCGTCCGAAGCGGGGCTGGGATTGCGGGTCACCGCGAACGATCGAGTCATCGATTGGCCTCCATCCCGCCACCCTACCCGTGGCAAAAGAAGTTTCGAGGACGCCTCAAGTAGTGCGTCTACGCGTGGGCGAGCAGCCAGTCCAGCAGCTGCTCGCCGGCGTGCATCACGGACAGGTGGCCCGCGCCCGGGCGCTCCCACAGCTCGGCGCGCGCGATCCGGTCGGCCAGCCACCGGGCGTGCGCCAGCGGGACGATGCGGTCGTCGGTGCCGTGCACCAACAGCGTCGGCGCCGTGACGGCGGCGGGGTCGAAGCCCCAGGGGCTTACATAGGCGACGTCGTCGCCCACCATCCCGGCCAGCCCCTCTGCGGTCCCTGCGGCGGCGACGCCGTTGAACCAGTCCCACTCACCCTCGAGCGCTGCGTGATCTGCAGGCGTGAACATCTCCGGATCGAAGTCGGACGCCTCCAGGAGCAGGTGGAGGGCGTCGCGGCCGTTGACTGCCGTGCGCATCTCCGCCGCGCCGCCTTCATACATGCCGGCATACCAGTCGAGTTCTTCGGCGTCGTAGGGGGCCATGCCTGAGAGGGAGACTGCCGCGGTAACGCGGTCGCCCAGCAGCGTCGCGCAGGCCAGCGCGTGCGGTCCGCCGCCGGAGTGGCCGACCACGGCGAACGCCCCTGCGCCCGCAGCATCGGCGACGCTCTCCGCCATGGCAGCCGCATCTGCGACGCTCCACGAGTCCACCGCAGTGCTGCCGCCGTAGCCGGGCCGATCGAAGCCAAGCCACCGGATGCCGAGCGCCTCCGAGGTTGCCAGCAGCGGGCCGGGAGGCGCGCCGATCCCGGGCGTGCCGTGGTGCCAGATCGCGGTGATGGGGGCGTCGGGATCGCCTGACTCGCGCCAGCGGACGATGCCCTTGTCTGTGTGGAGGTCGTTGACAATCATGGTCTTAGCCTACGCCGCACCCCATTCGGGCATGAGGGAACCCGTGCCTCCGCACACGCTAAAAGCGGACGGGGAACCATGGGGAACGTGGCTGCGAAGGGCACGGGCTTAAGGCCAGGCTAGGCGCCTCGACCACCCCGCGCACGGGACTCAACTCCCAGAAAGGCCGGGACTTTGCAGGGACGACGCGCCGACGACGGCAGTCACGACCTCCCGCGCGACGCGGCTCGCGGCGTCGAGCGCCGGCGGCAACGGTGGGCGGCCCAGCGACAGCAGCCGCAGCGACCGCACCGCGCCCTCGACGCGTGTCACCTCGACGTCGGGATGCCGGTGCGCGGCAAGCGCCAGCCCGGGAAGCATCGTGACCCCGTGGCCCACCGCGATGAGCGCCTGGACGGCCACGTAGTCGTCCGAGGCGAAGCGGATGGTCGGAGTGAAGTCCGCCTGGGCGCACGCGCTCACCAGGTAGCCGCGGCACCGCTCGCAGCCCGCCATCCAGTCTTCGTCTTGGAAGGCGGCCAGACCCGCCACCGCCATGGTGCCGTCGACATGCTTGCGCGGGGGCGTGACCAGATACAGAGGGTCCTCGCCCATGACTTCGGACGTGACCGCGTCGCTGCACTCGTAGTCGGGGTAGGTGAAGGTGATGGCCAGGTCCACGGAGCCCTCGATCAGCAGCCGTTCCGCCTCGGGCGGCTCGGCCTCCACGATGTCGAGTTGGAGCCCGGCATGGCGTGCGGCCAGCTCGGTGACGATGCGGGGGGCCAGCGTGGCCATGCCGGACGGGAAGATCGCGAGCCGCACGTGGCCGCTTTGGAGGGACACGGCCGACGCGAGCTCGGTGCTGGCGCGGGACATGAGGCCGAGGATCTCCTCGCCCCTGGCCGCGAGGCGCACGCCCTCGTCGGTCAACACCAGTCCCCGGCCGACGCGCCGCATCAGGACGGCGCCGGTCTCGGCCTCGAGGCGCTTGAGGTGATGAGAGACGGTGGGCTGGCTGTAGTGGAGGGCTTCGGCAGCGGCCGATGCGGTGCCGTACTTGGCCAGGGCCACGAGGACTTGGAGGCGGGTCACGTCGATCATGCGGCCATCATATCAACGATGTCTATGATTATGGTCGATAACTATCATTGGACTGATGCATCGTTCGTGCGCGACCATCGGGGTATGGAGAAGCTCACTATTGATGGCGTCTACGCCGCGGCCGAAACGCTGCGCGACCTGTTGCCCCCCACGCCCGCCTGGTCGTACCCGGTGCTCGACGCGGCCGTAGGCTCCCGCGCCATCGTCAAGCACGAGAACGTCCAGCCCACCGGCGCCTTCAAGGTGCGCGGCGGGCTCAACCTGCTGGCGACCCTCTCCCCCGCCGAGCGCGCTGCCGGGCTGATCACCGTCTCGACCGGCAATCACGCCCAGTCCCTGGCGTACGCCGCCTCCCGATCCGGCGTCGCTGCCACCATCGTGATGCCCCGCAGCACCCCGTTCGGCAAGGTGGACGCCGTGCGCTCCTGGGGCGCGCGCGCCCTGCTGGAGGGCGAGGACATGGCCCAGGCCGCGGACTTCGCAGTCGGCCTGGCCGCACGCGAGGGCCTTCACTTTGTACACCCCGGCAACACCCCCGCGATCGTCTACGGCCACGGGACCGTGTACTTGGAGCTGCTCCAGTCGCACCCCGAGATCGAGACGCTGTACGTTCCGGTGGGCTCGGGCTCCGGGCTTGCCGGCGCGCTGCTGGTGCGGGACGCGATCGCGCCAGGAACGCGAGTGGTGGGAGTGCAGGCCGAGGGCGCCTCCGCTGCCTACGACTCGTGGAGGTCCGGCACCGTGATGACCGTGGAGGCACACACCTTTGCCGCGGGCCTTGCGACGGGCTCCGGGTTTGAACTCCCTCAGTCGATCATGCGCGAGCGACTCGACGACTTCCTGCTGGTCTCGGACGACGACCTGCGGCACGGCATGTCACTCATGGCGACCGCGGCGCACACCTTGTGCGAGGGCGCGGGCGCCGCGGGCCTGGCCGGGGCGCTGGCCGATGCATCGCGACCTGGCGTGGTGGGCTTTGCGTGCACCGGCGGGAACGCTTGTGCGTCGGAGATGGCGGGGCTCGGGCGGGTGGCTGTAGGCGTGTAGTCGGGCTCGCTCCGCCTCCCCTCCCCGCTCGCCGCAAGCGCGTCCGTTCCCGCGCCTCCCCGCTGCGCTGCACTCCAAACAGCCGTGAAGTCGGCTGCCCGCGTCCGGGGCGCGGGCAGTTGTGCGCTATCCGCACATGGCGCCTGGTCTTCACCCCTGTCCCATGCGCGGTGTGCGGATAGCGCGCACCGGGCGAGTGGTTGCCGCCACAAGCACCAGCTGCCAAGCTGCGAGCATGGAATCGACGGCAAGTGCAGCGCTACGAGCCGCCATCCTGTCCGAACTCTCGGTACGTGTGCCGTCTGGAGAGATCACCACGCGCGAGACGCTGCTCGGATTCGAGGTTGACGGCAAGAATCTGCCGCTCATCGACTACTCACGCGGAATCAGAAATCCCCGCCAGCTCGATTCAACCCTGAGCATCGTCTCCTCCGTCGACGGCCCCTACGGCGATGAAAGCATTGCCCCCGGCTTGTGGCGTTACGATTTTCGCTCCGGCGGCTCCGGCGGCGACAACACCAAGCTCATTGCAGCGAACACGCTGAATACCCCTGTGATTCTGTTCCGAAAACTGAAGCCGAACATCTACCAGGCGATCTACCCGGTACGTATTGCACACGTCAACCTTGCGGATAGCCATGTCATCGTGTCGCTAGAGGGCCTCGAATCCGTGGCCGCATCGACCGCCCCATCTGCGGTGGAGCGCGAGTGGGCCGCCTATCTCGCCCAACGACGGGTTCACCAGCCTGCATTCAGAGCGATGGTGTTACGCGCGTATGAGACGCAATGCACGGTCTGCCATTTTCGTCATGCTGAATTGCTCGACGCCGCCCACATCATCGGCGACAAGGACGAGCACGGAGACGCTGTCGTGACGAATGGCCTTGCCATGTGCAAGATCCATCACGCCGCTTATGACCGGAACTTCCTCGGAATCGACCCGGACTACTCGATCCACATCAACAAGGATCTGCTCGAAGAGAGAGACGGCCCGATGCTTCAGCATGGGCTCCAAGAAATGCATGGTTCGACGATCATCGTGCCGACGACTCGGGCCGACAGGCCCAACCGCGAAAGGCTAGCTACGCGGTTTGCGGAGTTCCAGTTGGTCTAGCCTGCGAGTTCTTTGACTCGGCCGAACGATTCAATTTGGCGAGTGCGAACCAGGCCTCTCTCGTTCGGCGCCGCGCGCCAGCAAAGTCCCCACCATAGCAAGCACAGCCACCGCCACCGCGAGCCACCAGAAGCCCGCAAACGACGCCGCCACGGCACCGCCCAAGAGCAGAAGCAGGCGCACGACGACGGTGGGTGCGGGTGGCATCGGACGCATTGCCTTTGGCGCGAGGAACAGTCCCCACAACACGGCGACTGCGACGGGCAGGGCCACCGCCCGCACCACCCCCAGAACACCCTCGGCGAGCGACCATCCCAGGACGGTGTAGCCGGCATACATGCCGAGCTCTGCGAGGAACACGAGGCCAGCGCCAAAGGTCTTCATGTGCGGAACAGATCCCCGACCATCAGCCAGGCGCCGCCCACGGCGCACGCCACCGTCACGAGCCAGAACACGCCCACCCACATCACGCCAGGCACGTGCGTCGCCCGGGCCAGGGCATCAGCGTCGGAACTGTGCCCTTCGACCGACCGCCGCGACCCGTGCAACTCCACGACGGCGCGCACTGCACCCAGCAGGAGCAGCCACGCCACCCCATAGGCGACGCCGACGCGCCACGCGTCCGGGGCGGCCCACGCCAGCCAACCAAAGCCGCTGATCGCGAGCACCATCACAAGAAAGCCGTACACGTTGCGGATCTGCACCAGGACGAGAACCAGCAGGATCACCACGACCCACAGCAGCGCGAACGCATAGCCTGCGTGGAGAAAGGCTGCGGCGAGGACGCCGACCACGGCCGGGGCCGGATATCCGGCGAACGCGGTCAGAGCCAACGGAAGACGCTTGGTCGACCCCGAGTGCGTCGTCAGCCCAGACGTGTCGGAGTGCAGCCGGATACCGCGGACGTCCCGGCCGAGCAGCGTGGCGACGGTCGCGTGTCCCGCCTCGTGCGCGATCGTGACGACGTGGCGCACGACATGCCACAGTTGCGGCACCAGCAGGCAGGCCGCCACGACGGCCAAGGGCCACAGTGCCGCGGACGTCGAAGCGGCCACCTGTGTGGTCACGTCGGTCCAAAGCGTGTCGATCACGCCGGTCGCACTCAACTCGCCACGTCCGTGTCCAGTGCCGCCAAGCCCTCGGCGACCGGCAGCGCGATCACGAAGACGGCGCCGTCATGCCCGTCGGCACGAGACTCGATGTGAATCGCCCCGCCGTGCACCGAGGCGATGTCTTGGGCGATCGCGAGTCCGAGTCCGGTTCCACCGGCGCCCGAGTCGCGCGAACGCGCATCGTCCAGACGCGTGAAGCGTTCAAACACCCGCGTCCGGTCTTCGGGAGGCACTCCCGGCCCGTCGTCCGCGATGGAGATCACCGCCCGTTCCCCCACACGCGCCAAACTCACCGCCACAGTCGAGCGGGCATGCCGTGCTGCGTTGTCTCCGATGTTGCTCACCATACGTGCAATGTCCCGCTCTAGACCCCGCACCTGCACGGCGTCCACGTGCTCGACCGTCACAACGATGCCACCCTGAACCCGCAGGCGCTTCACCTCCGCCAGAATCAGTTCGTCGAGGTCAACAGTCTCGGCGGTCTTGTCGGACAGGCGCTCGCTGGTGCGAGCTAGCAGTAGGACGTCGTCAATCAGGGCCCCCAACCGCGTAGCCTCGGCGTGCACTCCCTGCATGGTCTCTCGAAAGTCCGAGCGCGCGGGGTGGGCAAGCGCCACGTCGACCTGGGTGCGCAACGCAGTCAAAGGGCTTCGCAGCTCGTGCGACGCATCCCCCATGAAGCGCTCCTGGCGTAGCGCCGACGCCTCCAACTGCGCCAGCATCTCGTTCATCGTGGTCGCAAGGCGGTACACCTCGTCACGCGCGACGGGAACGGGAACCCGCTGCGACAGATCCGTGCCAATTACCGCGGCACGCGACCGAATGCCCTCGATGGGCGCGAGGGCCCTGCCGATCGCGACCCACACGGCGGATCCGACCAAGAAGACCAGAAAGGGAAGCCCTACCGACAGGACCAGCACGACGCTCGCCACCGCAGCGTCCACCTGGGACAGCGAGTGTGCAACGTAGACCCACCCGGGGCCGCTGGGAAGGTCAATAGGCTCCGCGTAAACCCTGAAGCCGTGCCCGTTCTCCCCGATCGGCAAGTCATGGATTGTGGTCATTGTCGCCGCGAGCGAGGTAGGGACCGTGGGCAATACCGCCGCCTCGCCCTGGATGTTGTCACTCGAAGACAACACTCGACCGTCCACCGAGACCACCTGAATCAGTGACGTCTCACCGCTGCTGAGGGAGATGGTGGGCTGAAGCCCATCCGCCGCGATGATCGCCGCCACATCTGCAACGCGGGCACGGCCAGAGGAGTCGACGTTGGCCACCAGCGAGCGATGCACCAGCAACACCAGACCGGCCGACGCTGCTAGCAGCGCGAGCGCTAGCACTGCCGTTGCCGAGGTCGCGACTTTCGCACGGATAGTCCACCCCCGGGGCATGCGGGCCCGTGGGCTCATGGCGTGCTCCCGGGGATCCCTGCCATGTGGGGGTCCGCCAAGCGGTAGCCGCCGCCACGCACCGTCTCGATGTCGTGTCGACCAAAGGGTTGGTCTACCTTGCGCCGCAGGTAGCCGATGTACACCTGTACGACGTTCGAGTCGATGTCGAGTTCGGCATCCCAGACGTTTTCCGCGATCACGGAGCGGCTCAGCACCTGCCCTTTGCGGCGCACCAGCAATTCGAGCAACGCGAACTCGCGCGTGGACAACTTCACCTCGTCAGCGCCACGCCAGCACTGACGCGAAGCGGGATCGAGCGTGAGATCCCCTGCCGCTAGCCGGGGACCACGCTCGACAGGGGCGCGACGCAGCAGTGCGCGAATCCGCGCGAGCAGCACGGTGTAGGAGAACGGCTTGGACAGGTAGTCGTCCGCACCCAGGTCAAGCGCATCGGCCTCATCGTGCTCACCGTCCTTCGCGGTCAGCATCAGGATCGGCACTTGCGATCCCTCCTCGCGCAGGCGACGACAAATCTCGTAGCCAGACAGCCCCGGGAGCATGAGGTCGAGGATGACAACATCGAAGCTCTCCTCTTGAGCCATCCACAGGCCGTCGACCCCGTTGAAAGCGACGGCCGTCACGAAACCCTCGGCCTCGAGACCCTGCTGGACGGCGCGCGCGATCCCACGGTCATCTTCGACAATAAGCAATCGCATGGGTGGCACTCGGTCCTTTTCGCGGAGACGGCTGCGCGCAGATGCGCGTGAAGCAATCCTGCCGTCTCAAGGTAAGTGAAACATAAGGGAAAGCGCGCGAGCGCCGATGGTGCGGCTCGCCGCCGACACGTCGTGGCCACTTATCGCGCTCTTAACCTCGACGTCAACGATGGGTCTTGTCCATCCGGACTTCACGACGAGCAAGGAGTACAACATGGTTCACACGAGCACCAAGACGAAGGCCCTCATCGCCACCGCCGGATTGATCGGCCTCGGCGTACTGACCGCCGGTACCGCGTCCGCTTCCACCACCCCCGCACCCGTGACCCCGACGAGCGTCGAGGCCCCCGAGGCTGCTGGCACGGAGATCGCGGTTGTCGATGACGGCGCCGACGGCGGCCACCAGGACGCCGACGGAATCGACGTCACCAACGCGGACGACGCGACCGAGGTTGCGGGCGCCGAGACCGACGGTGTCGACGACGGCAACGATGGCGGCCACCAGGACGCCGACGGAGTCGACGTCCAGAACGAGGGCGGGGCCGACGAACTCTAGCCGGTCACGGGTTGGGGGCGCGCCTACGCGCCTCCAACCCGTTGTTGTGTCTCGAGGCTGCGCGGCCTAAACGACGCGCTGCATCCACCCGTAGGTGTCGTCGGCGCGGCCGTACTGGATGTCGGTGAGCGCCTTGCGGATGCGCATCGTCACGTCGCCGGCCTCGCCGCCGTTGATGGCGACATCAAAGTCCGGGCATGCGAGGCGCCCCACCGGGGTGACCACGGCGGCGGTGCCGCATGCGAACACCTCGGCGATGTCGCCGGACTCGACGCCCGCGACCACCTCGTCGGCCGTGATGTCCTTCTCGACCACCTTGAAGTTCTGGTCCTCCAGCAGCTGGATCACGGAGGCGCGGGTGATGCCCTCAAGAATCGTGCCGGTCAGGCGCGGCGTCTCCACAGAACCGTCGCGGCGCACCACAAACACGTTCATGCCACCCAGCTCTTCCAGGTAGCGGCTCTCGCGCGCGTCCAGGAACAGCACCTGCTGGCAGCCGTGGTCGTACGCCTGCTGTTGGGGCAGCAGCGACGCCGCATAGTTGCCGCCGCACTTGGCATCGCCAGTGCCGCCGGGGCCCGCCCGGTGGAAGCCTTGCGCCACCCAGATCGACACCGGCTTCACGCCGCCCGCGAAGTACGGGCCCACAGGCGAGGCGATCAGCAGGTACTCGATCACGTGGGCTGGGCGCACGCCCAGGAACGCCTCGGACGCGAACATGAAGGGACGCAGATACAGGCTGCTCTCCTCCACGCCGGGGACCCAGGCGTTGTCGACCGCGAGCAGCGACGTCACCGAGTTCAGGAAGTCCTCAACGGGAAGCTCCGGGAGCGCCATGCGGCGCGCGGACCGGTTGAAGCGCTCCGCGTTGGCGGCCGGCCGGAACAGCCACACCGAGCCGTCGGCCCAGCGGTACGCCTTGAGGCCCTCGAAGATCTCCTGCGCGTAGTGCAGCACCGCGGCGGCGGGGTCGAGTGTGAGCGGGCCGTAGGGCTCCACCCGGTAGTCGCCCCAACCGCCGTCCCTGGTCCACGTGATGTGGGCCATGTGGTCGGTGAACTGCGTGCCGAACTTGAGGTCCGCGAGCGCGGCCTCCCGGTCGGCCTCCGGCATCGGCGATGGATTGGCGACGACGCGGAAGGCCCCGGCGTTGGACGGCGCCTGTGCGGCAGCGGTATCAACCATCGTGAGAACCTCCCTTGTCGTCGCTGAACTAGCCCTTGATGAGTGCGGCGATCGCGTCGCCCACCTGAGCGGTGGTGCGGGGCGCGTCGCCCTTGGATGCGGCATCGGCCGCGACGGCGGACTCGACCTTGGCGGCCAGGTCCGGATACCCCAGGAACTCAAGCATCATGGCCACGGACAGCACGGTGGCCGACGGGTCGGCCTTCTGCTGACCCGCGATGTCGGGCGCCGATCCGTGGACGGGCTCGAACATCGACGGCCCGGTCTTGTCCGGGTTGACGTTGCCCGATGCTGCCAGGCCGATGCCACCGGAGACGGCGGCCGCCTCGTCGGTCAGGATGTCGCCGAACAGGTTGTCGGTGACGATCACGTCGAACGACGCAGGGTCGGTGACCAGTTTGATGGTCGCGGCATCCACGTGCAGGTAGTCCCACGTGACGGTGGGGAACTCGGGCGCGACGGCCTCGACCGTGCGGCGCCACAGGTGCCCGGCGTGCACCAACACGTTGTGCTTGTGCACGAGCGTCAGGTGCTTGCGTGGGCGACCGGCGGCCACGTTGAACGCGTAGCGCACCACGCGCTCCACGCCGTGACGCGTGTTGATCGACACCTCGGTCGCGATCTCGTGGGGCGTGTCGACGCGCAGCGCGCCGCCGTTGCCCACGTACGGACCCTCGGTACCCTCGCGCACCACCACAAAGTCGATCTCGCCCGGGTTGGCCAGCGGCGACACCTCCCCCGGGTACAGGCGCGACGGACGCAGGTTCACGTACTGGTCGAGCGCGAAGCGCAGCTTGAGCAGCAGCCCGCGCTCGAGCACGCCCGACGGCACGGTCGGGTCGCCGATGGCGCCCAGCAGGATGACGTCGTGACCCTTGATGGCCGCGAGGTCCTCGTCCGTCAGGGTCTCCCCCGTGGCGTGCCAGCGCGCGGCGCCCAGGTTGAACTCGGTGGTCTCGAACGCGATATCGGTTCCCGCGATCGCGGCGGCGAGGCACTTGAGCCCCTCCGCCACCACCTCCGGGCCGATGCCGTCGCCCGCGACAACGGCCAGGCGGTAGGTCTTGGTCACTGCTTCGTTTCCCACTACCGCGCCGTCTGTCCGTCGACGTAGTCCGCGTCGGCGTCGGTGGTGGACCATGCGAACAGCTTGCGCAGCTCGCGGCCGGTGGTCTCGATCGGGTGACCCTCGCCCTTGGCACGCAGCGTGTTGAACTCGCTGGCGCCGTTGTCCTGGTCGTCGATGAACCGCTTGGCGAAGGCGCCGGACTGGATGTCCGCGAGCACTGCCTTCATGTTCTCCTTGACCTCGGGCGTGATGATGCGCGGGCCGGAGACATAGTCGCCGTACTCGGCCGTGTCGGACACGGACCAGCGCTGCTTGGTGATGCCGCCCTCGTGAATGAGGTCGACGATCAGCTTGAGCTCGTGAAGCACCTCAAAGTAGGCGATCTCCGGCTGGTAGCCGGCCTCGGTCAGGACCTCGAAGCCGTACTGGATCAGCTGGGACGTGCCGCCGCACAGGACGGACTGCTCGCCGAACAGGTCGGTCTCGGTCTCTTCGGTGAAGGTGGTCTTGATGACGCCGGCGCGGGTGCCGCCGATGCCCTTGGCGTAGGACTTGGCCGTCTCCCATGCCGTGCCGGATGCATCGGACTCCACCGCGATGATGTCCGGGATGCCGCGGCCCGCGACGAACTCGCGGCGCACCGTGTGGCCAGGGGCCTTGGGGGCGATCAGGATGACGTCAACGCCCTCGGGCGCCTCGATGTAGCCGAAGCGGATGTTGAAGCCGTGCGCAAAGGCGAGCGTCTTGCCGGGGCCCATGTGGGACTTGATCTCGTCGTTGTAGATCGTGCGCTGGTACTGGTCCGGCGCCAGGATCATGATGAGGTCGGCCCACTCGGCGGCATCGGACACGGGCAGCACGGTGAAGCCGTCGTTCTCCGCCTTGATGGCCGAACGCGAGCCGTCGCGCAGCGCGACCTTCACCTCAACGCCGGAGTCGCGCAGGTTCTGCGCGTGGGCGTGACCCTGCGAGCCGTAACCGACGATCGCAACCTTCATTGCCTGGACGATCGAGAGGTCAGCGTCCTTCTCGTAGAACAACTCAGCCATAGTCGTGTGTCTTCTCCTTGGGTTGTGTAGCTAGAAACAAGTGGTGGTCAGGCGGTGACGCGGTCAAGCGCCCTTTCCGTGATGGAGCGGGCGCCACGGCCGATGGCCACGGTGCCGGACTGGACGATCTCGCGAAGGTCGTGCGGCGACAGGGCCGCAAGCAATGCCTCGAGCTTGTCGGGGTTGCCGATGGCCTCGATCACGAGCGAGTCGGGCGCGACGTCGACGACGTGGGCGCGGAACAGCTCGACGACTTGAAGCACGTCGGCACGCTGGCGCGCGTCGCAACGCACCTTCACCAGCAGCAGCTCGCGCTGCACCGACTTCGCGTTGTCCAGCTCCACGATCTTGAGGACGTGCACCAGCTTGTTGAGCTGCTTGGTGACCTGCTCGAGCGGCAAGTCATCCACGTCGACAACCACGGTGATGCGCGAGATCTCCGGGTGCTCGGTGGGGCCCACCGCCAGCGAGTGGATGTTGAAGGCGCGTCTCGAGAACAGTCCCGACACGCGTGCAAGCACGCCGGGCTTGTTCTCGACCAGTACGGACAAAGTGTGCTTGTTGCTCACGGTCACGCCTCCTCGCGGTCCCACTCGGGGGCAACGCCCCGCGCGTACTGAATCTCATCGTTGCTCACACCTGCGTTGACCATGGGCCACACCATCGCGTCCTTGGACACGGTGAAGTCCACGACCACCGGCTGGTCGTTAATCTCGTTGGCGCGCTTGATGGTTGCGTCCACGTCTGCATCGGACTCGCATCGCAGGCCCACGCACCCCATCGACTCGGCGAGCTTCACAAAGTCGGGCACGCGGCGGGTGCCGTGGCCGGTGTGCAGGTCGGTGTTCGAGTAGCGGGCGTTGTAGAACAGCGTCTGCCATTGGCGCACCATGCCAAGCGAGCTGTTGTTGATGATCCCGACCTTGATGGGGATCTCGTTGAGCGCGCAGGTGGTGAGTTCCTGATTGGTCATCTGGAAGCAGCCGTCGCCGTCGATGGCCCACACCGTCTGGTCGGGCTGGCCGACCTTGGCGCCCATCGCGGCGGGAACCGAGAAGCCCATCGTGCCCAGGCCTCCCGAGTTGATCCACGCGTTGGGGCGCTCATACTTGATGAACTGGCTGGCCCACATCTGGTGCTGGCCCACGCCGGACACGAAGATGGTCGACTGCGGGTCGTTGAGTGCGCCCAGGCGTTGGATGACGTGCTGAGGGCTCGACAGGCCGTCCTGGGTGGCGGCGTAACCGAGCGGGTACGTCACGCGCCAGTCGTTGATCTGCAACCACCAGGCCTCGAGGTCGGGCCTGCCGTGCTTGCGGTGCTCCTCTTGGAGCGCCGGCACCAGCTCCTGCAGCACGTCCTTGAGGTCGCCGACGATCGGCACATCCGCGTGACGGTTCTTGCCGATCTCCGCGGGGTCGATGTCCGCGTGCACCACGGTGGCGTGAGGGGCGAAGCTGTCGAGCTTGCCCGTGACGCGGTCATCGAAGCGAGCGCCGAGCGAGACCACGAGGTCGGCCTTCTGCAGTGCGGCCACGGCGGGAACGGTGCCGTGCATGCCAGGCATGCCCAGGTGTTGCGGGTGGCTGTCGGGCAGTGCCCCGCGCGCCATCAGGGTGGTCACGACGGCCGCGCCGGACAGGTCCACGAGCCTGCGCAGTCCTTCCGATGCCCCTGCACGGATGATGCCGCCGCCGACGTACAACACGGGCCGACGGGCGGTGGCCAGCAGGCGGGCGGCCTCCTGGATGGTCTTGGCGTGCGGCTTGGCGCCCGCGTTGAAGCCGGGCAGTTCGACGCGGTCGGGCCAGATGAAGGGCGCGCTCGACTGCAGCGCGGACTTGGCGATGTCCACCAGCACGGGGCCGGGGCGGCCGTGGCTCGCGATGTAGAAGGCCTGCGCGATCGCGGGACCGATGTCGACCGGGTCCTTGATCAGCATGTTGTGCTTGGTGATGGGCGCCGTGATGCCCACGATGTCGGCCTCTTGGAACGCGTCCGTGCCGATGTGCGATGCGGCCACCTGGCCCGTGATCGCGACCATCGGGATCGAGTCCATGTTGGCATCGGCGATGGGCGTGACCAGGTTGGTGCCGCCCGGCCCGGAGGTGACGATGCACGCGCCGACCCGGCCGGTCGCTTGGGCGTAACCCTGGGCAGCGTGGCCCGCACCCTGCTCGTGGCGCGTGAGGATATGCCGCAGCTGCGTCGAATCCATCAGCGGGTCGTAGGCCGGGAGGATCGCGCCACCCGGGATGCCGAAGATGTCGGTGACCCCAGCCAGTTCAAGCGCCCTAATGAGCCCCTGGGCTCCCGTCATGGTCTCCCCGGACCCGGTGCCCGCACGCGTGTCCGAGGGTCGAGGTGAGGTGGTCGCCTTGGGCCGCTGGGGCACCTGGGGCTTGGCCTGCGCCTGAGTCATGTCACTCCCAAAGTGTCTGAACATTCACGAAGCCACTTGCCGTCGCCTCGCATAAAAAAACCCCTCGGACCTGTGGTGGACCTTGGGGAAGCGCGCGGACGATGCCGTAGTACGGGACCTAGGAGTCCGCGCGCCCGGTAACTCGTACAAGCTGGTGTCGCATGCGTTGACTGTACGCCCGCGCTCACGCAGATGTCTACCCATCTAGCGCTAATCTCACATAGTGGTTTACCGTATCGTATGGCAAGACGCAGTCACGCTCCCCTGCGTCCGAGGCGAGCGGCCGGCTACGCAACGTGCAGACGGCATGCGCCCACCTCTGAGAAGGGCTCAAGCGTCACGGCTTCCGGATCAGAGCCGAGCGCCGCGACGACGCCGCGTGCGATCCCCAGGTGGACCGCACACACCACGACGGGCTCTGCGTGCACCGCGTCGAGAAGGGGGCATCGGCGCAGAGCGATCGAGCCTCCCGTCGCATCGGCCTCGGGCGCGAAACCCAGGTTGTCGAGCAGCGATAGGAGCGTTGCGTCCGCGCGTGCATCGGGAACGAGGTCGGCACCCCACGATTCGCCTGCGGAAATCGCATCGCGGCGAGGATCGTCGCTACTCGCTGCAATGTGACGTGCGAGCGCCGTCGCCAAGCCGACGTACTCACGAACTCGCGCATCCGGCTCGGTCGATTGCGGCAAGGCGCGGTACGAGCGGGCCGGGCGCCCGCGCCCGATGGCAACGCCGGTTGAGCTCACCAAGAGGCCGCGGTCAACAAGCCCGTCGAGGTGCTTGCGCGCGGTGTTCTCATGCAATTCGAGTTCGCGCGCGATGTCCCCCACCGACGCGGCGGAGTCGCGGCGCTGCATGGCCTCCAGCACCCGTGCTCGCTCCGGCGACAGTTGAGGCTGCGCCGGATCGAACCGCGTTGGGCCTGGCCCCAGAATTAGCATGTACTAGAGTGTAGTAAATAATTCGGCTTCACCCGAGAACTCCACGAAGGAATCGCCATGACTGACGCAGCACCCCAGAACCTGCTCGCTGAAGAGGACGCCCAGACGTCCACCCAAGAGGGCGGCTGCGGGGGTCACTGCACCTGCGGCGGCCAGAGTGACGCCGCACCCGAACTGGACGCCAGGCTCATTCCTCCGGCGATCCGTCACGCGTCAATCCTCGGGGCGCTCGGAGCAGTCCTTCCCGGCGATTCCATGGTCTTGATCGCTCCCCACGAGCCGGTGCCGCTACTCGAGCAGCTTGCGGAGGCTCAGCCGGGCGAGTGGACGGCTGTGAGTTCCCAGTCCGGCCCCGAAGAGTGGCGCGTGCGCCTCACTCGCGCGCTCTAGCGACGGTGGCAGGCCCGATGGCGTCGGCGAACGCGGTCTGGCGCACGTCACGGTGAGCACGGGACGACGGGGCTTCAACCCGTTGCGCGACGCCCCACCGGTGCTGTGGCTCGCCGCGACGCTGGCGGTGGCGCTCGCGCATACTGCGGTACCAGTTCCACGCTGGATGATGATTCACCTGCTGTTGCTCGGGGCCGTGAGCCACTCCGTGGTGGTGTGGAGCCAACACTTTTCCGACGCCCTCCTACGCACGGCGCCGCCGCGCCACCTCGCTGCCAAGATCGGGCCGCGCCTCGTGCTGCTCAATGCCGGAGCGTTGCTCGTGGTGGTTGGCATGCTCGCTGACACGTGGGCCATCACGGCCATCGGCGCGGCCGCCGTCATCATCGTCGCGGCGGCCCACGCCGCGCTGCTGGTCGCTCAGATGCGCCGCTCCCTCCCCGCGCGATTCGCAGCGACGGTGAGGTTCTACGTGGCGGCGGCGACCCTCCTGACCGTGGGCGCTGGGATAGGCGCGGTGCTCGCACGGGGCGTGTCGGGACCGCTCCATGAGCGTTTGCACCTCGCCCACCTCGCGCTCAACGTGCTCGGATGGATCGGCCTCACGGTGCTCGGCACCCTCATCACGCTCTGGCCGACCGTGCTGGGAACTCGCATCGATCAGGTAACCGCCACGCTGGCCGTGCGCGCGCTGCCCGTGCTTGTCGCGGGCGTAGGGCTCGTCGTTCTCGGGGCAGCCGCGGACCAACGCTGGTGGGTCACCGCGGGTCTCGCCGTCTACGTCATGGGCGTGGCGATGGCGGGGCGGGGCCTGCTTGCGCATGCGCGCAGCCGGCCGCCGACCACATACGCATCGATGTCGATCGGCGCGGGGCTGACGTGGTGGGCCGCGGGCCTCGTCATCATCGCCGTCGGGAGCGTCACAGCCCCCACCTGGGAAGACTTCGCTGCGACCCTCGACTACGTCGCCCCGTTCCTTGCCGCAGGCTTCGCGGCTCAGGTCCTGTTGGGTGCGCTCTCCTACCTTGTGCCCACCGCACTGGGCGGAGGTCCTGCACGTTCCCGCGCTTCGCATCGCGAGTTCGACAGGGGCGCCGCGTTCCGAATCGTTGTCATCAACGCCGGACTTCTGGTCTGCGCGGTGCCGGTGCCGTCGCCGGTTCGTCTTGTCGCAGCCGTGTCAGTGCTGGCCGCCTTCGCGGCATTCCTGGTGCTGCTGGCGCGCGCCACGCACGGGTGGCTTCGGAGCAGGACGCGGGAGGACTAGGCGAGGAGCCGGACGTGGACGCACGGGTGCGCGCCCCCGAGCCACCGCCGCTAGCCGACCACTGCCCCCGTCGATGCCGAGCCGACGAGCTTGCGGTACTTGGCAAGCGCGCCGCGCGTGTACTTGGGCGCGGGAGGCTCGAAGCCGACGGCGCGGGCCGCGAGCTCCTCTTCGCTGACGTGCAGGTCGAGCTTCGCGTTGGCCACGTCGAGCGTGATCTTGTCGCCGTCCTTCACAAAGGCGATGGGGCCGGCGTCGACGGCCTCGGGCGCCATGTGACCCACGCACAAGCCCGTGGTGCCGCCAGAGAACCGCCCGTCGGTGACAAGCAGGACGTCCTTGCCGAGCCCCGCGCCCTTGATGGCCGCGGTAATCGCGAGCATCTCGCGCATGCCCGGGCCGCCCTTGGGTCCCTCGTAGCGGATGACCACCACGTCGCCCGCGGTGATGGTTCCGGCCTCGAGCGCGTCGAGCGCCTTGCGCTCGCCGTCAAACACGCGCGCCGTTCCCTCGAAGACGCTCTCGTCGAAGCCCGCAGACTTCACGACGGCGCCGTCGGGGGCGAACGAGCCCTTGAGGATCGTGATGCCGCCGCTCTTGTGGATCGGATTGTTCAGCGCCCGCACCACGCGCCCGTCGATCTTCTCGGGCTTGAGGTCTTCCATGTTCTGCGCGAGCGTCTTGCCGGTGACCGTCATAACGTCGCCGTGCATGAGGCCCGCATTCAGCAGCGTGTTCATGACGGCGGGCACGCCGCCCACGCGGTCCACGTCGTTCATCACGAACTGGCCGAAGGGCTTGAGGTCACCCAGGTGCGGCACCTTGGCGGACACGCGCGAGAAGTCATCGAGAGTCAAGTCGACGTCCGCCTCATTGGCAATGGCCAGCAGGTGCAGCACGGCGTTGGTCGAGCCGCCGAACGCCATGACCACGGCGATCGCGTTCTCGAAGGCTTCCTTGGTCATGATGTCGCGCGCCGTGATCCCCTGGCGCAGCATGTTCACCACTGCCTCGCCGGACTTGTGCGCGAACGCGTCGCGACGCCGGTCCGCCGAGGGCGGGGACGCCGAGCCGGGAAGGGACATGCCCAGGGCCTCGCCGACGGAGGCCATCGTGTTGGCGGTATACATGCCGCCACAGGCGCCCTCGCCGGGACAGATCGCCTTCTCGATCGCCAGGCGGTCCTCCTCCGACATCAGGCCAGCGTTGCACGCGCCCACCGCCTCGAAGGCGTCGATGATGGTGACGTCCTTCTCCGTGCCGTCAGAAAGCTTCACGTGGCCGGGCATGATCGAGCCCGCGTACAGGAAGACAGCGGCGAGGTCGAGGCGCGCGGCGGCCATCAGCATGCCAGGGAGCGACTTGTCGCAACCGGCGAGCAGCACGGAGCCGTCGAGTCGCTCTGCCTGCATCACCACCTCGACCGAGTCCGCGATGATGTCGCGCGACACGAGCGAGAAGTGCATGCCCTCGTGGCCCATGGAGATGCCGTCGGAGACGGAGATGGTGCCGAACTCAAGCGGGTAGCCGCCGCCGGCGTGCACACCCTCCTTGGAGGCCTGCGCGAGGCGCTGCAGCGAGAGGTTGCAGGGGGTGATCTCGTTCCACGAGCTCGCGATGCCGATCTGAGGCTTGACCCAGTCGTCGTCGCCCATCCCGACGGCGCGCAACATGCCGCGCGCGGCAGTCGCCTCCAGTCCGTCGGTGACCAGGCGGGAACGGGGCTTCATGTCTGGCGTCTTTGTCATAGTGGCGAGTGTAGGACGGGCGCGGGCGTCGCCGCCTCCGACCAACGAAAACCGGGCTTGACGTTGACGCTGCGTCAACTTCTACAGTGGTGGGCATGGACACGGACTATGACATCGGCCGGGTGGCGAAGATGAGCGGCCTCACGAGCCGCACGCTGCGCCACTACGACGACATCGGCCTGCTCACGCCCGCGTGGACGGGCCCCGACGGGCGCCGCCGCTACGGCCAACCCGAACTGCTGCGACTGCAACACATCCTGGTGCTGCGCGAACTGGGGACCAGTCTCGACCGCATCGCCGGCATCGTCGATTCCGACGACCCCTCCACAACCATCGCGCTGCTGCGCGACCACCTCGAGGGCCTCACCGCCGAGCGCGAGCGCTACGCCCGCTTGGCGGCCACCGTGGCCCGCACGATCGACTCTCTCGCGAAGGGAAAGCCCATGACCACCTCTCAGATCTTTGACGGCTTCGACCACGAACAGTACGAGCCCGAGGCTCGCGGCCGGTGGGGCGACGATGCCGTTGACCGCGCGAACGCCAGCTGGCAGGGGCTCGGGGACGAGGGCAAGAAGCGCCACATGCGCACCGACCAGGAGATCGTCGAGGCGCTCGGCGCGGCCGTGCGAGTCGGCTTCACCGCCGACAGCGCCGAGGTCCAGGAGATCGTCGCGAAGCACCACGCGTGGCTGAGCGAGATCTGGAAGCCCGACGCGGAGGCCTACCGTTCACTCACGCAGATGTACGTGGACGACGATCGCTTCCGCGCCCACTACGACGAGGTGGCTCCCGGCGCGGCCGAACTGCTGAGGGACGCGGCGGCTGAATTCGCGCGCAGCCGGTTGTAGGCGCGAACGCTGGTCCTCGCTGACTGCGTCAGGGGACCACGACGAGCTTGCCCACATGTCGACGTTCGGTGAGCTGCCGCTGTGCCTCGGGAAGTTGTTCCAGATCGAAGGTGGCCGCGATGACCGGCCGAACGAGGCCTCGCCGCGCGAGGTCCACGAGGAGGTCGAAGATCTGCGGCGTGTGCATCGTCGACCCCACCAGCGCAAGGTTCGCGAGGTACAGGCGCCGCACGTCGAGCTCTACGGCCCATCCCCCCAGGGCGCCGGCCACCACCCACCGCCCGCCCGGGCGCAGCAGGCCGAGGCCCTGCCCAACCGTGGGACCCGCGACCACG
>Ga0314774_1000796_pt1 | contig 22539 bp, 16 predicted proteins | sample MetaGCBIA2018_FD_204515 | JGI IMG/M metagenome (GOLD analysis project Ga0314774, IMG submission 204515) | Cryopeg brine microbial communities from Beaufort Sea near Barrow, Alaska, United States - CBIA 2018 | ecosystem: Environmental > Aquatic > Marine > Coastal | place: USA: Alaska | collected...
CTCACCGCCGGCGACTCCGTCGTCATCTCCACCGAGCGTCGTGCTGACGAGCAGAGCATGGGTTTGATGCTTAGCTCCGACGCACTACTACCTGGGCGTCCGCCGGTGCGCCACGACCGCTAGCGACACTCCAACCTCACCTCACCTCACCTCACCTCACCTCACCTCACCAGAAAGGCACTGATCATCGAGACGACAATGACGACATCTCCAACTTCCTCTGCTCCACTCTCCGCCCCTCTGTTGGATATACGTGGTCTCAGCAAGGACTACGGCTCAATTCGTGTCGTTAACGACATTCATATTTCGGTATCCGCCGGTACGATCCACGCCCTTCTCGGTGAAAACGGCGCGGGAAAGTCCACACTCATCAAAATGGTGGCCGGCGTCATCCCGCCAGATGCGGGCCATCTTGAGATTGATGGTCAGAGGCAGCAACCCAAGAACGTCGCCGATGCGCAAGCTCTCGGCATTGTTGCGCTGCCCCAAGAACTTACGCTCGTTCCCGGACTCGGGGCGGCAGAGAACATCTACCTCGGCCAACGTCAACCTGGATCGCTCGGTGTGATCAACCACCGCCGCTTGGAGCGCAACGCCAGAGAACAGATGATCAGGCTCGGCCAATCGATTCCAATGAACACACCGGTCGGGGAGCTTTCCGCCGTTCAGCAAACGATGGTTGCGCTGGCCAGAGCGCTCGCTCGAAATGCCCGAGTGCTCGTCCTTGACGAACCAACCGCGGCTCTGACCGATACCGAGACCGAACAGCTGTTTGACGTGCTCCGGGGCTTGAGGGCGGCAGGTACATCTATTATCTACGTCTCGCACCGGTTGGAAGAGGTCTTCAGATTGGCTGACGCCGCGACCGTGATGCGCAACGGGTCCTTGGTCTGGACTAAACCGATCAATGAGACGACTACCAACGACGTTGTCGCCGCCATGATCGGGCGTTCGCAGGGCGAGATCTTCCCGCCGAGGTCCAAAGACGAGGGCATCGAAGTTTTGCGAGTAACAGACCTAACCGGCTACCGACTACGCGGGGTAAGCATCGCCGCACGCAGCGGCCGGGTGCTGGGGATTGCCGGCTTGGCCGGCGCCGGGCGAAGTGAACTGCTAAAGATCATCGCGGGTGCACAAAAGGCTGTCGATGGCGAAGTCCGGATTGATGGGAAGGTCATCCGAGGCAATTCTGTCAAACGAGCCATGGTCGCGGGCGTTGCGCTCGTGCCCGAGGAGCGCCGCAGTCAGGGACTCATAATGAAGGAGTCCATCCAAGGCAACATCGCTCTCGCGAATCTGCCGAGGGTCAGTCGTTTTGGAGTGGCCTCACGGCGACGCGAACGCGCCATGGCCACACGCAAAGTTGCTGAGCTCCAGATCAAGGCAGCGTCCGTGCGTCAACCCGTTGAGGAACTTTCGGGCGGCAACCAACAAAAAGTTGTGTTGGCGAAGTATTTGGAGCAGAAACCACGTGTCCTCCTCCTCGACGAGCCAACTAGAGGCATTGATATTGGCACCAAAGCTGAGATCTACACGCTAGTCAGAGGGCTGGCAAGCCAAGGCGTAGCCGTCATCGTCGTGTCATCCGAGATTCCTGAACTTCTCGGTATCGCCGATGAAATCGCCGTACTGCACCAAGGAACGCTCACAGGCGTGGTCCCCGCCGCTGAAACCGACGAACAATCAATCCTTCACTACTGTTACGGAAAGTCCAACTAATGTCGCAATCAACGAAGATGCCGTCCCCAACTGTCGCGGCCAGCACCCCAACGGAGTTGGTTACGTCGTCCACGGTGAAGTCAGTGCTGCCTCAGCGGCTTGCGTCCCTGGGCACTTTGCTCGGCCTCGTCGCGATGGTCGTTCTTTTCGGAGTCCTCCGACCGCAAATTTTCCTCACCGGGCTCAACTTCAGCAACATTCTTGAGCAAGTAGCGATCCTTGCCATGATCGCCACGGTCCAGACGGTCGTCATGGTCGTGGGCGACTTCGATCTCTCGGTTGGATCGCTTGCCAGCCTCGTGGGCGTCATGGTCGCGCAGCTGCTGGTCGCAGGCTTTGACCCTATTGTCGCGACAGCCTTCGGACTCGGCGCGGGGCTACTGGCTGGCGCGGTCAACGGATACCTCGTCGCATATCTTGGTTTGTCGGCCTTTATCGCGACTCTGGCGACCATGACGGCCTTCACGGGCCTTGCGCTTCTATTCAGCAACGGCGCCACGGTTTTTGGCCTCCCTGACTCATTCATCTGGCTTGGCCAAGGTCGCATCGGTCCAGTTCCAGTTCCGATCATCGTCGCGGTCATCTTGGTCCTCGTAGTCTGGTTCGTCCTTTCAAAAACCGTCATCGGTCGCAAGTGGTACGCCATCGGCGGGAACGCTGAGGCGGCAAAGCTCTCGGGTGTCAACACCAAGGCCGTTCGGTTTTCCGCCTTTCTAGTGTCCGGGTTCGGCGCAGCATTGGCCGGCATCATCCTTACCGCCCGACTCGCGTCGGGGCATCCCACCGCAGGGGATCCGATGATGCTCACCTCGATTGCCGCGGTTTTCCTCGGCATCACCTTGTCCCGAGCAGGTTCGCCCACCATTGGCGGCACTGCGGTCGGGATCGGCATATTAGGCGTCCTCAGCAACGGCCTGAACATTCTCCAAGTCAACAGCTACGTTCAACAGGTCCTAACGGGCGTTATCATTATTCTCGCTGTCAGTCTCAGCCGTTTGAGCAAGAAGACCCGATGACATCGATTCCGGTGATTGCTGCACTCGATGTCGGAACCTCGGGCGTCAAAGTCGCGTTGATCGCAACGAATGGGCTAACTCACACTCGCGCCTATGCGTCGTACCCCACCCGCACGGGAACGCTGGGAGAAGTTGAACAGGACCCCGCACACTGGTGGGAGGGTGCCGTTGCCGCCCTCGCTCAGTGCGCCCAGTTAGAGAACGTCGTAGCGCTGTCGGTCACCGGTCACATGCAAGATCTCATCTGTCTAGATGTCAATGGGTCAGTGCGCCCAGCCATGCTTTATTCCGATACTCGGGCAGGAGCGCAGTTCACGCGGCTGAGCGACCAGCTGCCGGACTGGGCTAACCGCACCGGCAACGTCCAAGATTCCTCGACCGTACCCGCCAAAATCGCATGGCTGGCTGAAAATGAACCGCAGACTCTTGAACGAGCGACGAGTTTGCTTTTCAGTGCATCCGCGTTTGTGCTGTGGCGTGCAGGCGGTGAGTCAGCGTGTGACGTCACTACGGCGTCTGCAACCGGACTTCTAGACGTCCGTCGTCGGGGATGGTATGAGGATGCGGTCGTCGCCAGCGGGGCCCGCCTAGATCAACTCCCACGCCTGGTGCATGATCAGGGTTCCAATGCCATTGTTGGCACTCTGCTTGCTGAGGCCGCGGCGGAACTCGGCCTTCCGGTCGGCATTCCGTTGGTCATGGCAATGGGCGACGCCGGCTCGACTACTGACGGTCTTGTCGGTTCTCTGCCAGGCAGCACCTCGCTCTATCTGGGTACAACCGGATGGTTCGCGCAGGTGGTGCATGCTTCTACGGCGGAGCAGGCTGAAGACCCTACCGCCCCGAACCACCTCCATTGCCTCGTCTTGCCCCAATGGCAAAACCGTTTGCGCATCGGTGCTGTTCTCTCTGCCGGAGCGTCATCAGCCTGGGCGTTGTCCACATTTCTACCCGGGCTAACCTTCGCTCAGGCCGAAACGCTCGTCGCCGCACGTTTGGAGTCGTCTTCGCCCAGCCAGCTGCTGTGCCTGCCAGGGCTATCCGGAGAGCGCACCCCCGTGCGCGACAACAATGCTCGCGGGGTCTTTGTCGGCGCGACCAACCAGACAGATGCCCTCGATTTCTATATCGCCGTCTTGGTTGGCGTCGCGATGAGTTTGCGGCACGCCGCCGACGACCTAGGACTCCCACTTGGCCCACTCGCGCTCGTCGGCGGCGCGACAGCCTCCGCGTCTTGGAGGCGCATTATCGCCTCAGTATTCGGAGTTCCTGTCTTAACTCGCGGAGGCGAAGAACCCGGAACTGTGTCGGCAGCCTTGGCCGCAGTAAATGCCTTGGAGCTTGACCACCAGATCCGACCGATTTTCGCTGGCCAGGATGCCATCCAAGAGACACTCCCCATGGAGCACGCGACACTCGCGTATCGTCTGCTGCTGCCCATCCACCGCGGCTTGTATGACGCCCTCCAGCCCACCTTTCACACCCTTGCGCATCTACCATCACATCCCTAAGGAAGGCACAACAATGAAGTTAACCCGACGTTTCGCAGGAGCGGTAGCGCTCGCTCTGCCCATAGCGCTCACACTCTCGGCGTGTTCCGCTGGTGATTCCACCGTCGCCGACGAGACCACGAGCATCGTGGTACTAACCCCGTATCTCTCCAGCGCCGCAACCAAAGAGGCCATCGACGAGTTCACGGCTATCGGCGAAAGCCTCGGCTGGTCCATCAATGTCGTCGACACAGCCGGTGATATGAACAAGCTCAATAGCGCCTTCCAAAACGCGGCTGCACAAAAACCAGACGCAATTGTCCTCGGTACGGGCGACCCCACCCAGATCTCCCTGGGGCTCAAATCAGCGGCGGCTGCCGACATTCCCGTCTTTGCAATGGATGCCGGTCAAGACGATCTCATTGCAGCCAACGTCACCAGCGACAACACGGATCTCGGAGAGCAAAGCGCACAAGCGTTGATCGACCTGATGGGCGGGACGGGCTCTGTCGTCATGCTGACGCATGAACCGCACCCTGGCGTGAAGGCACGCGCCGCTGGAGCCCGTGCAACCTTCGAATCTGCTGGAATCACCGTTCTCGAAGAGAAGCACGTGGAAAATCCCGGGGCAGTCGATAGCGCCCGAACCTCCATGCAGGACATCATCTCCTCGCGCGGTTCGTCAGTCTCAGGAGTCTGGGGCGGATGGGATGAACCGGCTCTTGGTGCCACGCAAGCACTGAACGCCGCCGGCGTATCAAATGTTCCGGTCGTTGGCGTCGATGGTCAGGACTTTGCTCTCGCCGAGATCGACAAAGCCGGCCCGTTTAAGGCAACGATCAAGCAGGATTGGACCGCCGTCGCAGGCAAAGTTGTCGCGCTGATCCAGGACCTGATTGACAACGGCACGATGCCGACACAGTCGCAGTACGAGCTGCCAGGCACCCTAGTAACGGGTAGCAAATAACTCAACGTCCACGCGGCGACACGGTCGCCGCGTGGACGCGCATTACTCCGCTACCGCCTTCGCGATGAATCATCGATAAGTGTTCCTTGTGGCTGGCGTCGGGTTGGCTGGCCTCGGGTTGGCTGGCCTCGGGCTGGCTGGCTGGCTGACAGCGGGGCGGTCACGAGTGATGTAGGTGAGCAAATAAGGGGTTCGCCGATGCCCCGAACTAAGAAAGTGATGCTCGTTCCCGTGTTCTGAAGATGCCGCATCGGTGGGAGGCTCAAAGCGCACCGCTCAGAATGCACCTCCCGTGGCTTGGGGCCCGCCCGACGCGGGAGTCGTGAACTGTGTATTCGCGCCGGATTGCCACGCGTCTGCAGTATCTGGGAGACCGGCCTCGGCTCGTTTGATGCATTTCCACTCCACGAGGGTGTGGGGCGGGAGATCATCAAGCGTGCCGGACCACTGCGGATACGCCGTCGCGTCGAGCCGCACCGCCCCGGATGGATTCCAGGACCCCAGTTGCGGGATGTTCCCCACCGCATAGACCGACTGCCCGGCGACGGTCGCCCCGTTGGAGCAGGTAAATGTCGCTTCGACGGTGGGTTCACCGATAGTGAACGCGAAGGTCTGCCCCTGCGAGACGGTCGATGAGGCTGCCTTGGCGACAATGAGATTCTGCCCTGCGTTGTACCACCCGGACGCGGCGGCTTCGAAGGCCGCGACGTTGTCGAGCCGCACCAGACTCTGGCCGCCGACTGTTACCGACGAGGCTTGTGCGTCGTCGACGACGAGTTCGACCACTGTCGCCCGTTCGGTAGGCGCACCGGCGAACATTCCGGTCGCCGGGCCGACCGTGACAGTGGCGACGGACCCCGACCGGTGCTGACTGATCGGCGTCTGCCGAACGTCGCCGACCTGATACGCCGTTGACGTGCCGTCGTCGTCGTAGACCGTGAAGTCCGAGGCTGCGGTGGACGAATACACGCGGGCAATCAACTCATCGCGAACGATGCCATCCGCTCGGCCTCCCACGATGTTGAGTGTTTCCGCGTCGACGAACGACTTCGGAATGATTGCGCCCGCGCGAACGAAGACAGGAAGAGTGAACTTCCCCTGACGGTAGAGCGGTACATCCGCGACCCATTGCCCGGTACTCGAAACGTATTCGTTGGTGTGGTAATTGATCCAGTCCCCGGCGGGGAGGTACATGTCGCGCTCACGCTCCCCCTCGGTCGCGACGACCCCGACGATGATGTCTTCCCCGATCATCTTCTCGTGGCCCATTTCGCGCACAGCCGGATCGTCTTGATAGTGAAAAACCAGCGGTGGCACGACGGGCTCACCGAACCGGTAGGCGCGGTGCGCGAGCGAGTAGTAATACGGGGCGAGTTCGTAGCGTTGCGCTATGTTCTGCCGGTTGCTCGCGACGTCGCCGATGGCATCGGGCGTGACCTCGAGACAGTTGCAGAGATTCTCGGTGTGCGGCCGCACTGGAGTGTCGAACCACGCGCTGTTGGCGAACCATTTCGTATAGAGATCATCGATATCGCCCGCCGCCATCTCACGTCGGAAACCGCCGATATCGGAACCGTAGTAGTCGATGCCCGACATCGACATATGCATCTGAACATTCTGTTGGGCGGCGAGCGCGGTCGAACGAGATCCGATGTCTGCTGACCACATGGCGGCGCCGAAGCGCTGAATTCCGGCGGCCCCCGTGCGCGCAAGGAGAAAGGGGCGAGCGCTTTCGTCGTTGCGCTCATAACCGTCGGCAATGCTCTGGGCCCACTCGAACCCGTAGACGTTGTGGTAATCGGCGTGCGCGTTCTTACCGGGAAGCACTCCCACGGTCCAGTCGTTGGAATCGTACATCTCGGGTTCCCCGAGGTCGAGCCAGTGCCCCATTACCCCTTGGTCGATCAGCGTGGTGCGCTTGGAGTCATGCCAGTAGACGGATGCCGCGTCGTTGGTCCAATCGATCATGCCGCCCTGGCCCCACCATGAATTCGACGTGAGGTAGACGGGCGCGCAGGTCGAGCATCCCTGCCGCACCAGATACCCAAGATCCTCGAGGTCCTGATGCTCATCGAGCCCCTTGGCGATGTAACTTTCCTCGATCGGGATGACGCCGATACCCTCGTTCGCGAGGTCAGCAAGCTTGGTCGTCGCATCGGGAAAGTTGGTCTCGTCCCAGCTCAGGCTGCCCATCTGGCTGTAGTCCGAATCTGCGGTGACCCCGCCGAACCACTGCAGGTCAAGCATCACACCGTCGACGGGAATGTCAGAGGCGCGCAGCCCGTCAACGGTCTCGTCGACCTCGGCCCAATCGTCGTAACCGAATTCGGAGACCCACATGCCGAATGCCTTCTTCGGAGGAACAGGCGCATGTCCGGTCAACTCCATGTAGTCGGCGCGCAGATCGGGCAGGTCAGCGCCCGTCATGGCGTACCAACGGATTTCGTCTCCCCAGGTATCGATGGTCCACGGGTCGCCCTGCAGGTTCCACTCCTGCTTGTAGATGTGGTCGAGGAACAGACCGTAGTTTGCGCCCGCGGCCCCGACGGCGAACAGCACCGGAATTTGCGTATTGGCGATTGGCCCGTTGTCGGAGTCGAAGACCATTGAATTGCCATACTGACCGCCGGGAGTTCGTGTTCGGCCGACCCAGTCGCCGTCGGCGCTGCCTCCGGCGAAAAACTGCGCGCCGAGACCATAGGCATTCTCCATGGATTCCTTCGAAACAGTGAGGCCCTTCCACCCTTGGCTCAGATTTCGCGGACAGACCGTATGCAGCAGGATGGCTGGAGTGCGCGTCGTATCCGTGACCGTCGCGCACAGGGTGGCGGCGTCGACCGCGACGGACATGTCTGCGGTCGTGAAAACGTCGCCCGACCTCGAAAACGAACTCGGACCGTCGTAGTCGGTTTTCGCCACCTGGTCGGTCGTGAACACAGGCGTCGTGGTTCCCGGTGGTGAGGCGATGGCCGAGAGTTCGAAGTGCGCGAGGTCATCGTCGAGGAACTCCACAACGAGATAACTCGCACCGGAGGTGAATTGAGCGCGCTGAACTCCGGCTGCTGCCGCCGGAGACTGCGCCGGGCCGACACCGACACCGGCAAGCGCTACGGCAAGTACGAGGCCCACTTGCAGGGCGCGCACCGGCAGACGGGACAGGCTCATCGCGCCACTCCGATGCTGTCAAGGTTGATTCCGGTCGAGTCTGAACTGTCGAAGCCGACGCGTATTTTGTGCGCTCCGACCGAGAAGGCAACGGAAAGGGTCGCGGTACTCCAGGCATCCCAATTCGCTGTCGGCGGCAAGGTCACGGATCCAACGTCGACCCCATCTCGGTAAATCGTGCGGGTTGCGTTCTGCCCCGACCCATTGGAGTAGCGCACGACGACGTCGTAGCCTGCCGCGGCCTCTGCCCAGACATCAACCTCCACCGAGTCATCGACCGATGCAAAACCGTCGACGAACCCCGTGCCGGTATAGCCCGCATGATCAACGTTTGTCGATACTCCTACACCGGCTCCGAACTCGGCTTCAGAGACGGCCGAATCGGTGCCGGTGACGACGACGGTGCGAGCCGTTGCCGCGCTCGGCGCGGTCACATAGGTGAGCTGCTGTTCCGCATCCCAGAACCACGCCGACGTGAATGAGCTCAGCGCAGCCAGCGACGATACCTCGGTGATCCCACTTCCGTCGACCGTCACGCCTGAGGGCCGGGTTCCCGAAACCTGCAGCGTGCTCGTTGTGGTCAGGGCCGGAAGTGACAGCGTCACTGTGCTGGCAACCCGGTCCGCGGACTGGCTGACTTGTTTCGTCGACCCGACCGCGTCGTCGAAATACCCATACGAGCTCGCGGTTGCCGAGGGATAGACCCGAAAGACGAGGTTCTCGTAGTCGTCGACCGAGTTGCCGATCGTTCCGCCCAATTCGTAGTCGGCGTTGAGGTTGAGCGGGAGAACCGCTCCGGCCTTGGCGTACACCGGAATAGTCGAGACGTCAGCAATATAGGTCTTGAGCCCGCCGGTCGCCCGGCCGCCGTTCCACAAGTCGTACCATTCGCCTTCCGGCAGGTAGACCTCCTTGCTCGTTGCTCCCGCGCTCGTAATCGGGGCGACCAAAAGGTTTCGGCCGTAGAGATACTGCTGGTCGTGCCCGGCCGCCTCGGCGTCCCCCGGATACGCGAGGGCCATGGCCTGCATCATCGGGAGTCCGGTCGCCGCAGAGTTCGACGCTTCGGTGTAGCTGTACGGAATCAGGTTCATGCGCACGTTGGCGAATTTGGCGAATGTCGACACAACCGACTGGTCACCGGTACGCGCTTGCACGTTCCACGGGGTTCGTGCCTCAGAGACGCCAGGGTCGGACTTCTCCGAGTGGTACTGCATGATGGGCGAGAAGGTCGCCTGCGCGGCTGACCGGAGGTAGAGCTCGGCACTCGGAAAGGATCCGGTGAATCCGGCCATATCCCACGACCAAAACGGAACCCCACTCTGTCCCGCACTCTGCCCGGCGCGCACGGCTTCCTGGAAGGCCGAGAAGGTCGAGGCCTGGTCCCCCGCCCAGAAGATCGAGTTTGCCTGACCGCCGGATGTGCCCGCCCGGCTGAACAGGGCGCCCTGATCCCCGATGTTCGCCGCTACATAGTCGGCGTAGGCACCCGTGTAGGCATTTGGATAGGCGTTGTGCATTTCGTCGCCCAGGCGACCATCTGAAAAGACCACATCGCGGCCGAAGACGGCCTCGCTTCCGTCGGTCTTGAACCCGTCAATACCGATTTCGTCAACCAGGTAGTCACGCTTGGACATCCACCACTGGGTCGCCTCGGTGCTCGTGAAGTCGGGGAGCGTTCCGTCGCCGAACCACTGACCGGACGGCACCCGGTACGGCGTGCCATCGCTGTTCTCAGCAACATAACTATTGTCGATCGCGTACGCACGATCATTGATGTGTTGTTGCGGAGCGGTGGACGGGTTCTGGTCGAAGTTCTCCTTGAAAATCGGTATCTGCCAGAGCAGCATCCGCACGCCCTGCGAATGCGCCTGATCGACCATGGCCTTCGGATCGGTCCAGGGTCCGTTCGCTGGAAAGTTCAGGTCGGCGAGAGCGAAATTCTCGGCGCCGGCCTTCGGGGTATACCCGGCACCCTTCCAGAGGTAGAAGGTCGCCTCGTCGCTCCACTGCTCCAGCACCATGGCGGTGTGCGGAATTTCGGTCTGCTCGAGGTTCGCGAGCTCGGCCTCGACCTCGGCCTGGGTATTCCATTCGTTCGCCGACATCCAGAGCCCGAACGCCCACTTCGGCGGCAGGGCCGGTCGTACCGTGGCTTCGGTGTAATCATCGAGCATTTCCGCGGGTGTACCCGTGAAGAATTCATAGGTCATCGTCGAATCAAGGGCACCGGACGTATCGACGGTGAAGCCGGCCATGTCGGAGCGCGATGTCGTGATGTTGAAGATCGTGTTGCGGGTGCTCGGAACGTGCACCCCGTAGCCGGCCGAATTGGTGAAGTAGGGCACGGAGAAATACGTTCGCTGGGTCGAACCCTGATTCATGTACTGGTTGTAGACGTAATTCAACACGTCGCTGCCGCGGTGGTCGAGGCTGTCGTACCGTTCACCGAAGCCCTCGAAGCGCTCCCCCGCGGGGGTGAGCAGGTGGTCCTCGATTTTCGTCACGGTGCTCTGCCCGTCACTGGCCCAGCCGATGTTGCGAAACGTCGCCGGGTCGTACTGGCGTGTGATGAGCGTCGTTCCGTCCGCCTCAAACACGGACAGGCGGTACGGGTCTTTTTGTATCTGTAGTTGCAGAGCAGCGGTGGAGATCGTCACGGTCGATGAGGTCTGCGCGACCGTGTAGTCGGCGCTGCCGTCGAGGTCCAGGCCGGTTCCGGTCGGCGCGATCTGGGTGTTGAAACCGTCGGGTCTCGGGAATGCGTAGCGGATGCGCGGTGTGAAGTCGCCCGCGCTGTCGCCCGTTACGAGGTCGACGGACGTGCCGTTGTCGATCACTGAGGTGACTTCCGTGACAGTGCTCCACGAAGTCGTCGAGAAGTCGAACGATGTCGTGGACTGCTGGCTGCCTCCGTCGACGTCGGCGTGCACCACGTAGGAGATCTGATCTCCACGCGCGAACGAACCGAGATCGATGGTCCAGTAGGTGTTGTTGTCGGAGTTGTAGGCGTATTGCCCGCCAACCGGTGTCTGGCTCTGACCGTTCTTCGTCCAGGTCACCCAAACGGTCTGCCCGGAGGTGATCGGCCACGTCGTGGCGTTGATGCGAACGGATTCCCCGGCCATTGGGTCCCGTGGCGCTCGCTCGGTGCTCGCCGTTGCGTACATCTCGTCGTTGCCGTATGGATCGTGGAACACGCCGTCGAGGCCTGCGGCTGCCGCGGGGCTCGAGGTGCCAACGAACGTTGCGCAGAGAAATGCGATCACGAGCGCCAGCGCTGCGTAGCGCCGACTCCCCGGGTTCTTCGCGGTGTGGCCCGCGGTTTTTGCTTCGTCCATTGGCAACTCAAACCCCTTTGTTCAGTGTTGTATAAAGTCCACCCTCGTCGCTGCAATTGATGCTGTCAAGCGAAGCCATCGCGGAACGCAACGGAATCGATATCCAGATTCCGGGGCAAAGCAAGTGGCTCGCTTGCATTTCTCCTCATTTCGTGTTTGTTTATATGTGAACAAAGGTGTTGCAATGAAAACTCGTATTTCCCGGAAAGCAGACGTGAACCGCTCGGCGCTGCTCGCGCGCCTCGGCGCCGCGGGGCCCGCCTCGCGTGCAGATCTGGCCCGGGCGCTGGGCGTTTCCCCCGCGCTGGTCACCCAGGTCACGCGAGATCTCATAACTGATGGGCTCGTCGCCGAACTCGAAGTATCGCTGTCGGGCGGTGGTCGACCTGGCCGACTGCTCGGTCTTGCGACTCGCGCGGGCCAATCCATCGGAGTGAAAATTGCGGCGGATCATGTGGCCTGTGTCGAGGTGAACATCGATGGTTCCGTTACGCGAAGCGCTATCGAACCATTCGAGGCCGACGCGACCGATCCCGTCCCCAGTCTGGTCGCCTTGTTGACCAGGTTTATCGGTGCCGGATCGGGCGGCGTGATTCTCGGCGTCGGCGTCGGCCTTCCCGGCACCGTGGACGACCAGGGAGAAGGAGTCGTCAACTCCACCCAATTGGGCTGGCACGGTCTCGCCCTCGGCGCTGCGCTCCGCGATGCTCTTGACCTTCCGGTCCTGATCGAAAACAACGTCACGGCGCTGAGCATGGCCGAGCTGATCTATGGCGAAGGACGCACTCACGATTCCTTTCTGGTCGTCACGGTCGGTACCGGCATCGGCAGCGGAATCGTCTACGACGGCAGCATCATCCGTGGCCATTCCGGTGGAGCGGGCGAGATCGGCCACACTCCCGTGATCGAGAACGGCCCCCTCTGCCAGTGCGGCAATTTCGGATGCCTGGAGGCCATCATCGGGGAGTCAGCACTCGTCACCGCTGCCCGAGAATCCGGCGTCATCGGACGTCTCTCCGGAATGCCCTCCCTTCTGGCCGAGGCCAATGCGGGCAATGCAGTCGCCCAGAAAGTCTTCGGGGACGCCGGCCACCTGCTCGGCCGCACCCTCGCCGGTGTGGTCAACCTGCTCGACCCCGAAATCGTGATCCTCCTCGGCGAGGGTATCCCCGCCTGGGCCCACTGGTCCTTCGGGTTCGAACCCTCGTTCCGGGCTTCACTTGTTCCGGCGAAACGTGACGTGCGGGTTGTCGTGGAAAGCTGGCAGGACGACCGCTGGGCGCAGGGAGCGGCGGCACTCGTGCTGGCAACCCCCTTCGATGTGGCAAACGTTTCCGGCGATCAAGGCGAACTCGTGCGCCGCCGGCTCAGCTCAAGCTCGCCCGGCGTCGGCAGTACCTCGACCGAGGTCTCCTCCTCATGACGACCGTCAAGTTGCCGCCGACGGAAACAGCATCCGTTCGGTCAAACGCGACCGTCGCCGCGCGTCGACAGTCGAAGCGGCAGGGCTTTCGCTACGCACTGGTCGTCTTAGCGTTTCTGTTGCCGAGCGCCATTCCGCTCGTGATGTTCATTCTCGTACCGATGGTCGGGGCGCTCTGGGTCAGCCTGCATGAGTGGAACCTGATCGGCGCCATGACGTGGGTCGGACTGGACAACTACGCCGCGCTGGCGGTCGACCCGGCCACGCATCGAGCCTTCGGCAACACCGTCTATTACATCGTGGGCTACCTGCCTCTTGTCTACGTGGGTGGTCTCGCGATTGCGCTCGCGCTGAACTCCGCGATCCCAGCCCGTGCCTTCCTGCGCGGGATCTACTTTCTGCCCGTGGTCACGAGCTGGATCGTCGTCGCCCTGGTGTGGCGCTGGCTGCTCAACCCGGAATACGGGGTCGTGAACTACGTGCTGGGTATCTTCGGAGTCGATGGACCCGGCTGGTGGGCAGACCCATCCTGGGCGATGCCGTCCATCATTATTGCTTCGGCGTGGAAAGACCTCGGCTTCGTCATGGTCATTCTGCTCGCTGGTCTCCAGGCGATCCCGGAGGACCTGTATGAGGCCGCCAGAGTCGACGGTGCCGGCCGCTGGCGCCGACTGGTCTCCATCACCCTGCCGATGCTCTCCCCGTCGACCTTCTTTGTGATTGTCATTTCGCTGATCAATGGTTTTCAAGTCTTCGATCAGGTGTACGCGATGACCGGAGGCGGACCGGCGGGGGCCAGTCAGGTCGTGGTTCAACAGGTGTACGACCTCACGTTCCGCTATGGGCGGGCCGGCGAGGCATCCGCTTTGTCCTGGATGCTTTTCATCATCGTGCTGCTCGTCACGCTCGTTCAGATTCGTGGGCAGAAGAAGTGGGTCAATTATGCATAGGACGATGTCAAAGACGCTGTTGGTTATTGCCGTTGCACTCGGCGCGGTGGTCATGTTCTTCCCGTTCTTCTGGACGATCATCACCTCGATTTCGAGCGGGGCCGGGCTGTCGGCGACCCCGCAACTTATCCCCGACGATCCCTCGCTCGACGCCTACGTCGAACTGTTCCGCAACACTCCGTTTGCCCGGGTCGTGGCCAACAGCATCGGTCTCGCCGTGGCCACGACTGTCGCGCAGCTGGTGACCGGTTCTCTCGCCGCCTATGCTTTCAGCCGGTTGCCGTTCCGAGGGAGCAACCTCGTGTTCGCCATCTATCTGGCGACGATGATGATCCCGGTTCAGGTGCTCATCGTGCCCCTGTTCATTGAGATGAAGACGCTGGGTTTGCTCAATACCTACCTCGGGGCTCTGCTGCCCGGCATCTCGTCGGCTTTCGGCGTGTTCCTGCTGCGGCAGGCCATGAATGCGGTGCCGCGCGAACTCGACGAGGCCGCCAAGATCGACGGGGCCAGCCACTTCCGCATCTTCGGAACGATCGTGTTGCCCTTGGTCGGGCCGGCGCTCGCAACCCTGAGCGTGTTCGCCTTCATGAGCAGCTGGAACAGTTTTCTCTGGCCTCTCATCGTGTTGCGGTCCGCCGAACTTCAGACTTTGCCCATTGCCCTCGCCGGGCTACAGGGGCAATACACGACGCAGTGGGACGTGATCATGGCCGGTTCCGTCGTGAGCATTTTGCCCATGGTCGCGATCTACCTCTTCGCTCAGCGCTTCATTATTCAGGGCGTGGCGAGTTCCGGAATCAAATAGTTCATAGACCAAATAGTTCAACAATCAAAGGAGATTTGAAGAGATGAAACGCACAACTGCAATCACTGCGTTAGCCGCAGCATCGGTGGCAACTCTGGCTCTGGCTCTGGCCGGATGCTCCTCCTCCACCGCGGATACGCCCGACGGTGACATCACCATCAGCTATTCGAACTTTATTTCCAATGGCGGAAACGAGGAGGGCCTCGCGACCATCGTGGCCGCTTTCGAGGCGGACAACCCGGGCATCACCGTCGACGTGTCGACGCTGCCCTACGGTGACTACTTCACAACGCTGCAGACCGACCTCGCTGCCGGAACCCAGGCCGACGTATTCGACATCGAGTACTCCAGCTTTCCGAGCTATGTCAAAGACGGCGTCATTGCGCCGCTGGACGGCGTGGACACGAGCGTCTACCGCGCCTCACTCGCGGAGGCATATGCCGCAGACGGCGTGCAGTACGCCCTGCCGAGTTCGTTCTCCGACGTCGTGATGTTCTACAACGCCGACCTGTTTGACGCAGCCGGCGTCGCCTACCCGACCTCGGATTGGACCTGGGCGGATGAGAAAGCCGCTGCCGCAAAACTGACCGACCAGGATGCCGGTGTGTTCGGCGACTACCAGCCGATCAGTTTCTACGAGTACTACAAGGCCGTCGCTCAAGCCGGCGGTGACTTTCTCAACGCCGATGGCACGGCAGTCGCCTTCGACTCGCCCGAGGGTATCGCAGCGGCTGAGTGGCTCGTCAGCAAGAGCGGCTCGGTCATGCCCACGGTTGAACAGGGCGCAGGCACTCCGGACTATGACAGCGGCCTCTTCGCCAGCGGCAATCTCGCCATGTGGCACACGGGGATCTGGATGTTCGGATCATTGGCAGACGCGTCATTCAACTGGGACATCGCCGTCGAACCCGGTGACAGCCAGAAGGCCAGCGCCATGTTCTCGAACGCCCTCGCCGTTTCCGCCGACACGGAGCAGAAGGAGGCGGCACAAAAGTGGGCCGTCTTCCTGACCTCGTCCAGCTCCATGGTGGAGACCCGCCTCGCTTCCGGCTGGGAGCTGCCCCCCATCTCCGACGACACGCTCCTGACTTCCTACCTTGATCAGGGTGCTCCCGCGAACCGCCAGGCGGTCTTCGACGCCCTGGAGAACGTGGCCCTCCCGCCGACCGTCGCCACCGGCCAGAGCGAGATGCAGGACATCGTCACCGAGGAACTCGGTGAAGCAGCCGCGGGACGAAAGACCGTTGACGAGGCCGTCGCGTCAGCCGCCGAACGCGTGAACGCGCTGATCGGCTAGGCCCCGACCACGCGGGCACACCTCCTCTACCGGCCTCAGCTCTTTGGCTGAAGCACCCATCAGAAAGAACTCATGACACTCGCCAATGCCACCACCGGCCGTACGCTGGCACAGACATCCGTCGACTTGATCGCCAACCTGCAGCACTCCAGTGGCGCCTACCCGGCGTCGCCCGACTTCTCGGCTTACGCCGGGTACTGCTGGTTTCGCGATGGAGCGTTCATCGCCGACGGAATGTCCGCAGCCAACCAGATCGAATCATCGAATCGATTCTTCGATTGGTGTTCGGGTATCCTCACGCGGTATCAGGGCACCGTCGACGAGATCGTCGACCGCGCCCGGAGCGAACGGCCGGTCGAGGGCGAGAACATGATGCCGACCCGATTCCGGTTCGACGGGGCGATTGGGGAAGAAGATTGGGGCAATTTCCAGCTCGACGGCTATGGCACCTGGGTGTGGGCCGTCGTCGAGCATGCCAAGCGCCACGACCTGACGCTGGATCGGTGGGGTGCGGGAATCGTCGCCAGCTGCAGATACCTCGCGAGTTCGTGGGAGCGTCCGTGCTGGGATTGGTGGGAGGAACACCCCGAGAACATTCACGTCTCGACGCTGGGCTGCATCGGAGCCGGGCTCGTTGCCGGCATCGAATCCGGGCTTCTGGATGATCAACTCTCCGCGCAGTGTGCGGATGCCATCGCCGGCATCCGCACACTGATCGAGGAACGCGGCACCCACGACGGACACCTCATCAAGTGGCTCGGTTCCACCGAAGTGGACTCGAGCACCCTCGCCATCATCGCGCCGCTCGGTTTCATCGATCCGAGCAGTCCGCTCGCGGTGAATACCGTCGAAGCGGTGCGGCGCGACCTCGAGGTCGCCGGAGGACTGTACCGGTTCACCGCCGATACCTTCTTCGGCGGCGGTCGTTGGCCTCTGCTCAGCTGCTTTCTCGGCCTGTGCCTGGCCCGGGCTGGCGATGCAGCCGGAGCACGAACCATCCTTGATTGGGCAGCATCAACGGCCGACGCCAGTGGTCAGCTGCCCGAGCAGGTATCTGACCTGCTCTTGCACCCGACCGGAAAAGCCCTGTGGACCGACAAATGGGGACCGGTCGCCAAGCCCTTGCTCTGGAGCCATGCCATGTATCTGCGTCTCGATGCCGAGCTCGACTCCACGATCTCCCCGGAGGTGAACCGATGATTCGTCACACACCCGGTGGCTCTGGCCACCCCTACTCGACCGACACCGAACAGCGTGAACCCTTCGTACCGACAAGCGACGAGCCACTTCGACTCGGCGTACGCACCTCGGCGAACGTCACCGCGGTGCGCTGCGCGGTGGACATAGTCCGTTCCGACGGCACTCGGTCAACCCACGAACATGACCTTCATCCGGTCGCGCACTCGTCCCGGGGTAGCACCGTCGACGGCGGGCACCTCGCCGCTGCGCAGTCCAAACTCGGCCGCGTCGCCGGCGGCTGGTCGATGACCCTCACCGGCCTCATGGCCGGAGATCAGATCACCTATCGGTTTCTCGCTACAACGGGCGAAGAGACCACCGAACGCACCCGACAGTTCACCACGCGCGTCGCGGGCTGGCGAGCCGCCCCGGCCACAGTCCTGACCTCCCCGGATTCACCGCGAATCGACCCGCTTTCGGTCGAAGTCCTCGACGACGGCGTACACATCAGCCGGGTGCGTTTTTCGCTTCGCCTCGAAGCTGCCGAGCACGTGGCAGGGTTCGGCGAACGATTCGATGCCCTCGATCACCGCGGCACGACTCTCGACTCCGTTGTCTTTGAGCAGTACAAGAGCCAGGGTGCTGAACGCAAGACATACCTGCCCATGCCGTTCGCGCATGTCGTCGGTGGCAGCGGCTGGGGCTTCCACGTGCGCACGAGCCGACGGGTCTGGTTTGACGTAGCTTCGACCGATCCGTCTCGGCTCCTCATTGAAGTTGCTGTTGATGCGGCGAGCGCCGACCAGAACCTGGTCGACCTCGTGCTCTTCGAAGGCAGTCCTGCCGACGTTCTCCAGGCCTTCCGCACCGAAGCCGGACGCCCCGAGGAACTCCCCGACTGGGTGTTCTCACTCTGGGCTAGCGGAAACGAATGGAATACCCAGGCCGAGATCGAGCGTCAGGTCGCCCTGCATCTCTCGCATGACGTTCCCGTCGGCAACGTCGTGATCGAGGCTTGGAGCGACGAGTCCACCTTCACCGCGTTCCGCGATTCCACCTACGCGGTGACGGAGGACGGCTCTCCCCATACCCTCGCTGACTTCACCTTCCCTGCCTCCGGCGCGTGGCCGGATCCGAAGGGAATGGTCGACGACCTCCACGATGCCGATGTGCGGGTGCACCTGTGGCAGATCCCCCTGATCAAGCTGCGTCCCCATCCGAGCGGCCAGGCCAAAGCGGATGCCCAAGCTGCCATTGCCGAGAACGTCGTCATTCGGGAGCCATCGCCCTCTGGCGCCACTCGGCCGTACCGCAACCGCGGATGGTGGTTTCCGCTTTCCTTGATGCCCGACCTCACCGATGCGCGTGCAGCATCGTGGTGGACGGAGAAGCGTCGCTACCTCGTGGATGAGATCGGCATCGACGGGTTCAAGACCGACGGTGGAGAACATGCCTGGGGCGACGAACTGGTCTACCTCGACGGCCGGCGCGGCGATGAGGCCAACAACCTGTTTCCGGTCGCCTACGCGAAGGCCTACGGAGATCTGCTGCGCTCCAGCGGCAAAGCTCCCGTGACGTTCAGCCGAGCCGGGTTCACCGGATCTCCCGCTCATGGCGCCTACTGGGCCGGTGACGAGAACTCGACCTGGGACGCGTTCCGCTGGTCGATGTTCGCCGGACTCTCCGCCTCAGCCTGCGGGGTGCTCTACTGGGGCTGGGACATAGCCGGCTTCTCCGGAGAGATTCCCAGCGCTGAACTCTACTTGCGCGCGATGGCGGCATCCGTTTTCGTTCCGATCATGCAGTACCACTCCGAGTTCAACCATCATCGCGAGCCCTCGGTCGACCGTACCCCGTGGAATATTGCCGAGCGCACCGGTGACGATCGTGCCATCACGGTCACCCGCGACCTCGTCAAGCTGCGGGAACGCCTGCGCCCCTACCTCGCCGAACAGGCACGGATCGCCATTGACACCGGTCGCCCTCTGATGCGCCCGCTGTATTTCGACAACCCCGGCGACGAGGAGGTCTGGCGGCATCCGCTGCAGTGGACACTCGGCGACGATATTCTCGTTGCACCCGTGCTCGAGGCCGGTCGCGACACCTGGGGCGTGTACGTTCCGGAAGGCGACTGGGTCGACACGCGTGACGGCACACCCCACGGGCAAGGATTCGTCGACCTGCCGGCGCCCCTCACCAGTGCGGTGACGCTGTGCCGAGCCGAGCGGTGGAAGACCGACCTGCGCGAGGTGTTCACCGGACAGTAACGCATCGGCGGGGTCGGCCACGTCTCAATGGCGAGCCGACGCTCCCGAAATCGTGCCCACGTTGATGACCGAGTGCGGCACCTCGAAGTTCACGCCGAAAGTACCTTCGAGACGGCGCTCGTCAGCGATCGAACGGATGAAGGCGATGGCCCGTGCCCCATACTCGATGGCGCTAACACCGTTCGCGTGTTGGAGGAGTGCGCCGTAGACATCTCAGTCCTCCAATTCTGTCTCCAGACACAACTTGTCCGAGGAGTAGAGTAGTAGTTTGTAGATGTCTACAGACTTCGAAGGGGCAAAATGGCGTTAATGGTCCAGCGGAACCGGCTGGCAGCGCAGACGGCAGAGATCCTCTTGGAGCGAATTCGTTCCGGTGAGTGGCCGCTGGGACATAAACTGCCGGGCGAGACGACCCTGGCTCTGGAGGTGGGTGTCGGGCGTTCCACGCTGCGCGAGGCGATCCGGGAGCTCGCCGGCAAGGGCGTGCTCGACACGCGCCAAGGCTCCGGCGTCTTCGTGATCTCTACCGACATCACCGAGGACTGGGACGTCGTGCTCCGCCGAGTGTCGATTGCTTCTGTCATCGAGGCTCGTGTCGCGATCGAGGCCGAAGCTGCAGCGCTCGCGGCACATCGGCGCACCCCCGCAGATTTGCGAGCGATGCGTCGAGCACTTGCCCGCCGCTCCGGCACGGACCACTCCGTCGAAGAGTTCGCTGACGTCGACATGGCGCTTCACCGTGAGGTCGTCGCGGCAGCTCACAATGAAGTCCTGTTGGAGCTGTTCGATGGGTTCGTACCACGAGTTCGAGTGGCAATGATCGAGATGCTGAAGCTGCGACCCATCCACGACTATGAGGCAGACCAAGCAGCACACAGCGCTCTGGTCGACGCAATCGCCGAACGAAACCCGGCCGCTGCGGCCGAGTGCAGCAGGGCACACCTCACCGGCGTGCATAGCGCCCTCTCGTGAGTAACGACTCCTCCGTTGTCGAGCTCCGTAGCGTCACCTTCCGGCGTGGCGATCGCCTCATTCTCGACAAGGTCGACCTCACGGTGCGCGCTGGCGAACATTGGGCGCTCCTCGGACCCAACGGCGCCGGCAAGAGCACCATCCTCGGCTTGGTCGGCGCCGCAACGCACCCAACTTCCGGGACTGTGCACATTCTGGGGCAACAACTCGGCCGTGTTGAATTGCAGGCGCTGCGCCGCTCCATCGGACACGTCAACCCTCGTCATCCGCTTCAGTCCGCGCTCACGATTCGGGATGTGGTGCTCACCGGCCTGACCGGCTCCCTGGAAACCCCACCGCGGTGGGAACCCACTGCGCAACAGACGCAACGCGCGGCGGAGCTCATCGATCAGATGGGGCTGGCCGGCAAAGGCGCAGACCGATGGCCAACCCTGTCGCAAGGAGAGCGCGGGCGAGCACTCATTGCACGGGCACTGATCGCCGAACCGGATCTGCTCCTTCTCGACGAACCCACGACGGGGCTCGACGTCGCTGCGCGTGAACAACTCCTCGAAACCATCGATGCGCTCGAGCACGACTTCCCGCGACTCGCATCAATCCTCGTCACCCACCACCTCGAGGAGCTACCGTCCACGACGTCCCATGCGGCTCTCATTGCGCACGGTCGCATTTGCGAAGCAGGGCCGGCCGAACAGGTCTTGACCACCGAGAACGTCACCGCAGCGTTCACCCACCCCATCCGCGTCGGACAACACGATGGCCGGTGGTTCGCGCTCCCCGGCCGCAAGCGCTCCCTTGAACTCACCGGATTCTAGTTTCGGCGGTTGAGCACTAGAAGTCCGTCTGCTGGAGACTCGCCAAGCGGCAAAGCGAGACCAACGGACTCCGAATGTTCGGTCGGAAGTAGTTGGTGCTCCCAAGCTCCGGGCCCAAGCCTGAACTCGATCCGGTAGTGGTCCAAGCTTCACTTCCGAACAGGTCACGATCGATCCTCCCCAGCGGGTACCCCGCTCGCGCCAAAGCCGAGCCGTGGCAAGCGCGAGAACGACGCAACCGTCGGAGGCACGCACTTGGTCCCCAGCTAAGACAGCGTCGGTTCAGCGCTCGCGATCCACGGCTGCCAGCATCCTATTTACCCGGGGTTCCGGTTCTGAAGTTCCAGGTGTACGTCTCTGAGTGCGGCGGTACACCGAAACCGTATCCACTATAAAACGTCCTCTCTACTGAGACGGCGGTGAACTGCAGTTCGGCTCCGTTTCCGCTGTCTCCTCCTCCCATGGCGACCTGCGTGAAATAGCCAGTTAAGGCAGTCGCGTTAAGCGGTTCCGGGTCTAACGTTGGTCCGTAGGTGCTGACGGTGACAGTCCGCTCCGTCTCGGTGAGAGCGGTCAACGGAGCTTCGCCTATGTCGTCGATGGAAAGTAGGACAGAAGCGAGCTCGGCCGGCATTCCGCCCAGCGGGCCGCTGATTTGATAACCAGGGATCGTCAGCGACATGCAGGGCTCGACGATTATCGCGAACAGGTCGCTGTCGAAGGCACGGTTGGGCCCGGTCATGCCTTCTATCTCCGCGAAGCGCGTTACGTGGCTGTCGCGGATGCAGGTGAAGCCGGACGCTCCTTCAGAGGTATAGGTTGCCCCAGTGTCCGTGGGGGAATCGTAATCTTGTGCCGCGTACGGACTAGCGATCGATATCCCTTCCCAATTGATCGCGATCCGTGAAGCATCCGGGCCGGTGGAAACAGACGCGGCGACAATCATCGCCGCATCGAAGGTGTAGGTGGGCCCCGTCCTTCCCGCACAGGTTGGACCGTGAGAGCAGTCCAGGATCCCTATTTCAATCGTGAGATCGGAGATTATTTCGTGGCGAAGAAGGGCCGCTCACTCACCGCTCAGCGGCGTCGACGACCAATGCAGCTTGTTCGTGATGGGATAGGGCAGTCGC
>Ga0314774_1000797_pt1 | contig 22497 bp, 14 predicted proteins | sample MetaGCBIA2018_FD_204515 | JGI IMG/M metagenome (GOLD analysis project Ga0314774, IMG submission 204515) | Cryopeg brine microbial communities from Beaufort Sea near Barrow, Alaska, United States - CBIA 2018 | ecosystem: Environmental > Aquatic > Marine > Coastal | place: USA: Alaska | collected...
AATTCTCTTCGTATTCTTTTGGTCATAAATGTATCTCCTTTGATTATTTATTTAAGTTTATATGACCTTAGTGAATCTGTCCAATTAAGTGTAACCTATCCAAGACCTATCTCATGAGACTTTGAATCACTGGTTAGATTTCCTTACGGGGTCTGAGTGCGTTTGCTGTGCTCAGTAGCCCACTAGGAAATCAATCTGGGATGAGCGGCTGCTTGAGGTAGGTTCTTGTATCGCTATCCCGATGGCGACATAAGCGACCTGTTCCTTCTTTAAATCCCTAAGCTGCACTCAGTAGCCCACTAGGAAATCAACCTGGGATGAGCGGCTGCTTGAGATAGGTGCTTGTTTCGCTATCCCGATGGCGACATAAGCGACCTGTTCCCTCTTTTTAAAGATATTAGTAATAAGTTTCACTAGCACGTCGATCTGTAGAATAAAAAATAACATCGCCATATTCCAATCTCAGACCTTTTTGATTCAATTCGTAACCTTCTTTCGCCCAACCGATGTCATAAACAATATGTTCTCTTTTCGTAGCCAAAAATTCATTGAGTTTCTTTGTGCTTGTTTGTAATTCTTTAGTTACACCCATTAGATTATCGTAAACAGAGATATCAAAATTCACAATGATGTAACCGTCATGCAAAAACGGTTCTTTATCTAAGTTCAGTTTACGGTATGATGATAAGTCGGTTCCACTCGGCACGCAATAGGTCATGTTTGGCAAAAAGAATTTATGATTCCATTGTTGTACAGAAGACTTTTTCAAGTTAGTATCTACACTTGCTGGTTTTTCTAATGTATCTCCAACAAAAGTTCGTTCTTTTTCTGTAAGCAGAACATCGCCATCAAAAGCGGCGACACCTTCGTAACTACTTACATATAAATCGACCGGCTGTCTTAAGCTCATATCAACGAATCCACCAATGACCGGCACAAAACTATAGCTAGCATTGAGATAGACATAGTCATTTGCATCACTTAAATCTCCATTAGTTGTTACTGAAAACTCAATAGGATAACCTAATTGAACACCTGGAAACTTTTTGATTTCACCATCCTTGGTTAAATACTCTTTACCAGGCATTAACGGCAAAATATTGTTCTGATTCAATGTCACCCCCTCATCAAGCAGGTCGGTTTGATTATCCGGAGTTAAACCTAAGTATACATCTTCATCCGCCGAAAACTGATTCGTCCAATAATCATCTGGACAGTTTTCAACTGTAAAATTATTTATTTTTCCGCTAATATTAAATGCGATTATGTTAACTGCTTTGTAACTGCTAGGATTTGAATTGAATTTATATTCATAATTTGGATCCTCATAATCTGTAATATTATGAGCTAGTGTCCTAAACAGAATATGACCACCCTTTTCTTCTACCCATGATGGAACAAAAAATGTGTTGTCCAGAGAATTAAAGTTCCCCCAAGTTTCTTTTGGTAAAAATAACCCATCATAATCCTCACCAACGTAAACGTCAAAAGGAAATTGAACTTGTTTAACTTCAATATACTCGTTATAATCTCGGTTACCGTAACCTTTGGCGGCAATACTCTGACCATTGACCGGAAAATTCAAATGAAAGGATTCTTCAATAACCAATTGCTTTTGGGATGTATCATAAACTTTCAATTGGGTACCGCGACTAATAATATCCAGCTCCGGATAACATATGACAGGCGTCATCACATATACATCTTCCAGGTTATTCAACGGGTGATTCATCACACCTCCACCTGATGCCGGATAGATTTGAGTATAGCGAACATTCCCCGTAGTTTCATGCAATCCATTTTGGGTATCTACCGGAATTGTTAACCCAGCTAAGTATAAATCACCTTGTGGATTCAGTTGTGCATCAGGTAGCAATACCGGTAAAGCACCTTTTGTATCTGTCCAACTGCCATCCATATATGTAATGCCATTAACCACTAACGAATCGTTTCTGACTTGAAATTCACCTACAAAACGTTCTGCCTCATTTGAAAAATTCGCTCTTGGCAGACTTGGGAATATATTAGAATCTCCGATTGTTATCGAACTTAGACGCAAATTGTTTTTTGCTGTATTTAAAGGTGCTTTAAGATTGTCGCTTGTATTATCATCATATGCTACCGTCGGAGGAGTTACTGATGTTTCCATCTGGATTGTCACATCTTCCAAGCAATCATTTGTAATTGCTACAGAATCCAGTCCATACAATTCAAATGAATCTATTGTATAATACTCAAAACGGCGGTTCACATTATATGCATCGCTAATTGTAAATGGTCCACTGTAAACCCAGTCACCCGTGATACTATCACCCGGATCATCATAATCACCGTCACTATTGGCGTCAATCATAACCGCATTATCATCCCATCTCCGAAGAGTCACGCTTTGGGACACACGAACAAGATAATCGCTAAACCCCGTATTCTTTAGATAGCTAGTTGAATGTAAATATTCACTCACTCGAACACTTGCATATAAACTTTCACCTGATGGAATAGCAATCTCAGAATCAAATTCTTCCGCACCTTTTTCCCCCGACCTTAAATCATTATTCTCATCAACATCAAGCCTATCAAAATCATAATCTCGAACTCCAATCGCTTCAGCTCCAATCACAGGAAAATCCATAGGTTTTGGTATAGCTTCGGAAAGAGACCTCATGTTAACTGTGAGATACCAAGCTTCTGCCACACCGTCACCATCTTTGTCCCAGAGGTGTTCAAATTTAATGATTCCTCTACCATATTCAGTGGAGGGTAGAATGACAATAGCGCGTTTAAGCCATTCAGTTGGATTAACAGTTTCATCAAATCGTGACCCGTATTCTTCTTCTAAAAACTCAAATATTTCATTGATGTAGAATTGTTTTTCTGAAATATCAACTAAATTATAAAACTTTGTATTTTCATCAGTGTTTTCTTGCCAGTTATATGTGTTAATTACTTCCGTTCCTATATTTGTATCTGGATAAAGTGGATTATTAACTAGAACATTACGTGGTGTTTCACCCAGATATTGATATTCTCCATTCAAACCCAATTTATTCATATCACCATCGGGTTCTCTTAATGTAGCAATTCCTCCAGGTGTTATAAGTACTAGGATATTGTATTTATTCCATATGTTAATATCAAAGTCATTAAATTCTTTCATCAAATAGTAATAATCCAATATCTTCAAAGTATTATACGTATCTATCATATTATCAGTATAGGTATTACTATTTTCAACTTCTGCTGATTCAATCCAACTAATCATTAAACAAAATACAATTACTGTAAGTGAAAGTACTAAATATGATTTCCTAATTCTCATATTCTACACCTATTCGAAGATCTTAACATCTTCATAAGGCATGTGATGCAACACATCTACCTCATGATTAAAGACGAAAAAATCACTTCGATACCACAGATTAAATTCAACAATAGGCGCAATATTATCTCTTGTTGTTACAGAATTTAATCTTATTATGTAATTGCTCTCATTCAACACAAAAAAAGTCTCTTTGTGATCTAATAAGTCATGAATCGTTTTTTTATTATTCAAATATAACATCACTTTAGCAGCTTCAGTTTGGCTCACTCTTCGTAGAAGCAAATTTTCAAAGTCCTCTCGATGACCTTCTCTTGAACCATATTTATCATATTCAATACTTCCACTTTTTGCATCAATACTTCTAGTGTCTTCCATTCCCCATTCTAATACAAGGTCATTAGGACTACATATCATATCACTTTGAATAATACTATTATCTATATCAATATTTTCACGCAATGTAACTTTTGTTGGATCTAACCAATCTTTCCCACCCAACAAATGATCCTTAATAACAATTTTATCTGCTTCCTTAATCTCACCCATCAACTGATCATAGTCAAAAGCAATCCTTTCGCTTTTGTCAATGACTCGAACGATAACTGCACTGGCCTCGGATCTTGTTAAAACTCCTTTTGGCTTGAATGTGTGATTTGGGTAACCTGTAATGATGCCTAATTTGTATGTCAATTGAATGGGTGCTTCAAATCGATTTGTAAATTCTGTTGAGTCTAATATTACGTCTGAAACTTTTTCCAAATCACTATAGTTTTGGGTTCCATCGATAACTTCAAGCACTCTTGAAATGATTAATGACATTTCTTCTCTTGATATCTGGGTTGTGAAATCGATAAATTCTCCTCGATAGATAAACTCGAGATCATAAGCTTTTTCAATATTGTTCTCGGCCCAATAGGCTTTCCCGTTTTCCAAATTGTAACCTGCCGCTCTGACACACATGGTTATGAACTGATCTTTGGTCAGTTTCGTTAGCGGCATAAAGGAACCATCTGGGTAACCTTTGATGATAGCTCTTGAATCATTGACTAGTATATCAACGTTTTCATAAAACCAATCTGTAGTTTTAATGTCACTGAAATTTACTGTACCGAAGATTTGTACTTGAATTAGTAATGCAAAAATCACCACAATTAGACTTGTAGCCGTTACTCTCTTAACCATATGAAACTCTCCTTAAATCTCTTTATAATTTGACATCAGATATGATATTAGACAAAAGCAGTTTAGTTGAGATGTCATGTCACTAGCATAACCAAAAAGTACCATATACTCAATAAGTATATGGTACCAGTGTCTTATGTATAGTTATGTGCATTCCCTTGACATTAAGGTCTGCAACATTTAGTACGATTCGCTTTAATCTTAAAGTCCTGCTTTTTCTCTCAGGATATCAATTCGGTCAGTTTTTTCCCATGGTGTATCAATATCCGTTCTACCGAAGTGTCCATAGGCTGCCGTATCTTTGTAAATTGGTCTTTGTAACTGTAAGTCCTTAATAATTGCTGCCGGACGTAGGTCGAAGACTTCATTTACTATCTCTGTAATTCTTTCATCCTCGATAACACCAGTTCCATCAGTATCAATAAATATGGATATTGGATGCGCAACACCAATTGCATATGCAAGTTCAATCTCACATCGATCAGCAAGGCCTGCTGCAACTATGTTCTTAGCTACGTAACGAGCTGCGTATGCTGCTGAACGGTCAACTTTAGTAGGATCTTTTCCAGAAAATGCACCGCCGCCGTGGCTTGCATAACCACCGTATGTATCTACGATAATCTTACGTCCTGTTAGACCGGCATCTCCATGTGGGCCACCTATAACAAATCTACCCGTAGGATTGATGTAATATTTCGTTTCTGAATCAAGCAATTCAGCTGGAATTACTTTTTCAACAACTAATTTAATCACATCTTCGCGAATTTGTTCTTGAGTTACTTCTTCATTATGTTGAGTTGAAATAACTACTGTATCAACTCTTATTGCTTTATGTCCATCATATTCAACAGTAACTTGTGACTTACCATCTGGACGAAGGTAATTACATGTTCCGTTTTTACGAATTTTTGAAAGTTGTTGAGCTAATTTATGTGCTAATAAAATGGGTAAAGGCATTAACTCTTGGGTTTCATTACAAGCATAACCAATCATCATTCCTTGGTCGCCAGCACCTATGTCTATACCATTGGCTTCTCTTGCTTCTAAGGCTTTGTTAACACCCAATGCAATATCTGGTGATTGTTCATCCAGCGTTACAAGAACTGCACATGTATTGCCATCAAAGCCGTACTCTGCTCTATCATATCCGATTTCATTTACTGTTTTACGTACCAATCTTGGTATGTCAACATAACATGAAGTTGTGATTTCTCCCATTACCATTACCATTCCCGTTGTTACTGCTATTTCACAAGCTACTCTTGCAATTGGATCTTGTGCTAAAATCTCATCTAGAATTGCATCTGATATTTGATCACAAATCTTATCTGGATGTCCTTCTGTTACTGATTCTGATGTAAATAATCTTTTTGTCATTTTTTCCTCCTAAATGGATGGGCACCTGCCCTATGGTTTAGATTCCATTTCTTAATAAAACTTTCTATAGAAAACAATCATGTTTAATTATACTGTATAATAATTATTTTGCAACCACTTTTTGATAATCTCTCTCAAAAAACAAACCGTGGGCGACACCTTTGGGCTCACCAAGAGACGGTTTATTCAATAAATGACCGTTCTGTACGAATGTTGATGAAGCACCGCCGTCAAGATATGCTGCTTGGATACATCCATCTTCTATCAACAAGTTTGCCAACTGGTATCCCGTAACACCTTCACTGATACCTTTGTCCCTACCATCAACAACTTTGATGATTATCTTATTATCAGAAGTAATTCCAATTGCAGTCCTTGGTTGTAATGAATTCGTAGGTCCTAGAAAACTTTCGTAGTCCTTAACTATATTGATTCCATCTTTAACCAACCATCCGCCTGTTTGAAAACCCTCTTTAACTGACTCAACATCAAAATTGCTTTCCATATGATAGCTGATTGTGTCACCTATTTGAATTGGCATATCAAAATTAATATTTTTATAGCAAATCATAAAGTCATTGGTCAGTAAACTCACATTATTACCAAGAATCGAAAAAGGAGAATTTCCTGTCTCAATAGATGTGACTTTTCCCTTTTCAACAACGATTGCGGTGTGTGTTTGCCTTATTCTATTATTGGTTCCGTTCCACTTAGTATAAATATTTAACTCTCCCGCAGATAATCCTTTATTAATATTGCTGATATAAAACCTTTGATCATTTAGCAGAAAATAAGTTGACACGAAAGGTTTTACAAAATCCATATCGCCATTATCTCTAATGATAAACATCGGAGTAGCTATTCGATCTTTGGTAACGATTTCCTTATCAATGATCATTATCCCCGCTGGACGACCTAATTCAGAATAAAATGCACCGTTAACGGCAATATCATAATAGTTTTCTGCCTTATCCACTGAATTCTCTTGAAAGCTGATTTTAGACATATCAACAACTGTTTCAAATCCATAGACTTGATTTTTAGCAAGTTGTTGAGTTAACGACATATGTTCATTCAATGATGCTTTCACCGTGTAAATCTGTTCTTTAAACCCATCAATTTCTGTTGATTCCACATTAATACCTAAGCTAGTTACGAGTTGTAGAATTATCATCATCATCTTAATTGCTTCACCTATATGTGCCATTTTCCATCCTCTTAGTTCTTCGTTCTATATGTTTACTTAAGTGTCTCAATAGCTTTTTTAATTTCATGGATATCGTAATGACTTCCATGTGATAGATAAAAAGATTTTACTTTCATCTCTATTAATCGAATCATGCTATTCTTAATTTCAGCCATGTCATATGCAACAATGGGTCTACTTGGCTTACTCCAAGGCAGCATTGCCATAAGATTATCACCAATGATAGCCTTTGTTCCAACAATAATTGAAACACTTCCTTTTGAATGCCCCGGTGTATGAAGCACTTTTCCATCCACTCCAAAAGGATTCAAATCAAAATCATCTTCGATAATGATATCAAATTCGCACCTATTTATAGACGAATCGCTTTTCTCTTGTTTATTTAATCGATCCAGAAAATTTCTAAATCTAAAAATGATTTTTGCTAAGTTTGTCATTGGCATGATTTCATCCGCTTCTTCAGCCATTAACGTCATGTAATCCAGTTTATGTATAAGCACTTTTGCTTTCGTCTTCTCTTTCAGAACGGCAAGTCCTGATATATGGTCCTCATGATTATGTGTCAAAATAATCAGGTTGATCTGTTCAGGTAATACATTTAAATCCTTAAGTTTATTCAGAATTCTTTTAGGATTTTTATTCATTCCTGTATCAACTAATATGTAGCCGTTATCTTCAATCAAAAAACTGTTAACCATCCCTAACTTAATCGTATGTATCTTTGCCATAATAACCCCCTAACTTAAATTTTATTATAGTAGTAATTATAACATTTATTGATACAAAAAATGCAGTTTAATCCAAAAGGACTAAACTGCATCAGATTTAATAGTTATTCACTAATATCTTTAGGTTTGATAGCTATTCACTGCTATCTTTAGGTTAAACAGCTATTCACTACTATCTTTAGGTTTAACAATTCTTGGTGTTAATTGTTTGTAAAGAGCGGTTGCAATGCCTGCCCCATTGCTCTTTGAAATGGTTTCTGAATACTTTTCATCTAACATATCTTCGTATATTTCTTTTTCATTTGAAGATTCAAACAATCCACCATCTGGTATTGTTTTGCGCATTTCTTTAAACAATCGTTGAACAAAGTATGCTTCAAAGCCTTCACACGCTTCCATCAATTCTTCATCATCTCGTTCTTTAATAGCTTTTTCAAACATAGCTTTAAACTCAGCTTCAGAAGTTTGCGAATTCGATATATTGTTATATGCCTTTGTTATATCATTACCGATTCCTTTAATATCCATATATTCACCAATTTCTTATCTTTCAATATCATTTATCAACGACTTATCCCGAACATATTCAGTAGCTAAATTCAATTAACGATTATCTTTTTAAGTTATTAGCCATTCCTAACATATCATCTGATGTTTGGATTGCTTTTGAACTAAGTTCATATGCTCTTTGCGCTATAATCATTTTAACCATTTCTTCTACCGCTTGAACATTTGAAGATTCTAACGTTCCTTGAATGACTGTAGTTGGATCCAAGTCTCCATTTTCACTTTCTAACAATGGATCACCCGTGGCTACTGTTTTTTGGAATAAACCTCCACCCATTGTCTTTAAACCGGTCACATTCTTAAACTGTACGATTCCGAATTGTCGATCTATATCAACGGTATTACCATCTCTAACATAAGTAAACTTACCTTGCTCATCAACAAATAATTTTTCAGGTGAAGTTGTGCCATCAAAGGTTATTGGTTCCCCATCCGTACCAAGTACGGCATATCCTGTAACCGTAGTCAACATTAAATCACCTTCGACAATTGACATTTTAAGAGAGCCGTCTTTTGAAAACTGAACATCGCCTTCTGGTGTTCTTACTTGAAAAAATCCGCCACCTACAACTGCAAAATCAAGTGGTGCTTCTGTTCGCTCTATGTTTCCTTGTGTAAATGTCTTAACAGATCCTGAAGCACGGACACCATGACCGACTTGCAGGTTTACAGGCTCGCCGCCTTTTGTTACATCACCGGCTGAACGCATTGTTTCATATAATAAAGACTTAAATTCCATTCTTTCCTTTTTATAACCAATAGTATTAACATTTGCTAAGTTGTTGGCTATTGTATCAACAGTTAACTGTTGTGTCTTCATACCAGACGCTGCCGTCCATAGTGATCGCATCATAATGTTTTCCTCCTATTATACTCTACCAACATTGTTAACTACATTTTCTAAAGTTGAATCATAAGTTGTCAGAACTTTTTGATTCGCTTCATAGGTTCTTTGCAGATTTATCATTTCAATCATTTCTTTAACCGAATTAACATTTGAATCTTCCTGATAGCCTTGTCGCACTGTACTGATAAAATCAGTTTTTTCTGTTCGATCTGTTTTGAGGAATTGACTATCTCCTATTTTTTTAAGAGCCGAGTAATCATCAAATCCTGTCATTTGCATCTTATCTACTAATTCATCATTCACATAAATCGAACCATCTCGCGTTATAGACATTTGACCTTGGGGCACTGTAATCAAACCATTTTCTCCGAGAACGTAAAATCCATCTTTCGTTACAAGTGTTCCATTTTGATTCACTGTAAACGATCCATCTCTTGTAAACCGTTCACTTAAAGTACCATCTTCATTAAGTGAAGCTATTGTAAACATTCCTTCACCTTCAATAGCAATACTATTCGGATCATCTGTAAATGTTAATGCTCCTTGTTCAAAATTCGTATATATATTATCAACTTGCACACCTAATGTCATTTTTCCAATTCGTTTATTGGAAACCGTTTGAGGATCATTTATCTTGATAGCTAATACTTCTTCAAAAGATTTAAACACAACATTATCTTGCTTAAAGCCAGATGTAGTAGCGTTAGCAAGGTTGTTTGCAACGATGTCCATTTTATGTTGTTGTGCTTCCATTCCTGTGTATGCTGTATAAAGTCCTCTTAACATAGTGTGCTCCTTTTAATTCAATGTTGTTTTCTCTACCTTTATATCGTATGAAACCAAGTAAAACTTAACCTTTATTCATATATTTTTCAAATAGCTTTTTTTATATGTAACGGCGACCTGCCTGACTCAAACGACTTCCTTTTATTCTATCCTGTAAAAAAACCTTTATTCTTCAGCAGAATGGTTAGCACCTATTCAGCAAACAAACTTAATTATGTTTGCAATTACGCCCACAATTCTTTGTTTCGTTTGCATATATGAGATTATAATAATCGAAAAATCTTGTTTTCTTTAATTGCATATGTTAAAATTATTCTAAATTCACAAACGAAAGAGGGTATTGTCAATGGAATTGCAAACATTATTCTGGAATGCGGATATTTCAGATATTAAACGTGGTTTTACATTCAACAAAGAACTCAATAAATTTATTTGTCTTATATGTGGTGAATCATTTGAAAAAGATATTGTGTTTCCTGTAAATGATCAATTCTATAATGCACATAAAATGACTGAACATCATATAACGGCGGAACACGGCGGAATGTTTAATTATATGATTAACTTAAACAAAAGCTATACTTCGTTAAGCGAAAACCAAACCCAAGTACTGATACAGATGAATCAAGGTTTGTCTGATTCTGAGATAGCTAAAAATCTTAGCATTACTACCTCAACCATTCGAAATTATCGTTTCAAATTTAGAGAAAAAGAGAAACAAGCAAAAATCTTTTTAAGTTTAATGAACTCTGTGAATGTAAATAAAACAAATAGTTCTGATTCAATTATTCAACCTCATCGAGGAGCAACCCAAATCGATGAACGTTATGATGTCACTGAAAAAGACAGACACAAAATAATAGAGCATTATTTCGATGAACATGGCAAACTATTAACTTTTCCTAGTAAACAAAAGAAAAAGATTGTCGTTCTAGGTCAAATTGCAAAGAACTTCAAAGAAGGTCGTGTTTATAGCGAAAACGAGATTAACATTATTCTCAAACGTATCTATGAAGATCATGTTTTAATAAGAAGATATCTCATTGAATATGGATTTTTGGATCGTCATGTCGATGGCAAAAGCTACTGGGTTAAATAGCATTCCAAGCAAGCAAAAAAGGCTATCCAATATTGATGGCTGGATAGCCTATATAATTTCTTATTAACTGCTTAATAAAATCTTAGGATTAAAAGGTTGCTTAAAATTTGTGTACTGAAAGATACTCAACATATTTACCGGTACCAATAGCAACGCATGTTAATGGATCATCTGCTGAAACAACATTAATACCTGTTTTACTTTCAATTAAATGATCAAGTCCTTGTAACATACTACCACCACCTGTAAGAACAATACCACGCTCAGCGATATCTGAGGCTAATTCTGGTGGCGTTTTCTCCAATACACTATGTACTGCATCCACAATAGCAGATGTTGTCTCACGAAGCGCTTCTTCTGTTTCATCTGAAGTCACTGTAATTGTCTTCGGAAGTCCTGTAATCAAGTTACGGCCTCTAACATCCATCTGTAAAACTTCAGGTCTCTTATAAGCAGTACCAATTTTAACTTTTATTTCCTCTGCTGTTCTTTCACCAATCAACAGGTTATGCTTCTTACGCATATAACGAACGATAGCTTCATCAAAGTTATCGCCAGCCACTTTAATCGACGTACTGACAACAGTTCCTCCAAGTGAGATAACCGCAATATCTGTAGTACCACCACCGATATCAACTACCATGCTACCACAAGCTTTTGAAATATCGATTCCTGCTCCGATTGCTGCTGCAATTGGCTCTTCGATGATTTCTACTTTTCTAGCTCCTGCTTCGTATGTAGCATCTTCAACTGCTCTTTTTTCAACCTCTGTAACGCCACTTGGTACACAAACCGTTATTCTAGGTTTACGAAGTTGACGACCTACTGCCTTAGCAATAAAATACTTAAGCATCTTCTCCGTAACTGTATAATCTGAAATAACCCCTTGTCTTAAAGGACGTACCGCTACAATGTTACCAGGCGTTCTACCCAACATCTTACGAGCTTCACTACCTACTGCTAAAATTTTATTTGTATTACGGTCGAAGGCAACTACTGATGGTTCACGTAGCACAATGCCTTTACCTTTTTTATAAACAAGAACATTTGCAGTTCCTAAATCAATTCCAATATCTGATGAAAATCCAAACATATATTCCCCTTTCAATTAGGCTCTATCTAGCCCGAGTCATACTCTTTACCATTATAAACGATTACTCGTAAAAATCAAACATTTATTTGTCATATTATGATATTTGTAAGATTTCACGTAAAATCTCCTGCCAAAACTACTATATTTAACAATTAATTATAATACAACCTAATATTATGAGATGTTTCTACCCATAAAATATAATAACTCGTCAATAGCTTAAAACAAGAAGCTGTTCACTATGTGCTTAGTGAACAGCTTCAAAATTATCTCTTCATTCTTGACTATTTCTTTTCACCTGGTAATAACACTTTAACTTTTTCCAAGTTCCAGATTTCATGAGCATATTCTTCAATAGTTCTATCCGATGAGAATTTACCAGCACGTGCCGTATTCAGCATAACTGATTTAGCCCACTCGGATTGATTTCTATATTTAAAATCAATGATCCTTTGTGCCTCTAGGTATGCATCAAAATCTTTAAGGATAAAGTATTGATCAGCAGGTTCTCCTCCACCGTTAAGTAATGAATCATATATTTCTCTGAATAAATCCGGGTCTTCAGGAGAATAGAAACCATTAATAAGTTGTGTCACAACACGACGTACCACTTGATTATTATTGTAAACATCCCAAGGATCATATTCTCTAGTATGTTCTAGCTTAATAACTTCATCAGACGTCATACCGAAGATAACACAGTTTTCTTTACCAACTTCTTCAGCAATTTCAACATTTGCACCATCAAGAGTACCAATCGTCATTGCTCCATTTAACATGAATTTCATGTTACCTGTTCCAGAAGCTTCTTTTGATGCTGTTGAAATTTGTTCACTTACATCAGCGGATGCAAATATAATCTCTGCATTAGAAACACTATAGTTTTCAATGAAAACGACTTTTATTTTACCATTAATGTTTAAGTCATTATTAATAACATTACTTACGTTGTTAATCAACTTAATGATTTTCTTAGCTCTATGATATCCTGGAGCCGCTTTAGCACCAAAAATAAAAGTTCTTGGAAGTATATCTAAATCAGGATTATCTCTTAATTCATTATATAAATGCATAACATATAGAATAAGCATTAATTGACGCTTATACTCATGCAAACGTTTTACTTGAACATCATAGATTGAACGTGGATCAATGTCGAATCCATTATGTTTCTTAACATATTCAGCTAATCGAACTTTGTTGTTATATTTGATTTGCATAAATTCTTTACGATCTTTTTCATTTCCAATATATTTTTCGATTCCCTTTATTGATTTTAGATCAGTAATCCAATCTTTACCAATTTTACCTGAAACCCACTTAGCTAATAATGGATTACCATGAAGTAAGAAACGACGTTGTGTAATACCGTTTGTTTTATTGTTAAACTTTTTAGGATACATTTCATAAAAATCTTTAAGTTCTTCGTTTTTAAGAATCTCAGTATGCAATCTTGCAACACCATTGACTGAGTGACTTCCAACGATTGCAAGCCAAGCCATTTTAATCTGACCATCGGATACAATTGCCATACGACGAACCCTTTGATTATCAAAACCAAATTTATCAATTATTTGAGCACTAAATCTACGGTTGATTTCTTCAACTATTTGATAGATTCTAGGTAATAAACGGCTAAATAATTCGATTGGCCATTTTTCAAGGGCTTCTGACATAATTGTATGGTTTGTATATGCACAAGTCCTTTGGCATAAGGACCAAGCTTCATCCCATATCAGGCCTTGATCATCCATAAGTATTCGCATAAGTTCAGGAATTGTCAATGATGGATGTGTGTCGTTAATATGGAACGCAATTTTATCTGGTAATAAACGAATATCATCATGCTTTTGCATAAACTTACTTACAACCTGTTGAATTGTAGCTGATATAAAGAAATATTGTTGTTTCAAGCGAAGTTCTTTACCTTTGTAATGATTGTCATTAGGGTATAAAACTTCGACAATAGTTTTCGCAAGGTTTTGTTGTTCAACCGCTTTGTGGTAATCACCACGATCAAACAATTCAAGATCAAAGCTTTGAATAGCTTCAGCATCCCATATACGAAGTGTATTAACTGTTGAGTTACCATATCCAACGATTGGAACATCATATGGAACTGCTCTAACAGACTGATAATTCTCATGAACATATTTCTCAAGACCATCTTCATTCTTAGCTACTCTTACATTACCGCCAAATTTGATTTCAACCCCATATTCCGGACGTCTGATTTCAAAAGGATTACCATTCTTAAGCCATTGGTCTGGTCTTTCAACCTGATAACCATCAATGATTTTTTGTTCAAAAATACCATAACGATAACGGATTCCACATCCATATGCCGGATAATCAAGTGTTGCTAATGAATCCAAGAAACATGCAGCCAGTCTACCAAGACCACCATTTCCAAGACCTGCATCCGGTTCTTGATCTTCAATAACATTTAGATTAAATCCGAGTTCATCCATAACCTCTTTAACAATCTCATTAACTTGAAGGTTAATCATATTGTTACCAAGGGCACGTCCCATAAGAAACTCCATCGACAAATAGTATACTTGCTTAGCATCTGTTTTTTCATAAGTATTATGAGTTTCTATCCATTGATCTACAATGATGTCACGAACAGCATATGCCACTGATTGGAATACTTGTTCATCTGATACTTGATCAATTGTCTTTCTAAATTGCGTTTTAATATTTTCAAAAACAGCTTCTTTAAACTTCTCTTTTGTTACATTAAGTCTGTTCATTTTGTTCCTCCGTTCAACTGATTTGATCGATATAGTATTTAATTATTCTCCGCCTTTTATCCCTAAAAAAGCGCTTGTAAGCGTTTTCAACCCCATAGTTATATAAAGTTTCACAGAATTTATTAAAAGTATATCATAGGCTTTGGTTGTTTTGCAAGTATTTGTTAAGTTGTATGCATAAATATATTACGCCACATTATGTATTTGATTAGTAACTTACTCACATTAACACCTTTTTTTGTAAGGGCTATCAAAGTTTGAAAACTGTTGTTCTTATTATGTATCCTACAAATTTATAAAAATCGATACCACTTTATAGTTTATCCCCGAACTAAGAAACGATACTATTTTATTGCTTATCCCTGAACATAGAAAATGGTCCTATCATACACGAAATGGAAATTAAAGACATCTGTCATAAATAGTAAACTAATAAAGGAAAAACCTTTACCAAAATACTGCTTACATCTTATCTAGTAATCCCACCGCATATAATACGACCATCTCCAAACGTCATAGAAAACTACATTTACTCTCTAACGAATATCTCTTAAGCTTTTGCAACTACAAAATCAACCATCTCGCCATTGATATTCCAGTTTTTAGAATATCCTTCGATTTGTTCTGTTTTTGTAGCATTTATTAATGTTTCATCTTGAATAAGATCAAGATTCTTAATGATAACTTCTGTAACTTTATCATTACCAGCATATCCGAAATGAATATGATCAGTCACTTCAAAGCCAGCTTCTTTACGCATTGTTTGTATCTTACTAATAATTTCACGAACAAATCCTTCTTCTAATAATTCTTCAGTGAGATTTGTATCAAGTACAACTGTCATATCTCCATCAACAACGGATGCATAACCTTCTATTTTGGCTGAGTCGATAAGTAAATCTTCTTCCGCCAACGTCACTTCAAAACCATCAAAGTCAAAAGCAATATGTCCTTGAGCTTTTAGTTCTGTCATAGCTAAACCGCCATCAACTTCCGAAAGTGCTTTTCTGATTTGATTCAAGTATTTACCATATTTAGGTCCAACCGTACGAAGTTGTGGTTTGAAGCTATAGGTAGTAAATTCACTCACATCATCAGAAAGTTCAACAGCTTTAACATTTAACTCTTCACGAATGATTTTTGCAAAGTCTTCATTAAGATTTCCGCTGTTCTTGACAAACATATTAGGTAATGGTTGTCTATTCTTAATATTAGCACCATTTCTAGCTGCACGACCAGCAACAACCGCTTTTAGAACAATTGCCATCTGCTCTTCAACGACAGAATCAATAAAATTCTTGTTAGCCACTGGGAAATCACATAAATGTACACTCTCAGGGGCATTGCTATCCACTTTAACAACAAGATTTCTGTAAATATCTTCTGCCATAAATGGTATAAAAGGAGCTGTTAACTTAGATAGCGTTTCAAGTGCTGTGAATAATGTCATATAGGCATTTATCTTATCTTGATTCATATCTTTTTGCCAGAATCTCTCACGACTACGTCTTACATACCAGTTAGAAAGTTCCTCTACAAAGTCTAATATAGCTCTTGATGATTCAGTAATTCTGTAATTACTTAAATTGGTATCAACAGTTTCAATTAGTGTATTCAATTTAGACAATAACCATTTATCCATTAATGATAACTTGTTATGTTCTAGTGAATATTTAGTCGGATCAAATTGATCAATTTCAGCGTATAGAACATAGAAGGCATAAGTATTCCAAAGAGTACCCATAAATTTCCTTTGTCCTTCAATGACTGCGTCTCCATAAAATTTGTTCGGCAACCATGGAGCTGAATTGTTGTAAAAATACCATCGAACTGCATCTGCTCCGTACTTATCTAATGCTTCAAACGGATCAACTGCATTTCCTTTAGATTTAGACATTTTCTGACCATTTTCATCTTGCACAAGTCCAAGTACAACAACATTTTTATAGGCTGGTTTATCAAATAATAATGTCGAAATCGCAAGTAATGAATAAAACCATCCTCTTGTTTGATCAACTGCTTCACTGATAAAATCAGCTGGAAAGTTATCTTCAAAGATTTCCTTGTTCTCAAATGGGTAATGCCATTGTGCAAACGGCATTGCTCCCGAGTCATACCAGCAATCAATAACCGGATCTACTCTTGTCATATCATCTGCTCCACATTTTTCACAATTAATGTGAACCTTATCAACATATGGGCGATGTAATTCAATATCCGCCGGACAATCATTACTCATTGATTGAAGCTCAGCAATTGAACCAATCGCATGCCTGTGACCACAAGAACATTCCCAAATATTAAGTGGCGTTCCCCAAAAACGGTCACGACTAATACCCCAGTCAACTAAGTTTTCTAACCAATCACCAAAACGTTTTTTACCAATTGCCTCTGGTAACCAGTTTATCTTATTATTATTTGCTATCAATTGATCTTGAACTTTAGTTACTTCAATAAACCATGTATCTTTAGCATAATAGATGAGTGGTGTATCACATCTCCAACAGTGTGGATAACTGTGTTCATAATCGATTGCTTTAAACAGTTTACCGCTTTCATCTAAATAAGCGATGATTAAAGGATCCGCATCTTTAACATTCATATCTGCCCATGGAGTAACTTCTTCAGTAAAACGACCTTTATCATTAACATATTGAATTAATGGCAAGTCATAAATACGTCCGACTTTAGAGTCATCTTCACCAAAAGCAGGTGCAATATGAACAATACCTGTACCATCCGATAATGTTACATAATCTGCGCAAGTAATAAAAAAAGCTTTGTCTGTTGCTTTTGCAAATTCAAATAACGGTTCATAATGCATATGCTCTAAGTCTTTACCTTTATACGTCTCAATGACTTCATACGTTTTATTATCATCCGTACTGTCAAAGGCACTATCAGCTAAAGCACTTGCTACTATGTACTTATCACCTTTATGGCTAACTTTCACATATTCTTCAATAGGATTCACACAAAGAGCAACATTACTAGGTAATGTCCAAGGCGTAGTTGTCCATGTTAAGAAGTATAAATCTTCTTCATCAACTGATTTAAATCGTGCCATTATAGAAGTTTCTACAATGTCTTTGTATCCTTGTGCCACTTCATGGGATGATAGAGATGTTCCACATCTTGGGCAATAAGGAATAATTTTGTGACCTTTATATAAAAGTCCTTTATCCCAAATTTGTTTCAGTGACCACCATACTGATTCAATGTATTCATTATGGTAAGTTACATATGGGTTATCCATATCAGCCCAAAATCCAACTGTTTTGCTGAAGTCTTCCCACATTCCTTTGTATTTCCATACACTTTCTTTACATTTTACGATAAATGGTTCAATACCATACTCTAATATTTGATCTTTGCCATCAATGCCTTCAGCTCTTTCAACTTCAATTTCAACTGGCAATCCATGGGTATCCCATCCTGCTTTTCGAAGAACTTTCTTGCCTTTCATCGTTTGGTAGCGAGGGATCAAATCTTTAATAACACGGGTCAAAACATGCCCAATATGAGGTTTTCCATTTGCTGTTGGAGGTCCGTCATAAAACGTAAATGTTGGCCCATCTTCTCTGAGTTCAATACTTTTTTCAAATATTTTGTTTTCATTCCAAAAATCTAAAACTTTTTTCTCACGTTCGATAAAGTTTAGTTTAGTCGATACTTTCTCGTACACAATAATTCCTCCTAAGTCCCTATCATAATTAATACATTATTATACTTGTATTTACTGCATTTGTAAAGGTTTTATACTTATGTAAACTTATGACCGATTCAATTAAAACATTGCTAGATTTAACAATATCATTTAAACTGTAGAGTAAGGACAAAGAGCGTATATCATTCACTCGGTTTCTGCAAAGCAGAATTGTTCTGATTGTCTGATGGGAAGTCCTATAGAGGAGTTTCCCGGTCAGTAGCGGAGTGGCTTCGCCACTTTTTAGAGTGCAAATTGAATAAATATATATATAGGGAAGGTCATTCGATGCCAAATTTAGATTTAACATTATTAACAGATTTTTATGAGTTAACAATGATGCAAGGATATTACCATTACAAAGATAAAGATAGAACAGTTATTTTTGATATGTTTTATCGTTTAAACCCTAGTGGTAGCAGTTTCTCTATTGCTGCCGGCCTTCAACAATTCATTGATTATCTTAACCACCTGAAATTTAGCGATGAAGATATTAGCTACTTAGAATCTTTTGAAATATTTGACAAGGGTTTTATTAGCTATCTAAAAGATTTTGAATTCACAGGTGATATATATGCAGTTGAAGAAGGAACTGTCGTCTTTCCTGATGAGCCCATTGTTAAAGTCATAGCCCCCATATGCCAAGCTCAGCTTATAGAAACTGCACTTCTAAATATTATCAATCACCAAAGTCTTATAGCAACGAAATCTGCACGTGTGAATTGGGCTGCTGGAGGATCTGATGTCCTCGAATTCGGACTTAGAAGAGCTCAAGGACCAGATGCCGGGATTTATGGAGCTAGAGCTGCAATTATTGGAGGATGTGCTGCAACTTCTAACGTACTCGCAGGAAAGATGTTTAATCTGCCTGTACTAGGAACCCATGCACATAGTTGGGTCATGAGTTTTGACAGTGAATTGGAAGCTTTCAGAGCTTATGGAAGTTTATATCCAGATGTATGTCTTTTATTGGTTGATACTTACGATACACTTCATTCAGGTGTGCCTAATGCAATACGTGTTTTTAAAGAATTATATCAAAAGGGCTTAAAGCCAAAATCAATAGGAATTCGGTTAGATAGCGGGGACCTTTCTTATCTATCCAAAGAAGCTCGTAAACTACTTGACGCTGCCGGCTTTGAGAATGCAATAATCAGTGCTTCTTCAGACCTTGACGAATACTTAATTCGAGATCTTAAGTTACAAGGAGCAAAAATCGATTTATGGGGTGTTGGTACAAATCTTATTACTTCTAGAGACTGTCCTGCTTTTGGTGGTGTGTATAAACTTGCAGCCACTTATGACGAAGGTGCTTACAAACCAAAAATAAAATTGTCAGATAATCCTATAAAGGTTACAAATCCCGGCAATAAAAGATTACTTCGGATTTACAACAAACAGACAGGTAAGATAAAAGCCGATTTAATTGTATTAGCTCACGAACAATACTCTGAAGATGAGGACATCATCCTCTTTGACTCGAATGCACCATGGAAAAAGACAGAACTAAAAGCTCAGACATTTTCCATAAGAGAAATGTTAGAACCCATATATATAGAAGGAAAACAGGTTTACCAATCACCCACTGCATTAGAAATCAAAAATCATTGTACTCATGAATTAACAACACTTTGGGATGAATCAAGACGTTTAGTAAATCCACAGCCAGTATACGTAGATTTATCACGTGAACTATTTAATCTTAAACAGAAGATGATGATGGAAAGTTAGCGCTTACATATTGTTTATTTGTTTAATATATTGTATAATGTTCTTTATATTATGTAATTGTAGGACAATTTATCATACAACTTCATTTTATTGATATTGTTTATTGTTTTCAATTACTCTGACTGGCTTTTATAAGCCTTGAAATCGGGAGGGATTAACTATGGGAAAACCAGTAAATGCGTTGGATACTAGTCATCGAAAAAGTGGTATACTTTTACATCCAACATCATTTCCAGGTCCTTACGGGATTGGGGATTTAGGAGATAACGCATATAAATTCATTGATTTTTTAGAATCATCTAAACAAAAATTATGGCAAGTATTACCAATTGGACCTACCGGTTATGGAGATTCTCCTTACCAAGCATTTTCATCTTTTGCAGGACAACCTCTTATTATAAGCCCTGACAGACTAGTCGAAATGGGTCTACTCACAGAAGACGAGTTAGACATTCGAGGTTGGGATCCACAGTTTATTGATTATGGTCCAGTCATTGAATATAAAACCAGTTTATTAAAAAAAGCTTTTGAAGCTTTTGATACAACAACTGATAAAACTCTTAATGAAGACTATAGTAAATTCTGTATTACACAAAAAGAGTGGTTGTCTAATTATTCATTGTTTATGGCCGTGAAAGATTATCATGGTGGTGTTATGTGGACAGAATGGGCCAAGGAAATCGCCTTCCCAACAGATGCAGTCATTAAAAAATGGACAAGAAAGCTTGCAAGACAAGTTAAGTACTATAAATTTATACAATTCATTTTCTTTAAACAATGGTTTGCTATTAAAGACTATGCAAATGGAAAAGGAATCCAAATCATTGGTGATATCCCAATTTTTGTTGCTTTTGACAGTTCCGATGTTTGGGCAAATAAGGAATTATTCTTTTTAGATGAAGAAGGATACCCAACATTTGTTGCGGGGGTTCCACCTGATTACTTTAGTGAAACAGGACAACTCTGGGGAAACCCATTATACAATTGGGACGCCAACAAAGCTGAAGGTTATGTATGGTGGATGAAACGCATCAGTAGTAATCTTAAATTTGTAGATATACTAAGAATTGATCACTTTAGAGGATTTGAAGCATACTGGGCTATTCCTTATGGTTCTGATACAGCTATAAACGGAGAATGGTGTCCAGGTCCAGGTCCAGATTTGTTTATTGCGCTTGAAGCCGGCCTAGGTAAAAATCTTCCAATTATCGCAGAAGATTTAGGTGTTATTACTAAAGGTGTTGAAGCTTTACGTGATGACTTCCACTTTCCTGGAATGAAAATTCTTCAATTTGCATTTGAAAATATTGAAGAAAATAACTTCTTACCGCATAATTATTCACCACATTCAATTTGTTATACTGGAACTCATGATAACGATACAACACTTGGTTGGTATCTAAAAGCAGCACCCTCAAGCCAAGATAGAGTGCGACGTTATATGAACACAGATGGAATGGACGTTTGTTGGGACTTCATCAGAGCTTGTTTCGGATCCGTCTCAGAAATGGCCGTTGTACCACTACAAGACGTCTTCTCCTTCGATAGCTGGGCAAGAATGAATACACCAGGTATCGCAGCCGGAAACTGGAAGTGGAGATACTTAGATCACATGTTAAGTGATCATTTCATAGATAAACTTGAATATATAACAGAGCTTTATGGTCGTAGCTCAATTAGCTTAATTAGTTCAGCAGATTCAGAAGTTTAGGTAATTGAATAGAGCAACAGATTAAAGGGTTTCGTCAACTTGTGTTTACTCGCATGTTGGCGGAACCCTTAGTTTTTATGTGAGCAATTACCAGTACTGATAAATCATACACAAAGATCACTTATTTATGTTTACCATATGTACTATAGATTTTAGTGTGCCGTCACTTGGAGCTTTGAAGAACGAACTGGTCGCTTATGTCGCCATCGGGATAGCGATACAAGAACCTATCTCAAGCAGCCGCTCATCCCAGGTTGCTTTCCTAGTGGGCTACTGAGCGCAGCAAACGCACTCAGACCCCGTAAGGAAATCTAACCAGTGATTCAAAGTCTCATGAGATAGGTCTTGTATCCTATCCTGGATAAGCGGCATAAACTCTGGGTTT
>Ga0314774_1000798_pt1 | contig 22485 bp, 16 predicted proteins | sample MetaGCBIA2018_FD_204515 | JGI IMG/M metagenome (GOLD analysis project Ga0314774, IMG submission 204515) | Cryopeg brine microbial communities from Beaufort Sea near Barrow, Alaska, United States - CBIA 2018 | ecosystem: Environmental > Aquatic > Marine > Coastal | place: USA: Alaska | collected...
TATCTGGCGCGGCCGCGACACATCGAAATTCAGGTTTTTGCCGATCAGCATGGCCAATGTATTCATCTGAACGAACGCGACTGCTCCATCCAGAGACGTCACCAGAAAGTGATCGAAGAAGCGCCTGCTCCGGGTCTGTCTGCATCTCTACGCCAGGCAATGGGTAACGCAGCCGTGCAAGCGGCGCTGGCAATCGATTATGTGGGGGCCGGAACCGTTGAATTTCTGCTCGATGGCCAAGAACGTTTTTACTTCATGGAAATGAATACCCGCCTACAGGTTGAGCACCCGGTTACCGAGGCCATTACTGGTCAGGATCTGGTGGCTTGGCAATTGCAGATTGCCCAGGGTAAGCCTTTACCTTTGCAGCAGTATGAAGTCCCGCTACGAGGCCACGCCATCGAGGCAAGACTCTACGCCGAAGACCCCTTGCAGGATTTTCTGCCCGCTAGTGGCACGCTGCAACTCTATCGTGAATCGCTGCCGGGCCCCGGCAGGCGGATTGATTCCGGCATCAGCGAAAATGACGAGGTTTCGCCCTTTTATGATCCGATGCTGGCCAAACTGATTGCCTGGGGTGAGACGCGCGAAGCAGCGCGGCTTAACTTGCTGGCCATGTTACGCCAAACCGCTATCGCCGGCGTACAGACCAATCTGGCTTTCCTGCAACACATTATCGAGCATCCCGCATTCGTGCGGGCCGAACTGGATACGGGATTCATTCCTCGACACGCCCTGGCCTTACTTCCGCCCAAGGCCGAACTGGCTGATGAATTCTGGCTGTTGGCCGGCGTCGCCTGGTTGCTCTGCATGGGCGCCGTGAAGCGCAACGATGATGCGGGCTCACCTTGGACCACACTGACACCCGGTTGGCGAAGCGCAATCCCCGCAAACAGCTGCTTGCATCTGCGTAGCGGCAGCGTAGATCGCCGCCTCGACCAGATAGACACCACAGGTTGCACCTACGATCCAGTGACTCAGAAATTGTCCATCAGCCAAAGCGGAATGCTGCACCGTTTTCAAGCGCTAACCCGTGGTCAAACAGTCTTTATCCACTGGCAGGAACACTGGCAGCGGATCGAAAAGGTTGACCCCATCAGCCGTGCGGCCCACGCGCAACAACACGCCGGCGGTTTACAGGCTCCGATGAATGGCAGCATCGTGCGTATGCTGGTCAGCGTTGGCGATGAGGTAGAAACCGGAACTCCGCTACTGGTAGTTGAAGCGATGAAAATGGAGCACAACATTCGCGCCCCCCATAGCGGAACCATCAGCGCGATATTATGCGCCGAAGGTGATCTGGTCGCCGAAGGTACCCTGCTGGTTGAACTGGAGGAGATGTCATGAGCCTGCCCAATACGGTCCGCCTGGTCGATGTTGGACCGCGAGACGGCTTGCAAAACGAATCACAACCCATTGATGTAGCTGACAAAGTGCGGCTGGTTGATGATCTGAGCGCTGCCGGGTTGAGCCACATTGAAGTAGGCAGCTTTGTATCGCCCAAGTGGGTGCCGCAGATGGCTGGTTCGGCGCAGGTATTTGCGGCGATACAGCGTCGCTCTGGTGTGAGTTATTCCGCGTTGACGCCCAACATGCAGGGCCTCGAGGCGGCGCTGGAGGCCGGGGTGCGAGAAGTAGCAGTATTTGCTGCGGCTTCCGAAGCTTTTTCCCAGCGCAATATCAACTGCTCTATCGCTGAAAGCATTGAGCGCTTCGCGCCAGTGTTGGAAACTGCACAGCAGGCTGGTGTCAGAGTGCGCGGCTATATTTCCTGCGTCCTTGGTTGCCCCTACCAGGGTGAAGTTTCATCAGAGCAGGTTGCCATTGTTGCCCGGGAGCTATACGCAATGGGCTGCTTCGAAATTTCTCTTGGCGATACCATTGGTACCGGTACACCCGGGAAGACGCGCGCCCTGATCGAACAGGTCGCCACGCACATACCACGCGAACAACTTGCTGGGCATTTTCACGATACTTATGGCCAGGCGCTGGCCAATATCTATGCCAGCCTGCTCGAAGGGGTCAGCGTCTTTGATAGCTCAGTTGCCGGGCTGGGAGGCTGCCCTTACGCCAAGGGCGCCACTGGCAATGTCGCAACAGAAGATGTGGTGTACTTGCTGCAGGGACTGAATATCAATACCGGCATTGACCTGCCTCTTCTGGTGCAGGCCGGAGCCCGGATAAACGGGGTATTGGGACGGGAGAATGGATCAAGAGTCGCCAGAGCCATGCTGTCCGCCGGAACACATACATAATCTGTTGAACCGGAATACACCACACACTATAACCGCTTTTATTTACTAAGCAGTTACTTCATATACCTCTTTTATCTCATTGTTTTTAGTCAGTAATTGTCTTGCCAGAATACCTAGTGTCATCACTGCTCTTTCGGTTTCCTGATTCCACGGCACGCCGCAATTCAACCGCAGGCAATGGTTGAATTGTTCCGAATGGCTGAAAACAGCGCCAGGCGCGATACTGATATTCTGCGTCAGCGCCTGTTCAAATAAGCGCTGGGCGTCAATGCCACCAGGCAAACTGATCCACAGGATGAAGCCTCCGGCAGGTCGGGTGATCTGCGTTCCAGTCGGGAAGTGATTCTGAATAGCTAACTGAAAACTGCTCAGATTCTTGCGGTACTCCTGGCGCAAATAGCGCAAATGCCGGTCATAACCGCCGTTTTCCAGATAAGCTGCAACGGCCATTTGACTGACGCTGCACGCCGACAGTGTGGTGAAGGTCTGGAGTTTCTCGATCTCCGGCTGATGTTTACCGGCGATAACCCACCCTGTGCGCACACCAGGCGAGATAGTTTTAGAAAAGCTCGAGCAGTACATCACCGTATCCGAGCAGTCGAAGGCTTTAAGAGCTTTCGAGCGACCAGGCTCGAACATCAATTCCCCGTAGATGTCATCTTCGATGATTGGCAAACCGCGTCGGGCCATCATTGCCACTAGCTTGCGCTGACGCTCTTCCGGCATCGTCGCCCCCATGGGATTGCCAGCCCGCGCGGTAAGCACCAGCGCCTTGATCGGCCATTTATCAGCGGCTTTCTCCAGCGATTCCAGACTTAATCCAGTATCGGGATCGGTAGGGATCTCGATGACTTTCAGCCCCAACAGATCGCACAACTGAATCAAGCCGTAATAGCTTGGCGACTCGGTCGCGATCAGATCGCCAGGGTGCGTCACTGCTCGCAGACACAACTGCATAGCCTCGACGCAGCCATTGGTAACGACGATCCGTGATGGATCGACAATCGCACCAGCATCGCGCATGCGAATAGCGATCTGGCGGCGCAACGGCTCGTATCCGGGACTGAATATGTAACTGAACGCTTTCTGACTGTGAAAACGCGTCACTTTGCTCATCTGTTGGTGCAGCGCGCGCAACGGCAAATACTGGCTCGATGGAACCGCAGCGCCCAGAGGTATGACGCCTTCCCTGCGGGACTGGTGAAGAATCTCGTTGATAATCCCACTACGCGTAACCGCATAAGGTTGCTCGACCCGAGCAATGGGTGGCGTGAGTGCCGTCAGCGCTGGGGTGTTATGTACGAAGTATCCGGACTGCGGCCGCGCACGGATGAGACCTTGATCTTCCAACGTCGCATAAGCGTGCAGAACTGTCGCGTGACTGACACTTTTCTGCGTACTCAGCTTACGTACCGACGGAATGCGCTCACCCGGCTGGTAGAATCCCTTGCGAATATCTTCGGCTAACTGGTGGGCGATCTGTTGATATAGAGGGCTGCTCATTACGGTTCTCCTGCAATCCTTTTCACCCTAACTCAGCAGCAAATCGGTCAACACCATACAGTTGTACGGAAAATTATCCGAACAGCTTAGCAGCAGCATTAACTGTGTGGGAGCAATAGCAGAAGAAACAAACTGTTGCGTAAACTTGTTGTTATTCGTTTATAGCTGGGCCCGGAACCGCACCGGCAGTTATCTGCTGCTGAGCCCATACCTCGCGGTATTTCTCCAGCAGCCGCTGAGGCTCATTATCGAGGGTTAGATCGTACATCCCCTGTGCTAGAGCGGCACGTAAGTCCGGCGAGTTGCAGGCCGAATTATGCGACAGAGTCAGGTAAAGATGCTCGTTCATCAGCGAGCCATCAATGATGTCCAGATCGTCGGTAATGCCCATTTGCTGGGCAAGTGCGAGCCCCTGATGCCGCTCATAGATGACGTAATCGGCTCGACCGCGCAGCAGTTTCTGGAAGGACTGCTCGATCGAAGGCACCGTTTCCATATCCAGAAAGTCCGCTGCAAAGCGATCAAAAGCATTCCCGAAACTATTGTTCAGAACAGTGCTACCGACCTTTCCGCGCAAGTCCTCCCAACCACTGTAAGGAAAGATTCCATCAGCACGGACAAAAATTACACTGGGTACTTCGGCGTAGGCAGGGTGAATATAATCCATTTGTCCCAGACGTGGGCGAGTCAGAAAAGCACCCGCGAGCATGTCGACCCTGCCGCTGCGGACTTCTTCCTGGGCACGTGACCATGGCCCGACATTCAGCATCTCAAGCTTAATATCACTTTGCGCCAGAACTTTTTCCAGCAGTTCTGCGCCAGCACCGATTAAGCGCGTATCGTCTTCAGGATCGACCCAGAGGATCGGTGGATATTGCGGATTGCCAGTAGCGACTATGCGTTCGCAAAGCGGAACAGCGCCCAGTGCGATAGGAGTGATCATAGACAGTGCTGAAAAGACAGATAGTCTGACGACCCTTCTACCATAATCCAATAAGGCCCTTGCCAATCTCATAGCTGCTCCTTGTAGTACGCCGGAACCGAGCCGGATTTAAAGAGTGCGTTATGCGTCGAAGTATAAACGAATTAGGCCCTGCTTTCAGGCTTCTTCACTTTTTGCCGCTGCGCCACCACCTATGTGAAGGGGGTAACTCCAACTGCGCTTCCACGACTCGGTCAGCGCGACCAAACCGCTACATAGCGTCCGTCGGGATCATGCTGTTCAACCTGTTTAGCAACGTTAAATATTCGTCCGCCACGTGGATCATGCCCGACGCCGGCAATGTAAGCCCAATTACCCCAATTGCTTGCCACGTCGTAGTCCACCAATTGCTGCTGAAACCAGGCTGCACCTAGCCGCCAATCCTGTTGCAAATCGTGAACCAGATAACTGGCAACAATCTGCCTGGCACGATTGGATAAAAAGCCGCTGGCATTGAGCTCATTCATGCAGGCGTCGATAAATGGTTGGCCGGTGTTGGCAGTGCTCCAATCACAAAACCGCTGATCATTCCCTTTCGGTGGACTCCCCCCATTCAAGCCACCATGAAGAAAAAAATGTTGGCCATGCAATCCGAGATTCAACCGGAAAAATTCTCGCCAGAGCAATTCAAACCACAGCCAGTAAGTTGATTCATTAGCGCCCAGCGACTGCTCGTGACGTTGCAGCTCGCTCACGATTCTGCGTGGGGACAGGCAGCCATGCGCCAGGGCGGCAGAGAGCTTGGATGAAAAATAGTGACCTTGCAGCTGATTACGCGTGCTCTTGTATTGCCTGACCGCCTGACTGACCCATAGATAATCATCCAGCCATTTTTTTGCAGGCGTCTCTCCTCCTATGAAGGGCAAAGAAGAGCGTGGCTCATCACCTGCTGGCAAAAGACCCAGATCAGCCATCGACGGCTGACCGGCAGAAAATGCAGAGGCACCAGCAGGCCAACCAGGTAGTCGCTCGGGCGCGGCCAAGGCCTTAACGGTAGGTGGATACTTCTCTACTTGATTGCGAAAGCGGGTGAAAACCTGAGGCATTTTCTCCCGGGAAAAAGGGAGATCTTCGTGGGCAAACAACGCGTTACTTTGGAGTAGTATCAATCGAATATTATCAGGCAGCGCTGTAACCACACGTTGCACCAAGGCCTGCTCATCTGGCGCGTGCTCGCCATGACACATGATCTGGTCAATCCCCAGTTGCGTGCACAACTGCGGCAGAATGAGCTCGGCGCTACCGATTTTAATTAGTAATCCCGAGCCCAGCTTCTGCAAAGACGTGTGCAGGTTTGCCAGACTGTCCAGCAGGTAGGTTGCTCGACGTTGCCCGCAGCTCTTCATACCCTGTTGGTCAGTTCTAAACTGGTCAGGATCGAGGCAGTACACTGGCAAACACGCGCTGCTTTCCTGCGCCGCCAGGAGAGCTGGATTGTCATCCAAGCGTAAGTCACTCTTGAACCAAACCAGCGCTGACATTTTTATACTCCGTTAATCACTGTACTTAACTTATACATTCACCCTAATATGCACAATAATCAACCCTTATGAGAGCGCGAAAAATGCTACCTAAAACCCAGGCTCAATCCCTGCCATGCCGTGGATGTCAGGCTGATTGTGCCAATCGCTCAACCTGCCATGGCAAACCATGGCGCAAGGATTTCGCCGGCAAAACACAAGCCCCGCCAGCAACTCGTCACTGATCGCTGCTACACTCAAGACCCCTGAAAACGCGCTTCCCGGCTGTCTCCAAAACGGTCAGCCGGATTAACCATAGACTTGTCAGTGTTTTATCCCCGCGGATCGCCGCTATGAAAGCGAAACTGCTCATCCCTGCTCGTGATCAAGTCCTGCTCTACCCCCCTGAACCGACCTACAGCTTCATTCACCTCGGCTTCGCCAGCAAATCGAAGAGCAAAACCCAAGTAGTGCTGGTAATGCCTGGCTTCTGAGTGAAGAAGCCCTTCGTAGAACTGCTTGAGCTCATCATCCAGATGAGGGGCTATTGACTTGAATCGCTCGCAACTTCTGGCCTCAATAAAAGCGCCCACTACCAGAGTGTCTACCAGCCGGTGCGGCTCGGCTTTACGCACTGCTGATCTTAGCAAGCCGGCATACCTGGATGCTGTAACAGGCCGTAGCCTTATATTGCGTCGCTTGATGATTCTCAGAACCTGCTCATGATGTATAAGCTCTTCGCGGGCCAGCTTTGACATGTAATTGCACAATTCAAAATCATCACCATAACGACCGATCAAAGCCAACGCAGACGAAGCGGCCTTAAGCTCATTATTCTTGTGATCCAGAAGCAGTATTTCCTGGTTTACAAGAGCTTCTTCAACCCATGGTGTCGGGGTTGAACACCCCAAAAACTCTGCAATATCAGGAACAAGCATTTCGGTCTCTCCGTGCGCTTAGTATGGCCAATCTTTTCTCGTGGTGGTCAGGGTCGCGGCCAAGCAGGCCATTATCCACCACTCTTGAGAGCCCCGCACACCATAGCTTTGATTCAAATCAACAGCACTGGGGTAAAAACAGGCTACATTGGTAGTAGAAATCAAAACAGTTCCATCAAAAAACAGGGAGAAAGGCCATGCAAGCCATCAAGCGGATTCTGGTTGTTATTGATCCGACACAAACCGAGCAGCTCGCGCTCAATCGCGCTAAATTAATTGCTGGGGTTATTGAGTCTGATCTGCACCTGCTCGTGTGCGAAGACCGACAGGATCACACGCTGATGCTTGAGAAGCTCTGTGCTGAACTCAAGGCTGGTGGGCTGAATGCCGGCTGCAGCCAGGTATGGCACAAGAATCTGACCGACACTGTGGTGCATGTCGTGGCATCCGAGGGCTGCGGACTCGTCGTCAAGCAGCACCTGCCCGATAGCCCGCTGAGAAAAGCGCTGCTCACCCCCGATGACTGGAAGCTGCTGCGTTACTGTCCTACCCCAATTTTGCTGGTCAAGACCACCGAGTCCTGGATGAAGGGAAGCGTTCTGGCCGCAGTCGATGTGGGTAATCATGATGATCAGCATCACGTGCTGCACGACACCATAGTCAGTCATGCTGCCGACATCGTCGAAATGATCAACGGGGACTTACACCTGGTCAGCGCACATCCTGCCCCCATGATGTCTGCTTCCGATCCTGTCTATCAGCTTCGTGAAAATATTGCTGCACGCTATCGTGGCGAAATTGAGCGTTATGCCAGTCAATATAGCCTTGAAGCGTCCGGTGTACACATTGACGAAGGTCCAGCCGATACCCTTATTCCACGCATTGCACGCCAAATCGGAGCAAGCGTCACGGTCATTGGTACCGTTGCCCGCAAGGGCATTGCTGGCGCCCTCATCGGCAACACCGCAGAAGTTATCCTCGACCAGCTGGAGAGCGACATCCTGGTGCTCAAGCCCCAGGACACCATGGCGCACCTTGAGGAGCTACTAGAGAAGTAAATCCTCCACGCCACGGGCATGCGGTCAGAGATTCGCTCTCACCGTGTGCCTCTGGTAATAAACGTGGGACAGCTCGAAATAGAGTTTGTCTATTTCATCAAGCAACAGCCTCAGCGGAATATGCGCATAATCTGGCTGCACCCTCAGGCCACATTCTGCCAACGCTGGCGCATCTGCGCGACACAATAGCCGCCACACTTGAAACGGTAACGGCTGCTCCATCACCACTGTCATGTGTCTGGCAGCAAGCCCTTCGTATAGCTGTACCGTTGAAACCACTTCTATTCGGGTCATTACTATCTGCGACAAAAATTGCTCAAGCCTCTTCCAGACGGCACTTTTTTGTCCGTAATCTAAGCGATTCCAATCGATGATCTCGTCGCTGAAGCGCTTGCAACCGCGACAGACCACATCGCCGTAAACCGTCGAACAAAGCCCCACGCAGGGCGTTTTGCTGGTATATATTCTCTCGCTCATCGTCTGCTCCGGGTCGGTAGTCCATGATAAACCACCCGCTTACAGGACCCCAGTCTCTTGCTAGTAGCAATTAATGCTCGCCTGATACGAAGGTCCCAGAGCCCTCAAGCTTAACTTTGCCCGGCACTTACTGTAGAATTAGCCCGCCGTTGGGGCTGCGTGACCCGTTACCAGCTTGCCCGCCAGTAGCAACAGGCCGAGCCTGCTCCCAGCCCTAAGTCCGGCATGCAGGGGAAGCACTGAATAACTCCCTTTTCGCAAGATGCTTATTCAGTGCTTCCCTGGTCCGAGAGGATGATCGTTCCGCCAAAAGCAGAACAGACTGATGAGGGTAATAATTGTGCTTGAAGCCTATCGCAAACATGTAGAAGAGCGCGCAGCCCAGGGCATCGTGCCCCAGCCGCTGAACGCCGAACAAACCGCCGGTCTGGTTGACCTGCTGAAAAACCCACCGGCTGGCGAAGAAGAGTTTCTGCTCGACCTGCTGACCAATCGCATCCCCCCGGGCGTAGACGAAGCTGCTTACGTCAAGGCCGGATTTTTGTCCGCCGTCGCCAAGGGCGAAGTTTCCTCCCCCCTGCTGACCAAACTGCGTGCCGTAGAGCTGTTGGGCACCATGCAAGGCGGCTACAATATTGTCACCATGGTAGAACTGCTCGACAATGATGAGCTCGCCGCTACTGCTGCCAAGGAGCTCAAGCATACCCTGTTGATGTTTGATGCCTTCCATGACGTGGCCGACCGCGCCAAGAACGGCAATGCCCTCGCCAAGGAAGTACTGCAATCCTGGGCCGATGGCGAATGGTTCACTAACCGTCCCGCCGTTGCCGACAAAGTCAGCCTGAGTGTATTCAAGGTTCCTGGCGAAACCAACACCGATGACCTTTCTCCAGCTCCGGATGCCTGGTCGCGCCCTGACATACCGCTGCATGCTCTGGCAATGCTAAAAATGGCTCGTGACGGTATCGTACCAGACGAGCAAGGCGCTATCGGTCCGCTGAAAATGATCGAAGAAGTTAAAGCAAAAGGCTTCCCTGTTGCCTACGTAGGTGATGTAGTCGGTACTGGCTCCTCACGCAAATCGGCCACCAACTCAGTGCTGTGGTTCTTCGGTGATGATGTTCCTTTCGTACCGAACAAGCGGGCCGGCGGCTTCTGCTTTGGTAACAAGATTGCTCCGATCTTCTACAACACCATGGAAGATGCCGGCGCGCTGCCGATCGAATTTGATGTCGACAAAATCAACACCGGTGATGTAATCGATGTTTACGTTTACGACGGCAAAGTATGCAAGCACGGTACCCAAGACGTCATCACCACCTTCGAACTGAAGACTCAGGTCCTGCTCGACGAAGTGCGCGCCGGCGGTCGTATACCCTTGATCATTGGCCGTGGCCTGACCGACAAGGCCCGTATCGAACTGGGTCTGCCGCACTCTGATCTGTTTCGCAAGCCCGATGTCCCCGCTGCCAGCAACAAGGGTTTCACCCTGGCGCAGAAGATGGTTGGCAAGGCCTGTGGCGTTGAAGGCGTGCGTCCAGGCACCTACTGCGAGCCGAAGATGACCACTGTAGGCTCCCAGGACACCACCGGCCCGATGACCCGTGACGAGCTGAAAGATCTGGCTTGCCTGGGCTTTTCTGCTGATCTGGTAATGCAGTCCTTTTGTCACACAGCCGCTTATCCCAAGCCGATCGATGTCACCACTCACCACACATTGCCCGACTTCATCCACAACCGTGGTGGCGTTGCATTGCGTCCAGGTGATGGCATCATCCACAGCTGGTTGAACCGTATGCTACTGCCTGACACGGTCGGTACAGGTGGCGATTCACACACCCGCTTCCCGATGGGCATTTCCTTCCCGGCCGGCTCCGGCCTGGTCGCCTTCGCAGCGGCTACCGGCGTCATGCCACTGGATATGCCGGAATCTGTTCTGGTGCGTTTCAAGGGTGAAATGCAGCCCGGTATCACCCTGCGTGATCTAGTGCATGCGATCCCTTACTACGCAATTCAGGAAGGTCACCTGACCGTTGAGAAGAAAGGCAAGAAGAACGTCTTTTCAGGTCGCATTCTGGAAATCGAAGGTCTCGACACCCTGACTGCCGAACAGGCTTTCGAGCTGTCCGACGCCTCCGCCGAGCGCTCCGCTGCAGGCTGCAGCATCAAGCTGAGCGAAGAATCCATTGCCGAGTACCTTAAATCCAACATCGTCCTGCTGCGCTGGATGATTGCCGATGGTTATCAGGACTCAAGGACTCTGGAGCGTCGCGCTCAAGCCATGGAAGCCTGGCTGGCCGATCCCAAGCTGATGAAAGCTGACGCCGATGCCGAATACGCCGCCGTGATCGAAATCGATCTGGCCGACGTAAAAGAGCCGGTTCTATGCGCGCCTAACGATCCGGATGACGCCCGTCTGTTGTCCCAGGTAGCTGGTCAGAAAATCGATGAGGTCTTCATCGGTTCCTGCATGACTAACATCGGTCACTTTCGCGCCGCCGGTAAGCTGCTTGAGAAAAACAAGGGTGTCTTACCGACCCGTCTATGGCTGGCTCCACCAACCAAGATGGACGCTTTCCAGTTGACCGAAGAAGGCTACTACGGCATCTACGGCAAAGCGGGCGCGCGCATGGAAATGCCCGGCTGTTCGCTGTGCATGGGCAACCAGGCACGCGTAGCTGCCAAGTCCACCGTCGTCTCCACCTCCACGCGGAACTTTCCGAACCGTCTGGGCGATGGCGCCGATGTATACCTGGCATCTGCCGAGCTGGCGTCGGTTGCGTCGATTCTGGGTCGCCTGCCGACCGTTGAGGAATACATGGGCTACGCTGCTGAAATCAACAGCATGGCCAGCGATATCTATCGCTATATGAACTTCAACGAAATCGAGTCCTACCAGAAAGCAGCAGCGTCTATTCCAGTCGCTCAGCTGTAAGCAACAAGCACTTGAAGAACCCCGCCTGGTGCGGGGTTTTTTATTTTTATAAACCTTAAGCTTAGATGCCTTTCAAACCACCGCACATCATTCCTACATTAAATTAAGTTTAACCGGGTAAATCTCTAAATAATCAGGTCTAATGACGAATAGGTTGTTACTGAATTTGGAGAGAACACGTTGACTAATGTATAGGTTTCCACCAACGCATAAATTGTCTCTAGCGCTGGCAATATTAATCATGTTGTCGCTTCTTCCGGTAACCAACACCCTACAAGCTCGTGATCAGTTTACTTTGTCCGTCGGTGTTTACCAGAACCCCCCCAAGTTACTACTCAACAATGAAGGAGATATATCCGGTATTCTGGGTGATATTCTTGTGGAAATTGCACTTCGTGAAGGATGGTCGCTCAAGCCTGTCGTCTGCAAATGGCAGCAATGTTTGACTATGCTCGAAGACTCGCAAATAGACCTACTCCCCGGCGTTGAGCACAACGATGCCGTAACCGCCAAGCTGGAACTCCATCATGTTCCCGCCCTGCGGAGTTGGTCACAGATTTATCAACGTGACGGTGATGCACTTGAGGTCATACCAGACCTAGAAGGCAAGCGTGTAGCAGTAATCGCAAGATCTGCTCAAGAGCTTTACTTGCAAGACATAACAGATGACTTTGGTGTTAGCGTGGAATTGCTGCCCGTTGACAGCTATGCAGATGGGTTTGCACTGCTTGCCAACGGTGAAGCTGATGCAGTTGTCAGCAATCGTCACTATGGTGACCAGCAAATTTTGTCCATGAGGGTCCAGTCCACTCCGATGTTATTCCAGCCCGCGCAGCTTTTTTTTGCTAGCTTCAATGGCCGGTATAAGGTCGAACTGGAAGTGATCGATGATTATCTCAGTCAGTGGCAAGCTGACCCATATTCTCCCTACCAAGCTATTCTGAGCAAATGGAATGAGGAGAACAAATCGCCCCTGAAGATTCCAGCTTATGTCACCGTCCTCATTTCGCTGCTTGCAGTGATGCTGGTACTCACCCTGGTTTTCAATTATTTACTGCGACTTCGCGTCACCTCGCGCACCAAAGAGCTGGTGTCCAGCGAGCACAGACTGTCAACTATCCTCAACAGTGTTGAAGCTCACATTTACATTAAAGATACAAGTCTGCGTTATCGATATGCGAATCAGGCACTTTGCGATCTACTCGGGAAAACAGCTGCGCAAGTGGTCGGGAAAAGCGATGAAGAGCTTCTTGAATGCGCAACAGCTGCAAAACGACAGAAAAGCGACCGACATGTTATAGAACAGGGATTGAAAACTTCTAGTGAGGATATCAATGCGCTAGACGCAAACGGAACCCTACGCATCTATGGATCAGTAAAGGCTCCCCTCCGTGATGCCAACGATGTTATCTATGGGTTGTGTGGTATCGATACTGACATAACTGAGTTTCGAAACATTCAGAGTGCCATTGACCAACTTGAATCCTATGATCCGTTGACCGGCCTGCCCAACCGCCTTCTGATGCTCGAGCGCCTTCTTCATGCACTTGCCAATCAGGCGCGGACCGGCTTTGAAGGCGCATTACTTTTTATAGATCTGGATAACTTTAAAAACCTCAACGACACCCTTGGCCATGAAAAAGGTGATGATTTACTGGTGATGATTGCCGCTAGACTTAAAGAGCATATGGGTGCATTGAACACCCTCGCACGTCCAGGCGGAGATGAGTTCGTCATAATCCTAGAAGGTTTGCACCAGAACCTGGAAAAAGCAGCTTATATGGCCAAGCTCGATGCTCAGAACATCCTTCAATACATAAGCAAACCCTATTTTATTGACCATGAAAACCATATTGTTTCGGCCAGCATCGGTATTGTGATGTTTACTGATAGTCCAAACAATACTGAGGAGCTGCTCAAAAGGGCCGAGCTGGCGATGTATGATGCCAAGCACTCCGGCCGTAATAACCTGCGCTTTTTCAACCCAATTATGCAAGCTGAGGCAAGTAAACGTGCACGAATTGAATCAGGCCTGCGCCAAGCAGTCGAACTGAACCAGTTGCAGCTCTATGTGCAGCCGCAAGTGGATCAAGTCGGTAGAGTGCTAGGCATGGAAGCATTGTTGCGATGGACGCATCCAAAAGATGGAGCAATTTCACCCAGCGTATTTATCCCAATTGCAGAGTCCAGTGGCTTGATCATCCGTCTTGGCGAATGGGTGCTACGCGAAGCTTGCAAGCTTCTCGACACATGGTCTCAGCAGACTGACATGGCGCACCTAACACTCGCTGTCAATATCAGCCCTATTCAATTTCACCATCCCGATTTTGTAACGATGCTGAACACTCTTCTTGAACAAAGCCGATTCAATCCTGAGAAGCTTGAGCTCGAACTTACAGAAGGGTTGTTGATTGAAAACATAGAACTTACGGTAGATCGTATGCGAGATTTAGGTGCGTACGGCATACGCTTCTCTCTGGACGATTTCGGGACAGGTTACGCGTCATTGAGTTATCTCAAGCTGCTTCCATTTTTTCAGCTTAAAATCGATCAATCGTTCGTTCGTGATCTGCTGACCAATGCCGATGATGTCGCCATTATCACCACAATCGTCGCCCTCGGTAATAGCCTTGATTTGCGCGTTATTGCTGAAGGTGTTGAAACTAAAGAACAGCAAACCCGACTGTTACAGCTCGGCTGTCTATATTACCAAGGCTACTATTTTGGACGCCCTGGTCCAGCAGCCAACTTGGGGGCTCCAGCCTGACATCATAAGTACAATCGTGAGACGAACGGCAAGCAACAGCTATAGCATGCTGCAATCTTGGCAGCTAGAATACGCGCCTTTCCGCTTTAGTATCCGGCCCAGCCGCGTAGCCCGTGAGGTTCAGCATGTCCAAGGTCCTGTCGACCAGTCCCAAAGTCGGTTTCATCAGTCTGGGTTGCCCCAAGGCACTGGTAGATTCCGAGCGCATTCTCACCCAGCTGCGCATCGAGGGCTATCAGGTCGTACCCACCTATGAAGATGCTGATGTCGTGGTGGTCAACACCTGTGGTTTCATCGACAGCGCCAAAGCTGAATCCCTGGACGCTATTGGCGAGGCGATCGCCGCTAACGGTCGAGTGATAGTGACCGGTTGCATGGGCGTTGAAGAAAGCGCAATCCGTGACGTGCATCCCAGCGTTATGGCCGTTACCGGGCCTCAACAATACGAGCAGGTAGTCAATGCGGTCCACGAGGTAATCCCCCCGCCTGCCGACCACAATCCGCTGATTGATCTGGTTCCCGCGCAAGGCATCAAGCTGACCCCGCGCCATTATGCGTACCTGAAGATATCCGAAGGCTGCAATCACAGCTGCAGCTTCTGCATCATCCCTGGTATGCGCGGAAAACTGGTCAGCCGCCCGATCGGTGAAGTACTAAGTGAAGCGGAAGGCTTAGCTAGGGCCGGAGTACGCGAGTTACTGGTAATATCCCAGGACACCAGCGCCTATGGCGTAGACATCAAATACCGCACCGGTTTCTGGAATGGCCGGCCGGTAAAGTCGCGTATGACCGAAATGTGCGTAGCCTTAAGCGAGCTGGGTATCTGGGTCCGACTGCATTATGTCTATCCCTACCCTCACGTGGATGAGCTGATCCCCCTGATGGCCGAGGGTAAGATCTTGCCCTACCTGGATATTCCTTTCCAACACGCCAGCCCGAAGATCCTCAAGGCAATGAAGCGCCCGGCTTTCGAGGACAAGACCCTGGCACGCATCAAGAAGTGGCGTGAAATCTGCCCCGAGCTAACCATCCGCTCCACCTTCATCGTCGGCTTCCCCGGCGAAACAGAGGAAGACTTCCAATACCTGCTCGACTGGCTGACTGACGCTCAGCTGGACCGTGTCGGCTGCTTCAAGTATTCAGATGTCGAGGGTGCGGCAGCTAACGCACTGCCGGGCGCAGTAACCGAAGAGGTTAAAGAAGAACGCTGGGAACGCTTCATGGCGCACCAGCAAGTGATCAGCAGCGCACGCCTGCAGCAGAAAATTGGCAAGACCATCCAGGTTTTAATTGATGAGGTAGACGAAGAAGGTCCCATAGGACGATCGATGGCTGATGCGCCGGAAATCGATGGCAACGTGTATATTGATACCGAACAGGACCTGCAGCCCGGCGATATGATCACCGTACGAGTGACCGACGCCGACGAATACGATCTGTGGGCCGAACAAATCTAACTCGACCTTACCGCGTTCCCTTGGGAAGGCCGAGTTTCACCTCGGCTACCCACCTTCTCTCGGATGGCTGACCCTCTCCCTCATCCAGAGGCGTTTATATACATTATGAATAAATCGCTCAAAGCCGCTTTATTATCAGCCCTCATCTTGCCAGGCGTCGGGCATTTCTGGTTAAAGAAACCGCTACAAGGCACGCTACTCACAGGCATAACCTTGGTGTGTCTATATGTTTTGCTTAACACTGTGGTTGATATCGCGCAACGGCTGAGCATACAAATTCAAAGTGGTGCGATCCCTGTGGATATCACCACAATAGGTGAGCGGGTATCTCAACAGTTGGCTGGGAGTAACGCCCAACTTATCAATATACCGACCCTGTTAATAGTGATCTGTTGGGTTGTCGGTGTGCTTGATTCGTTTCGCATTGGCAGGTCTGAAGAAAAAACAAACGCGCTCGCTGTCAAACAACCTATCAAGCCAAACAAACCAGCAGCTTAACGCTGACTTAATCGTCCAACAGCGACACCCCAAGTTTGAGTGCGGTGGCCGTCACCACGTCGACTGGCGTGCGGTAGTCGTCAGCCATCCAGTGCAACGCAATATGAATAACGCCACCCAGGATACCGGCGTGCAAGAGTTCGTCGAAGTGTTTGCCAGGACGCGCGAGGACGCGTGCAATATCATCACTGGTAGCTTTTAGCGCTTTGTCGATTGCGTGATCCACCGCCGGACTGATCCCGCGTATTTCGATCAACAACAATCGGGCAATGGTGGGATTCTCCTTCAAGCGCTGGAACCAAGCCTGCAGCATCGCCCTACTCCGCGCCAGCGGATCCACCCCAACCGCTTCAGCCGCCGCCATATTATCTTCACGCATCCAGCGTGAGGCCTGTTCGTAACTGGCAATCAGCAGTTCATCGCTATGGGCGAAAGACTCGTAAAAATAGCGCTGCGTCAGTCCTGCCGCATCACATACCTGCTTAACTCCCGAATGTCGGTACCCGTTTAACCCATAGACCTGAGTTGCTGCATCAATTAACTGCTGGCGACGCAGGGCACGGCGCTCCTCGACTGCAGAGCCTCGGTAGCGTCTTTTTTTCGCAGAGGTAATTACGGTAGTTGTTGCATTCATAAGCTTGATTCTGACAATACGGATTGCCAAATGCTATATGACTATTTAGATTGTCACCACCACCCATTGTCGGGACATAAGCATGAGTACAGCAAAACAACAATTTCAACCCAGTCCCCTGGACGTTCTCATCATCGGCGCCGGCCTGTCGGGTATCGGTGCGGCCCGAGCATTGACTGATCAATGTCCAGACAAGCGTTACCAGATTCTCGAGCGCAGAGCAGCCATTGGCGGCACCTGGGATCTGTTCAAATATCCGGGCATCCGTTCTGACTCTGACATGTACACCCTGAGTTACAGCTATAAGCCCTGGACCCACCGCAAAGCGATCGCAGACGGTCCTGATATAAAACGTTATATCGAAGAAATCGCGGAAGAATCCGGGATCGATAATCACATCCGCTTTCAACGGAAAGTGCTGTCGGCCAACTGGTCGAGCGCTGAAGCACTGTGGACAGTGACCGCAATCGCGACTGATCATGAAGGCCAGGAACACGAAGAAGTCCTGCAGGCGCGCATGCTTTCAGTCTGCGCGGGCTATTACAGCTATGACGAAGGTTATCACCCCGACTTTCCAAATGAAGCCGACTTCAAAGGCCAGATCGTGCACCCGCAATTCTGGCCGGAGGATCTCGATTACAGCGGCAAACGCGTGGTGGTTATCGGCAGTGGCGCGACGGCGGTGACGTTGGTCCCGGCGCTGGCCAAGACGGCCGAGCATGTCACCATGCTTCAGCGCTCACCCAGCTATGTTGTATCCCGTCCGCTGGAAGATGGCTTTGCGCAAAATGTGCAAAAATGGCTACCCATGCCAACCGCTCATCGTCTCACTCGCTGGAAGAACGTTCTGCTGGGCTCGTTCTTTTTTAGGATCGCGCGGAATAAGCCAGAGATGTTCAAGGAGCGCTTATTGCACATGGTCAGGGCGCAGGTCGGCCCAGAGCTGGACATGAAGCACTTTACTCCATCCTATAAGCCCTGGGATCAGCGGTTGTGTGCCGTTCCAGACGGTGATCTTTTTCACGACATCCGTGCCGGTCGCGCATCGATCGTCACTGACACTATCGACAGTTTCACCGCTGATGGCATTCGCTTGACGTCCGGCGAAGAACTGTCTGCAGACATCATCATTACAGCCACTGGGCTGAAGCTAAACGCGCTGGGCGATGTAAAAGTCAGTGTGGATGACGAGCCAGTGGCTTTCGGTGAACATATGGCCTACAAGGGCATGATGCTCAGCGACATTCCCAATCTGATCCTCACGTTTGGCTACACCAACGCTTCCTGGACACTCAAGGCAGAGCTGACGTCCAACTACACCTGTCGCCTGCTGCAGTATATGGACCGCAAAGGATACCGGGTGGCGGTACCGCGACGCGATGCGCAAGTGCAGGACGCGCCGTTCCTCAATTTTACATCCGGGTATGTTCAGCGTGGTAAGGGTATGTTGCCAAAGCAGGGCGACCGTAAACCCTGGCAGGTACATCAGAACTATCTACAGGATACCCTGACGATTCAATACGGCCGGGTGAATGACGGCGTGATGCGATTTCAATAAAAAGGATAATAAGTCATGCAAGTAAATGATTGCGTTGCGGTACTCACCGGCGCGGGCAGTGGTATTGGCCGTGCATTAGCACTGGCTCTGGCCGAGGGAGGTTGCCATCTAGCGTTAGCGGACTTGAATGTGGACGCCCTCGCCGAGACAGCCAAACAGGCGCGTCAACATGGTGTGGAGGTTAGCGAGCACTCTCTTGATGTGGCCAGCCGGACGTCGGTGGCCGCTTTACCCCAAGCTGTCATGGCAAAGCATGGAAAGGTTGATCTGCTAATCAACAATGCAGGGGTTGCACTGGGCGGGACCTTTGATCAGGTCAGCATCGAAGACTTTGACTGGTTGATGGCGATCAATTTCGATGCGGTGGTCTGCATGACACGCGCTTTCCTGCCTTTGCTCAAGCAGCGCCCTGCCGCGCGGATAGTCAACATATCCAGCCTGTTCGGATTCATCACTCCCGCGGGCCAGACCGCTTATTGCGCGAGCAAGTTCGCGGTCCGCGGCTTCTCTAATGCGTTGCGTCTTGAACTGCATGGCGGACCAGTAGGGGTCACCGTAGTGCACCCGGGTGGCGTCGCCACCGCTATCGCCACTAGCGCACGTCCAGCAGAAACGGTCGATAAGGCAGAATACGCACGCCAACTGGAGCAGGCTAAAAAGCTCTTGCGCATGCCTCCTGCGAAAGCCGCTCAAATCATTCTTCGTGGCATAGAGCGCAATAAACCCCGCGTCGTGGTCGGTAATGATGCGCGCATACTGTCCTGGCTGGAGCGGCTAATGCCCGTAAACTATTGGCGCTTGCTACCGGGCCTTGCCACGGGGAAGACCCCTTGATCACTCCCACCATAAAAGGAATTACAGGGTGAATTATCTGTTTAGTGCCATCCTTATCATATTGTCTCTGGTCGTCGGCGGACTATTCCTGTTCACGCTGTTTATCGCAAAGCGCGTGAGTATGGGTCTCCCTCCCGAGGGCCGTTTCGTTACGGTCATGGGCAACCGCATACATTATCTTGAGCAAGGCAGGACTCAGGGCACTGCACCGGCAATTGTAATGATCCATGGCCTGGGAGGCGTGGCGCAGAACTTCAGCTACAGCGTGTTAGGAGAACTCGCCAAGACGCATCGGGTGGTCGCCATTGACCGCCCTGGCAGCGGCTACTCAGTGCGCCCGTCGCGCTCGTCTGCCTCTCTGGTCATCCAGGCTGACGTGGTGGCCGGTGTAATCGATGCGCTGGATCTGGGCAAACCTCTGATCGTAGGCCATTCCCTTGGCGGCGCAGTGGCCCTGGCAACTGCATTGCGTTATCCGGACAAGGTCTCCGGGCTTGCACTCGTGGCCCCGCTAACGCATATGCCCAGTGAAACGTCCAAAGCCTTCGCGGCACTGGGTATCACCAGGCCATGGCTCAGGCGTCTGGTCGCGTGGACCTTGGCGACACCTGGGTCGATTCTGCAACGCGAAAAGGTAATGGATATTGTGTTTGGTCCGGAAAGCGTACCCAAGGATTTCCCTGTACGCGGCGGAGGTTTGTTGGGTCTGCGTCCCAGTCAGTTTATCGCCGCCTCTAGCGATATGACCGCCCTGCCGGAGATCCTGCCCATGATGCAGACGCAATATGCCGGACTGACGCTACCGATCGCTGTGCTTTATGGTCGCCAGGATCGTATTTTAAACTACAGGGAACAGGGCGAAGGACTCGCCAACGCTGCGCCAACCGTAGAGCTGGAATTGATCGACGGCGGCCACATGCTGCCAATTACCCAGCCCGACGTCACCGCTGACTTTATTCGGCGCCATACGGTCTCATGAACGGATCGGGTTGGATCTGGCCGACTGTAATGTTTGCCAGGCAGACCACGAATACAGAGCCAGAGCGAGCCAGATGAGCGCAAAACTGGCTAGCTGAACAGGACTGATCGTTTCGTTGAATACAAACAGCGCGATCACAAACTGCATGCTGGGGTTGATGTACATTAGAAAGCCCACTGTAGCCAGGCGCAAACGCCTGGCTGCTCCGGCAAACGCCAGAAGCGGAATGGCAGTAACCACTCCACTGGCCATGAGCAGCAGAACCGTATCGGTATCCTGACCGAAGTGTGAGAGATCAGCCTGAGCCAGCAGGGCCAGTGTCAGCAGGGCCACCGGCAGTAAAAGCAAGGTTTCCACAAACAGCCCGGATAATCCATCGAGTAGTATTTGTTTGCGCAGCAACCCGTAGGTGCCAAAACTCAGCGCCAGAACCAGACTGATCCAGGGCACCGTACCCAGTAGTATCAGTTGCACCAGTATTCCTGCCGCAGCGAGCACCACTGCAACCCCCTGCAATCGCGCCATGCGCTCACGCAGAACCAGCATGCCCAGCGCGACGTTGATCAGCGGAGTCAAAAAGTACCCCAGGCTGGCCTGCAACACGTGTTGGGTTTCAACCGCAAAAATGTAGACGCCCCAGTTAAGCGCAATGAGTACCGCGCAGCCTAGCACCCTGCCAAGCCGGCCAGGCCGTGCTAGCGCCATTGCAACGGGCTGCCAACGACGCATCAAGGTGATAACAAAAGCCAGGAACACACAGGACCAGATGATCCGGTGAATCAGAATCTCGTAGGCTGGCACGCCCTCGAAGAGGGCGAAGAACAGCGGAAAGCAGCCCCACACCATGTATGCGCTGACGCCATAGGCTATGCCCTGACTGTTTTCGGATAATCTGGCGACCATCAGGAACTCGGATGAGTGGGAGGTAAGGTTTGGTCAGCCAACGGGTGTCAGGCTGAAGAGTCGCTTGCTACAGAGATTGGTCGGATGCAAAGCCGGTAATGAACAACAGCCAGATCACGGCCATTCATACCGCCTGGCAAGCCCACATCAGTAATCAGCAGGTCGCTAATACTTCGATTATCAGCTGCCTCACTAACTGCTCATCGTCTACTACCAGGATAGTCTCGCCTCCGGATTTTTGCATCTCCCGAGCATCGGGTTCAGTGACTTCAACGACTTCACCGCCCTCTTGCCCGCGCAACTAATCCACCGCTTATCAAACTACTTTTGCACGACTGTCACCTGCGCCGCGAACCGGCGCAGACGCAAGGAATTAGTTACTACAAAGATACTCGACAAACTCATTGCGCCGGCCGCCAGCATTGGATTAAGCAAAAATCCAGTGAAGGGAAACAACACACCTGCTGCCACAGGAATCAACGCCAGATTGTAGCCGTAAGCCCAAAAGAAATTGCCTAGAATCGTTCTGCGTGTCCGCCGCGAAAGAGCGGCTGCATTAACAATACCGCGCAGATCACCGCGCATCAGGACTACGTCGCCTGCCTCAATCGCCACGTCGGTCCCAGTGCCGATGGCGATACCCACGTGGGCTTGTGCCAGCGCCGGCGCATCATTGATTCCGTCCCCGACAAAGGCCACACGTTTGCCTTGTTCCTGCAGACGTTTAATCTCCTCGGCTTTCTGCTGTGGCAGCACTTCGGCAAGCACACTGTCGATGCCTACCTGGCGAGCGATTGCCTCTGCGGTCACTCGGTTGTCGCCAGTCAGCATGGCGATATCCAGGCCCATGGACTTGAGTTCCGCTATAGCCTCGATTGATCCGTCTTTGAGCGGATCCGCCACTGCAATGATCGCTGCGAGACCACCATCGACGGCTGCATAAAACGGGCTTTTACCCTCTTCTGCCAGTGTCCTGGCCTGATCTTCTGCGCCTGCCAGACCAATACCGAGACGCTCCATATATCGATCTGCACCGATATGAACCTGCCGTCCCGCCACATTCGCTTCAATACCGTAGCCTGGCTCGTTATTGAATGCGGTAACGTCTGGCAGCTCCAGTCCACGCTTTTTGGCAGAACTGACAATAGCTTCACCAATGGGATGCTCGCTTTGGGCCTCGACCGCGGCTACCCAGCTCAGCACGTCGTTATGGTCACCTTCCATAACAATGAAATCGGTCAGCTCCG
>Ga0314774_1000799_pt1 | contig 22462 bp, 23 predicted proteins | sample MetaGCBIA2018_FD_204515 | JGI IMG/M metagenome (GOLD analysis project Ga0314774, IMG submission 204515) | Cryopeg brine microbial communities from Beaufort Sea near Barrow, Alaska, United States - CBIA 2018 | ecosystem: Environmental > Aquatic > Marine > Coastal | place: USA: Alaska | collected...
TTCAATTCATTTTTGATAATCCCTAAATTTTGAAACCTTTCAAGGTCCAAAATTTCCTTATCGGTAAAGAACTCTTCAAAATCTTTTTCCCCGGTGGTATCACTTCCGGTAAATAAACAAGGCCATTTTTTTTGATCAGGCAAAGTTTTTACCAGTTCACGGGCTTCCTCCTCATTTTCGCAAAGATAAGGCTCGTAACCCAACTGTTCCAGATATTTAACAGCAATATCCGCAAATGAAATAAGATGTAATTTTTCACTCAATTTTGGAAAAAACACATCCCTGTTTTCTCCAAATATACAAGACATTAAACATAATTCCCCACTTTCCTGCGGAGTTACGAAATAACGTTTTACATCATTAGGAGCTACTATAGGTTGTCTTTTTTGAATCCGTTGGTTAAACCCATGCAATAATGAGCCGTCAGAAAAAGCAACGTTAGCGAAACGGGCAGTAGATATTTTTAAATCCTTGCTCCTTCGCATTAAAAACATTTCCATAATCCGTTTGGAAGCTCCCATCATATTCACAGGATTAGCAGCCTTATCTGTAGAAACACAGAAATACTTTTTAGTCCCATTTTCAATAGATTGTAGCAGGGTTTTATCGATATTAAAAACATTGACCTCAATCATTCGCATCAAGGTAAAAGGATCCTTTTCGCTACGAACATGTTTTAACGCAGAAAGATTTAGAACATAATCATATTTTCCATCGGCTTTTATAAAAGCTTCATATTCAAGGGAACCAATATCCAGTGCGAAGGTTTTAAAATCTCCGTCAATATATCCATAAGAACTGCGAATATCCCTCACCAGTTCTACCATATTGTTTTCGCTGATATCAACAACATGAAGTTTAAGTGGTTTCCTTTTAAAAATTTCCTTTGTAACTGCCTGACCTATGGACCCGGCACCGCCAAGAACGAGGAAGGAAGAGCCGGAAGTTTTTTCGTTGAGTCCATTTTCATGCAGAAGGATATCTTCCTCAAATAAGGGTTTATTTCTTCCTATTAACTTCAGTATATCCATAACAAATTTTGTAATATAAAAACAAAAAAATCTATAAGCGAACGAAAAAAAACTAACTCCCAATCACAAAAACCTCAAACCCAACTTTTTTCAATTCGGCCTTATCCAATAATCTTCTCCCATCAAACAAAAATGCCGGTTTCAGCATATCATCATAAACCGCTTGCCAGTCCAGTTCTTTAAATTCGTCCCATTCGGTTAATATTACAACCGCGTGAGCATCTTTACAGGCTTCCTCAGCGGTGCTTACTATTTTTACCCTGTCGCGAATTTCCTCACTGCTATGGGTACCTAAAGCTTCCAGATCTGCATAGATCCGTTCTTTACTTACTTTTGGATCGTACACCACAATTTCAGCTTGTTCGTTTAGTAAATAATCGGCAACATGAATAGCGGCAGATTCCCTGGTATCATTGGTGTCTTTTTTAAAGGCCCAGCCTAAGAAAGCGATTTTTTTACCGGAAACTGTATTGTACAGGGTTTTTACGATTTTTTCCGCAAAACGCCTTTTTTGATGATCGTTCATGACAATTACTTGTTCCCAGTAATCGGCAACCTCATTTAATCCAAAGGATTTGGAAATATATACCAGGTTCAAAATATCCTTTTGAAAACAAGAACCTCCAAAACCTACCGAAGATTTCAGGAATTTTGGCCCTATTCTGGAATCCATTCCCACGGCTTTAGCCACTTCATCCACATCGGCTCCTGTTTTTTCGCAGATCTCGCTCATCGCGTTAATGCTTGAAATTCGCTGTGCCAAAAAGGCATTCGCGGTCAACTTGGACAATTCCGAAGACCAAAGGTTTGTGGTAAGAATTTGTGCTTTCGGGATCCATTGAGCATATACATCTACCAATGCGTCAACGGCCATTTTACCTTTTTCGGTATCAATTCCACCTCCAATTAAAACGCGGTCCGGATTCAACAGATCCTGCACAGCAGTTCCTTCGGCCAAAAATTCAGGATTTGACAAAATTTGAAAATTCACCCCGTTCCCGGTATTGTCCAGAATGTTTTTTAAAGCCTCTGCCGTACGCACAGGCAAAGTAGATTTTTCAACTACTATTTTATCGTTTTTAGCTACCCTGGCAATTTGCCTCGCGCATAGTTCGATATATTTCAGGTCGGCAGCCATTCCCTTTCCAATTCCGTAGGTTTTGGTGGGAGTATTTACCGAGATAAAGATCATATCAGCTTTATCAATTGCTCCGTCCACATCGGTTGAAAAGAACAAATTCCGTCCGCGGGCTTCTTTCACTATATCAGACAATCCCGGCTCGTAAATAGGAATATTCTCCACATCCTCATCATTCCAGGCAGCTATCCTCTTTTCGTTGATATCTACAACAGTTACGTTTATTCCAGGACAATTTTTTGCTATTACGGCCATTGTTGGTCCTCCAACGTAACCGGCTCCTATGCAGCAAATGTTTTTTATCTTCATTATTTAATAGATTTCGCAGATTTTTACGGATTCCACGGATTGGTTCATCGGTTGAAACTTGCTTGCTTTAACCGCAAAGGTCGCAAAGTTTTCGCAAAGATCGCAAAGCCTTGCAATCCATTTGGTCCTTCTGTGAAGTAGTTCCTTTCTAATTTCTTATTCAGTTCAATACTTATTCGATTTTATTTGCACTTTCATTTTCAACTATCATTTTTTTCTTTGTGCCCTTTGCGTTTTTCTCTTGGCGTACTTTGCGTTTAAAAAGAACCGAAGAAAAATCACAATCCTTAACAGGTATCTATGAAATAATCCAGATCATTCTAAAACATAAGCTTTCTTATTTTATTTAAACCTTAAAACTCCCCCTTCGGGGGTTGGGGGGCTTTACAACTTCTTATCACATCTATCTCCCAGCACGCCTTTAACATCATACACAACCGTACTTCCATTTTTTAATTTATCCAAATCCAGTGCTAAGAATTCCTTATGAGAAACAGCCAGTACAACGGCGTCAAATTTCTCTGAAGGCATCGTTATGGATGTTTCCATACCATATTCATGCATCACTTCTGCCGGATTGGCCAAAGGATCAAATATAGTCACATTTGTTCCATACTCTTTAAGGTTCCTGATAACATTAACCACCTTGGTATTTCTAACATCGGGACAGTTTTCTTTAAAAGTTATTCCCAGGACCAAAATATTAGCACCTTTCACTTTTAAATCGTTTTGAAGCATCAATTTTATAACTTCTGAAGCAACATATTGACCCATAGAGTCATTCATTCTTCTGCCGGCAAGTATAATTTCAGGATGATATCCCAATTCCTGGGCCTTTTGAGCTAAATAATAGGGGTCAACACCAATACAATGTCCACCTACAAGACCCGGTTTAAAGGGTAAAAAATTCCATTTGGTTCCTGCTGCTTCCAACACGTCCTGGGTATCAATATCCATCATATTGAAGATCTTGGCCAGCTCATTTACAAAGGCGATGTTGATATCACGTTGTGAATTTTCAATCACTTTAGCTGCTTCTGCGACCTTAATTGTAGGAGCCAAATGCGTCCCGGCGGTAATAACGGTGGCATATAAGTCATTGACTTTTTTTCCAATTTCCGGAGTTGAACCCGCAGTAACTTTTAATATTTTTTCAACTGTGTGTTCTTTATCACCCGGATTGATCCTTTCAGGAGAATAGCCTGCGAAGAAATCTACATTGAATGTCAAGCCGCTTGCTTTCTCGAGTACCGGAACACATTCATCCTCGGTAGCACCAGGATATACGGTAGATTCGTAAATTACGATATCTCCTTTTTTCAAGACCTTTCCAACAGTTTCACTGCTTTTATAAAGCGGAGTAAGATCCGGACGATTGTTTTTATCTACCGGAGTAGGAACAGTAATAATGTAGTAATTACAATCTTTAATATCATCCAGATTCGTTGTGCAAAAAAGACCATTTGATGTCCTATCCCCCCCGATAGCAATCGTGGCCCCATTGGGGGAAGATTTAAATGGGTGGTTGGTGAGAAGTGCGCTTTTTAAAAGTTTATCTTCTACCTCCAATGTGCAGTCGTGGCCATTTTTAAGTTCGTCTACCCTGACCTGATTTATATCGAATCCTATAACGGGATATTTTGTAGAAAATAATCTGGCTAATGGAAGACCTACGTATCCAAGACCTATTACTGCAATTCGGGGTGTGATTTTCATATTATATTATTTCTTTTTCCATAAATGATAAACAAACTCAGGAGGATTGAATTTAAAACCATACCGCTCGTAAATTTTCAAAGCCTTTTTGTTCATTTCTTGGGTATCACTTAAAACGATAGAACATTTTTTATCGATAAAAATATTTTCCATAGCACTCATTAATGCAAAAGATATCCCTTTTCCTTCATAATTTCTATCAACAGCAAACAACGGGGCATAACCTATACCATCAACAATTTTCATAGTTGAAAAACCAACAATTTTATTACCCTCTCGATAAACATATACTTCATCTGCAATTTTTTTATTTACAGAATTTATTATCCAAATTTTAAAGAGTTCATCACATTTTGATTTGGGTATATTGTGATCTTTACCAAATCTTCCTTGTTTACCAGCAAGTTGCGCTAATTTAATTAAATCTTCTTCTGGATACTCTTCTGTGTATAAACTTATCTTATTATTGATTTTGGAAGCATTATTTAAATGCTTAATTATAGGAATTCTTTTAATTATGGGAAAAATATCATAAAGCAAATTATCAATTTGTTCTACAAAAGGAATTTTGGAACTATAATATGCTAATTGAATATTTTCCGTGAATAATTCGTCCAATATTTTTAAATAATTGTTATTAGTTAAAATATTGTCTTCAATTTTAGCAATAGGAAAATCAAAAAAGTTTGAATCCCACTCTAAAATTTTAAAGTCCTTTTTCATTAATGAATTGTTGCTTTTAACTTCTTAAATTTTTCCAATACCAGTCTATTGCTTCCTTCAAGCCAGCTACAATTTTAAACTGAGGTTCATATCCCAGCAATGTATTAGCTTTTTCAACCGAAGCCAGGGAATGCGGAATATCACCTGCCCTGTTTGGTCCGTGTTTGATTTCAATTTTCGCTATTTCAGGATCGTATTTGGACAAATATTTTTTCAGCAAAGTAGTAAGTTCCAATAAATTTGTTCGGTCACCCACTGCGGTATTGTACACCTGGTTAACGGCTTCTTTATTTTCAGAAGTAAGCGCAAGGAGATTCATTTGGATCACATTGTCTATATAAGTGAAATCCCGTGAGTAAGTACCGTCTCCGTTAATCAAAGGCGATTCGTGGTTCATCAACTGAATAACGAATTTTGGAATTACGGCGGCATAAGCGCCGTCCGGATCTTGTTTTCTTCCAAAAACGTTAAAATATCTTAAACCAATAGTGTCAAGATCATATGAGCTTTTAAAAATATCGGCATATAGCTCGTTTACATATTTTGTTATTGCATAAGGAGAAAGCGGTTTCCCTATCACATCTTCCACCTTTGGCAAATTTTCTGAATCTCCGTAGGTAGATGAACTGGCCGCATATACAAAGCGTTTTACCTCAGCATCACGGGCAGCAACCAACATATTTAAAAATCCTGAAACATTCACCTCGTTGGTGGTAATTGGATCATTTAAAGAACGGGGCACAGAACCTAAGGCAGCTTCGTGAAAAATATAGTCCACCCCTTTGGCTGCTTTATGGCAGGTTTCCATATTTCGGATATCTCCTTCTATTAAGGTGAAATTGGGATGTTCTATAATTGCGGAAAGATTTTCTCTTTTACCCGTGGCGAAGTTGTCTAAACAAACCACACTCGCGTCGAGCTCTATAAGCTTTTCACAAAGATTAGAACCTATAAAGCCGGCGCCACCGGTAACCAATATTTTTTTAGATCTTAATTTTGAAAATTGTTCCTTATGCATAAATTATTTTTTGAATCAGGCGGCAAAGATAAGGTTTCTATTTTAAGGTTGGAGCTTGGCGGTATTAAAGAAATGTGAAAAGGCATACTTCTGAGCAATAAAAACATTTCCATAATCAGTTTTGGAAGGTCGCATCCTATTCTCTGGAATAGCAGCTTTATCGGTAGAAACGCAAAAATATTTTTTGCTGTTATTTTCAATAAATTGAAGCAAGGTAATATCGGTATTAAAAATCTCAAACTCAATCATCCACATCAGTGTAAAAGGATCCTTTATCTTCATAATACTTTTAAATTAAACTCAAAATATTTCATCCATTTCTCCTTATTTCCACTTAAATAATCTCCATAATAAACAAATAAAGGAAAAGATGGTAATGATTCTTTTGAATAACTAATTTCCAATTCTAAACCGGGATTAACCAAGTTGTAATTTGAAAGATTATAACTATAAAAATACGGTGTCAACTTTTTAAATAAACCACTCTGATTGTATGAAATAAAATGTCTATTCTGAATTAACATTATATTTTCTTTCGGATGGCTCAATTTCAAAATACCGCTTAATTCATAAAAGGTAAATGGATTTCCTTTGTGAGTAAAATTAGAAGTATTGTCTTTGTATAAAATTGTTTGTGAAAAATCCCTGGATAAATTTTGTGATTCTAAATAATTATTAAGAACTACCTGTTTCATAAATCCCTTAAAATAATTGAATTGAATAGTCATATTCAGGATAACAAATAATCCTATACACAAGGCTAATGTCAAATTCCTTATTCTCTTTGACGAAATATAAAAAATTAAATTAACAACTAATAAACTAATTCCAAAACCCATCAGCAACTGATGTCTGGAATTATAACCATTAAAGGAAGGATACTTCTCTACAAGTAAATATGGGAATATCCCTATAAAGCAAACTAATAATCCGGTTAAAAATTTTGTCTTTGTAGATTTAAAATTTAAATCTAACCTGCCTAACCTTAAAAAAATAAATCCTGAAAGAATAATAAACAATAATATAAATTCTAAATTCTGGAATAATTCCTTTAAAAGTGGGTATAGTGTTATAAAGAATGAATAGATGGATCTAATTAAGCGATAAGGTATCTCTACAAATGATTCCAATTTAATTTCATTGTATCCAACATAGTTATTACTCGGCGAGAAAAAGGAAGTTTTAATAATCCAAAATAGAATGGGAAGGAATAAAAAATCCAAAAATTTAACTATTTTTTTTACAACTATGTTAAATAATTCGGTAATATTTTTCGTTCCATTTTTTATCAATATTTGAATTTCCTCAAGAAAAATTATAAAAAGGAATGGAATGAGATAGAAAAAAACAAGAGATACTGTTGAAAATGATATAAAATATAAAAAAAGGCTTAAAAATCTAAAAGCAGAATTTTTTTCATATTTATATTTCACGAGAAAAAACGTCGCCAATATAAATAATGTAAGTGAAAGAGTATAAGGAAAGCAAATCATTGTGATTTTTGCGTCATTTAATGGGAGTACAGCATATATTAATACCAAATAATTTCCCTCAAAGAATTTATGGTTGATAAACGTCAACCTTTTCACAATCTCAAACAGAAAATAAATAGAAATTAATTGCAATCCAAATGTTAACGTGTGGTATAAAAATGGGGGATTATAAAAATTTTGTAAAAAAACTTGTAAGTAGCCAAAATAACCTAATCCTCCATTATTATACTGTGAATAAATCGATTCTTTAGCGATGTTATAAAGATTCCAATCATCCCAAAAAATCCCTGGATTAAATAATATTAGTAAATTAGAAATCACAAAAAGCAAGTAGGTTAGGTTTTTAATTTTCATGTCAACTAAGTTATTTGTTTTTATTTTTCTCCAATATTGTTGCTTTATTTCTTCTTAATTATATATCCCGGTCTGGCTTTTACTTCTTCATATATACGCCAGATATACTCAGCTATAATACCAAGTGAAAATAATATTAACCCACTAAAAAATGAGACTATTATTATTGTTGAAGTCCATCCCGGAAAAATTTCACCCCAAAAATCCGGGTTGCCAAAAAATCTGATGTAAGTATAGATAACAATAATTCCAAAGGCAAAAAGAGAAAAAAACAGTCCTAAATTTGTTATTACCTTAATTGGCCATGTTGAGGAAGAGAAAAATGTATCTTTAAATAATCTAAATTTTTTCTTAAATGTCCACCTACTTTTTGTGTTAATACCTTTGACGCGCACATAAGGATAGTAGGTAGGTGAAAATCCAAGCCGCAGCACCTCTATAACGCTGGAAGTGTTGATTGGATGAATTCTTTCATTGATCAAATCAATAAGTTCCCTGTCAATAAAAAACGAATCTGCCCCTCCTTGTGGAAAGGTTACATCTGACAGAAAGTTAATTGTTTTATAATAGGTATTTGATAAAAGATCATTGAGAAATCCATCATTCCTCTTTTCACGGTATGGCATTATAACTTTAGCTCCCTTTTCCCAAATTCGATACATATCAACGATGCTTGTATAGGGTTGCTGTTCATCGTCTGGTATGGGCATTGCACAATCTCCATTACAAACACTTAAACCGGCAAAAATAGCATAGTTGGAGGTGTAGTTCTTGCTCAACTGAAAAACCTGTACATTGTCATTAAGGGTCTCCAATTGCTTAGCAATCTCAAATGAATTATCAGTTGAACCATCATCAATTATGATTAATTCGAAATCAATTTTTTCCCTGGAAAGGAGAGAGGAAAGTTTTTTATGAACTTGATTAATACGTTCACCACTAAAATAGGAAAGTAATATTATACTTAGCATAGGCTATTAGGTTTGAAAAGATAAAATGACAACACAAAATTCCACATCATAGTGACGGGAAGAACCAGGTATGCAAGTATATAAGCATCATAAGATAAAGTTTTTTTAAGCAACCATAAAACCACGATGCCAATTAGCATTCCACTCAAGTAAATCAAAAAATATTTAATTCCTTTTTTCATTGCCAGGGGAGATTTGAATACTAATAATGAATTAAGAAAATAGGACAAAAGTATAGTTAAGAAATAAATAATAGCATATGTCAGTATGAGTGGCGTTTGAAGTATTTCAAGAAACACATAAATAGCCCCTAGGGAAATCAGGGTTGTTACAACACCAACTCCAGAAAAACCAGCAAAAACGGTGGCTATTTTTCGGCTAAACAGAAAATTCATTTAGTATTTTTACAATATTAATAACTTCTTCCTTTTCCAAAATTGGTCCAATAGGTATACTTAAAACATCCCTATGTATTTTCTCTGTTATTGGAAAACTCAACGCATTATATTCTTTGAAAGCCTCTTGTTTATGTGGAGGAATAGGGTAATGAATTAATGTTTGGATTCCATTGTCAGCCAAGTATTTATGCAAATCATCACGTTTTTTAACACGAATTACAAACAAATGCCAAACATGCCCTTCTTCATTAAGCACTTCCGGCAAAATGATTGCTGGATTTTTAATATTTTCCAAATAATAATTGGCCACTCTTCTTCTCTCTAAAATATCCTCTTGAATATATTTCAATTTTACGTTTAAAAATGCTGCCTGTATTTCGTCTAATCTTGAGTTTAATCCCTGGTAAATATTCTCATACTTTTTATGTGAACCATAATTTCTTAATGCTCCAATGCTTTTTGCTAAAGTCTTATCATTGGTGGTTACCGCACCTGCATCACCTAAAGCACCCAAATTTTTTCCCGGGTAAAAACTATGCCCGGCTGCATCGCCAATATTTCCCATAACTTTCCCATTCCAAGTTGCTCCATGAGATTGAGCGCTGTCTTCTACCAACTTTAGATTGTGCTTTTTACAAATAGCAAGCATCTGTTCATCAATAGAATTCTGGCCATATAAATGGACTGTCAATATCGCTTTTGATTTGTTTGTAAGAGCCGCTTCTATTTTTGTGGAATCTAAATTATAAGTATGAATACTTGGTTCAACAAAAACAGGAATTAAACCATTGTCTGTAATTGCCAATACGGACGCGATATAGGTGTTTGCGGGTACAATTACCTCATCACCTTTTTTCATCAAGCCCAGTTCTAAATAGGCCTTGAATATTAACCGAAGTGCATCCAAACCATTCGCAACGCCTAATGCATATTTTGAACCGCAAAACGATGCATAATTTTGTTCGAAAGTTTCCAATTCCTTTCCCATTAAATACCACCCAGAATCAATAACCCTGTTAGCTGCTTCTTTTAACTCCTGCTCATACTGAGCGTTAATTTTTTGGAGATCTAAAAAATTAATCATTTATAATCTTGTTTTAAAATATTTAAATTTATTCCAATGAAATAGAATAAAAATCTAAGGCAACCCCTCTGCTTCCCATCATTTCTTTTTGCTTAACCAGTCCCTGATTTAATTCTCTGCCTTGATTTTCTGTTGAAATACCAAAACTGTAATAGGCTCTATCCTGAAAAACGTCATTGAGCAAATTATGATTGATAAAATCCAAAGCGCCTATTTTTCTACCTTCCTGGGAATTTGCCATATATTGAGTATGAACTACATTGTCATAATCATATATTACTATTCCTGCTAAAAGCAAATTGTCCTTTCGGGCTTCAAATAATCGTATTTTTTCTGGAAAAAACTTTTTTAACTTTATGATTTCTGTTAAAGAATGAACTGGTTTAGTATCAAATTTGGATAGAACTTCTGTCAATAAATCCCAATATTCTGCAAAATCGCTATTTTCCGAAAAAGAAATATCATTTTTATCGCATTTGGTTACAGATTGTCTTTTAGTTTCCGAAAACCTAATTCTATTATTCAGTTTTATAACAGAGGCAATATCCCTTCTTATCAATTGGGCATTGATCCTAAATAAAGCATACAGATCTTCTTCAGCTGGATATTTATGATATATAGCCGGAATAGCCTTGTAAACGACTTGCCTGAAACCTTGTTCTTTATAATATTTTTTTATTAAATTAAATATGTCGAGTACTTCAGCAGCTTTTAGATCATAAGTCATAACTAAAGAACCAAAAGTTAAACCTCCGTGTGAAAAAATTTCTTCTTCTTTTTCATTTGCAGGGAATAATGCGATAATTTTATTCTTTTTTGAAATTATCAGAGAATGATCTTTAAATAATCCCTTATGATAATCCATATAGTTTCTGTAAAACTGAAAAATTCCATTTTTACTTTTTTCGACTATTTCATCCCAAATATTATTATGAGAATCATTATATCTTGTTATTTCCATCTTAGCTTAATTGTAACCAAATTATTTCTTTATTATTTTCTTTATAAGTCTTGCTGGATTACCACCGATGACTGAATAAGAAGGAAAACTAATGTTAACAAAACTATTTGCGGCTACGACACAAAACTCTCCTAATCTTACATTTGGCATTATAATACTATTTGCACCAATCCAGGAATGATCCCCTATTGACACCGGTCCATTTAATAGTGGAAAATAAGCCTGCATCTCTTTACTGGCATTTGGCCCGGAATCTGTCATTATATTTACATTTTGACCTATGGAAACATTTTCTCCAATGACTAATTTATTTGCAAATCCGTTAAGCAGGGAACACATCCCAATGTAAGTTTCCTTTCCTATTATTAAGATATTTTCACTAGAACCATAAATGTTACAATTTTTAGCAATTTTTACATTGTCATCAATTTTTACATTATTAAATGTCGAACTTGGCTCTATAGTCACATCTTTTCCTAAAGTGATATTACTTGTTTTCAATGATAAAATATTTAATTAGGTTTACTATATAATTCATATCAAATTGATTTAAATTTTGGTGTACTGGCAAGAAAAAAGAATTTTCACCGTAAAACACACTACACTCAACTCCATTCTCTTGCATGAATATTTTTAATTTAGGTAAATTAAGATTTTCTGAAGAAAACATAAATACTGACGGTATTTCTTTATCATTCAGCTTTAATCTACTTGAAATATTTAAATCATTAAATAATTTCTCAAAATACTTATAATTTTCTTTTCTTTTTTGGATTATATCTTTTTCCTGGCTCAAAAAAAAATTTGTGATCTTTTTTAAATCTATTTGAAATGGTTTTGAATTATTTATTATCTGATTATTTAAAAAATTTTTATTATTATACCTTAAAATTCCTCCATATTGAAGCGGAAAAAATTTAGGCAAACTATAAATAGCAAAATCTCCATATTTACCAATTTTATCCACCTCATTTGTAGAGAACATACTCATTGCCCTATCTTCAATAATTGGGAGTTTTAATTCCAGCAAACCTTCCATATTTGGATAAACCATTCCAAATTCATGAATAACAAATATCAGTTTCGTATGTTCGCTTAATTCTCTTGACCATCGGCATTTTTTTTCAATTTCACCGGTAACGCAGCTGCTTACATATTTATTACCAGTAGCGGTAATAATATAAACTTCATCATTAAATTTTAGATTATAGAATGAAAGTGCTATTGCAATAGCACTTTTCCCATTTAATGTAAACTCATGAATACCAAACTTTCTATTTAAAGCCTCAAAATCATCATTTTTGTTTTCAAAATGTAAGATATCATTTAAAAAACTCAATTGATGGGTAGAAAACGGGCTGATATTATATGTTGGTACCCTAAAATTTTCTGGATTAATTATTTGACCATTCCAATATATCATTTCCTATATTCTAAAAACTCATTATAATCTCTTATATAATCACTCTCATTATATTTATGTGAAGCAAGAACCAGGCAAATTGCACCAGATGAAAAGTTAACTTCTGAGGCCCAAATCCCCGGCGGTATATGCAATCCTCTAAAAGGTTGATTTAACATTACTGTTTTCTTAACTTTTCCATCATCTAACTGCACTTCAAAACTTCCGGATGCCGCAACTAAAAATTGATGACATTTTTTATGTGCATGCGCCCCCCTGCTTTCACCACCCGGTACATCATACAAGTAAAATATTCTTTTAATATCAAAAGGTATTTCCTCCTTATTTTGTATGGCTGTTATATTACCAGACCTGTCATTAATACGTGGCAATTCAAGTATTTCACAATCAAAAACTGTTATTTTCATCTTGTAGGAACTGTTTATATTGCTCTTTATCTCTTATATAATCATTTTCATCGAATGATGTACTTGAAACGACTAAAGCAAGTGTGTTAGTCGCAAAATTTTCCATGTATCGCCAAAGTCCGTTTGGTATAATCAACCCATAATAAGATCTATTTAAGGAAAATTTTTTTTCCTTTTCTCCATCATAAACAATAACATCTAAACTTCCGGATAATACAATTATAAATTCATTCTGCTCTTTAAAGGCGTGACCTCCCCTAATTTCGCCTCCCGGCACATCATAAATCCAATAGGTACGTTTAATTTCAAATGGAACGTGATTTCCAGTTTCCAAAAAACTTAAATTACCTCGCGGATCTAAAATTTTTGGAAGTTGAATAATTTTTACCCTTTCCATTTATTGTGTTATTACTTTTTGAATATAAGCTCCATAACCACTTTTTCCGTACCTAACTGCAGCTTTTGAAGCTTGTTCTTTACTTATAAAACCATGCAGGTATGCAATTTCTTCTATACACGCAATTTTTTTATCAGTCCGCTTTTCAATGACTCGTACAAATTCTGAAGCATCATCCATGGAATCGACAGTACCTGTGTCTAACCAAGCCATTCCTCTGGTCATTTTTCCTACTTCCAGTTCTCCCAATTGAAGGTACATTTGATTTAAGGTGGTAATTTCCTTTTCTCCCCTTTCAGATGGCTCTACACGTTTCGCGAATTCTACAACCCTGTTGTCATAAAAATACAAACCAGGAACTGCATAGGATGATTTTGGCTTTTTAGGTTTTTCTTCAACACTAATGGCTTTATTATTTTCATTAAATTCAACAACGCCATAGCTTTCCGGATCTTTTACAGGATATGCAAAAATAGAAGCTCCAAGAACATTTGTTTTACTTCGAATTAATGATCCAAAACCACTACCATAAAATATATTGTCTCCTAATACAAGTGCTACTTTATCCTTTCCAATAAACTCCTCTCCAATAATAAAGGCTTCAGCCAATCCATTTGGTTCAGGTTGAACTGCATATTCAAATTTACAGCCCACTTGAGAACCATCCCCCAATAAATTTTTAAAAGCTTCCTGATCGTGAGGTGTGGTAATAATCAATATTTCCCTGATCCCAGCAATCATTAGCACCGAAAGCGGGTAATAGATCATTGGCTTGTCATAAACAGGTAACAATTGTTTGCTTACTGCTATTGTTATAGGAAATAATCTTGTCCCAGATCCTCCTGCTAATATTATTCCTTTCATATATTATTAATTGTACTGATTAATATAGTATTCCTGATATTTTCCTGAAGTCACATTCTTTAACCAATCCTCATTATTTAAATACCATTCAATCGTTTTTTCAAGTCCTTGTTCAAAAGTTACCGAAGGCTTCCATCCTAATTCTTTGTTGATTTTTGTGGCGTCTATAGCGTAACGTTTATCATGGCCGGGACGGTCTTTAATATAGGTTATCAAATTTGCGGAACTGCCCTTTTCCCGGCCGAGTTTTTTATCCATGAGTTCACAGAGTAGTTTTATGAGATCTAAATTTTGCCACTCATTGAAACCGCCAATATTATAAGTTTCTTGGTTTTTTCCATTATGAAAAGCAAGATCAATAGCGGTTGCGTGATCAAGTACAAACAACCAATCCCGGGTGTATTTACCATCCCCGTAAACCGGCAAAGGCTTATTTTGAATTATATTATGAATAAAAAGAGGGATCAGTTTTTCCGGGAATTGATTTGGACCGTAATTATTTGAACAATTTGAAATAATATAAGGTAAACCATAAGTTTCTCCGTAAGCTCTTACAAAATGATCGGAACTGGCTTTTGAAGCAGAATAAGGTGAGTTGGGCGAATATGCAGTAGTTTCGGTAAATAATCCGGTTTCACCCAAAGTTCCATAAACTTCATCTGTGCTGATATGGTAAAAAAGTTTGTCTTCTATATCATCTTTCCAACACGCCTTTGCTGCATTTAGCAAATTCATGGTGCCAATAACATTGGTTTTTACAAATGCCAAAGGATCTGTAATGGAACGGTCAACATGAGATTCAGCCGCTAAATGAATGACTTTATCAAAATTATATTTTTCAAACAAATTATTAATTTCTTCAGCATTGTTGATATCCGCCTTTATAAAATGATAATTTGGTTTTTCTTCTATATCTAAAAGGTTTTCCAGATTACCGGCATAGGTTAAGGCATCCAGATTGAAAATTTGATAATTGGGATAGTTATTCACAAATAACCGAACCACATGAGAACCTATAAAACCGGCGCCACCTGTCACCAATATTTTTTTAGAACTTAATTTTGAAAATTGTTCTTTATGCATAAATTGTTTTTTAATCAGGCGGCAAAGATAAGGTTTCTTTTTTATGATGTTTGTTTCGCAATCTTAAAGAAATGCAAAAAGACTTTCTTCTGCCTCCAAGTGAACAGAAAAAAAAATTGACTGAAAACACAATGTTTTTTTATGGGCATAAACTCTTCAAAAATACAAGTAACTGAAATCTCTATCATTCTAATTGCAGAACAGGATACTTTTCCATAAAACTTTCGTCAGGTTTAAAGGGATAAGAATATCCAACTTCCTTTAAAACCGGATTGTGATAGTTATTTAAGATATATAAATATCTGATTTCCCCCCATAAAAAAACTTGTGAGCCAACAGGATAATTGACTTCATATTTTTTCGCAACTTTAATTTGCTCATTATGTACATCTTTATACCGTAAAATTCTGAGAAATAAAAAACTACTTATTAGAATTAAAGATAGATTAGATACAATGAGAAATTTCCTGTTAAAATTTTTAAAATTACGGGCTATCAACACAAAAATATAGGGGAAGGTTAAAATGTAATAATGTTGAAAGTTTTGAATTGCAATAGGGATTAAATTAATTAAAATTCCCAGGATTAAAACTGCATCAGTCTTGTTTTTTAAAGGTTTTATCTTTAAAAAAAACAAGGGGATAATTAATAACAAAAACACCTTTGAACCTACGAAAATACTAAATAAGGATTTAGTTGAAGCAATGCCCTTTTGTCCATATCCACTTCCGGTTAATTGTTTTATTAAACTGATAAAAGAAACATTTTCAATAATGAGATAATAAACTAAAAATACCAAAAGTGGTAAAACGGCACCAATAACAAAATTTCTTAGGTGTTTTTTCTCGAAGCCATGATATAGCCCAACTAATAAGAAAAAAGGAAGAAAATTTAATATCCCATATTGTTTGCTAAAAAAACTCAGCGCCAAAAATATTCCGGTCCAGAAGAATTGTTTATTTATTAAAAACCAAAAAGAAAGCAGCACGCATAATAGAATATAAACCTCTAAATTTATATAATTCCCGTCTGAACTTAAAACTGCAATAAACAAGAACAATCCTAAAAAAGCAGATTTCAATTTATCCAAATCCAGTTTCCTGCAAATCAGATATAAAAAACCCGATGATATCAAAATCAATACATATTGAAGAACAAGAAAATAATGGTACCCGGGTTCATCAAAAATCCTGAATATCATTGAATTTAAGTACATCATCGCCGGAGTATAACTATTAAAAATATCCTTATAAGGTATCAATCCATTGGATATGTCCCTGGCAACGGATAAATAATAGGGCGCATCTGCACTTATAAAAGCATAAATTATACTTAATGAGATTAAGGCGACAAGGACTAAAGTCCAGACAATATTAGATATTCTTAACAGCCTCATAAAGCTCATTTTTTATAAAATTTATGGTGTCCTTTTCCAATTCGTAAAAAAACGGAAGCCTTACAACACAATCTGTATAGCGGTCGGCATTTACCAAATTTCTGCCATCGTGTTTATCTATATAAAACGGACTTTTATGTAGGCTCAAATAGTGAAATACCGCCAATATCCCATTCGATTTTAATTTATCTATCACTACATTTCTTTGTTCCAAATCTTTACATACCAGATAAAACATGTGTGCATTATTGGTTGCAAAGTCTGGAATTCCCGGGAGACGAATATCATTTTCAATGGCCCATTCTTTTAAACCTTCGTGATACTTATTCCAATGCTGTAGTCTTTTAGCTTGTATGTCGTCCAAATTTTCTAATTGTGCCCAGAGAAAGGCAGCAATAATTTCAGATGGTAAAAAAGAACTTCCCACAGCCACCCAACCATATTTGTCTACTTCTCCTCTAAAAAAAGCGGATCTGTTGGTTCCCTTTTCCCAAATAATTTCGGCTTTGGCCATAAATTGAGGGTCGTTAATGGCCAGCATTCCTCCTTCTCCGGAAATGATATTCTTGGTTTCATGAAAAGAAAAGGCAGCCAAATGACCAATAGACCCCAAAGCTCTTTTAATGCCGTCCTTTCCGGTATAAAAACTCTCGATTGCCTGTGCGGCATCTTCTATAACAAAAAGATTATATTTATCTGCCAATGCCATAATCTTATCCATATCACACGCAACTCCGGCATAATGCACAGGGACAATGGCTTTGGTTTTGGAGGTGATTAAAGCTTCAATGCTGTCCTCGTCAATCCCGGGATGATCTATTCTGCTGTCTGCAAATATTATTTTGGCTCCTCTCAACACAAAAGCATTTGCAGTAGAAACAAAGGTATAGGAAGGCATAATTACTTCATCTCCTGGTTTTATATCTGCGAGCAGTGCTACCATTTCCAGCGCGTCTGTACAGGAAGTGGTAAGCAAACATTTCCCGAAGCCATAGCGCTCTTTTAAATAATCCTGACAAAGCTTGGTATATTTTCCGTTCCCGGATATTTTACCTGCATTTACCGCATCATAAATATAATGAGTTTCTTTTCCTGTGAGGTAGGGTTTGTTGAATGGTATCATAAATTCCAATAATGATATATATATGTAATATTTTTAATGCTGAAATTATTTTTTTCATATAATCTCCTGGCTGGTAAATTTTCATACTGTGTAGCAACTTCAATAATCGGAAGATTTTGTTCCAAAGATAAAAATTCACATTCCTGAATAAGTTTAGTTCCTATATTTCTCCCTTGAAATTTTTCGCTAACTGCAATTAATCCAATTTCAGAAGTATAAGTGTCTTTTTTATTTAATGTTACAAAACCAGCTATTTCATCTTCTAAGTGCTTTATTAATACCTTAAAAGACAATTTTTTATCTATACTCTTATCTAACCATTCTTTGTACAAAAAACGGAATTCATTTTTCCTAAAATTTTTATCCCTTTTAAACCTGGAATAAATACCACTTAGATATGCTAAGTTTAATAATTGGTCGTAAGAATGAATTTCCGGAGAATACTCTAAAATTTGTTCCGAATTTTTGTGGGTTGAAATTTGTTTTGAATAAATAACCTTTTTATCCATGGATTTTAATAATGGAATATCTTCCAGGTCCATTTCCGAAATTATATATACTAATTTGAATTTTTTTGATTCGGCTAAGATTTTTTTTAAATCAAAATTACTCCCCTCTTTAATTTTCAAAATTCCGACTGGATAATCAAAATATCTGGAGTCCCATTCCGCTTTACTAATCATTTATTATTTTATTTATTATGTAAATTGGTCTTTTTTTAACTCCTTCAAAGGTCTTACCAACATATAATCCAATAACACCTAGCGTTGATAAAATTATTCCTGATAATAACCAGATTGAAATAATTAAACTCGTATAACCTAAGACTAAAACATCTCCCCTTAACCATTTTATAAAATAAATAAGAGCGATTAAAAAAGATATCATAGAAATTATTAGTCCGCTTTTAATTAATAAACGAATTGGTTTATCTGAATAGGCAAGTATAATATCTATAGATAAATTAATTAATTTTTTTGTGTTATAATTTGAAACTCCATCCATTCTTTCGCTGTGTTCTACATCTACTTTTGCAGATTTAAACCCCACCCATTTAACCATAGCAGGAAAAATTCTTATTGACTCCCTCATAGATACAACTGCATTTACCACCTTCCTATTATAGATCCCAAAGTTGGCTACAGTCTCATCTTGATCAGATCCTGTTAGGTAACCAAGTGTTCTATAAAACATTTTGGAGAAAAATTTCTTAAAAAAACGATCTTTTCTATCAAATCTCCTTCCTAAAACAATATCAAAGCCTTCCTGAGCCTTTTTATATAATTTTTCGATTTCCTCAGGTTGGTCCTGTAAGTCACAATCCATTACAACTACCCAATCTCCCTTAGCTTGGTCCAGGCCCGCTGTAATGGCATAATGTTGTCCAAAGTTCCTGCTTAATTTTATTCCAATAATTTTTGGATTTATTTTAGCTATATTTTCAATTACTCCCCAAGAATTATCCGGTCCACAATCCTCTACCAGTATAATTTCATAATCGGCGGTGATTTTATGAATACTGCTTTCAATCCTTTCAACCAAAAGAGGTATTATTCTTTCGGCATTATAAACGGGACTAACAATAGAAAGATGCGGCATACGTTTAAAATTTAACGGTTACTATGGTTCCTAATATAATTAATAACAAACCTATTACCTTACCCCAGGTAAATGTTTCCCCCAATAAAAAAATGCCAATAAAAAACACCAAAGCGGGTGATAGGCTCATAAAAGGGTAAGCTACGGTAATTTCAAATTTAGTCATGGCTGCCATCCAAAACATGGAAGCTATAAAAGCACTTACAAACCCGGAAAATATATACATATCAAACAAAGCGCCTAACAAAAATTTTATTTTATCAAATAAACCATCCGGTAAACTTCCGAAATTATTCAAACGCCATTTAAGAATAATTTGCCCGTAAATTGTGAATAAAATGGTGCCAAAAATATAAACATATCCTGTCATATCAAATTGCTTAAATACTCACTATATTTACTTTTCCCGTATTTTTCTGTTGCAACCTTAATTTCATCTTTCCCTATAAATTTATGTATATATGCTATCTCTTCAATAAAACCAATCATTGCACTTTGCCTATTTTGAATTTCCCTAATAAATTCTGTTCCATCGTCCATATCAAAATAAATGAAGTCGGGAATGTTATATCTTTACAAAGGTGCACCATTATAATAGACTTGCAATTTCCTTTTACTGTCAAAATTAACCTTCTGTATTTCAAATTCTTTTTCTAAAGCTTCATGATAAACAGATTCCAAAAAACCGGCCCCTAATCCTTTATGTACGGACATACATGAACCTATGATTTTGTATGTATTTTCCTCAAATAATAGTTTGCTCATTTCAGTGAAATCCGTTTTAATCCGTGAAATCTTTTAATTACCGTGTTAATCCGTGAAATCTATCAGCTATATTGTTTATCGTAATAATCCTGATACTTACCGGAAGTCACATTCTTTAACCATTCCTCATTATTTAAATACCAGTTAATCGTTTTTTCAAGTCCTTGTTCAAAATTTACCGAGGGTTTCCAACCGAGTTCTTTGGAAATTTTTGTAGCATCTATAGCGTAGCGTTTATCGTGTCCGGGACGGTCTTTTATATAAGTGATCAATTTTGCGGAGCTGCCTTTTTCCCGGCCGAGTTTTTTATCCATAAGTCCACAAAGGATCTTTATTAGATCAATATTTTGCCACTCGTTAAAACCCCCAATGTTATAGGTTTCATTGTTTTTGCCTTTATGAAAAGCAAGATCAATAGCCGTTGCGTGATCAATTACATACAACCAATCCCTGGTGTATTTTCCGTCTCCATAAACCGGTAAAGGTTTCCCTTCAATAATATTATGGATAAAAAGTGGGATCAGTTTTTCCGGGAACTGATTTGGGCCGTAATTATTGGAACAATTTGATATAATATAAGGCAAGTCGTAGGTTTCTCCGTAAGCCCTCACAAAATGATCGGAACTCGCCTTGGATGCGGAATATGGAGAATTAGGTGCATAAGCAGTGGTTTCGGTAAAAAGGCCGGTTTCACCCAATGTTCCATAGACTTCATCGGTGCTAATATGATAGAAAAGCTTATCCTCCAAATTACCCCCCCATAACGCCTTTGCTGCATTTAGCAAATTCATGGTTCCTATTACATTGGTTTTCACAAATGCCAAAGGATCTGTTATAGAACGATCTACATGAGATTCCGCCGCTAAATGAATGACTTTATCGAAATTATATTTTTCAAACAAATTATTAATTTCGGATGCATTATTTATATCCGCCTTAATAAAATGATAATTTGGTTTTTCTTCTATATCTAAAAGGTTTTCCAGGTTACCTGCATAGGTCAATGCATCCAAATTAAATATCTCGTATTCCGGATATTTATTAACGAAGCGCCGAACAACGTGAGAACCAATAAAACCGGCTCCACCGGTGATCAATATTTTTTTAGAACTTAATTTTGATAATTGTTCCTTATGCATAAATCATTTTTAGAATCAGTCGGCAAAGATAGGGTTTCTATTTTAAGGATGGAAGATCTGTATTCGCGAATAAAACCAATATTTACATGATGTTATTCGTTCTTGTTTTATTTTAAAGCCCTGACGCTTTTCAAAAGTGTTTATAAAATGGAGGCTTCGAGCAGAGATGCGGGAGTTCCTGTATCCAGCCAGGCGAAGCCCAAATAACTTTCCACTCCCCCCCGGAGTGTCGGGGCTTCCGGGCCACTTTCCACTTTAGGAAAACTAAAAACGTTAAAAAGCAATTGGATTTATCAATTTTTTGATACCATTAAGTATAATACCCTTTGGTATAAAACAGATGAAGAAATCGCCATTTAAATATGGGACTACAGTAAGCAAGGAATCCTTCACTAACAGGGAATCTGAGACAGAACGCTTATACAGTAATCTCACCAACGGAATTAACACCAGTATTATTTCACCTCGACGTTGGGGTAAATCCAGCCTGGTGGAACAAGTGCTGCTAATGGTCAGGGTGCGGAATCCTGAAATTAGGATCGTAGTAATAAGTTAAACTATCTACTCAAACTATGGTGAGTTTGCCATTAAGAATCTTCACAATCTTAAATGGCTCGAAATTTTGTATTACTTTTAAGCCTTTTCATCCTATTATTATGAACTTCCTAAAATCCTACTGGTTCTATATCCTTGCCGCTGTAATTACAATTATTGGAATAATTACAGGATGGTACCTGCTTATCATAATTGCGATTCCATTCGGATTATTTGGAAAGGGCAATAATGAGAAGAATCGCCCTTAACCGGCGTTAAACTTATACTAAAGCCACCTTTGTATTTGCACATTGTCCGCAGTGGCAGTAACTTCATTGCTGAAATCAATCCATAAATAAAATGAAAGATTACGGAACCCTGTCACAAGCGATCAACAAATTAAAACTGGAAGAAGGTTATGATCTTGATTTTAACCTGTTGGACGAAGAAATTCAAAATAAAGCAAAAAATGAAACCTATCAGCTGCACGAATTTAAGGTGGATAAAGTCTTGAGGTTTGAAGGTATGAGCGATCC
>Ga0314774_1000800_pt1 | contig 22454 bp, 15 predicted proteins | sample MetaGCBIA2018_FD_204515 | JGI IMG/M metagenome (GOLD analysis project Ga0314774, IMG submission 204515) | Cryopeg brine microbial communities from Beaufort Sea near Barrow, Alaska, United States - CBIA 2018 | ecosystem: Environmental > Aquatic > Marine > Coastal | place: USA: Alaska | collected...
GATGGGGTAGGTCCACGGGATGTCCTCGTAGTAGCCCACCGGGAATTCGATGCCGAGGTCTACCAGGAACGTGCGCCGGTACACCTTGTTCCAGGCCACATTGAGGACGTCTAGGATCTGCGTACGCCCGGCTGCCGTAAATGGGGCTTCGGCCTGCAACGGCTCGCGCTGGATGCCCTCGTCGGCGTCACCGTTCGGGTAGAGACGGCTGTAGCCAAAGACCACCACGTCGGGGTCGTGTTCGGCGATTGCCAGCCGCAGGCGGTCGAGTGCATCGGCCGCGAGGTAGTCGTCGCCGTCGATGAACACGATGTACTCGCCCCGGGCCTCGCGCATACCTAGATTGCGCGCTCGGCCCAGCCCCACGTTTTGGTCGGGCCGCACTACGCGGACAGACGCAAAGTTGCTGGCCAACTCGTCCGCCAGGGTTGCCGTCCCGTCAGTCGACCTGTCGTCCACCACGATGACCTCGGCGCCCTCGTCGAAGGCCACCGACATCACCGCCTGCCTCAGGTACCCCTGCACGTTGTATGCGGGGATGATCACCGAAAACTGAGGATCACTCACAACCACTGTTATCGCCCTTATCGTTGAAAACTGTCGTGAATTACTCGACTTTGCGTGTCACGCCAGTGAGCAATTCGAGGAACTCCTTGACGATGCCGCGCTCGTCGGGATGCCGCGTGTCCTCCGCATGCGGCTCTCCGAGCGCCACTACCTCGAGGGCATCGTCCTGCAGGATTGTTGCCATCCGGTACCGCAACAGGCCGCCGGTCAGTCGTAGGTAACGATAGTTGAGGGAGCCGATGACGTATTGCCCGGTCGCCCAACCGTAGTACTGCGCGAGCGAGGACAGCGTGGACAGGTCGTTGGCCGACCTGAACTTGCTGGACCGCGTGGACGCGAACTGCTCAGCGTATCGCTCTTCCAACTCGAGCAGCACACTACGCCGGTGAGGGTGCGGCGTGTGGAGCATGGTCTGTGTGATCTCCACGCCAAAGTCGCGCAGTATGAGCGCACGGTTATTGCTGGCGGCCTGCAGGTGCGGCGCATCGTCGTTCGCGCCATAGTTGACGTTGAGGTCCGAAGGAAAGAATCGCGCCGCTCCATTGCCCTGAAAAAAAGCGTCCGGCGTGAGCGCCCTGGTGACCATGACGTCGTCGTTGAAGTAGATGAACTGCTCGGACAGCCCTTCGATCCGGTGGATACAGCTCTCTATGGCACGCGAGTTGAATACCGGCAACACGTCCGTGTCCGGAAAGATGTCGCGGTGATCAACGAACGTGACGTCGGGGTACGTCTCGGCAATACCCGGATGCACCTGGCCCGCGGTCACCACAAAGACGTTGCGCACCCACGGCATGAATCGCTTCACCGCTGACACCGAGAAGTAGATCTCGTCGCGGCTCACGAACCTCGCCGAGCTCACGGAATCATGGCCGGAGCCGAGGCCCGCCCAGCGCTTGTCCGCCGCCATGGCTGCTCTACGGCGGGAATCCCACTTAGGGTCAGAACCATCCACCCAGGTATAAACCACATCTATGGGAAAGTCGATGGAGTTCCATGTGGGATAGCCCGATGGCGTGTCGGCGCCACTTGCGGCCCACGAGTCCCAAGTCTCCGCCTCGACCCACTGCACGAGTGAATTACTACGGGGGGCGAATCGCGCACCACGCGCGTCAGTGTGCCAAAGCTCGATGTCGAACAGGCTCTCCAATTCCTCACCGTCGGTGGCTCCGTCGACGATCCGGAAGACCGTCCCGTATTTCACCGTCACCGGCCGCGTCTCCAGCGAAGTCCAAGGCTCGACGCTGAGCGGGGAGTCCCCACGTTGCGCGACGCAGGCGAGCTCACCAGAGCCAAGCACCTCATCGAGGCACTCGATCACGTCTGCGCGGCAAGCCTCGTCGAGCCCGACCCGGAAGCCACCCGCATCATCGCGGATCTTGGCGTACCTCACGCCACGCTCAGTGAGGCGGTCACACATCCGCTGGGCAACGTCAGGTTGGCGTCGAGCGGCGCTCTGCGCGCGCGCCCGAGGCGCATCAAACCACGAGGGCTTCTGTCCAGCCGCACGAGGGACTTCAGTCGCAGAGTCGTGCCGCTCGTTACCACGTGTAATAGAAGCCTTTCCCCTGCCGCTACCCCGGCGTGGCTCGCGATTCATTACCTGCTGATATGCCGCTTCCCATCGCGGAGCCGCGAGTGCGGGTGCATAGTTCGCGGCGCTTACCCTTGCCCGCGCGGAGTAGTCGTCGAGCACGTCTGCGTCGGACATCAGGTACGCCAGCGCCACCCCAAAACTGACGTGCTCGTCGTCGGGGACAAGTAACCCACTCTCCCCGATGAGCTCGCCCGCGCCGTTCGGAAGTTCGAACGCGACCATAGGCACACCGGCTGCGGCCGCCTCAAGCCCGTGCAAAGACAGCCGTTCCACCTGCGAGGTTGACGCGAAGATCGAGGCCTTGGAAAGCTCTGCCGGCACGCGGGACGTGGGCCGGACTATATCTACTTGGCCAGCGAGACCACTTCTCCAGACGGCTTGTTGAAGTGGAGCCTCGAGCGGGCCATCGCCGTAGATTCGCAGGCGCCAGCCCGGCACCAGCTCGTTCGCAGTCGTGAAGGCCTTCACGAGGTGGCCAAATCGCTCCTCCTCCACCAATGGGCCGGCGCCGACTATGGTGCGGTTCAGCAACAAGGATCGGGGCCGGAACTCGCCATCGAGGGCGTGCGACATGACCTCAACCTGCGGAGCGGCTGCCCCGAGCTTCTCTCGCCACCAGGAGGCGCTGCCTGCGGTCATGGTCACCAGCAGGTCCAGCCGCGCGCCGTGGCTGATGAGCGGCGCGATGCTCTCGCGTCCGTCTTCGCTTCCCCGCTGCTGCTGGTGCACGATGCGCACGCTGGGTGGCGCGAACTCGGCCGCGAGCGCAGCGAGCGCGGGTGTGGTTGTCACAAGAACATCGGCACTCGTTCTGCGGAAATACTCCACGAGTACCCGATCCGTATCCGCCGTGAATTGGTCATCCCATTCCCGTGGTACGAGCATGGAAGCGCTCGCCTGGCTTCCGCTGTCCCGCGTATCAAGCAGGTACTTGACGGCGAATCTCGCCTCAGCCTTTGAACTGGCCTGTCTCTCGGTGCGCTGCACACCCACCACGGAAACTCCATGAGTATCTGCGAGCAGACCGGCCTGCGTGAAGACGCTGCGCTCCGTGTCAGTGCCGGCATCTGGCCTCATGAGTAGGAAGTCAATTTTCATGCTTCGCTCCCCTCGCGCTCGGAGGTCACTCTGACGGCCAGCCGACCGTCCCTCGTAATGTAAGGCTTCCACCGATCGTGCGTTCCCGACTTCACGAACGTGATATCCCCGTAAGTCGTGGTCTGGTCGGGCCGCGCGTAGTCGACGGCAGGACCAAAGAGATCTGTGGCAACGCCATCCTCACCGCGCAGGGCGATATCCCAGCGCGAGTCGCCCGGTGCTGTCGGACACACCACCGCTGTCACTCGAAGAGTGCCCACGCCATCATTGATTTCACCGCACTCGACATTGGCTCCCGAGTCACGGTCGGTGGCAATGACGTCGTATCGGCCCGGTGTGAACGACGCCGTCAGCTCGTATACTTCAGGGCCGGAATAGTTTAGTGAGATGATCCGCGGCCGCTGGTCTGCTCCGATGACATTGATCGCGACCGTTCGTCCATGCGCGAAGACCGAGACCGATCCCTGAGCGAAGTCAGCAACTTTGGCGTCCAGTGTGGGCTCATCGGGCGGCCGGCGCTCGGTGGGCCCCGGCGCCATCTCGTGTGTTCCGCCAGCGCCATCCGTCGCGATGACTCGGTATTGGCCGGGAGGCAACTCGAGGCCCATGATGTCGACGACCCACACGCGCCAAGCGCCCTCCGCGCTCGGCGCTGGCAGCGTGACAGTAGTCGGGCCCTCCAGGACCAGCTCCATAGGGCCTACATTTGCCTCAACACGTGCGTTTAGGGTGCGCCCGTCATGAATCGCGAAGTAATCAAAGGCCTGACCACGACTCGCGGCGCGGTCTCGGCCGCGCCCCTGGCCGTCAAATGGGCTACGGGCCTTGAGCGAACGGGCGACCCGTCGTGGCGAAAGCTTCATTGTCCTCGTAAGCGTATCGGTGAATGCGACTGCTGGGCAGTCCTTCTCGCCCAAACCCTCGCGAGAGGAACCTAGTGCCCCACATCATTAGCGACAGCGCAACGGCGCCTGCACAGACCATCTCCGATAGAGGCTCGATTGAGGATCTCTCGAAAATTACAAAACCCTCTAGACTTCAAAACAACCACTTTGCGAACGCGCCAGACTATCGGATTCTGACCATCTCGGGCCGCGCCGCTCGTAGTTCGGAAGGATTGTAGATTTGCGTTCGATCCCCGAATTGCACCCGCTCGTAGCATCGAGTATTCGTGACGCGAGTCTGGCCCAGCGCGACACCATCGTCGAAGCCGCTCGGCTGGTTGTAAACCGCGGCATCCGTGACCGTTCGGACGCCACACGCCGCATCCTGGCTACCGGTGCGCAGGCTGGTGGCACTTGGGAATCGGTGCGGGAATTTGCCGAACTGCACTCCCCCGAGGCAATTGCGAACTTGTCGCCCGACTCGGCGCCATGGTGGCGCGCCCTTGGGCAGATCACTCTCTTACATGCAGAGGATGCTGAGGATGAGCACCTCGCTGCTCAGTTCTATGCCGTCGCTCGCGCACTCGATGGGCACGGTACGACCAACCTCATGGAGTATTGGTCCCTCGTACAGTCGCAGCTAGCGACGGGACAGGCATCGGCGCTTTCGGATCTACCGCCTGCGCCCGCCTGGCTGCCGCAGGTTGAGGCGGACCTCGTTGAGCTCGACCTGATCGGTGTAGCGAACGGCCCAGCGACACCCGAATGGATCGCGATGCTCAATGCGCGCATCTTCGAGACCCAAGACCTGGCACCGATCCACTTGATCCCCGACGGGCGCACTCTCTTCGATCGGATCTCTGGCAACACGCCCACCCACATGGATGATGGCCCTCTTATCAGCGTGATTATGACTACCTATCGACGCACTGACGAGATATTTACGTCTCTCCGCTCGATACTCGACCAGTCGTGGACAAACTTCGAAGTGCTGGTCATTGACGATGCCTCAGGGCCCGAGTTCGAATCCCTGCTGATGACAATCGAACAACTGGACCCCAGAGTGCGCGTGATCCGCCAATCTGAGAATGCCGGCGCCTATGTGTGTCGTAACATCGCGCTGGCTCACGTCCACGGCGAGTTCGTGACGTTTCAGGACGACGACGACTGGTCCCACCCGCAGCGTCTTCAGCACCAGGTCGCTCCGATGCTTGCGGATAATCTGGTGCACTCAACTCTGAGCCACTGCCTGCGCATGAGCGAAGAGCTCACTTTTCGCAATTCCCCTGCTCCAGCGAGTACAAGGAACGCGTCGTCGTTGATGTTCAGGGCCCGAGACGTCGCGACCCTGGGCGGCTTCGACGAAGTGAGGAAAGCGGGCGACACCGAGTTCATCCAGCGACTGTGCGCCGCATTGCCGGGCCACCAGGTCGTGATTGAAGAGTGCCTCGCCTTAGTTCGCCAGACGCGGGGTTCGCTGTCCCGTACGGACTTTGGGCCAGGCTGGTCTCATCCATCACGGCAAGAGTACTGGGAGGCCTTCGCGTGGTGGCACACGGACATCGCTCGCAGTGCCACTTCATGGACTGACACCCCTCGCGCCACACGCGCATTTCCAGCTCCACGACGGTTTCTAAGCACGAAGCATTTGAGTTCGACACAGTCCAGTTACGACCTAGTGCTAGTTGGGGACTTCGGCGCTGACTCCCCTTGGGCTTCGCGTGCTTGGAACTTCCTTCAAGTGGCGCTTGAGCGCAAACTCACGGTGGGAGTCATCCACCTGAGCAACCCTGCCGGCGATTCGGGAAGAATCACGAGAATTGCTCCCGAGGTGCGCCAACTAATACATTCGGGTCGCATCGCCAGAATATTACCGACCGATGGAGTCCAAGTCACTTCGCTATTCGTCACTGATGCTTCGATCTTGGAGATCCAGGACGCCACGAGATGGCAATTGACGTGCGAGCGCGCAACCCTCGTTGCCGATAGCATGCCAGTCGAGTCCGGTTTCAGTTCATTCTGGAGCATCGCCGACGTGCTGACGAATACCATAAGTATGTTCGGGGTAAGGGAATGCCACTGGGTAGCTTCAACTGAGGCTGTCCACGCGACGCTAACAGTTTTTGGCGCACGTTGTTCGGAAATCGACGTACCGTCGTTCATCTATGTACGCTCAATCGCGGTCGAAAATCGACATCGGCTCAAGACTCCCGTGATTGGTCGAACTGCTCCGGACACACAAGAGGGCTGGCCCGGTGACAACGCGGTCTTCGACGCCATCTACCCGGTAAACGGATCAGCTGATGTCCGTATCCGCGGTGATGCGCGAGCGCTCAACAAAACGGGTCGCGCGACCCCGCGACGCTGGTTATTCATGCCGCCAGACGTGGGAAGCTTCTCTACATTCGTTCAGCAACTCGACTTCTATATTTATTACGCGGACGCCGCACCTACGATAAATGAACAGCGTGAGATTCTCGCGGCGACGGCTGCCGGCCGTGTCGCTTTGGTGGACGAACGATACTCCTATCTATTTGGCGACGCCGTTATTGGTTGCCGAGCTGAAACCATTGCGCCACTGATCTCTAACCTCTACCGAGACGAAACGTCATATGCCCGGCAAGTAGACCGCGGGAGGGAAGCACTCCGAACTCGTTTTTCGCCGGATGCCGCGCGGAAGACCCTGCGCCAGGTAACTGGGTGATCCGAGTGTTAAATCAGATCTATGAGTGATAGGGGCTCCTCAGCATGGCGCTCGCACTATTGTCTGATTGATTTGTAGCGCGGTCCGCCTGTGCAGATAAATCGATTCCTGCACCGAGGCGATTTTCGACCATTCGTGCTGCCAAACCGACCTGTGTGCTGTAAATTTCCGAATCTCGATGAAATCTTCCAATGGTTGCCTCTAGGTCATCGATGCTGCAACTAACCGCCGCTTCTCCGAATAGATAGTCAAACTTCTCGTCGATGACAACCACCCGTCCCGCGAGCATTACCGCCAAAATAGCTCTCACTTCAGACGTGCTCGGTGCCTCTTCGCCAAAGTGAATGTAGAAATCGAGTTGCTGGACGAAGTTTGAATATTGGTACTTCTCATGGTCGTACCACAGCCAACGAGATGGTTCGCTCCAACCCGCGTCATGGAACGTACGGGTGCTACCGAAGATACGTACGTCCGCACGACCGTCAAAGGGGTAGACACGCTTCAAATCCTCGACATCACTCGGCCAGCCCCCGACCAACTCTGGAGCACAGCGGCCAACGACCGGAATCGTACTCGGGTAGCGGCACGCGACGCTGATTTTCTCCTTATAGAGGAAGAAATCTGCCCTATTTGATTGAACATCCAAGCCGTGCGCCAGCAGACTAGCTTGCACCTCGACATCTCCAGCAACCCATGTGATCGAAGTGACCCCGAACATCGACTCGGCACTCACCGATACATCCCGAACGCTCCAGAAGGACCGCTCGCTGGACTCGGCGGGGGGTGTTTCCGCAAGCACCGTCGCGTTCTCACAACTCAAACTCCACCGCGACTGCTCCTGCATTTCCAAGATTGCTACATCGCAGACTACCAAGGTGCCAACACTCACTACGTCGGTAGGGAGAATGCGTTCAACTTCTCCGGAATGGATCAATGCACGCACTTCCGGCATGATCCGGGGTGGCCTCCCACTGGGGCGCGCCGGTGTGTTGAGGTGAATGATTCCAACCGTGCCTGGGTGCTCCCGCCGGAGCTGAAGTTGGTTCCAAGCCCACGACGTCCAGGGTGAATTCGTGGAGAAGTCTCCGAGGAGCACAACATCGTACTTGGACCGCATCCCCTCTGCTTGCGCTGCACTGATAAACCGCCGCGGGGCAGGAAAGGAACGCGTCTTTCCCGACGTGTCAACAACATCTCCAGCACCACAAGCTAGTTGATCGTGCCACCACTTCGCTGCCTCCCAATACTCTGCCCTTGAGGGGTGATTCCACCCTGCGGCAAAGTCAGTTCTTGAGAGGGATCCCGTAGTGAGCCGAACAATGGCGAGAATGTCAGTAATAATGGCCTGCTCACCAGGCAACTGCTCGCAGAGTCGCTGGATAAACTCGGAGTCTCCACCCTTGCGAACGGTATCAAAACCACCGAGTGTCACCAGGTCGCGGTGGCGAAACATGAGCGAAGAAGAGTTCATTCGACTAGATTTCACCGCGGAGTACCTGAAGTGCAGATCTTCCGTCGCACGGACGCAATGACTCAGTGTCGAATGAATACGATCATTCAAGAGCAAGGGCATCACCTGCCGTTCGAGGCGCTGCGGATGAGACCAATCGTCATCATCCTGAAAAGTCACGAACTCCCCTCTAGCCTCGGACAGTGCTTTGTTCCTGCACATGTATGTTCCGGAGTTTTCAACCTGCCGGATCACGCGGATTCGCTCATCAAGACCCTCGACCTCACGCAGGAGTAGGTCAAATTCGGGGCCCGAGGCGTCATCAATAATGATTAGCTCCAGATTCGTCCATGACTGCTTAAGAATCGAACGGACGGAAGTTAGAATTTCGTCGTGACGTCTAAAAGTGGTCATTACCACCGTAACGAGCGGTCCCTCGATGGTCGTAGCAGGAGCATCGCTTGCTAGCCGGTCATAAAGTGTTCTGCCAGCCGGTTGAAAATATATGGGCGCAAGTTTCCCGCGAGTCAACACCCGTGCGTTGAATTCGACAAGCCAGTTTTCGGAGTCAGCGCCATCCTCCGCTGCGATGAGATCCAACGCGATAAATTCGAGTTCAATAGCAGCCAGTGAGGAGGGCGCATCTTGGAGCTCGGCGAATGCGTCATACTTTTGCGTGTCCCAGGCAGCTTGCAATATGGCAAGGTACTCACCCATGCTGAGGGACTCATGTCCGTCGATGCGGTCTGCGACAGAAAAGAAGCTGAAAGCCAATTCCTCGTCTTCCACACGCTCGGCCTGAGAAAGAGCGATCCTTCCCAGCGCGCGCCACCACGGTGCCGAGTCGCTCTCCAGCAATTGAACGTCACTCGACACAGGATCTCGAGCGACATCTGAAACTGAAGCCCAGGTCCCTCCTCGTAAGGCTCCAGCGGCAAGCACACTCTTAACGCCTGTGGCGCGATCCCGAAGACCACGGTTCAGGACAATTTGCGCGGAAGCATTGCTTCGCTTGCGAAGCTGACGGCTATGCTCCAACAGAGCAGCGACCACGTTGGGGTGGACATCGGGGTTGGTGCTCATTTACGCAATTCCTCGCCGCTACAGACGATGCGCCGGCCCGGCAGCGGCAGTGACGCCTCGAGTGTCGAAGAACGTAGTCGCTGCGGCGGCGAGGGCATCGGGATTGTACGAATCGTGGTTTTGCACAAGAATCACCAAGTCAGACTGCGCGATAGCAGCGTCCAGGTCGGTGACCTGCTCCAACGCGTCGTCCCCGAGCGACCAGGTTTTGACGTGAGGATCGTGGAATGAGAGATCCGCTCCCTTCGCGAGCAGCGCAACGCCCAAGGGCCTCGCGGGAGATTCTCGCTGGTCTGCAATATCTGGCTTATAAGTCACACCGAGCAGCAGAACCTTCGCACCCTTAAGTGCTTTGCCGTCGTCGTTGAGGAGGTCCTGTGATCTTTGCACTATATATGCAGGCATCGCGCTATTTATTTCTTGAGCAAGCTCAACAAATCGGAACGAATAGCCTAGTTCCGTCTTCACGCGGTGACTCAAATAATTGGGATCAATCGGGATGCAATGGCCACCGACACCCGGGCCCGGATAGAACGCCTGGAAGCCAAACGGCTTGGTCTTCGCCAAGTTGATGACATCCCACAGGTCAATACCAAGGTCGTGGCAGAATTTCGCCATTTCGTTAACCAATGCAATGTTCACGTGCCGGTAAGTGTTCTCAAGCAACTTGGAAGTCTCAGCTTCACGAGTACCAGAAGCCCGAACGACCGTATCTACAAAGCGTCCGTACAGGTCTGCTGCGCGATCGGTGGAACCTGTGTCGATGCCGCCGACCACCTTGGGCGTGTTCCGCATACCGTATTTCGCGTTTCCCGGATCGATGCGCTCGGGCGAGAACGCGAGGTGGAAGTCAATGCCAGCGCGTAGCCCTCCGCGCTCAAGTATCGGCTTTACGACATCCTCCGTCGTGCCTGGGTATGTGGTCGACTCAAGAACTACAAGCATTCCAGGCTCGATCACCTTGGAGATGGTTTCAGTTGCGGCGATCACCGCGGCAAGATCTGGTCCGCCATCTTCGCTCAGCGGAGTCGGCACGCAGATTACTGCAGCCTTTGCACCTCGAAGGTCTTCGAGATTCGCGGTAGCTCGGAACCCCTTCGCCTGCATCGCCGCGATATCCGCGTCCGCTAGGTCGTCCACATGCGAACGACCACTGTTGAGGCCGTTGACAACAGTCTCATAAGCGTCGAAACCGAGGACGTTGAGTCCGGAAGCGACAGCTTCCTTCGCGAGCGGGAGCCCGACATAACCCAAGCCGAGAACTACCAAATCAACTGACATAGGCGTGTACTTCCTCAGTGGTGGAGCGATATTGTGCTCGCTAGCCTACCGCACTCGAGTGCCCTTGAACCTATTCAAGGCTCTACGATCTCGCTAGGTCAAGAGGGGCTGCCGCACAGATTGGTAACAGTGGTTAGTCACGCAGCGATTGCTACGGGTGTGGTCATCATGGTCTCGAATTCGATGGGCGTCAATTGGCCGAGTCGTTGTTGGCGTCTACGCCGGTGGTAGGTCCGTTCGATCCCGTAAGCGATATTGGGACTGCACCGGCCGTCCTCTCCGGCCGCACCCTATCCGGTCATGCGCTTGTCACGAGGATCAACGACTTACGAGCACTGCGCGGCTGGCAGCAGAAAATACCTAATGCGTTCACTGGCCTCGCGAGGCATAGAACTTCTCCGTTGAATCCTTGGCGGGAGCCCACCACTGCTCGTTATCCCGGTACCAGTCAATCGTGGCGCGCAAGCCGCTCGCAAAATCGCCGAACCGTGGCTCCCAACCGAGTTCAGTGCGCAGTCGGGTTGAGTCAATGGCGTAACGCATGTCGTGCCCAGGCCGATCTGACACGTGGTCGAAGGCATCGGCGGGCTGACCCATCTCAGTCAGGATTGCTTCAACGACCTCGAGGTTGTTGTGCTCCCCGTCCGCACCAATGAGGTAAGTTTCTCCAATTGTGCCCCGGTCAATGATTGCCAAAACAGCATCCGAGTGGTCGTCGGCGTGTATCCAATCGCGCACATTTTCTCCCGTGCCATACAACTTAGGCCGAACGCCGCGGATGACATTCGTTATCTGACGAGGGATGAACTTCTCGACGTGCTGGTATGGGCCGTAGTTGTTGGAACAGTTGGAAATCGTGGCCTGTACTCCAAAAGACCGTACCCATGCCCGTACCAACAGGTCCGAACCGGCCTTGGTCGCCGAATACGGGCTAGACGGGTTGTAGGGAGTCGCCTCGGTGAACCTTGCGGGGTCGTCCAACTTGAGGTCACCATAGACCTCGTCCGTCGAGATGTGGTGGAAACGTGTGTCATGTCGACGGACCGACTCGAGCAAGGTGTAGGTGCCGATCAAGTTGGTATGGACGAATGGATACGGGCTCACTAGGGAGTTGTCGTTGTGAGACTCCGCAGCGTAATGAACCACGATATCGGCGTCACGCACAAGAGAGTCGACAAGCTCCTCGTCGGTGATATTTCCCTGCACGAATGTGAGACGGTCTGAAGGAAGGCCTACTAGCGACTCGCGGTTCCCGGCGTAGGTGAGCGCATCAAGAACCGTTAGGCGATGGCTCGTGTGAGCGATTGCGTGTCGGACGAAGTTGGAGCCGATAAAGCCGGCGCCTCCGGTAACGAGAATGTGTGCCATCACTTACCTCGGGTAACGAGTTCAATAAGGTATCCGCCGTACCCAGACTTCGCTAGGGCGGCGCCGCGTTCGAGCATTTGTTGGTCAGACAGCAGCCCGAGGCGCCACGCGACCTCCTCGGGTGCCCCTATTTGAAGTCCAGTTCGAGTCTCGATTGTGCGCACATACTCTCCCGCGTCGGCAAGCTGATCAAAACTACCCGTGTCCAGCCATGCAGTGCCTCGCGGCAACACGTCTACAGAGAGCGTCCCCCGGCGTAGATACTCGAGATTGATGTCAGTAATTTCATACTCGCCCCGAGCACCCGGCTTTAGGTGGCGCGCAATATCAACGACGTCGTTGTCGTAAAAATAAAGTCCGGGGATCGCATAATTGCTACGCGGTACTGCCGGCTTTTCCTCCAGGGATAGCACCTTGCCGTTCGCGTCAAATTCAACCACGCCGTAGGCCGAAGGCTCGGCTACCCAGTAGGCAAAAATCCCTGCTCCGTCAATTGCTTCAAAACGCTGGAGCTGGCCTCCTAGCCCCGGCCCGTAGATGAGGTTATCGCCAAGTACAAGAGCAACCGTGCTGTCGCCGATGAAGTCCGCGCCGATCGTAAAGGCCTGGGCAAGCCCCGCAGGCGATTCCTGAACCGCGTAACTCAGGGAAATCCCGAACTGGCTCCCATCACCCAGCAACCTCCTGAATGCATCAGTGTCATGCGGAGTCGTAATCACAAGAATCTCGCGGATCCCGGCGAGCATCAGGGTTGACAGCGGGTAGTAGATCATTGGTTTGTTGTAAACCGGAACCAATTGCTTGGAGACACCCAACGTGATGGGGTGCAACCGAGTCCCCGATCCGCCAGCCAGTACGATGCCCTTCATCAGGGTCCTCTCAAAACGCGTTATCACACACTTGCAGAAGGGTGGCGCCTCAGTCATTTACTCGGACACCAACCCTACACTCGCCGAGCATTGGACCTTGTCTCGCGTGTCGCCAGCCGAACGCGGACGGGTCGCATCTGTAATCGTCAGAGTGAATAGTCGCCGACTATAATGTGCGCGCGAACTTGACCCGGTACGAGGTGGCTCGTAGTCTTCGCTGGTGAGTACACCCTCAGCACTGCAGAATCAGCCACGAAGTGAAGCGCCCTCGACGCCCTCCGTCCGGACTCGCCTAAGCGACGCGCGATGGGTGGTCATTGGGATCACACTCGCCGGCGTTGGAGGCATTGTCGCACTCCTATACCCCGTGCTCGCTGCACCCGTAGGTGCAGATGACCGCTACTGGTACCTCTTGGTACCTGGCCAAACTGAGGGCTCCTATTTGGCGGCGATGACGAGCACTTTCGGAGGGATCGCCAGCGAAGCGGGAAACGGACGCATTGCCACACTCGCGTTCCTTCTTCGCCGATTCAACGCGATCTTTGTGACCGACGTCTCGGTAGCTACTTCGACACCAATAGTGGTGGTCCAGGCATTTATGAAGCTCGGACTGCTCCTACTAGTAGTGCTGACGTGCCGTGCCTTCCTCCGATCACTGCGTTGGAGGTCGGAGCAGAACGAAGTCGTCGGCATGGGTCACAGGAGTGTTCTCCTCGTCAGTGTCACCACCGCAGTTTTCCTTGCCGCGGGAGCCCAGGCACACTCACAGTTCCGCAATGGTTGGACCTCCTACGCGCCACTTACATACACCGCAGTTATTGTCGTCATAGGCGTTGCGACGCTGATCATTCGGCTCACCCGTAAGTTTGCTGCCCCCGGCAACGGTTGGAAGGTCGCCGCGCTGAGTACCGCTGTGCTTGTCGGAGTACTGCTCAACTTCAGTTACGAGCTCTTTTACGTAGCGGTGCCAGTGACCATACTGGTCCTCTTACTACAACCGGCAAATATTGATGCGCGAATCGGGCGAAGGGCAAAACTGTTCGTAGGCGGCGCCTTCCTCAGCGCCTTCACCGCAGTCTTTGTCGCATTTCGCATTTGGATTGCAAGCGCGTGCTCTAACCAGGACTGTTACACGGGTACCCAGCTAGACCTCAACATTGCGCTCGTAAGAACTTTCGGCCGAAATTTCTTGGGCTCAGTGCCTGGGGTAGGGCAAAACGAGTTGAAACAGGATCTCGCTTTTGTGGGCTGGAACGATAAGATGCCTGGATTCATCGCGCCCATCCCACTATTGATCGCTGCAGTGACGGCCGCAGCTCTGCTTTATTTGTGGTGGCGCCTTACGCGCAAGGACTGTCAGACTCGCGAAGTTCAGGTGCTTGACAGCGTCTCGCGTGCTGAGTCCCGAATGTTGGTCAGGACTGCGACAATTCCGCTTGCGGCTGCACTCGGGACGGCGTTCGTAATGTCGCTTTCTGAGCAGTCGCACACCATCATTGAGAGCATTGGGGAGCCGTACCGAAACACCATGGCGACCTGGACGTTGCTTTCATTGACTGGCGCCATGCTGATCCGCGCTGCGACCCTGCGTTGGTCTCGCCGAAGTTCCGCCGTACTGCTCTCCATTGTTGGAATTTTGGTTGCCGTGGTTGGTGGCCACACCCTCACTGCTAACCTCTCCGGTCTCGCAGCTACGCGCGTGATGCCCGCTATGGAGGCATCTGAAACAATTCAGTGGGAGGTCGTGCTCGGCGACACCAGTTCCGAAGGTGACGCGCGCCGTTGCGCATCCTTTGATGCACTCGCAGGCAAGTACAGCGAATGGACGGGCGGTGCCATCGCGAAGGGCGCGAACTCGGCCTTCGAGCACTACCACGGTTTGCCCTACTGCTCCACCGGCTTACCTGACCTGAGTGAAGTTCACTAGCGCTACGAGTCGGGCCGCACGAGGTGGACGGTCTCAATCGAGCCGAAGGGCACAAACCCAAGCCGAGTCCAAGCCCGTTGAACCCGAATATTGTGGGCCTGAGTGGAAATCACGACGCGCTTCACGCCTGCACTATGTGCCGTAGCCACAACAGCGGTCATGAGTCGGGAGTAGACCCCCTCGCCCTGGGCACTCGTGACTATTCCGGCGAGCTGAACTTCCCAATACAAGCTGTCAGGGGGACACTCCACCGTTGCCACTCCGACGGCCTTTCCCCCTGCTGAAACAACAAAGACCCGGTTGTCAGCGGCCAGCGCCGTGGCCTCAGCCCATTCGAGATATCCCTCGGTGACCGCAGCCTCGTCTAGGAGCGGATTGACTGCATAGTGATTCTTGTAGTTGCTGAAAGAGTCGGCGATAAGTGACTGGATCTCCGACAAGCTGCCCGGGTCGATCCCTGGCGATTGCAAAACTCTGACATCAGCAGGTCTCGGTGGCGTACGCCCCACATGCTCCCAATAGAGCAATGAGCCCGCGGGAAACAATGAGCGGCCGTGGGCACCCAGGTCCTTCACCACGAAGGCGGAGTCTGATGGATACCGCAGAATGATGGTCTGCGCGTCAGATGCGTCGAGAAGTTCTTTCAGCCGCTCACTGAGCCCTAAGCGTGTAAAGGCGTGGCGCCAGTCGTCTCCAACGCTCATGCGCTCTACGCTGTGACCGAATCGAGCGGTCTCGCTCGCACTTGAGACGAGGGCTACCTCGCTACCCTCGGCCCCGGCCAAACTCACGCAGTAACCCGGTCGCCGGGGCCGTAACTCAAGACACCACCGACCACCCGAGAGACAAAATCGGCTGGCATACCAGCCCAGAGCGGAAGCCTGACCATGCGGCGGGAGAAATCCTCGCTCACGTCACAGCCATGCGGGGTGCGACCAAAACGCATACCCGCTGTGCTCGAATGCAGTGGAACATAGTGGAACGTCGCCGTGATATTGAGCGCTCGAAGATGTGCGAGCAATCCCATCTGACCCTCGTGGCTCGCCATCAGGACATAGAACACGTGCGCGGGGTGCTCAGAGTGCGCCGGCGGGGACATCAACTGAGCCCCGACCTGACTTGCCCAGGTCACGAGTTCCGTCGCGTATGTGTCCCACACGGCATGGCGCATGCCCTGAATGACGTCAAACTCCGCCAACTGCGAGTCGAGCACCGCGGCGTTGAGTTCGCTCATGAGGTAGCTGGAACCCTTATCCGTCCAGGTGTACTTGTCCACTTGCCCGCGAAGAAACAGTGACCGGTTCGTACCCTTCTCGCGAATGACTTCGGCTCGCTCGAACAGATTCGCGTCATTCACGAGCAACGCTCCACCCTCGCCCGAGTGAATGTTTTTCGTGTCGTGGAAGCTTTGGGTGCCGACAGTGCCAATAGTTCCGAGGTTGCGACCACGCCACTTTGCGCCAAGCGCGTGGGCGTTGTCCTCGATGATGGGGAGCCCGTTCCTGGCAGCTATCGCACCAATGGCGTCCATATCCGCGCCGACGCCGCCGTAATGAACGATTGAAATCGCACGCGTGCGAGGCGTTATGGCTGCCTCGATCGCAGCCGGACTCACGTTTCCTGACAACAGTTCAATGTCGACGAACACCGGAACTACGCCATAATTTGCGATCGCAGTTGCCGCGGAAGGGAACGTGAAGCTAGGCATGACGACTTCGTCCCCCGGCTCCAAGTCCAGTAGCAGGCTAGCCATTTCAAGTGCATGCGTACAGGACGTGGTCAAGAGACTTTGGTCAGCGCCGCTGACCGCCTTTAGTCGATTGTTGGCAGACTCCGTGAAAGGTCCGTCGCCGTGCATGTGTCCGGACTTGACCACCAACTCAAGGTTCGCAAGTTCGTTGGACGAGCGGTATGGTCTGGTGAACGCAATCTGTGGCAATTCCATGTCGTGAATTATCGCACGTAGGGCGCCGCTACCGGCCCAAGGTGACGGCCTCGTGGTCAACCCCTAGGATTGGACGGTCAATGTGACCAAAACCTTAGGGACACCGCAAGCATGCCACTCAGACTCCCCACTTGGGCCGAGCGCTTGCTACGTTTCCAAGGGATCCGGTACATAGTAGTGGCCGGATCTACCTCGGTGTTCTACCTCGGCCTTGTCGCGCTCGGGTTATGGTCTGGCTTGTTCTACTTCTTCGCCATCCTTGCCGCACAGGCAATCACGATCGTTTGCGCTTTTCCTCTCTATCGAAAGTTCATCTTTCAATCGCAGGGCAAACTCTTGACGGATTTCGTTCGGTTTCTTTCGGTGTGGATTACCGGACTTATCGCAGGGCTCGTCGTGACGCCACTACTTGTGGAGCTGCTCGGTTGGCCCCCGTTCGAAGCGCAAGTAGTAGCGGTGGTAGCCGTGAGCATCGGGTCATTTGCGGGCCATCGTTGGTTCTCATTCCGTACCAAGCCGGAAGTAACGGGAGACCCCAATCAGTCTCCTGCCGAAAGTGAGTCTCTGTGAAACTGTCAGTCATCGTCCCGTGTTACCGGTCAGAGGCCTTCCTCGACGAGCTTTCTGGGCGGCTTGAGTCGAGCCTGGATGGGCTTCTTGAGTCAAAGTTACTTAACGATTACGAGGTCATCTTCGTCATCGATGGAAGTCCAGATGACGTTGCGACAGTAGCCAAAGCGAGCGCAGCGGGCAATTCACACTTCAGAGTCATCGAGCTACTTAGAAATTTTGGTCAGCACAACGCGCTCGTCGCGGGTATCCGCAGTGCGCGCTTTTCTACCGTCATTACGATGGACGACGATCTCCAACACCCACCCGAGCAGATCCACCGTCTGCTTGAAAAACTGCTCGACTCCAATGCCGACCTCGTCTACGCCGTGCCTGAGGTGGAAGAGCATGGCGTATTCCGATCCGCGGCATCCCGCTTTGTCAAGGCATCATTGACGCTTGCCGGAGTGCCCAATGCCAACAATGTTGGGGCTTTCAGAGCATTCCGCACTGAGTTGCGAGATGGTTTTGCAGAAGCAGCTGACCCTTCCGTGAACCTTGATGTGCTCCTATCCTGGACGACCACACGAGTCGAGGCGGTAACTGTAACAATGGACCGTCGTTCTGAAGGACGGTCGGCATACAATTTCCGTTCACTGATGCGACACACCATGAACATGATCACCGGTTACGGTGTCGTGCCGCTGAAACTTGCTACTTGGCTTGGTTTTCTGGTCGGCGTGGTTGGGCTCGGGCTGCTGGTCTTTGTGCTTGTCGACTACTTCACCGGCGCTACGACGGTTCCAGGCTTCACGACCACCATCGCGGTGATTTCCCTCTTCGCCGGGGCTCAGTTAGTGACCATTGGCATCATCGGCGAATATCTAGGACGGCAACACTTCCGCAGCATGCAACGCCCGATGTACGTGGTGCGGGACTCACCAAGGGCCGAATAGTCTAGACCGCGACCGTACGTTGCGCAGGTAGATCTCGAGGGCCCAGGCTGCAGTCATGGGTCACGCCGCAACATGAAGTCCAGAGCACACATGGTGCTCAAGGTGTTAGATCAACGCGCGGACTCTGCGCTATGACTACGTGCGCGCTCAGCATTCTCGAAGCGGAGTGTCTCGATGGATGTCACGAGACGTCTCTGCGTTTCCTCAACATCGATAACGAGCCTGCGGATATCGCGATTGACCGTACCCAACTGCCTTGCGTTCTGCCTGGAGTGGCTGTCGCCGGCGAGAATACGATCACGATTGCGTCGGTCCAATGCAGCAAGCAGGACAGTCAGCGTAACTAGACCAACGCCAAGCAAAGCAAGCGCAACTCGATCCAGACCAAGAAGCGATGTCGCGGCCACGGCAACCCCTAACGCGACACACAACATGACTAGACGGCGAACACTGGCGAGCTTCCGCATTGCAACTCCTCAAAGATCAGGTGACGCTCTAGGCTAGCGCACCGGTACCGTCTCGAACTCCTACTAGTGACACGCAGGCGTGCTGTCGCCTGCGAACGCCGGCTTTAAGCGGAGCTCGTATTCCAGCGATAGACATGAACGTCCTCGGCGGCTTGGGCTATGCGCTCGAGCATCGGGTATTCCGAAAGCCAGCGTTCGCACATCTCTTGCTCATCAGGCCGTTGCGCATCGTCGACGACAATGAGTGCCCCATCCGCGAGATACGGCGCCAGCAATGGGAGCGCCGGGTAACGAGCGAGTAGGCCCGTCGCCTCAGGCGGACCATCCACGACGACTAGGTCGATAGCCCCTGCGATATGGCCACCTATGTCGTACCACGGCCGCATCCCAAGAGGCGTCTTGACATCGACAAGTTCGGCTTCCAAAACATCGGCGACATCGTTCAACCCGTGCCGCGCCAATGTTCCCCGCGTCTCGGCAGCGAAAGCCTCCTGGTGCTCGAACGCGACAATCTTTCCGCTACCTTGCTGGCGTAGTGCAAGCGCCATCCATAACGTGGAAGTCCCCGAGCCGCACTCAACTACATTTCGAGGAGCATTGTTTGCAATCAGGTCGACCAACCACATTATGCCGGTTGGCCTGATCGCCCATCCTCCTGCAATCGGAAGCGGAGCCTTCGGAGCGAAGCGCGCCTGAAGTTGCAAAAGTGCCTGAACGTCCGTTAGCACTGCGCCGTGAAGGCGGGCATCTCGCCGCTCCTGGGATTTGGCCAAGCGCCCAACGATCTCACGACTTTCGTTGGTTTTGTCTTTCACAATCGCCACCTGCGTACCGAGAGCTGCAATACGATCTGCGGCGGCAACGGACTCGGCCGCGATAGCTGCCGCAAGCGCCCGCTCGAGCGTGACAATCTGTGCACTCACCGCGGCGTTCTGGGTTGCCATTACACGAGGCATGGACTCGACCACCACGTGGTGCGCACGGACGTCCTTGGCCAGGGGTTCAATTGCCGTGGCAATTGAGCCAGAAAGTTCCAAGATGTCACTATGAGCCCGCTCAATTCCAGTCTTGAGCGCCCCAAGCACGGCCCGAACTTCACGTTCAGCGTCGGCACGTTTACTTGACTGCGGTGAGACGGCTCGATGAATGTGACGGCCAACCTGCCAGACAAGAACCGCAAGACCTACAGCACCGATAGAAGCAACAACGCCTGCGAGGCGCCACTGTTCGAGCACAATCGCCGCCAATGTGCCGCCGAACAGCACCACGACAGCGACGAGAACTGCCCTTGTGATAGAGCGACTTGACAACGTTTTCATTGCTCTCCCTGGGCGTTTTTTGCACTACACCGACTGACAACAACTAGGAAATATGCATCGAGCCGCTGCTTGACTCTACCTCTGTGAAAGGGTCCAGCAATAAGAATCGAAGAGTCGCGTCGGGGCATCTTCGGTCGACAGAACGTCGAACTTCCGAAATACCCCTGCCTTGCGAGAATACAAACACGCAACTCTTGGAACTACAGTAGCCCGAACTCCGTCACGGCGTCGCGCTCTTCCACGAGCTCAGCAACCGAGGCATCGATCTTCTCGCGCGCGTACTCGTCGATCGAGAGCCCCTGGACGATCTCCCACTTACCACCCACGGACTTGGCCGGGAACGAGCAAACTAGACCCTCAGGAACACCATAGGAACCGTCGGACGGCGTCGCCACAGAGGTCCACTCGCCATCAGGTGTGCCGTTGACCCAGTTGTTGACGTGCTCGATGGCGGCGTTGGCGGCGGAGGCCGCAGACGACGCGCCACGGGCCTCGATGATCGCGGCGCCACGCTTGGCCACGGTGGGCACAAAAGTGTCGCGCACCCAGGACTCGTCGCCGATGACCTCGACCGCAGGACGGCCGCCGATGGTCGCGTGAGCGATGTCCGGGTACTGGGTGGCGGAGTGGTTTCCCCACACAGTGACGTTCTTCACGTCGCGCACGGCCACTCCGGACTTCTCAGCCAGCTGAGCCAGCGCACGGTTGTGGTCAAGGCGCATCATCGCGTTGAAGCGATCCGCGGGCACATCCGGGGCGTTGGACGAGGCGATCAGCGCGTTGGTGTTGGCGGGGTTACCCACCACCAGGATGCGCACGTCATCTGCAGCGCCGTCGTTGATGGCCTTGCCCTGCGGACCAAAGATGCCACCGTTGGCCGCGAGCAGGTCGCTGCGTTCCATGCCCGGTCCACGGGGCCGTGCTCCCACGAGCAGCCCAATGTTGGCACCCTCAAACCCGGCTACCGGGTTGTCGTAGATGTTGATGTCGCCCAGCAGCGGGAACGCGCAGTCCTGCAGCTCCATCGCGGTGCCCTCGGCTGCCTTGACGCCCTGAGGAATCTCCAGCAGATTGAGGTTGACGCGCACATCGGGTCCCAGCAGTTGGCCCGACGCGATGCGGAAGAGCAGCGCGTAGCCAATCTGGCCCGCCGCTCCGGTGACGGTCACATTCACAGCGGGGACATTCACAGCGTTCGACATATACGTATCTCCTAGGCGAGGCGGGCGGCGAGGTTCGTATCCAACGCCGCGAGAAAGTCTTCGGTGGTCAGGAACTCCTGTTCGGGTCCAACGAGCAACGCGAGGTCCTTGGTCATCTTGCCGCTCTCCACGGTCTTGATGACCACGTCCTCAAGGGTCTCGGCGAACTCCGTGACGGCAGGAGTTTCGTCGAGCTTGCCGCGGTGCCTTAGGCCGCCGGTCCACGCGAAGATCGACGCGATGGGGTTAGTGGAGGTGGGCTTGCCAGCCTGGTGTTGGCGGAAGTGGCGAGTCACGGTCCCGTGTGCGGCCTCCGCCTCGACGGTCTGGCCGTCCGGCGTCATCAGCACGGACGTCATGAGGCCCAGCGAGCCGAAGCCCTGCGCAACCGTGTCCGACTGCACGTCGCCGTCGTAGTTCTTGCACGCCCAGACGTAGCCGCCTTCCCACTTCATGGCCGCCGCGACCATGTCATCGATCAGGCGGTGCTCGTACGTCAGGCCCGCTTCAGCGAACGCCTCGGCGTACTCGGCGTCGAACACTTCCTGGAACAGGTCCTTGAACTGACCGTCGTACGCCTTCAGGATGGTGTTCTTGGTCGACAAGTAGACCGGGTAGTTGCGCTTGAGTCCGTACGCGAACGATGCGCGGGCAAAGTCACGGATCGAGTCGTTGAAGTTGTACATCCCCATGGCCACGCCGCCACCCTCGGGGTACGTCACGACCTCCTGGTGGATGGGCTCCGAGCCGTCCTCCGGAGTGAACGTCATGGTCAGCGTGCCAGCACCGGGCACCTTGAAGTTGGTGGCGCGGTACTGGTCGCCAAAAGCATGGCGGCCGATGATGATCGGCTTGTTCCAACCGGGAACCAGGCGCGGGATGTTGGAGATGATGATGGGCTCGCGGAACACCACGCCGCCCAAGATGTTGCGGATGGTGCCGTTGGGCGACACCCACATCTTCTTGAGGCCGAACTCTTCGACGCGAGCCTCGTCCGGCGTAATGGTCGCGCACTTGACGCCCACCCCGTGCTTCTTGATGGCGTATGCGGCGTCGATGGTGATCTGGTCGTCGGTTGCGTCGCGCGACTCGATTCCCAGGTCGTAGTACTCAAGGTCGATGTCCAAGTACGGGTGGATGAGCCGGCCCTTGATGAACTGCCAGATGATGCGAGTCATCTCGTCGCCA
>Ga0314774_1000802_pt1 | contig 22419 bp, 2 predicted proteins | sample MetaGCBIA2018_FD_204515 | JGI IMG/M metagenome (GOLD analysis project Ga0314774, IMG submission 204515) | Cryopeg brine microbial communities from Beaufort Sea near Barrow, Alaska, United States - CBIA 2018 | ecosystem: Environmental > Aquatic > Marine > Coastal | place: USA: Alaska | collected...
GAAATACCGTTGTTTGGAAACCCAGTGACCATCAGGTTTATTCTGCCCAGGTGATCATGGAAGTTTTTAAAGAAGCCGGAGTTCCGGATGGAGTGATCAATATGGTGATGGGAGACCCGGAAATGATCACCGATACCGTCCTTGCAAGTCCGGATTTTGCCGGGATCCACTTTACAGGGAGTACTGCTGTTTTTAAAGGAATTTGGGGAAAAATAGGGAACAACATCAATACTTACAAAACCTACCCCAGAATTGTAGGCGAAACCGGTGGAAAAGACTTTATCCTGGCCCACCCCAGCGCAGTTGCAAAACAAGTTGCAACCGCGATCGCAAGAGGAGCTTTTGAATTTCAAGGTCAAAAATGCAGTGCAGCCTCCCGGGCATATATCCCAAAAAGCCTTTGGGCAGATGTTAAGAAATTTTTAGTGGCTGATGTGAAATCCTTCAAAATGGGTTCTCCGGAAGATATGACCAATTTCATCACCGCAGTTATTCATGAAGGCTCTTTTGATAAATTGGCGAGATACATTGACCAGGCTAAAAAAGATAAGGATGCCGAAATAATTGTGGGAGGAAATTACGACAAATCCAAAGGATATTTTGTAGAGCCAACCGTGATATTAACTACAAATCCTAAATATTCCACTATGGAAACCGAATTGTTCGGACCCATAATGACTATTTATGTTTACGAGGATAAAAAGTGGGAAGAAACCCTGAAATTAGTTGATGAAACCAGTGTTTATGGATTGACCGGAGCTGTGCTTTCCACAGATAGATATGCCGCTGCGCAAGCCACCAAAGCCTTGCAAAATGCTGCCGGGAACTTCTATATCAATGATAAGTGCACAGGAGCCGTAGTTGGTCAACAACCTTTTGGCGGAGCCAGAGCGAGCGGGACCAACGACAAAGCAGGTTCAATGCTCAACTTATTGCGCTGGGCCTCTCCACGGCTGATCAAGGAAACCTTTGTTCCTGCAACAGATTACAGGTATCCGTTTATGGGAGAATAATTTTTCTTTCTATAAAATTTTACCCTTTTTACATCAAAAATCAGCATTCGTTAATTCTTGTTCTTAAATATCGAACAAGGATTAACGATTTTTGATTTACAAAATTTTTATTCAATCATGTTCGGTCTTTCAATTAAATTTTATTAATCTGAACTTTTCACTCTTCCCTCTTTACTTTCTTTTCACTTCACACCTTCACCCATCACCCCTCACCCCTCACCCATTGAATATTATGAAAATTTTTGTAGGCTACAGCTCGTTAATTATCAGTTAATTAGAATTTATGTCGATAAAACAATGTTTACATCGATTATAATTACCCCTTACCGAAAAGCTTAGAATCTTATAATAAATTGCCGTATTTTTAGATTGTTATATATCCCCCCCAAAGTTATATCTCCCCCTCAAAGTTATTACAAGCTTCCCCCAAAGCTTACAAGTTTCCCCCAAAATATTATAAGCTTTCCCCCAAAGCTTACAAGGAATTTAATCATTCGCAATTTTCTCCCCCACGTCAATTGAAAGTTCTAATACCATACGGCTATGGAGAAAAATTTACTTAAATTAAAAATTCGGCTTTTCATTTTTACCCTGCTGCTTCTAGCAGGATTTACTGTTTATGCCAATTTAATACCTGCTATAAACGCCTCATTTACAATTTTAAATACAAAAGCTATTGTTAATAATCTTAATAATACTCCGAATACATACGAAGAAAACTTATCTTTTTCCGACAATCTTTCCTTTGTAAATTATTTATGGGCAGATACCCCAACGGCTGAAGCCGGATTTAAAAAGGTGTTTGAAAAATTTGAGGTGGTACTTTTGAGGGAGGATGTTGGTGAGGATGAAAAAGAAGAGGTTTTAAAAGGTAGTTTAGTTGCAGTAGCTGTTTGTAAAGACATTACTGTTCAATTGGATGCAACTGGAAATGCAACTATTACACCACCACAAATAGATGATGGAAGTTCAGGAGGAGGTGATTTGACTATAACATTGGACATTTCAACATTTAATTGTTCAAACATAGGCGCAAACACAGTTACTCTTTCAGTTTTTGATGATTCTGATAATTCAACATCTACTTGTAATGCTACGGTAACGGTAGTAGACGATACTGTTCCAACAGCGATAGCCCAGAATGTTACGGTAACCTTGGATGCTACGGGCAACGGAACAACAACGGCGGCTTTGGTGAACAATGATTCGAATGATGCGTGTGGAATAGCATCGCTTAGTTTATCAAAAACAGCCTTTACGTGTGCTGATATAGCAACGAATCCAAACTCTGTAACCCTTACGGTAACGGACAATAATACGAATGTATCGACTGCAACGGCGAATGTAACGGTTCAACCCTATACAACAAACGCAACCGTCAATTACAGTATTAGTCCCAATAATACTACAATTTGTGATTTTGAGGAATTAACGTTTACTGCAACTTCTAACAATATGCCCTCACCATTATATGAATGGTTTGTAAAAGGCATTTCTCAAGGCGCCCCTTCGAGTATTTCAACATTTACCAAAACAGGAGGCTGGGATAGTGGCACTAATAATGTAGAAGTAGTTGTAACTTCAGATTCTTCTTCTTGTACCCCACCTGTATCAGAAGTAAAACCTATTTCTGTCAATGTTGCAAAACCTATAAGTTTTAATATTACCGGGCCAAGCACAATTTGTGCAGGGGAGATTGCGAATTTTACAGTAACTAATAAATCAAATGTTGGGTCAGCCTCTACATATGAGTGGTTTAGAGGTGATGGAACCGTTTCTACAGGTGTAACGACCCAATCGTATTCGCCTTCAGATTTAACAAATGGTGAGGTAATATTATTGAAAATAGTCTCTAGCACTCCATGTGCCACACCAATACCGCCGCTTGCCAAAGAAAGTACCAATACAATTACAATGACGGTAAACCCGTTACCGACTTTAACAGTCATTTCAGGTTCTGTTTGTGCAAATGGTCAAAGTTCTATTAACCTTAATAGCTTGGTAACAACAAATGGCACGACTGTCACATTTCATAATAATATAACACAGGCACAAAGTGGAACCAATGCAATCAATAGCACGGTAAGTCCAACGACTGCTCGCTCATACTTTGTTAGATCTAGATTGAATACTGGCTGTTTTACTACTGCGGAGATTCCAATAACCATTGATCCTTTACCCAATGTTGAAGCAGGACCTAATCAGGCCATATGTACAGGAGATGATTTTGATCTTTCCACAATCTCTAGTGGCGATAATAGAACGTATTATACCTCACAGGCCAATGCCAATAACGAAACAAATGCGATTATTTCAATAGTAAGCCCTACGTCTAATACTACCTATTATGTTAGGGCCGAGGATTCAACTACGGGATGTTATAATACAGATTCGGTAACAATTACGGTTAATCCACTACCGACCCTAAATATTACTAGTGGTTCTGTATGTGCCGAAGTGCAAACTTCCATTGATTTAAACACTTTGGTGACCAGTAATGGAACTAAAACCTTCTATGCTACACTTGCCAATGCTGAAAGTGGTACAAGTTCAATAAATGCAACTGTAAGTCCTACTACTGCGACGGATTATTTTGTACGAACTCAACTTGGCACAGGATGTTATGTAACCGGTACGGTTTCAGTAACTGTTGATGCCCTACCAACACTGACGACGACTGATTCATCGGTTTGTGCATCGGGCCAGACAAACATTGACCTTAATAAAAGAGTAAATACCAATGGTAATAACGTTACCTTTCACAGCACTTTGGCCAATGCCAAAAACGGGACTTCGCCCATTAATGCAACCGTTTCTCCAACAACGGAAACAACCTATTATGTAAGAAGCCAATTTACCAATGGTTGCTATCGTACAGATGAGATTGTTATTTCAATTGACGCCCTACCCACATTCGACGTTACTCCTGCTGAAATATGTAACGGAGCTTCTATTGATTTAAATAGTACGGTTAGCAATAAGAGCAATAGCAATGACACAATAACTTTTTACAATTCACAGACCAATGCAAAAAATGGAACTAGCCCTATTAATGCAAATCTAAGTCCTACAAGCACTACCACTTATTATATAAGGAGTGTTAACAGCGCTGGTTGTTTTACTACAGATTCTGTAATAATAACAGTTGCGGCAAATGCATCAATTAACTTAAATAGTGGTGAAGAAGATATTCAAAGTATTTGCACCTCTAATAATATTTCCCCAATAGATTATACTATCTCTGGTGGTGGAAGCGGAGCAGGCGCTACCTTGTCTGTGACACCAACCACAGGTCATAATTTTACTGGTAATTATTCAAATGGAGTTTTTACTATTAGTGGAACAGCAACCACCGCTGGTACCTTTAACTATACAGTAAACACAACCGGTTGCGGTGCAGATTCAGCTACTGGAACAATATCAGTTTTTTCAGGTGTCCCTGCTACACCCACCGGCTTGGGAACGCTTTCTACATCCTTTATAATCTGTCCTACTAGCACAGAGACCTACGAAGTTAATGAAGATATTAACGCGGTTTCCTACACTTGGACTTTCCCATCTGGCTTTACTGTAACATCTGGGGCAAATACTAGAAAGGTAACGGTAAATGTTGCCACAAATGCCACGTCGGGTAATATAACTGTAAGAGCGACCAATCCTTGTGGAAATAGCAGCACTGTATCTTCTCCAGTTAATATAGGCACTGTTACCGCAGATGCTGGCCCAGATCAATATATATGTTTTGGGAGTACAACTATTGCTACTCCTATTCGGCTTGCTGGAAATGTTTCGGGGGTAAATGCTAATAAATATGGCAGTACAGGAAATGGCGAGTGGTGGTGGAGTGACAACGGTGCAGGAGGGACTTTTCGAAAAAGTGGTGGCAATGATGTTAGTTATCAGAATGGCTGGTATGACCTTCCACCAAGTGCAACGGCAGGTCAGACCATTAAACTTACCATTCAAACTAAAAAACCAACTGGATCTAATAATTGCGGCCAGGGTGCAAAAGATGATATGTTCATTTATTTGAGGCCTGTGCCAACTGCATCAGTTTCAAGCAATGGCGATATATGCGCAGGCTCTAACGGATTGGCGACTTTTACAGGAACTCCTAATACAACCATAACTTATAAAATTGGGGCCTCTGGTGCTAACCAGACAATTCAATTGAATGCTGGTGGTGTCACCAGTCCAGCAATTTTAGATGTTGGAGCTTTGACAGCTACGACAGATATAATCATACAAAGTGTTGCCTATACTAATAATACAGCATGTGCCAATACTTATAGTAATCCAAATAAGCCAACAGCTACCATTGTAGTTAAAAATACACCAGTTTCGAATGCAGGAAATGATATTTCAATTTGTGAAGATCAAACAGCTCAGTTAGCTGGTGTTATCACTGGAGATATAAATACAGGGGTCTGGTCTGGAGGAACAGGAACTTTTGCTCCAAACCGTAACACATTAAATGCGGTATATACACCTTCAGCGTCAGAAATTACTGCTGGTAGTGTAACATTGGGGCTTACCTCAGATGATCCTTCTGGTCCATGTGGTGTTTCGCCAACAGATGAAGTAATTATATCGATAAATGAATTACCATCGGTTGATGCCGGAACACTAAATAATATCTGTCAATCTGCATCTCCTACAGCGATAACCTTAAGTTCTGCTAGTATTGGCGGTGGCAACGGAAATACAACAGCTGCCTGGTCAATAACAACAGGCGGTGGACAATTAAGCTCAATTATACAAACTGCTGATCCTTCTTCACTCACTTATACATCCGCCCCAAATTACTCTGGGCCGGTAACTTTAACACTTACAACCAATGCTCCCGGAGAATGTTTGTCTGTATCTGATACTGTTTCGTTTACAATAGATGAAGCGCCAACCGTTGCCACAGGTAGTTATGGCGATATTTGCCAAAGCGCAAGTCCTTCCGCCATAACCTTATCAGGTGCCACCATAGGTGGAGGCAATGGAAATACCACAGCTCAATGGTCCGTAGTTTCTGGAGGTGGTACATTAGCTCCTGCTTCTGGATTTAGTAAAACGCCACAAACGGTTACTTATACCCCAGCCGCAAATTATTCAGGTGATGTTGTTTTAAAATTAACTTCAAATGCAAATGGTATATGTTCTGCTGTTGAAGAAACTACAACGATAAGCGTAAATGAAGCTGCGGTGGTTGATGCAGGCAGTGCTGTTACAATTTGTGAGGGTGAAACAGTAACCCTTGCAGGAAGTATTGCCGGCTCTGCTACATCGGCAACCTGGACTGCACCCTCAGGCTCATTTAGTAGCAGTACGGACTTAAATGCAGTTTATACACCATCTATTACGAATGGAACGGTTACTCTAACCCTTACCACTGATAATCCTACCGGCCAATGTGGAATTGAAACTTCAACTGTGGACATAGCAGTCAATGAGGCTGCAAATGTATCGGTGTCTGGTGATACGCTGATTTGTTCAGACTCGGCTGCCAATATCGTTGCCGATCTTTCCAGTGGTAGTGCAACTACCGGTACATGGTCATCGAGTTCTAATAATTCGGCTGGATTTGGATCTACAACAGCAAGCACAACTACATATACACCAAGTGCTACGGATATAGCGAATGAAACCGTAACCCTAACATTTACCACTGAAGATGTCGATGGTTCTGGCCCATGTGCCGTTGCTACCGATGACATATTAATAACCATCGGAAATGATATATACATCAATGAGCAACCCTCCAATATAGGGGTCTGCGTGTCCGATGCTGCTTCATTTACGGTTCTCGTGGAAGGTGCAAATGATCCAAATGATATTAGCTATCAATGGTATAAAGTTAATTCTCCTGATGATACAATTGTTACAGGAGCGACTTCTGAAACATTAACTATTTCACAAACTACCTTAGCTGATAAAGGCGAATATTATGTGGTTGTTCAAGGAGCTGCTCCATGTGATGCAATTACTTCTGAGCAGGCCATACTTAATGTAAATAAGGATATTGTTATAACTGCCCAACCGACTGCAGTTATAGACTGTGTTGATGGTACTGCCAATTTTACTGTTACCGCTACTGGAAATATCGATCAATACACATGGTTTAGAACAGATAACGGAGCCGTTAGTGGTACTTCAAATCTTTCCGAAGCTAATGGGGTGTCAACCATTACTTTAGATTTTACCGATTTGGAAACTGCAGATGATGGTGTATATTATTTATTGATCGAAGGATTTGATGGAACCTGTCCAGATGTTGAATCGGCAAGGGTACAACTTACGGTTAATGCAATACCAACTGTTGACGCTGGAGAGAATCAAACAATATGTTCTGATGGAACTGCTACTCTTTCAGGGGTTGTAGGAGGAAGTGCCTCCGAAGTACTTTGGACAAAACCTTCTGGTGCTGATGGTACATTCTCTCCTAATGATACTACTCTGGGCGCTACCTATAATCCGGGGTCAAATGATATTGCCAACGGGTCTGTAGAATTGACTCTTACAACAACTAATGCTGCTAATCCTTGTACAAATGTTGACGATAAGGTGACAATAACAATAAATCCTATCCCAACCGTTACCATCAGTGGGGACGAGACTATTTGTTCGTCAAACGGAACTTATTCGCTTACAGGAAGTTTTGGGGGTGGAGCAACAAGTGCTTCTTGGAGCACCACTAACGGTCAAGGCTCTATTAGTGGAATCACCTATACTCCTAGCGCAACTGAATTAACCAACGGTGCTAATATTAATTTTACATATACAACAGATGATCCGACAGGACCATGTGATGCCGCAAGCGAATCTATGGTTCTTTCGATTATTCCGGAAGTAACTGTGACGCCAAGTGCAGATCAAACTATTTGCTCAAATGAAACAGCAGCTATTTCAGTATCATTAACCAGTGCAAGTGCTGGAATATGGACTTCAAGTAGTGGTAATACGGTCGGATTTGACGACACTGCTGCATTAAGTACATCTTATACACCTAGTGCTTCAGAAATTACAGCAGGGTCGGCGACATTGACATTTACGACCACTAATGCAGCTACACCATGTGATAATGTTGACGATTCGGTTGTTATAACCATTAATCCGATTGCAGCGATAACTAATATGAACGTCGACATAGACATTTGCGCTAATGGTGATCTAACTCTAACTGCTACTGCCAGCGGTGGAGCCACTTCGGGAACATGGAGCTCAGATGGAGCTGCAGGCTCTATATCAGGCAATACCTACACGCCAACCGGAAATGACATTCCAACTGGAGCAACATCAAATATTATAACCCTAACCTACGAAACTAACGATCCAGATGATCCAAGTGGTCCTTGTGTATCAGTGAGTGAATCATTTGAAGTCACTGTATATCCATTACCAACGGTAGATGTTACGCCCGATACAGAACAGGTTGTATGCTCTAATCAGACGATTAATTTAAATGCAACTATTGGCGGAGGCGCTGTAGGTGGACTTTGGAGTTCAACAGGTGATGGTGTATTCAGTGATGCGACATCGCTAACTCCTATTTATACTCCAGGTTCTGGAGATTTAGCAAGTTCAAATTCTGTTTTCCTTACGTTTACCGTAGCAACTGCTGCTAACAACCCATGTGGCACCGTTCAGGATTCAATTGAATATGAAATTGAACAATTTATTGATCCATCCACGCTTACAATCTCGGGTACTACGTACAAAAACTTTGATGATAATGGTGTCTATACAACTGGTACAAATTTATTATCATGTCATTTTGTTGAGGGAGAAATCAATTTAACCTTACCGAGTGGTATAACGAATGCTAATATTCTCGGTTGGGTCTACTCTACTGATTTGGGTGCAAGTTGGAATGATGTTACGCCTAGCAACAATTCTGGTAATACCAATTTAAATCTAAATAATTTAAACATTTTCCCAGCCAACTATAGCGTTGATAACACGACGCCTTACTTATTTAGGGCGGTTGTTCAAACAGGTACAGCTTGTGGTCCAGCATATTCTAACAACGTCGTTTTGAGTATAATACCTGAGGATTTAAAACCTAATCCTGTTTCAGTCTCAGAAAGCGAATTTTGTCTTGGTGGATCTTCTCAATTCTCTTCAACGATTGATTTTGGAGGTGACCAGTTAAATGAAGGTGGAGATTTTCATCAAGGCCAACTTAATCCTAATGATCCGGATAGTTGGTTAATTGATGGTGTTGTAAAAGGCTGGTCAGCTTCAGGTAGTGATGGAAAGAAAAATCAATGGTCCGGCCATACAGGTAATATGAGGACATATACTATCGAAGGCACTACATATCAATTTAATTCTGGAGATCCAAAATTCGGTTTTACTTATGGTAATGATAATACTACTGGAGGAGCCGCACAAGTTCCATACCCAATAAAAATTAATAATGAACTGGTGACCACAATTGAAACTCCTAAGTTTAGTTTATTGGCTATGCCAGATGCAACCTTTGAATTTGATGAGGCATTCGTTTTAACAGGACCTTCGTCCTGTGTTCAAATCGAGCCTAATGGAGCCACCGAAACCTATCCTGCGGCACGAGCCGAAATTGAAATATCCACGGATGGAGGAGCTAACTACAACATAATACCTGATGAACTAGTCAATGCACCTCATAGAACTAGCGGTGCAGTCGAAACTGGACCTTCAACATCTGGAAATTATTCAACATTTGGAAATGGTAATACCCACGTATCCATTGATCTAAGCGACTATTTTGGCCAAACCAATATTAGAATTAGATTAAAGATGGTTAGGAACTGTGAGAGTATTTGGGTGGTTGATAATTTTGCGCTTCCAAATAATAATGGAGAGGCTCTTGTACAATGGACAGACCAATTCGATAATACGATTAACCCTATTGCAGGAACTGACGATGTCATTGTTACGCCTGTGACTCCTGGTAATCAAACTTATACTGTTACTTCCTTCATAAATGGTTGCCGAAGTGTAGCACCAAAGGGTTCGGAAGATGTGCAATTAGAAATTCATTTTTCTAATGCAGGATATGATAATGTTGTTGATCCAACGGAATGCGGTAGTTCGATTAGAATGCTAGCCTATGACAATAGTAAAACACCATTACAAAATTATATCGATTTTAATAAAGCTGGATTATGGAATACTTCTAATCCATTGTTCACAATTATTGATAAAAATCCTAAAGATGGCTTCTGGGACTCCGCTACACAAGAAGATATCGATAAACATAACCGTGAAATCCTCAATGAAAATGGAGTCGGGACAGGCAAATATATATACAGTGTTACTACTTTGGATAATACTAACGGGGTACTTCCAGCCGGAACCTATAGAGATTATGGTACTACAAGCGCAACACAGTACTGGACCATAGTATCAGGACCAGTAGGATTTGATGTTAATCAGGCCAATGCAAACCTAGGAGATTATTTTTCTGACGTAAATGATCCACAAGCCGAATTTTTTGGCCCAGGTGGTAATTACACCTTAAAATGGAACATTGAAGGAAGTGATTCTATTAACTGTTCAGATGATGTTAACATTACGTTATCTAGTTGTTCTACTTTAGATTTTGACGGTATAAACGATTATGTAACCTTTAGAGATAATTTTAATTTTAGTACTCTTGGAAATGCATTTAGCTTTGAAGTTTGGATTAAAAATCATGCTTCCCCAACTTTTACGACTCAAACCATTTTCTCTAAACGAAATGCAACAGATTTGTCAAAAGGATATGATTTAAGAATTGAAAATAATAGCCTTAAATTCCGTTGGAATACAAATACGCTTACTGCTTCTAATAATATTGGAACTAATAGATGGTATCACGTAGCCATAACTTATGATGGAGCTACTTATACTATTTATGTTGACGGGCTAAATGTTGGCTCTATTGCTGGTGGGACACCTGGAGCTACTGCTGGAACTGAAGAATTTTTATTGGGTGCCATGGATATACCACAACCATTAACTCCTACAAACCATTATAAAGGGTGGATGGATGAATTTAGAGTTTGGAATGTTGCTCTTAATGAAAGACAGATAAGGCATATGATGAATCAGGAAATTGAAGATAATGGTGCAGTTCGTGGATCGATTGTTCCTATTGATATTCCTGGTTTAAATTGGGCGACAGATCACTTGGCATATTATCAAATGAATCAAATTTCAGGAGGTGATGTTTCTGGAGGATATCTTTTAGCCAATAAAGGAGGTATTGATGGAAAATTAATTAATATAACTACAATACAAGATGAAACAGCCCCATTACCATATACAACAAAAGCAACAGGTAATTGGGACACAACCGGTGCAGGTACCCCATGGACTTATGGTGACTCGGTTTGGGATCATCCAAATAGCAATGGTATTAATGGAGATCCAATAGATTGGAATATTGTTGAAATAAATAATGCTGATATTGTAACATCTGTAGGGTCTGAACACAATAGCGATCCAGGTATGCCTCTGACTGTTTTAGGTTTAATAGTTGACCCTAATGCTAAATTATTTGTTACTGATACAGGCACTCAAGATGAGAAAAATAATGGTCAAGGTTTATGGGTGACCCATTATCTAAAACTTGATGGTGTTATGGATCTGGTTGGAGAATCACAATTGGTACAAAAAAGATATACGCCAAGCCAACAAAATGAAAGTATTTTGGATGAGGCAAGTGGAGGATGGCTGGAACGTGACCAACAGGGAACTCAAAGCAGTTTTAATTATAATTACTGGTCCTCACCCGTGAGCCTTCAGGGAGAACCCAATAACAGTGGTTATAATGTAGGAGGAGTATTAGGAAATCCAAAAGGAAGTATCACTTATGTAAATAATCCTTTTGCGGCAGATGCTACTCCACTAAATCCCAATAATGTGATCATAAGCAGTTATTGGCTATGGACCTATTATCATGCAGAGGTGAATGTTTATGCCAATTGGGAAGAAATTTGGGAAACAGAAACTGTAAGTACAGGGGAAGGCTTTACTATGAAAGGAACATCCGGAGCGGCCAGACATATGCTGGATAAACAAAACTATGCATTTAAAGGAAAACCTCATAATGGAGATTTTGATCTTTCAATGAAAATTGACGAAAATTATTTAATAGGAAATCCATATCCTTCGGCAATGGATGCAGATGCATTTATACTTGATAATTTACCCGTTTTTGACGGTGCCCTTTATTTCTGGGATCATTTCACGATAACAGATCATTATTTAAAAGAATATATCGGTGGCTATGCTACCTATAACTTAACAGGAGGCGTCCCGGGTATTTCAGACGATTATAGGATAAATGCCAATAATGATCAAGGAGTAAAATATCCCGGACAATATATTCCTGTGGCCCAGGCATTTTTGATCAATTCCTCTAATAGCAATGCAGCTGGTGTTACCGGAGGACCTATTCACTTTAAAAATAGCCAGAGAATTTTTAAACGAGAACAGGTTGTCTTTGACGATTCACGATTTTTAAAACCTGAAGTAAATACCAAGACCAATAAAGAAAAAACGCAGGAGAAAAGTAAAATCAGGATCTCATTTAAATCCCCGGGTGGTTATCACAGGCAAATTTTGGTTGGGGCAATTCCATCTACTACCAATGGCTTTGATCTGGGATATGACGCATTATTATTTGATGATAACGTAGAGGATATGTACTGGATGCTAGGGGATAATAATCTCGTGATCCAGGGAGTTCCAAATTTTAACAAAGACCAGGTATTACCTCTTGGAGTTAAAATTAAAGAAAACAAGGAATTCAGGATCAAAATTGACACCCTGGAAAATGTTTCGGCTGAAATAAACGTCTATTTAAATGATAAATTAAAAGACAGCATTCACGACCTCAAAGCAGGTCCTTATGTGTCCACTTCAGAACCTGGATATATCCATGACCGCTTTGAAATAATTTTCTTTAAAGAAGAGCCACCCGTTATTGAGGGGCCAGTTGTTGTGGAACCCGGAGAAGAAGGGCCAATAATTGAGGATCCGCAAACAGATTTTACAACTTTAACTATAAAACACGCTCACAACTTAAGGGAAATTCAGATCCTGAATCCGGAAAAGCTCATTATTACCAGCGTATATCTATTCGACTTAAACGGCAATCTAATCGAGAATTATACAAATATCCCTCAGAATAAAGAAATAAACCTAAGGGTTAGAAATTATAGTTCCGGGGTGTATTTGCTAAAGGTTTATGCCGAGGGTAAAATAATCAGAAAGAAAATAATTATTTCAAACTAGTAGGAATTAACCTACAAAAAATATTAATGTTTTAGTTTAAAGAACTTGTTAGCTGAATAAAATGTATTTTTAGCTAAATCTTAACTATAAGACTAGTAATCTCGTATTTTAGGGGTAATATTACCTGATTTCTTAACAAAGATTGAATGGCGAAAATTACCCCAAAGATTCGAACCGTCCTACTTATTATATTTTTAACAGGTTCATATATTACTACTTATGCCAATTACACCCCTTCAATTCTAAATTTCTTAGATATTGAGTATGAGGGTGAATCAGTTATTGTGCCCGATAGACTTAAAATCCCGGAAATCCCTACACTAAATGAAATTCCTAATTCTCAGGTTTTCATTGATAACGTAATTGAGTACAAAATTTCTGAATTATTTGCGAATCATACTTTAAAAGCCAGAATCCAAAATAAGATTCTTAGGCAGAATTTAACTCAATCTTATTTCAAATTTTCAAATGCTAATATTTTCTCAGAATATTATATTTCTGAATCGACGTTTCTGTCATCAAATCTAATAGCAATACTAAAAAAATATCCTGAAGTAAGCTTTTCCAAATCATTTTTGGCAATTCCTTCTATTAGCTTAGGAGCAAATCCAGAAGTTTGCAAGGGAACTACCATTGCATATCTTTCCTATTCCAACCCCTCAGAAAATCCAGATAAGTATAGCATCAGTTTTAGTAGCACAGCGAGAACAGCAGGTTTTTCGGATATAACAGATGCAACTTTACCTGCAACAAGTCCTCTTCAGATTCAAATTATTGTTCCTAATGGTTCACCAGGAACTTATAATGCTACTTTAACTGTTACGAACGGCACTGAAACAAGCGGAAATATTTCTTTTTCGGTTATTATAAAACCGATTCCTGTTGCCGTGACCAAAAATATCACTATAGAGCTGGATTCCTCAGGAAATGCTTCTATAGCTGAAGATGCTGTCAACAACAATTCCACGGATTCTTGTGGTGGACATACTTTTTCCACCGATAAAACCAGCTACACTTGTACTGATGTTGGTGCTAATATTGTTACTCTAACCGTTACCGACATAAATGGAAACAGTGATTCAACAACCGCTATAGTAACAGTAGAAGACAATGTTGCACCGGTAGCACTTGCTAAAAATATCACAGTTCAGTTGAATGCTTCAGGCACTATTTCGATTGCAGCTACTGATATTAATAATGGATCGAATGATAACTGTGGAATTAGTTCAATGAGCGTTTCTCCTAATTCGTTCACTTGTGCAAATGTTGGAGCCAATACCGTTACTCTAACCGTGACAGATAACAATAGCAAGGTTTCAACTAAAACAGCTGTTGTGACAGTAGAAGACAATGTTGCACCGGTAGCACTTGCTAAAAATATCACAGTTCAGTTGAATGCTTCAGGCACTGTTTCGATTGCAGCCGCTGATGTTGATAATGGATCTAATGACCCCTGCGGAATTAAGTCTATGACCGTACGTCCAAGTTCCTTTACCTGTGTAAATGTTGGCACAAATACGGTAACTCTTACAGTTACCGATAACAATGACAACGTTTCAACCAACACAGCTACAGTTACCGTTGAAGATAATGTGGCTCCCCCAGCTTTTACTCAAAATATAACAGTTCAACTTGATGCGAATGGCAATGCAACTATCACAACCGCTGATGTTGATAATGGATCTAATGACGCCTGCGGAATTAAGTCTATGACCGTAAGTCCAAGTTCGTTTACCTGTGTAAATGTTGGCACAAATACGGTAACTCTTACAGTTACCGATAACAATGACAACGTTTCAACCAACACAGCTACAGTTACCGTTGAAGATAATGTGGCTCCAATAGTTCTTACTCAAAATAAAACAGTTCAACTTAATGCAAGCGGAAATGCAACCATAACAGCCGCTGATGTTGATAATGGATCTAATGACGCCTGCGGAATTAAGTCTATGACCGTAAGTCCAAGTTCGTTTACCTGTGTAAATGTTGGCACAAATACGGTAACTCTTACAGTTACCGATAACAATAATAATGTTTCAACCAACACAGCTACAGTTACCGTTGAAGATAATGTGGCTCCAATAGTTCTTACTCAAAATATAACAGTTCAACTTGATGCAAGCGGAAATGCAACCATAACAGCCGCTGATGTTGATAATGGATCTAATGACGTCTGCGGAATTCCAAGTTTAGCCTTGAGCCAAACCGATTTTAATTGTACGGAAGTAGGTGCAAATAAAGTAACCTTAACCGTAACAGATATCAACGGCAATATATCGACGGCAGACGCTACCGTAATGGTAGCGGATAATATTATCCCCGTAATCACTCCCAATTCAAATCTATCAGTAAATAATGATGTAGGTTTATGTGGAGCTTTTGTTAGTATTATCGCGCCAACTGCTTCCGATAATTGTACTGTTGGAATACCTGCAGGAACGAGAAATGACGGAAAAGTTTTAACAGCCCTTTTTCCTGCTGGATTAACAACAATTAGTTGGACAGTTACTGATACAAACGGAAATAATGCAATTCCAATTGAACAGACGGTCACAGTATTAGATAATGAAGCTCCTGTTGCACCCCTATTAGGGGACATTATTTGGGGTTGTGAATATACGGTATCTGTTCCCGAAGCAACCGATAATTGTGACGTTACTGTTCAGGGTTCTCCTAACCGCTCCCTTGTATTTACAAGTTCCGGTTCAATAACCTGGACATTTACAGATGGAGCTGAAAACTTTTCAACTGCAACGCAACAAATTACAATTGATCAACTAAAAGTTGATGTTGAGCAAACAAATATATTATGTTATGGTTTCGCCACCGGAGAAGCAGAAGCAATAGTAACCGGAGGAGTTGGCCCATTCACTTATGATTGGGGCCCCCTTGGAACAGGGCCTTCCAAAGATGGCTTAAACCCGGGTTCTTATTCCGTTACCGTAAAAGACAAAAATGGATGTTCCGCCACAAAACCTTTCTCTATTACTCAACCCGGTTCTTTTATTGAAATAACCAATGTGGAAATTAATCAAGGATGTTTTGAAGATAACAACGCCTTCGCAATTATTACAGCTTCTGGCGGTACAGGAATTCTGAATTATTCCTGGTCCAATGGGCAAACAGGACCAAAAGCTAGTAACCTGGCCTCAGGTGACTATACCGTGACGGTAACCGATGAAAATAATTGTTCTAAAGTGAAGCCTGTCAAAATAATAGCTCCTTCCCAATTAGTAATCGATAACATTTCTACTACCGAAACTACCAGTTTTGACTCAGCTACAGGAACAGCAACAGTAAATTTTAGCGGAGGAACGCCCGGTTACACTTTTTTATGGTCTAACGGACAAACAAGTCAAACGGCTAGCGGTTTACTCGCGGGAACCTATGACGTGACTGTCAGTGATGCGAATGGGTGTAAAACTGCTAAAAAAATTGTAAAAATTTATAATACCCTTTATACTGAAATTGAAGCATCTGCTATTTGTGCTACCAGGACAGACGAAATTAGAACATCCTATTTTGAAGCCATAAATACAAAAGGGGGATCTGGAACTTATGTTTATAGCTGGACTTTTGGAGATAACAAACCTGCAACATCAGGACCGGGACAACACATAGTTAAATATGACTCATCCGGCCAAAAAACTATAATTTTGACTCTAACAGATAATGATACTGGAAGACTTAAGCCTGACGGCAGCAAGTTTACATACACCTCCACAATTATTATTTATGCCGGTGAATGTTTTGGAAAATGTGGGTCTGAAGATCTAAGAACCGATGAAGTATATATAGGAAATGGAACAGGATCGCCATACAATGTAACCCAAAATTGCGAGGATGTTGAAAATGAAGCCCTTTGGATCAATATAACGGAACCGGGAAATAGTTCAAGATATAATTTCTATACAGAATATGTAGTTTTGTTATATCATCCAGATGGTACTGTAACAGAATATTCAAGTATAGGTCAATGTTCACTTGGCCTAATAGATCGGAATAAACCTTTAAAGATTACCAATATAGATTACAAATGCGGGGACAGAATTTCTGTTGAAAAATTTTTCATGAGTGTAAGTTCGAATCAAAATGGTGGTTGTAATTCTTATACTGATGGCCCTAAATGTAACGCTAGTGATAAACCTATAGATGTTGTAACGCCACTTTCAGGTGCAGTAAAAGATGGGGAACTTTTGTGCAATGGAGCCTCAAATGGAAAAATAACCGCGACAGCATCCGGTGGACAAGGGAAATATCAATTTACCATTAAGTCAACAACTACTAATTTTACCGTTACAAGTGGATTCCAAACAGGTGGGAAATATATTTTTGAAAATCTGAAAGCAGACACATATAATGTTATTATAAAAGACGAGGGAGGAAGAACTTATACAGTATCTAACGTCAAAATTATTCAACCTTCCAATCCTTTACAATTAATAGAAGTTTCCCGTAAGCCCTTAACTTGTAATGGGGGTAATAATGCTGAAGTTACCGTAAATGCCTCAGGGGGAACAGCTCCTTATATTTATGTTTGGAAAAATGGGCAAACAACTAAAACTGCCATAAATCTTTCTGCCGGGCCAAATGAAGTAAAAGTAATTGATAAAAACGGTTGTGAAGTTCCACTTATAATCGATATTGTTCAGCCTCCAATATTAGTTGCAAATGCAGGACCAGATCAAATTTTAAATTGCGGTGTGACCCAGGTTAAATTATCGGCTGTTTTTAATCCCTATACGAATCCGGCAACCGGGGTACAGGAATTTGGAGAATGGACTGTTGTTAATGGTCCTGTGGGTTCCAACTTTGCGGATTTCAATAATCCTGAAAATTTGTTTACGATACAAACACCGGGCACCTACAGCTTAAGATGGACCGTCCCTTGCGGCGCAACCGATGATGTTAAAATAACGATCAGCAACTGCAGCACTATAGATTTTGACGGAATAGATGACCACATTGATTTTGGTGATAATTTTAATCCTTCAGGGAATTTTACTTTTGAAGCCTGGATCAAACAGAACACAAACGCCAGCGCAGGCATAAAAACCATTCTTTCCAAGCGGGATCCTTCAAACCTGAGTACCGGTTTCGATTTGATCCTTGATAACGGCACTCCAAAATTCAGATGGAATAATTCAGAAATAACAAGTTCAAATGCTATCGGAAAAGACAGATGGTATCACCTGGCAGTAATTTCCAATGGTTCAGGCACCAAATTATACGTGGATGGTATTAATGTGGGAAATGGTGCTGTGGCATCACCTATAGATAACAATTTCAAATTTTTAATAGGTGCAATGTATGATTCCGGTACAGCCTTGAACCCTAAAAATTATTTCCACGGCTGGATTGAGGAGGTAAGGATATGGAAAACAGCCCTCACCGAAGAACAACTTCGGTTTATGATGAACCAAAGAATAGAAGCCAATAATTCAAACGTAAGAGGAGTAAAAGGAGTTGAAATTCCGCTGGATGTGCCTAAAGATTTGGCTGGAAATAATTTAGCCTGGGATAATCTGAAAGGTTATTACCAAATGGAAAAAGTCGCGAATGGATTTACGATTGGCGAAACGGGATCAGCAATTAAGGGTAAATTGATCAATATCATTACCACCCAGGAACGCACGGCTCCCCTGCCTTACATTTCTGCAAGAGCAGGTCTTTGGTTTGATGATACAACCTGGTTGCACCCGCAGGTTTGGGATGCTCCAAACAGCAATGGAATTAACAGTGAAACTATAAATTGGAATATTGCCCGGGTTTCCCATAATATCAATTCCGGAGGGAAGGATATCACCGTTTTAGGTTTACTATCTAAAAGCGCGAAATTAACAATTGCAAAGCCTGGTGAAAGCCTGGATGAAAAAAATTCAGGCCAAAGTTTAACTGTTACCCATTATTTGGAATTAAACGGAAATATAGATTTGGTAGGCGAATCCCAACTGTTACAAACCGAAGGAAGTGTTTTAAAAGAAGAGAGTACAGGATTTATTAAACGCGACCAGCAGGGAACCGCAAATAGTTATAATTACAATTACTGGTCGTCTCCGGTATCACTTCAGGGAGCCGCAAACAATTCCACATATACTATTGGCAGTGTAATGTTGGATGGCACAAATTCTGCTACCCCCTTAGGTTTAAGTTTTCATGATTGGTATGAATATGCAGACGGTCCCTATGCTACTCCACGAAAGATCAGCAATTACTGGTTATATAAATTCAGGGGTACTTCAAATGTATATAGTGAGTGGGAACGCGTGGGAAGCACAGGCACACTATTCGCTGGTGAAGGATATACAATGAAGGGAACCTCCGGAGGTGCAGCAATTCTAGACCGGCAGAATTATGTTTTTAAAGGAAAGCCGAATAACGGAAATATCACCCTAACAGTTGGACCAGATCAGAATTATTTATTGGGCAACCCCTACCCTTCCGCTTTAGATGCTGATCAATTTATAAAAGACAATTTAAAAGACGGGGGTACTAATACGGTGGGTAATATTTTCAATGGCGCCTTGTACTTTTGGGATCATTTTGCTGGTAAAACTCATATTCTAGCAGAGTATATAGGTGGATATGCAACCTATAATCTTTCTGGTGGTGTTCCGGCTGTTGCTACAGATGAACGCATTAACAATACAGGACAAAGCAGCAGGGATTATTTTGCGGATGAAGCTAAAATCCCGCAACGATATATTCCGGTAGCTCAGGGATTCTTTATAAACACCGTTTTGGATCCGACATTATCGCCGTCTATTACAGTAGATGGAGGTGAGGTAATCTTTAAAAACAGTCAGCGAGCCTTTATTAAAGAAACAAATACGGAAGGGAATTCCCAGTTTTTAAGACCGGAAACCAATTCACAAAAAGATAAACAAGCCGATACCCCATCTAAAATAAGACTCGACTTTAGATCTCCTATGGGATATCACCGGCAGATCCTGGTAGGTGCAGACCCCAACACCACCAATGGTTTTGACCTGGGATACGACGCTCCATTAAACGACTATAATTTGGAGGATATGTTCTGGCTTATAGATAATATCGAATTTGTGATCCAGGGAGTGCCAAATTTTGGAATTGATCAGGTTTTGCCCTTGGGAATTAAAATAAATGAAACAGGTGTATTTTCGATCAAGATCAACAAATTGGAAAACGTTGCTGATAATGTGAATATTTACCTAAAAAACCTTCAGGACAGCACTTATTTCGACTTGAGAAAGGGCGATTATTCCATGAATTTGGATCCGGGTAATTATTATGAAAGCTTTCAAATTGTATTTCAAAAGGAAAAAGTTCCTCCAGAAGAACCGGATCCCGTTGAAGAAACAGAAGAGGAAACTGAAGAAGAACCAGATCCCGTTGTAGAAACAGAAGAGGAAAGCGAGGAAGAATCAGTAGAAGAAGTTATAGCGGAAGAAGAACAGGAACAAGAAGCCGTCGAAACTGCCGGGGATGAAGAAATTTTGGATGGAGGAATTAAAGTTTTCTATGTAGGTAACAATCGGGAAATTGCAGTATTAAATCCTTCAAAATTTAAAATTGAACGAATCGTTATTTATGATATGTTAGGACAAATAATCCAGGAGTATCAAAACATTTCTAATGAAAAAGAAGTCAGGTTGCCGGTAAGGGAATTTCCCGCGGCAGTATATGCAATAAAACTTTATTCGGGAAACAAGGAAATCTCAAAAAGCATTATCCTGATAAGATAAAAAGCTACACCTTCCTTTAAATTTAGCGCACGAAATTTAAAGGAAACTTTCCCAACCTTTTGGTTTCAAAAAATTTCCTAAGAGAGGATTTACCAGGTGAGCCTTACTAATCCTGGAATTGGGAAAGGAAGCCCCAAGTAAACGATCCCGGCATTCCAGAAGAAACAGAAACACTACAACATTCCCATCTCGAAAATCAAATTCAAGTTTCAAATCCATTTAAATTTTATTTAACCGGTAATCAACCTGAAGATCTCAGCATTATTTAAGCGAAAAGGAAGTGAAATTACATTAGATATCTTCTAAAAGAAAAATAACCTGCAAGAAAATTCATATTTTATATTAGTAAGAATTAACCTACAATAAATATTAATTTAAAGACTTTAAACATAAAAAACACTTTTAAACCGTCAAAATTCTACTTTTATCGATTATTTTAAAGGCTAATTCCCTTATTTCTAATTTTTTATATATAATTTTACATATCAATATAAAAATCTATTGGATGGGAAAAATTACTCCTGGAGTAAAAGCTATTCTTGTAATAATAACATTTTTAGGTTTTACCAATTCTATCTTATCGGAAACCAAATTTGATTTTTCGGAAATAATAAAAGAAAATAACTTTTCCGTAAAAATTGACAATAAGATCTTCTCAGAAAATTCTATTTCTGAAGCAACGACAGTGGACTCCAAAACCACGGTTAAATCCAAAAATATTTCTGAAGAAAACTCTTCCAAATCCTCTAAGGAAAAGCAAATCCACAACCTTCAAGAATGCTTTTATTTTTCCATTGAGAAGAAAATATCTCAATTTTTTGCGAATCATACTTTAAAATCCAGAATCCAAAATAAGATTCTTAGGCAGAATTTATCTCACGCTTATTTCAAATTTCCAACCTATTTATTTAGCTCCTTTTCAACGGTTCCTTGTGATGACGATACTGAAGATCCAATAATAACAGCTCCTGCAGCTACAACGGGTACGACTAATGCAGCTTGTACCTCTACCAATGTAACTTTAGGTTCTCCTGGAGTTTCAGATAATTGTACAGTTACAGCAAGTTTAGTTATAACGAATGATGCTCCTTCACCATTTCCATTAGGAACAACAATAGTTACGTGGCGAGTTGAGGATGTAGCAGGTAATTTTGAAACAGCAACACAAACAGTAGTTGTTACGGATGATGTAAAACCAACAATTACAGCACCTTCTGCAACAACAGGAACAACCAATGCAGCTTGTACCTCCACCAATGTAACTTTGGGTTCACCAGTAGTTTCGGATAATTGTACCGTAACAGCAAGTTTAGATATAACGAATAATGCTCCTTCACCGTTTCCATTGGGGACAACAACAGTTACGTGGCGAGTTGAGGATGTAGCAGGTAATTTTGAAACAGCAACACAAACAGTAACTGTTACGG
>Ga0314774_1000803_pt1 | contig 22402 bp, 19 predicted proteins | sample MetaGCBIA2018_FD_204515 | JGI IMG/M metagenome (GOLD analysis project Ga0314774, IMG submission 204515) | Cryopeg brine microbial communities from Beaufort Sea near Barrow, Alaska, United States - CBIA 2018 | ecosystem: Environmental > Aquatic > Marine > Coastal | place: USA: Alaska | collected...
TTCATCTGTGAGTATCAATTGGGCCCGCATTGTTTTCCGTGCCATGATTACCTCCTTATGTGGTTTAGAGCAATCATAACAAAAACAACGTCATTTGTAAATATATTTATGAATCGAACTACTAGTGCCACTGGAGTGCATGTAAATCCATTTTTGTTCAGTAGCCGAAATCACCGTTTTAGAAAATGGCTGACCAAATAATTTGACTAACTCTGTGCTTGTTGTTTTTTCTTTTTCGATTTTTGAAACATTGTCACTTGAGAATGATTTTCCTACAGAATAACTTGTTGAAGCACACCCTGACATTAATAGAATTAGAATGATAATTGAACTAAGTATTACAGGCCTCATTTATATCTCCTTTGTGTTTTTGCAACTAACAGGGATTCAGCGGTTACCGGATATTGATTGTATCCGAAACCGGATATTAATTATAACCGCACCGTACTATCGGATATCCCGGCACCGGGATATCCGTTGAAAATCTCTATAAATACAGTATGCTTCATTTAATCATTTTCTTTAAGCTTTAATCCATCGTCTTTGGAGGGGGAGGCCCCCGCTTAAGTCATGATCATCAAATTTCTATAGAAAAGTTCAATTCAACAATTCAAGTTCAATTTCAGAGAAGTAGCCTTGCCCCTTGTTTTTGCCAGAAATCCATACGCAAAAAAGTTGCCATCTTCAACTTGTCCGGTATTAACCATTTCACTATGAAAATTTGTTGGAGACATTTCCTTTTTTGCAATGGCAACAATGACCATTTCCCTGTCTCTTTTGTCTGACTTGTGAACGACTCGATCTCTTGGTTCAAATACCATAGTAAGTCCCCTTTATTTAATTTTTCAGGCCATCAAAAGCTGACGAACGGTAGCTATCATCAGTTTTTCACTATGCTGCTGGGTCTGGTTCAGTTTGGCTTCGAGTTCGTCGCACAGGGTCATGAGTTGATTGACCTTGGCGACTATGCGGTATTGTTCAGCAAGAGGGGGAAGAGGATAGGCATATTTCCGCACACTATTCGCGGACAAATTGGGTTGAGCAGAGCCGTTGTCAAACCTGAAAATTTGACTCCTGCCAACGGGACTTATTAGATAACGATACAAATATTGATTGGAACAAGGACTGTACGGCCTAATAATCATTAACGAAGAGGCAATCGCTCCTTCATAATATGGGTCCACAATTGCAGTCTTGCCAAAGGTTGCGCCCCTCAGACAATACAACAAATCCCCAGGTATTATCTTGCCACCTCCTAAACTGTCGAACTTTTCGCGGGTGATAAAATTCATATCTCTTTGTGTCAATGAACCATCGGGTTCTATGTGTCCAGTATTGATCCACGGGATACCTTCGGACACATACTCGCTTCTGTTCGGGTATTTTTTACTTCTATCGCCGTTAATAAATTCACTGAGAGCACCTAAATAAACCCACTCCCAACTTCTTGGAAGAGTATATGGCAAATCCTCAGACTGGATCTCGGGTAACGGTTTGGGCGGCTTAATTCTCTTTTCACCCACCAACCGTAGCTTCTCCTCTTCGATCTTTTTAAGTAGTTCACCAGCAGGCTCGTCGTTGGGATCTTGGGGGACGAGTTTGCCCTGAACGGCGAGTTGAAGAATGGCGGATCGGAGTTTAGCGATGGTTTCGGGGTGATCGTAGAGCAGGTCGAAGTTGGTGCTGATGCGCTGCCAGTGGTCGGCGAACTCGTCGGGTTCGCGGGCGGTGAGCAGTGCGTCGAGGGCGGCGTTGTTGAGGCGCACCCGCCCCTGCTGCTGCTTTTGCTGGCGGGCTTCGAGTTCGTCGCACAGGGCCATGAGTTGGTCGACTTTGGCGACGATGCGTTTTTGTTCTTCGAAGGGGGGGAGAGGAATCTCAAACAGTTCCAATACCTTCTTACTCAACCCCTCACGCGCCATCCCTACTTGTCTGCCCCATACTAAGGCCTGCGTATATGGTGATAGAACGCAAAGATGCAAATAGGCCTTTGTAGAATCCATAGTAGGCCTGATTATCGTCACATGCTGACTGACATTCGCCTCACCAATCCCAGCAGGGAAAATGGTACATCGTCCAAGAGAGGCACCTGTAATGTTCAGCAGAATGTCACCTGGGAAGACCACCGTGTTGGACATCTTTTTGTGGGTTTCCTCAGCAATGTAGGCGACATCACGAAGCTCCAAGCCATGATTCCAAATATTCTGAGAACGCAAGAAAGGAAACCCCGAACTCACATAAGCATTCTTTCCTCCTCTTGGGGTGCTTCCTGAGCCGATCCTGTTTGTGATATCGCCAAACCGTACAAATTCCCAACCTTTGGGCAAATCGAAAGGTTTTTCTTCATCGGCAATTGCGGGAAAAGGTTTCTGCTTTTTGATCTTCCCCCCCTTAACCAACTGCTCCTTCTCAGCCTCAACCCTCTCCAGCAAAACCGAAGCAGGCTCATCATTCGAATTCTGCTCAACCAACTTCCCCTGCACCGCAAGCTGAAGTATCAACTCCCGCAGTTTTTTCACCCCATTGGGCGCATCGGCCAGATGTCCGAAATTGGCCATGAATGTCTCGACGGTCATCAGTCATTACTCCGGTTAATCAGGTTGACGACAACCTTGACGAGGGTGTCTTTTTCTTGCGGTTTGCTTTCGGCAATCAGCAGGGTCAGCGCGACCAGGGCGTTATCGGCCAGGCGCTTGCTGCCATCGGCGCGATAGAGGATCTTGTTGGTAGCAAGAAAATAGATAAAGATCGCGGCGGCGATGCGTTTGTTGCCGTCGCTGAAGGCGTGGTTTTTGACGACAAAATAGAGCAGGTTGGCGGCTTTTTCTTCGATACTCGGGTAGACATCTTTGCCGTCAAAAGTCTGGTAAATCGCGCCGAGGGCACTTTTGAAGCCCTGATCTTTTTCCCGCCCGAACAGGCCGTCAAACTCCCCTTTCATCGACTGGACGATGGCGATGGCTGCGGGGTACTCAAGGACAAACTGCGCCGGGCCGCTGGTCCCTTCAACCGCCAGAGTGCCGTGATCATAGCGGTCGAGGGTGGTGAGCGCGTAGGCGTAGTCGGTGATGACCTGCAGAACGTCCTTACCCAGATCGTTAACCAACTGCTGAGCGGCCAGGGTTCGCGCCAGGACGTCGACCGCACGCTGCATCTCGGTGAGCTTCTCGGCCTGTTCCTGCAGCCGTTTCTGGTTGATGGTGTAGCCCTGCACAAGGTGCTCGCGCAGCACCTGCGTGGCCCAGCGACGAAACTGGGTGCCGCGCTGCGATTTGACCCGATAGCCGACGGAGATGATGACGTCCAGGTTGTAAAAAACCACCGGTTTGTCGGAATTTGCAATATGCATTTTCTGCATATTGCTTTTCTCCTCCAATTCCCCCTCCTTGAAAACATTTCGAATGTGACGGGACAGAACGGATTGGTCACGTTGAAATAGATCAACAAGTTGGGCCTGGTTCAACCAAACAGTATCCTGCTCAAGCTGAACCTCCAACTGAGTCGTACCATCTTCCGCCTGATAAATAATCACATCACTCATCATCCCCTCCCAACGCATCTACCAATTCATTTTTCAATTTCTCGCGTGTCTCAGCCACGCTGGAGAGCAATGTTTTGTACGCGGCCAGCAGCTCATCCGGGTCACCGAGCTCATCTGCGACGATATTGGGATTCTTGATGTCGAGATTATAGCCGTTGGCCCTGATCTGCTCGATGGAAACCTTCCAGGCCTGCTCGCTCTCCTGGCGCCCGGTCCTTTGCTCCCCACCCCACCAGGCCTTCTCGGGTGCGAACTCCTCGATGCGCATCGGCTTGGTCTTGTTGTAGCTCTTTGCCCCTTCAGGGTACGGGTGCTCGTAGTACCAGACATCCTTGGTCGGTTCACCCTTGGTGAAGAACAGCAGGTTGGTCTTGATGCCGGTATAGGGGTTGAAAACACCGTTGGGCAGGCGCACTACGGTGTGCAGGTTGCATTCGGTGAGCAGTTTCTCCTTGATGCGGGTCTTGACCCCCTCACCGAACAGGGTACCGTCGGGGAGAACGATGGCGGCGCGACCGCCGGGCTTGAGCAGGTGCATAATCAGAACGAGGAAGAGATCGGCGGTCTCGCGGGTGCGAAAAGTCGCAGGGAAGTTGGTCTCGATGCCGTCCTCTTCAGTGCCACCGAAGGGCGGATTGGTGATCACCACGTCGACCCGATCCTTGGGGCCGTAATCCCGCAACGGGCGAGATAGGGTGTTGTCATGACGGATATTGGATGGAACCTCAATGCCGTGTAGCAGCATGTTGGTGGTGCAAAGTAGATGCGGCAGCGCCTTCTTCTCAACACCGAAAACCGACTGTTGCAAAAGCTGCTCGTCCTCGGCGGTCTTCACATAGTTACCGCGCAGGTGCTCAATAGAGCAGGAGAGGAAGCCGCCGGTGCCGCAGGCCGGATCGAGGATCTTCTCGCCAAGCTTCGGATCGACCATATCGACCATAAATTGGGTGACGGCACGCGGGGTGTAGAACTCCCCAGCGTTCCCCGCGCTCTGCAAATCCTTGAGAATCTGTTCGTAGATATCGCCGAAGGTATGACGGTCGTCAGAACGGTTGAAGTCGATTTCGTTGAGCTTGTTAACCACCTGACGGATCAGGGTACCGCTCTTCATGTAGTTGTAAGCGTCCTCGAACACCGAACGAACAACCAGACCGCGTCCGTTGGTCGCAGCGTTAAACTCAATCTCCTTGAGGGTTTTGAACAGGTCGATATTGATGAAATCGAGCAGCTCGTCACCGGTGATCCCTTCGGAATCGGCGGCCCAATTACGCCATCGCAACCGCTCGGTGATCGGCGAGGTGTAGTTATCCTGAAGCAGTTCGAGTTCCTGTTCCTGATCGTCAAAAATTTTCAAAAAAAACATCCAGACAAGCTGCCCGATGCGCTGCGCGTCGCCATCGACCCCGGCGTCTTTGCGCATGATGTCCTGGATGGATTTGATGCTGGATGATACTGACATTCAGATATTCCTTAGAGTCTATTTTTAGCGATCTTGATTGATCTCGAATCATTCACGGCATTCAAGGCATTCGTAGGTATGCGTGTATTCTGAGACGGTTCCATCTTTACGGACATATCCTTGAGATTTCATCTCATTGCGCAGAATATTTCGTACCTTAGCTTTGCATGCAGGGCAATATTTAATATCAGGTTGCGGTCCGGGAAGATTAGCCATAACGCCTCCAATTGAGTTTGTTTTACGCCTGGTTGTACAGCTCTATTTCAAGATCACGAATGGCCTGTTCGTACTTCTTCTTTCCTCCGAAGAAGTCATTGACGATTTCAGTCGGTGTCCCAATCGCATCGAACGGATTGATCCGCAGTACCTTGAGGTCCTCGATGTTCTCAACTCCTTCATCCGCATACTTCTCCAGAAGCGCCTCAAGCACCGCACGTGCCTGCTCGCCATACTTGGTAAAGTAATTCCGTTTTCGGACGTTGTCGGCCCTCTCACGTCGCGTCAGGGGTGGTTTACCGAAGGCAACGTGACAGATTAGATCAAATGGGCCAAAATTCTTACCGACCTCATCGGCCAGCGCTTCGAGCAATATCCCCTGCTCTTCCAACTCGGCAATTACCGCCTGCTTCTTTTCTGCCGCATTCCAGTGACGTAAAAAGTCATCGAGTGATTTATATTCTTTCCGCACCGTCTTCATGGTGTAGTCCTTGAGCGACTCGGTGATCAGCTTGCCATCCTTGCCATAATACTGCACGCGCTCGGCCACGACCCAGAATGGTAAATCATCGACCACATACTTGATCCGGGGTTCCCCCCCGCCGCCACCTCCAGGCGGATCAGGAGGGAGAGGTTCACCATCTGGGCCAACCTCTCCTCCTCCTTCTTCTTCGTCTGGTGGATCAGGAGGAAAAGGTGGATCTTCGGGACCGGGTTCGTAAATCTGTTCCGGAGGACCGTCGAAATCGGGATCAGCAAACAGCTCGGTCGCCTTCTTGAAATCGATGATGGTGAAATAGAACTTGCCAAAATCCTCGTTGATCCGGGTACCGCGACCGATGATCTGCTTGAAGATGGTCATCGACTGGATGTTCTGATCGAGAACGATCAGCTTGCAGGTCTGGGCATCGATGCCGGTATTCATCAAGCGCGAGGTGGTGGCAATAACCGGGTAGCGGCTTTCCGGATCGATAAAGTTATCCAGTTCCATCTTACCGAGCTGATCATCGCCGGTGATCTTCATCACGTACTTACTGTTTTCGGCAGCCAGGTCGGCATTCTGGTTGACCAGCGCCTGCCGCATCCGTTCGGCGTGATTGATGTCTTCACAGAAAACGATGGTCTTGGCGAAACGGTCGCTCGCCTTGAGAAATTCTGAAATCTTCCGGGCAACAAGATCGGTACGCTGCTCGGCGATCAGGTTGCGATCGAAATCTTTCTGATTGTAGATCCGGTCCTCGATCACCTGCCCGGTTTTGTCGACCTTCCCTTTCTCCGGCCGCCAACCGCTCAGATCCTTGTCGAGATCGATCCGCACCACCTTGTACGGCGCGAGGAATCCATCATCAATTCCCTGCTTGAGCGAATAGGTATAAACCGGATCGCCGAAATAATGGATATTCGAAACATCCTTGGTCTCTTTCGGGGTCGCGGTCAGGCCGACGTGGGTGGCGCTGGAAAAGTATTCGAGTATCTCACGCCAGGCTGAATCTTCGGCGGCGCTGCCACGATGGCATTCGTCAATCACGATCAGATCGAAAAAATCGGGGGAGAACTGTTTGTAGATGTTCTGTTCTTCTTCGTTGCCGGTGACCGCCTGATAAAGAGAGAGATAAATTTCAAAGGCCTTGTTGGCTTGACGCTTGGCGATCTTGGTCATCGCCTGACCGAAAGGCTTGAAGTCGTTGGTCTTGGTCTGATCAATCAGGATATTACGGTCGGCTAAAAACAGAATCCGCTTCTTGGCCCGTGACTTCCACAATCGCCAGATGATCTGAAAGGCAGTGTAAGTCTTGCCGGTACCGGTCGCCATGACCAGCAGCAGACGATTCTGCCCCTTGGCGATCGCCTCAATCGTCCGGTTGATCGCAACACGCTGGTAGTAGCGTGGTTCCCTGCCGCTCGCATCCGTATAATACGGCTGGTCAATCAGATCCTCGGCCGGTGGATCGATCCCCTTTCCCAGTTTATAGCGTTGCCAGAGATCGGCGGGGGTTGGAAACTGATCGAGAGTCAGGTGCTGTTCAACCGGATTCGATAGACCGGTGCGGTCATGAAAAATGAAGCCGTCGCCATTGGAGCTGAAAACAAACGGAACATCAAGCGCCTCGGCATAACCGAGTGCCTGCTGCATTCCATGTCCGACAGAATGAGTATTATCTTTCGCCTCAATGACTGCGATCGGCTGATTGGGTCGATGGTAGAGAACGTAGTCGGCGCGCTTGGATTTGCCCCGGGTATGAAGCTTGCCGCGCACGATAATGCGGCCAGCAGTGAAAGTCACCTCTTCGCGAATTTGGGTAAGGAGATCCCAACCCGAAGCCTGGATGGCAGGGGTAATGTACTTGCTACAGATATCGCGCTCGGACAATTCTGATTTCTTCACTTACCCCTCCTTAAGTCAGACATTGCAGAACCACAAATTTAAACCTTTAAATCTTACCATATTCAGACGAAAATCGCATGTCATTTCCAGTTGTTCCATCACTTTGATGAGTCGACAGGCCGCTGGCCGCGATCAGTAAAATGACCAGATAAAAAAAGAGCCGCAACCAGTTACGGTTGCGGCTCTCTTGATTTAACTTGGTGCCGAAGGGGAGACTCGAACTCCCATGCCCTTTCAAGCACATGAACCTGAATCATGCGTGTCTACCAATTCCACCACTTCGGCAAAAGCGAAGCAACTTATAACAAATGGGCCATGTAAATGCAATAAAAATAATCTGGTTATCCATTTGACTCAACCTGAGCTCTGATTGCAAAATCCGAAATCGTTTCAACTCGGGGGAAATCAATTAACTTACGGTCGAAATCAAAACCTTGTCTCACGCAAAGCCGCAAAGACGCCAAGGTTAACCCTATAATCTAATATTTTCTTTGCGCCTTTGCGTCTGAGTGAGCAACGCGAACGGGCGTAAAACAGACTATGACCTTATCCAATAGCTCTTTGGTGGAGCGAAGTAGATAAGCAGAAAAAATAATTCACAAAACAGCCTCAGCACAAACATTTAGCCCGCTAACACGATTGATGCAATTTTCTGCACATCCCAAAAATGTTCTGTTATGATGACCCTTCTAAATAAAACCAATGACATCATAAGGCTTTTGCATCTTTGTCAACATCCATTATTTTCAAACGGGGGGTTGATTTATTTCTCGACAAAATAAATAGACAATTATTTTGAAGCTTGTTATTATTCTTGACCACACACGTAGGGTTAAAAATACTAATCCCGACCAATAAGGAGGTAATTATGCCAGAACAGCTTAAACAACACCTAGGAACCAAAGCGCTACACGCCGGGCAGGAGCCAGACCCGACCACCAACTCGAGAGCGGTGCCGATCTACCAGACCTCATCCTACACCTTTGATTCATCCGAACATGCGGCCAATCTGTTTGGGCTCAAAGAATTCGGAAATATCTACACCCGCATCATGAATCCGACCTCGGATGTCCTGGAGCAGCGCCTGGCGGCTCTCGACGGTGGGGTCGGTGCGCTCACCTTCGCTTCCGGTTCGGCCGCCATCTCCATGGCGATCCTCAATCTGGCCCAATGCGGCGACAACATTATTTCATCGAGTAACCTCTACGGCGGCACCCACAATCTGTTTCAGCATACCTTTAAACGGATGGGGATTACGGTCAAATTCGTCGATGTGACCGATCCGGCCAACATCGCGGCGGCAATTGATGAGCACACCCGCGCGGTCTTCACGGAGACGATCGGCAATCCAAAAAACAATGTCGATGATTTTGCGGCGATTGCCAAAGTCGCCCACGACCACAACCTGCCGTTTGTGGTCGATAATACCGTCGCCACCCCGGTTCTGTTCCGTCCGATCGAGCACGGTGCCGATATCGTCTGCTACTCACTCACCAAGTTCATCGGCGGTCACGGCACCAGCATCGGCGGCGCGGTGGTCGACAGTGGCAAGTTCAACTGGGGGAGTGGCCGCTTCAGCGACTTCACCACCCCGGATCCGAGCTACCACGGACTGATCTACCACGAGGCACTCGGCGAAATGGCCTACATTCTCAAACTCCGACTGACTCTTTTGCGCGACATCGGGGCCTGCCTCTCCCCCTTCAACTCATTCCAGTTTCTGCAGGGGCTCGAGACACTGCATATCCGGATGCCGCAACACTGCAAAAATGCGCAGAAGGTTGCTGAGTTCCTCGACAATCATCCGTTGGTAGCATGGGTGAACTATCCGGGATTGAAGAACCACCCGGATTACACACAGGCGCAGAAATATCTGCCGGACGGTCAGGGGGCGATCCTCGGCTTCGGCATCAAAGGGGGGGCTGCCGCCGGATCAAAATTTATAGACAGTGTCAAACTCGCCAGCCATCTGGCCAATATCGGCGATGCCAAGACGCTGGTGATCCATCCGGCGACGACCACCCACTCACAGTTAACGGTTGAAGAGCAGGCTGCCGCCGGTGTCACCCCCGATTACATCAGGGTTTCCGTCGGGATTGAGGATGTCCGCGACATCATCGCCGATCTCGATCAGGCGCTTAACGCCAGTCAGTAAGCAGTAAGCAGTGAAGAGCATAAATGGCATAAACTAACAAAGTCCCCGACTTGCGGTCGGGGACTTTGTTGTTTGAGCATAGACTTAAAGCGTTGTTGGCGCCGGGAGTTGGTTGATTCAATACTGTCGCTTAGAATGCTGCGCGTCGCTGATTCGGCATTGCGTCTTTGATGAAGCGATAGTGATCTGCATCTGTTTGTTTTTCATATCCGCCGCGGATTCAACTGCTGCTGTGTTTAAAAGCACAAAACCTTCAAGTTGTGATTTTGACCGTTTCGCCACGGAGAATACTAAGAGGGCCCCTCGACTAAGGGCCCGGATGAACAACCCCGTCGCAAGCAGCGGGGTATCAAAAACCTAAAACCTTTGAGTAACTATTCAGTGCATCAGAGAAATATTGTCATTCCGAAAGGGTTTAATCGGGAATCCAGCTTTATAACCATGGATCCCCGATAGAAGCCTTCGGGGATGACAGATAAAGGAAAGTCAAGAGCCAAGGGCCTCTCTCGCAGAGCCCACAGGGTTCTCAGAGAAGACCAAATGCTTAAACATTGTTCTGAAGTCTTCTCCGCGGTCTCTGCGATCTCTAGAGAGTGAAACGAACGGGCGAGAACATTTTTTAAAATCGTAAGGATTCAGCACCCTGCTCAAGCCACACAGCATGTTGGCTGCTGCTGTTGCCGAAAGGGAAGTCACAAAAAATTAACGCCTCCACCTGAGACACAACTGCCGGTACTCCTCTTCCCCTCGCTCAAAACTGAGGATATGAACCCCCATTCCCCCTTTGACCTTCCCGAGCAGGGATTGCGGGACTCGCTTGGCCCACATAATCCGACCCTTGACAAGAATAGTCGAAGCATCTGCCAGCCTGAATTCAACAAATAAAATTTTGCCAGGATCCATAACAACAGGTGTTTTGATGAAAATACCGGTAGCCGATATATCTTCAGTGAAACCGAGCTTATTCGGTTCTTCCAGTCCATAGCGGAGTTGCAACCTTTTTTTTTGTCGTTTAATATCACGTTTATCGAATGCCATTGTCCCTCCTTCGGAACAAAATACTTAACATTAAAATATAGAGGCAATTATGTTTATAAAAAGAATCAACCAGCTTCCACTCCCGCCGCTGCTCATCCTTGCCCTCACCCTTGGACTTGCCCCTTTTACACCAGAACCCCACCTGCAAGAAAAAATCAGGATGCTACTTCAGGGAGACTTACATAAACCGATCGACATCTTCGATTTTATAATGCATGGTCTGCCGGTCTTCCTACTGATCCTGCGTCTGATGACCGCCATGCTGTTCAAGAAAATCAAACCAAACTGATCACATCTGCTCAAGCCGTTCACGCAGAATGGCGGCGTGTCGGTCTTCTTCCTTCGACAGCCAGTGAAAAGTCTCACGCCCCTCGGCAGAGCGGGCCTGCTCTGCAGTAAATTTAAAGTAGGCCGCAAACTTATCTTCAGCCTCAATAGCGAGATTGAGCGCAGACTTGTCAGCATTTTCCTGCTGCAGGATCACCTCGAGTTGCGTAAGCGATGGGAACAGTTCATAAGCCTTGAAACGATTGAGATATGGGAGGATCAGCTCTTCATCTTGCCAGAAGTTCCCGGCATCAAACTGCGGAATCAAATCTTTCAATGTTCGCAGATGCTGAACTTCATCCTGAGCCAACAGAGCAAACAGTTTCCGCACGGAACCGGACTCTGCTCTATTGGCCATTTCAGTATAAAATTTCTGTCCCCCTTTTTCGACCTCCATTGCTGCCTGAAGGACTTCATAGCCGTTAAAATCTTCAATCCCTGTCATAACTCACCTCTATTCTGAATAGTCTCATTTCCCGAATAGCCCCTTCAAGGCGCTATCAATCAACTTTGAAGTCGGATCATCCGATGCGGAGGGTTCGGAACCGTTCTTCCCGCGATTCAGCTCTTTTTTCAGCCGCTCGGATAATTTATCGACAGCGCCCTGTTTCGCCTGTTCTCTGACCGCCGCCATATCGAGAGCGACCTCTGGAGAAGAAGTCTCTCCCTTAACACGAAGCGGGACATGAGTCCACCCCGACCTGTCGGTCAACAGCTCCCCCAACACCTTCCGGCGGTCGAGTTTTTGACTCAACTCTGGCGACAGTGCGAGATTCACCTTGAGATTGAGCGGGCCGAAAAGGGAGACGGTTCCGACGGTCACCTTATTGAACTGCGGACCAAAAGTCTGGATATCGAGATGTACAACCCCTTTATCGAGCCGCAAAAGAGAGCGCCCGGAATCGATGATGACCTCTTTTAATTCCGGAACCGCGAGTAACGTCGCGGCGGAGTCGAGCAGCGAAATGTTAGTCAATCGACCCTGCTTCAAGGTTAAATTGGCTTGAGCGTTCAAGCTCTTTTTGACAACCTCCGACACGGTCCCATCGCCGCTGAGGACAACCTCCCCATCGACAACCGCAAAGAGACTTTCAGACAACGCAGGACGAAAGACCTTGACGATCGGATGAACCTGAATCTCTTGCAGATTGAGGCGCCCCTGGTAGCTAAGCCCCTCGACTCCGAGGTCGACCGAGGCGGTCTGTTCGACCTTTCCTCCGGCAACCAGAGCAGCGAGACGTTCTATAACCAGCCTGTTCTTTTTTAGCGTCAGACGGAGCTCAACCTTTTGCAGCGGGAGATCACGGTAGAGGATCTCTTCGATATCAACCTTCCCCGACAGGTCGACCGGGAGATCGAACGGACCAATTTCATCCCGCTGGGGGCATGAGGCTGGGTCCTGGATACCGGACGGGGCTGCGGCGACGACCGGGAAGAGTCGATTGAGATCGATGCGCGGCGCCTGAACGGCAAAACTCCCTTTCAGCGGCTGCTTCATCAGATTTTCAATCTGGAGAGATATATCGAGCGGCTGATCATTCAATTTCAACGTCAGACCGTCTGTTTTAAGCGACTCTCTTTCCAGAAGAAAGGTCCCGTTCAAACCGGCCTGAATTGAATCAAACGAAGAGGCAAGATTGATGATTTCTATCTCAGCTGAAGAGAGCAGTTTCGAAGGGTCGGAGATAAGTCCATCCAGAACCAGTTCTGCTGCGAGCTCTCCGGAAAGATCCAACCCTGCAGGGAGGGTCAACATCCCCTTCGGCAGAGAGCCGAGCAGTGTGGTGACCGGTGTGGCAGGGAGCTTGATCGTTCCCCGCAGGCGCTCCCCTTTGGCCTCGGCAAGAAGATCCCCTTTGACGTTGAGTTGCATTGCATTCATCCGGATGAGAACATCCGTCGAAAGATCATCCAGATCGAAAGTTCCATTCAGGGCGAGAGCGTTAGAATTCCAATCGGCGGCAAGTGAGAGCTGAAACGGCTCCGTCAGAGAAAAATCGTGCGCAGAAAAATTGACAGCCGTGACCGACTCTATCGTGCTTTCACCTGCGGACTGGTGAATGTACTGCAGAGACCCTTCGGTAATAACGATCTCTGACACCTTGACGGCAATCGTCCCTTTTTTTGAGACGTTCTGCCGAGTCGGGACTTTTTGAACGGTCCCCACCTTGGCACCGGAGATATCACTAAAATTAAATTTTCCATCAGCAAATTGAACGATCTCAATGCGCGGCCGGACAAGACGGAGTTCATCCACCTGGATCTGCAGCAGCAACAGAGGCCAGAGACGATAACGCAAGACCGCTTTCTCGATGGAGACAAACGGCTTATCCGCGGCACGCTCGCTCAGGATGACGTCGTTGAGGACAATCCCGGAGAACAGGCTGATTTCAATGGCCCCCAACTGCAGATCCCGATGCAGCGACTCGGCCACTATCGGGGCGATAGACTCACGGACCCTCTCCGGTGTGATCAGAACCTTAGCTAACACAAAAAGAGAGATAAAGACGACACAAAATAAAACAACCGCTACAAATAAAAATTTTTTCCATCGAGTCATCTTCATTCCCCCTGTTCCCGGTTCAGTCCGGCAATTTCAGACACCGTTAACCACTCTTGTTCCGCTACCGCTTGCACCGAAAGACGGTTACCGCGACGCAGCACATCCATTTTTGACAGAACAGGATGCTGACTGAGCATTACGCGGGTCAACGGGAACGGCAAAGGGACCACACCCTGAACATCGACCATATACCAGATCGGCTTCGTATCCGTAGCCCTGGGATCAAAATGATCAGAGCGGGGATCCAGAGCGGTATGATCAGGGTATCCCGCGCGGACCACCCGGGCGATCCCGACGATGGCCGGTTCCTTGATATTGCTGTGGTAGAATAAGACTCCGTCGCCAACATGAAGTTCGTCCCGCAATAGATTTCTCGCTTGATAATTACGCACACCATCCCAACAAGATGTATGGTCAGGATTATCGTGCATCAGGTTCTCAAATGAAAAACAGTTTGGCTCCGATTTCATCAGCCAGAAGCGCCGCGTCATATCGAAATCCTTTCAAAACAGAGATATTTGACTTAAGTCAAAGTTATGTTTGAATACATGAACTATTGTCTGCTCAAGCATTAACCGCTGCCTGAATCATCTCTTCTCTCAGCAATTCTTTTTTCAACGTCCATTCTAACAAAAAACAGGAGGAATTACAGATGTTTTGCAACCAATGTGAACAAGCCGCCAAAGGGACAGGATGTACCGCGATCGGCGTCTGTGGCAAACAGCCGGATGTCTCTGCCCTGCAGGACCTACTGATTTATGCCTTGAAGGGGGTCGGCTTCTGGGCAGACAAGGCCCGCACTGCAGGAAAAAGCGATATTGAGATCGACCGATTTGTTATTGAAGCTCTTTTTACAACCGTGACCAATGTCGACTTTGACCCTGCCGATATTGAAAAAGTGCTGCGTAAGACCGCAGTCATCAAGGAGAAGGCACAGCTCTTGGCCGGTCCGACCGCTGGTAATATTCCGGCCGCCGCCACCTGGCAACCGGCTGCAGACAGTGCCGGACTGCTCGCTCAGGGCGAGGCACACGGCATTCATAATGCAGAAGTTGACCCCGATATCGAGTCGATCCGGCAGGTCATCCTCTACGGTCTGAAAGGGTATGCCGCCTACGCCGACCATGCCTTGATCCTTAAGCGTGAAAGCGACGAAGTCTACGCCTTTACCCACAAAGCCCTTGCTGCCACCCTCGACGAGACTCTCGGTCTGATGGATTATGTTGCAATGGCGATGGAAACCGGCCGCATCAACCTGGTCACGATGGAGCTTCTCAGCACGGCGCATACCGACACTTACGGTCACCCGGTTCCGACCCCGGTCAACCTTGGGACCAAAGCGGGGAAGGCGATTCTGGTCACCGGCCACGACCTCAAGATGCTTGAAGAGATCCTCAAACAAACTGAAGGAAAAGGGATCAACATCTACACCCACGGTGAGATGTTGCCGGCACACGGCTATCCTGGGCTGAAAAAGTACGCGCATCTCGCCGGCAACTTCGGTAGCGCCTGGCAGGATCAAGCCAAAGAGTTCCCGACGTTTCCCGGTGCGATCATCTTCAACACCAACTGCATCCAGAAGCCGTCGGATAGTTACAAAGACCGCCTCTACACCTGGGGGTTGGTACAGTGGCCGGACGTCAAGCATATCGACGGCTGGGACTTCTCTGAGGTGATCGACAAAGCCCTCGCCTGTGAAGGGTTTGTCGACAATCCCGGTCAGGAGATCCTGACCGGATTTGGCCATAACGCCGTCCTCGGCGTTGCTGACAAGGTCATTGCAGCAGTAAAATCAGGAGACATCAAGCATTTCTTCCTGGTCGGTGGCTGCGACGGCGCCAAAAGCGGCCGGAACTACTACACCGAATTTGTCGAAAAAGCGCCGAAGGATACCATTATCCTGACTCTCGCCTGTGGCAAATATCGCTTTAACACCATGGAACTCGGTGATATCGGTGGAATTCCGCGCTTACTCGACGTCGGACAGTGCAATGACGCTTACAGCGCCATTCAGATTGCCGTTGCCTTAGCCGACGCTTTCGAGTGCGGGGTCAATGATCTCCCCCTCTCCTTTATCCTCTCATGGTACGAGCAGAAGGCCGTAACGATCTTGCTCACCCTGCTGCATCTCGGGATCAAGAACATCAAACTCGGGCCGACACTTCCGGCTTTCATCACACCGAATGTTCTTAACTTCCTGGTTGAAAACTTCAACATCGGCCCGATCGGCGATGCTGAAGAGGATCTGAAATCGATCCTCGGATAAAGTTCAAACAGCATAAAAGATCAAGAGGCGCCGAATTATCGGCGCCTCTTTTTTTATTGAAAAGCCTCCTCATTTTCAAGCGATGTTGCCAGAGATTCTGAACCAAAGTGCACTCATGAGGAGGGAACATGAGTCAAGGATCAGAATCGAGTAGGGTGAGGCGAGCATCAAGCTCGCCCCATCCCTCTCACAGAACCGTACGGGCCTCGTATACGGCTCCTGCCTGTTCTTTACCTCAATAATTCTGAGGCAGGAAACCGGTTTGTATTCCGGTCGCGAACTGCGGGGATGCCGAGCAGTCGCTTATCTCCGCCGGTCTTGGGTATTTCAACCCGTTTGACAGGCTGGGGGCGATAACTCTTCTCCCGCAAATCTCGGACAAGCGGGGCGACCTCTTCGGGCAAATGTTCGGCGAAATCCTCGATGGATTGCCCGTCGATTCCGGGCTTCCTTTTGTTGGATTTGACTTTCCTAAATGCATGAAGCAGTCCCTTCTCGTGTAGCATGCGGTCATAGAGACTGTGATAGATCTTCGTCATACTTGCTCCTGCGTCTCCTTCCACCTGCTTCACCATCATGCCTTCCGATCTTGGCCGAATCGGCTGTCGCCTTCTATCCCATTTGGGCAATTTACGACAGCGTTTCCCGGTGACTTCGGTGGACGACCATGATCGGCAGAGGGCCTTTCACAACCGACCGCCAATAGCGTGTCCCGTCATGTCAGGCGGCTTGTGTCCAGCTTGACAAGCAAAACAGTTTCCAAAGACCTTCGAATAAACGTCCTCCCTTCGCATTCCGCCATGGATTTTGGCACATGACGGCCCCCGTCGACTTTTGCGACGGGGCGTCCCGGTTTTACCCTCGAGACTGTTACCAGCTTTCACAGGCCGGGACTTAGGTTCGCTTGCGCTATGTGCCGTTCACTTCCTATCGCTTCCTTCAGACCCTGCCGTTACCAGCAACGCCCTTGCGATTCGGAGTGTCTTCCCCCTGATCGGGGTGACGTCCGTATCTTTCAACGGGCCGGGTTTGCCAGCTACGCTGGACAAACGAAAAACGCCCCCGTTGAAAAACAACGGGGGCGTTTTGTCGATCAATTGATAGGACGACTGTTACTTGTAACCATCCATTTCATCGAACTGCAGGTACTTGTAGATGGTCTCAGCCTTCGGTGCAACCTTCTCTTTGTAGACAGCCAGATACTCGGCCGGGGTCGGAAGTTTACTCATAGTTGCGGTCACAGCACCGAGCTCAGCGGAACCAAGATAGACTTTGGCGCCGTTACCGATACGGTCATCAAAGTTCCGGGTCGAGGTGGAGAACATGTTAACACCATCAGGGACGCGGGCTTGATTCCCCATACAGAGTGAGCAGCCAGCGATTTCCAGACGAGCACCCATCGCGCTAAAGACCGAAAAGACTGCCTCTTCCTTGAGTTTGGCCTGATCCATACGGGTCGGTGGACAGACCCAGGTGCGAACGTTCGGATTAAACTTCTCGCCACGCCATATTTCAGCAGCAGCGCGGAAGTGGCCGATGTTGGTCATGCAGGAACCGAGGAAGATATCCTGAATCGGGGTACCCTGCACGTCGGAGAGGAGCTTGACATCATCCGGATCATTCGGGCAGGCGAGGATCGGCTCTGTGATCTCGGCCAGATCGATTTCAATCACGGCGGCATACTCAGCGTTTTTATCAGCCCGGATCAACTTCGGATCCTCAAGCCACTCGTTGACCGCATCGATCCGCCCCTGCAGTGTCTGTGCATCCTGATAACCTTCTTCGATCATTTTCTTCATCAGCGCAACATTGGAACGGAGGTAGGTGCAAACCGACTCTTCAGAGAGTTGGATACATCCGGCAGCGGCAGACCGCTCAGCTGCAGCGTCAGTCAGCTCAAATGCCTGCTCGACCGACAGATTCGGCAGCCCTTCCATCTCCAGAATACGGCCATTGAAGATGTTGACCTTGTTCTTTTTCGGCACGGTCAGAAGACCCTGCTTGATTGCCCAGTAAGGAATCGCGTTAACGGCATCACGCAGGGTAATCCCTTCCTTAAGTTCCCCCTTGAAGCGAACCAGAACAGACTCGGGCATATCGAGCGGCATGATACCGAGAGCGCCAGCAAAAGCGATCAAACCAGAACCGGCCGGAAAGCTGATACCGATCGGGAAACGGGTGTGTGAATCACCGCCGGTGCCGACCGTATCGGGGACCAACAGACGGTTTAACCAGCTATGAATAACACCATCGCCGGGACGCAGTGGAACACCGGCACGATCAGAGATGAATTTAGGCAGATTCGCATGCATCTTGACATCAGCCGGCTTCGGATAGGCTGCAGTGTGACAGAAAGACTGCATAACCATCGGCGACTTAAACCGCAAGCAAGCGAGTTCCTTGATCTCGTCTGCGGTCATCGGGCCAGTGGTATCCTGAGAACCGACGGTAGTCATGATCGGTGAGCAAGAAGAACCTGCCAAAACACCTTCAACACCACAAGCGCGGCCAACCATCTTCTGCGCTTGAGTATACCCTTGATCCGCTTTCGGAATCGGGTTGGCGGCTTTGGCAAAGATATCGGACTCACCGAGACCGAGAGCTTCGCGGGCCTCTTTGGTCAAAGCACAACCGATAATCAACGGGATACGACCACCGGCACGAAACTCATCCGGAACGGTATCAGGCTTGATCTCGAAAGTCGAAACAACCTCTCCAGCTTCGTTCGTCACTTCCCCTTTGACGGTATTGATGGTAACAACGTCACCCATGCCGAGCTTGGAGACATCCATCCGCAGCGGCAAGGTGCCGGAATCCTGAGCGGTATTGAAGAAGATCGGAGCGATAACACCACCGATGATCACCCCACCACGGCGCTTGTTTGGAACAGCGGGAATATCATCACCGATGCACCAAAGGACGCTGTTACAGGCAGATTTACGCGATGAACCGGTTCCGACCACATCACCGACAAAAGCAACCTGATGACCAGCTTCACGCCACTTGGCGATCTCTTCTATCCCACCGGGAAAGCGGGTTTTACCCATAGCCAGGGCATGCAGCGGAATATCAGGGCGGCTCCAGGCGTCACCGGCGGGGGAAAAATCATCCGTATTAATTTCCCCTTCAACCTTGAACACCTTGACCGTGATGGTTTCAGCGACACCTGGATTGCTGGTGAACCACTCGGCGTTAGCCCAGGACTCGACAACTTTTTTAGCCGCTGCATTCGTCTTGGAGAGTTCAATGACCTGAGCAGCAGCATCATAAACATAGGTCATGCCGGACAGAGCAGAGGCAGCTTCATCAGCGAGTTCAGCGTCTGACAGGGCACCGATAAGCGGTTGCACATTGTAACCACCGATCATGGTCCCAAGAATCTGAACAGCTTTAATCTTGTCAACAAGTGGGGATTTTTTGGCACCGGTAACGATTTCGTCTAAAAAAGCTGCCTTCACTTCGGCGGCGAGATCGACGCCAGGCGAGATCCGCTCGGTAAGCAGATTCAGCAGGAACTCTTCTTTGTCAGCTGGCGGATTCTGCAGCAGCTCGCACAATGCAGATGTCTGCTCAGGGGTGAGTGGTAAGGCTGGAATTCCCTGAGCGTTACGTTCCTCTTCTTGGCGAAGATAGGCTTCAATCATCACATTCTCCTTAACTTAAAATGTTGTAAAACAAACTCAATGAAAATATTTCTTAACTTTTCAATAACTTACCACCATAGCTATCTCATAATGATTACTGAAACGTGCATACTGTATACGATTCACAAAGCGATTGTCAATCTTGATCTGAATCTTGGGCTCCATGTTTTTCACACTCCAAATATTCATAATCAGTCCTTATTTCTTCAATAGGAAAGAGTTGTTAAGGTGCGACATATTGTGACACAAAAGTCAAACATACTCATATCAACCTGGAGACGACGAAAAAAAGCAGGAAACAAATCAAGGAGAGTATCTATGTTTGAGACACTACTGTTAATCGGATTTTTCTTGGCGGGAATAAGTCAAATGATCCCGGAGGTTAAAAGTGACCAAACCCCTATAAACATAAACCGGGCAGGATCAAAACCGAGACATAACCCAAAGATTCACACATCCGGGAAACAAAGGGACCGGAGCGAGGAAATAGCGAGTCGAAAGGGAATTATCAGTAAAAAACAGATCAGAGCTTCGAGGATTCAAGAAGTCGGGTAAATTGGTCAGCTGGCATCGGTTTGGCAAAGAGATATCCCTGCACGGGATAACAACCTTTTGGAGATCAGAAACTTTTTCTGCGTTTCTGTCTCAACCCCTTCCGCAATAATTTCCATATTCAGCTTCGCTGCCAATTAAAAAGAACCCACTCGCCGATCGGCAGAATCATTCCATTATTTTCAGCCAGTGGAATGAACAGATCAGGCGTAATCAGACCACGTGCGGGATGATTCCAACGGACAAGAGCCTCAGCACCGATAATTCTTCCGGAGGGGGCATCGATCTGCGCCTGATAATAGACGCAAAACTCATCCCTACTGAGTCCATGGCGTAGTCCGGGTTAAGTGCTCTGCACAAAAAAAACGCCGATGGATTGACCTGAATCAATCCATCGGCGAACTTTAGTACAATTTTCAGTCCTTTTAAATTGCTATAAAAATTCAACTCCACACCGTTATCTAAGACTCGGTGCCACCCTGAAGGTGATCTTATGATTTTGAAAAGCTAAAGCGGCCGACTGCCTTTTGTAACTGCGTGACCTGTGCTTCGAGAGAACTGGACGCTTCGTTGACCACTGTCGTCGAATTGAGACTCTCCTGCGCTGAAAGCTCAATACTGTTAACAGCCGTCTTTATCTGCTCGATTTCCGTCCCCTGCTCCTCACAGGCAGTAAAAACCTTCTGAATCATAGCATTAACCTCTTGCATCCCTGATGCGGCGTCTCGACTCGATTGGCTCTGTTCATGGATCGAGGTATTGATCTGGCCAACCAGGTCGCGGACCCTCTCTGCGGCCTGCGTAATAATGACGCTCCCCTTCCCCTGTTCATCAACCGCCGACACAATATGATGAACCATATCAGAGACGTTGTTCATCGAACTGCGAATCAAGCCGCTTCCGTGGACCTGTTCCTTCGTGGCCATGGAGATTCGCTCCATTTCGTTAACGGCCTGCTGTACACCATCAACAATTTTCTGCAGCATCGCACCTGATTGAACTGAAAGGGTCTCCCCTTCGCCGATACTTTTTTCCACCTCAACGATCGCCGTTACGGCATTGCGACTCTCTGCCTTGACCCCGTCAATAATATCAACAATTTCACGCGTTGAGAGACTGGTCTGGTCGGCAAGTTCCTTGATCTGATCGGCAACAACCGCAAAACCACGACCATGCTCACCCGCCTGCGCTGCGATAATGGCAGCATTCAACGCCAACAGATTGGTTTCATCTGCCACTTTATTGATCACAGAGAGAATCGTTCCGATGTTTTCGGTTTTTTCTGAAAAGGATTTTATCGCTGCCGAAACAGCATGCGAAGACAATTTGATCCGCTGCATCCCGTTGATCGTCTCGGTGACAGCCTTGTGTCCTGCTTCGGCATCGCTATGGACGGTTAAAGCGATCGCGGCGGTGTCCTTCGCCCCTTGCATCACCTGTCGAATGGAACTTTCCATCTCAGCAACAGATGATGCCGTCACATCGGACTCATCCCGTAGAGTGTTCACGCTCCCGGAGATCTGTTGAATATTGCTCGACACCTGAATAATCGATGAATTGACATTTTCAGCAGACTCCAGAAGATTATCGATGTTGTGCGCAATCTCCTCAGTGCTGGCCGCTTGCTCAAATATAGAACTGGTAACCGTCTCAGAGGTCAAAGAAACCCTCTCCATCTGATCACCAACCTGGGCGACCGATTCACCGATCCGCGACATAGCGGTCGAAGCGGTTGAAACTTCCTCCACCTGATTTTGTGCCGAAGAAGCTACGCGCACAGATGTCGTCTGCAGGCTCCGTGAAACGGTACCGAGTTCATTCGACGACGTAGTAATATCACTGATCATGATACGCAAGCTATCGGCCATCTTACGAATGGCCTTGACCAAGTCACCGATCTCCCCACCTGCAGTCATGTCGAGATCGTCAACCGAAGCAAAATCTCCTTCGGCAAAGCGTGCGGCCTGCTCCTGCACCTGCCGGATAGGGCGAACAAGCAAACGCGAAGCAGACACATTGACGATCACGATCGACAAAAATCCAACCACTAAAAATAAAATGACAATGATTCTGGAATTACCATTTGCCGTCATTTCACCACTGGCAATATTGGTTTCAACGGATAACTTAAAAGGGTGTTGAAAAGATACCACAAATACTAAGCAATATTAGTGACTTAAGCATGAAAAGCCTCTATAATGACAAGGTATTCTTACCAAGGATATACCAACCAAAACGGAGGCTTTTCATGCATC
>Ga0314774_1000804_pt1 | contig 22399 bp, 16 predicted proteins | sample MetaGCBIA2018_FD_204515 | JGI IMG/M metagenome (GOLD analysis project Ga0314774, IMG submission 204515) | Cryopeg brine microbial communities from Beaufort Sea near Barrow, Alaska, United States - CBIA 2018 | ecosystem: Environmental > Aquatic > Marine > Coastal | place: USA: Alaska | collected...
GGAGATTATTTGGCTGATGCCTCCATCGATTTAGGCGCTACAAATCTTAAACTTGAACACATTATGAAGGAAAAATATATCGCTAATTTTCTAAATCCCGAAACTTTCGTCGACCTTAGGAGATATGATTTTTCATCTGATGTGTTTAAAGATTTAGCTCTCCCGGTTGATTCGGAAAATTCAAGTGAATTTCCTAATGAATGGTATACAAGAGCGCAGTATCCAAGCTCAGAGGAATCCCGAAACCCTGAGAATGTCGCTTCCAACAAAAAGTCTCCAATAACCCCAGTTTGGTGGGATAGATAAATTGACTGTTTTTATAGAAAAAATTGAAAAACATATTTAAAAAGAGTCAAAACCAAGTTGTTTTGGCTCTTTTTATTATAAGTTAAAATCAAATTTTTTTTAGGAAAAATGAAAACCTAAATTGTATAAAAAAGGAAACATCAACACGGATGAAAAAAGTAAATTTTAAATATTTTCCATTTATTATGATTGCCTTGTTGACATCATCGGCAGTGGCACAATCTGATGAATTTGTGCAACAGCTTTGGAAAACCTATCCGCAGTTTAAAGAAGAATCTCTCACGCAGCGTCGTATACAGCATCAGGATCTTCAACCTTTAATAGAAAAATATAAACAGCAGCCCGGTTTTAATGTTCATCAGGTTGGAACTTCTATTGAAGGCCGATCTTTAAATTTGATATCCATAGGTACAGGAAAAACAAATGTATTTCTGTGGTCCCAAATGCACGGAGATGAATCAACGGCGACAATGGCCATTTTTGATATTTTTAATTTTATTTCATCAGATAAATTTAAAGTTGAAAAAGCAGCGCTTTTTAAAAATGTAACGCTTCATTTTCTTCCTATGCTCAATCCTGATGGCGCTGAGGTTTTTCAAAGGCGGAATGCTTTGGGGATCGATGTAAACCGGGATGCATTAAGGCTACAGTCTCCTGAGGGAAAAACCTTAAAAAGAATAAGGGATAGCCTTGCTGCCGATTTTGGTTTTAATCTTCACGATCAAAGTAAATATTATAATGCAGAGGCTTCGGCTAATCCTGCAACCATTTCATTTTTAGCCCCAGCTTATAATTATGAAAAGGATGTAAATGATGTGCGGGGAAATGCGATGAAACTTATTGTTGGCATGAACCGGGAACTTCAAAAAATCATTCCGGGGCAGGTAGCGAAATATAACGATGATTTTGAGCCAAGGGCTTTTGGTGATAATATCCAAAAATGGGGCACAAGTACAATTTTGATCGAATCTGGCGGATTTCTCAATGATCCCGAAAAACAGGAGATCAGGAAGCTAAATTTCATGGCGATCTTATCTGCTCTTTTTTCTATATCAAACCAAGATTACAAAACATTGGATATTAACGATTATGAAAAAATACCTGAAAACGACAGTAAGTTATTTGATCTTAAATTAACTGGACTTCAATATGAACTCTTGGGAAAAACCTATATTTTGGATTTAGGGATTAATAATCTGGAGATTTCCAATGGGAAAAATGAATATTATTATAGAAGCCAAATTGCCGATCAAGGTGATCTATCTACCAATCACGGGTATAAAGCAATGGATTTTGCGGGCTATAAAATAAAACCGGGTGTTATTTATCCCGAGATTTTGGAGAATTCTAAAGACCTGGAGAAACTGGATTTTTCATCTGTCTTATCAGGTGGATACAGTTATGTGCAGGTAAAAAATATACCGAAAGATGAAAATCACACCAATTATCCGGTGCAGATAGTTAGCGCAGATTTTAAAATTCCCGCTCAGTTGTCTGTGGGTTCTAATCCAACTTTCTTTCTTGAAAAAGACGGGAAAGTGGAGTTTGCTGTGGTCAATGGTTTTCTCATGGATCTTAAGGATATTGACATTTCTATAAAGAATGGATTAATTCTCAGGTAATATTTATGCTTGCCTGGAAAAGTGATAATACTTTGAGGCTTTTTTTCCGGTTTGAAAAGAATGCACAGGCTGTGTCTTTTTCCTTACATTTGCGGCATGATAAAAGAGGATATAAATGCACAGGTAGAAAAGGGGACTATGTTGCCTTTGATGGAAGCGTTTTACACGATACAAGGTGAAGGTTTTCATAAGGGAACTGCCGCTTATTTTATTAGAATTGGCGGTTGTGATGTGGGTTGCCATTGGTGTGATGTAAAGGAAAGTTGGAACGCCAAGCTCCATCCGCCCACTGCTATAGATGATATGGTGAAGGAAGCGATAAAACATAGTGATACAATTGTTATAACTGGGGGAGAACCACTTACCTGGAATATGGAGCCTTTGACAGATCTGTTAAAGGAGAATGGGTCCCAAATCCATATTGAGACTTCCGGAGCTTATAAATTGACCGGAAGCTGGGATTGGATTTGCCTGTCTCCAAAAAAGATCAAATTGCCAACAGATGAGATCTACGAGGTGGCGAATGAATTAAAGGTAATTGTTTTCAATGTCCACGATCTTAAATTTGCCGAAGAGCAGGCTGCCAGGGTCAATAAGGATTGTATTCTTTATTTGCAACCGGAATGGAGCAAAAGGGCCACGATGATGCCTTTAATAGTGGATTATGTAATGAAAAATCCTAAGTGGAAGGTTTCCCTTCAAACGCATAAATATTTAAATATACCATAAGAAAAGTCGGTTAAAAAGTTCGAAATACAGAACTTTTTAACCGACTTTTTTCATCAGGAAATTCCTCTAAAGCTATTTTTCAGCAATAGTCTTAAATGGCACCTCAATATAACTGTCGTCCCAACCCATCAACAAATTGGCCCCACCTGCACTGGGAACAAAAGCCATTGAGAATGATTCAATAGAAGTTGGCGATTTTCTTACCGGGACTGTAATACGCACCTGGTCCTTTTTGTCGGTATATTCATAAGCTCCCCAGGTATGCACGTCATTATTTAAAATAACGACCCATTCATTTTCCTTAGGGATAGTGTATATAGTATAAGTACCTGCATTAACAGTCACATCGGCCACTTTCATATCCTTGTACAAAGTAATTTCGGTAGATTCATTTGCACCCGTGCGCCATACCTCTCCGTAAGGAACCAATTTTCCGAAGATCTCACGATCTCTTTTTTGAGGTCTGCTATAAATTACCCTGGCAACTACCTCGTCATCCTGATTTTTATACAAGACCAAATCCATTGGACTGGCATCTATTTTTGAAAAATTAGGACCTTCCGTCGGATTTTCCTGTGCAATTATAGAATTGCTGTTTAATGATAATAAGGCAAGAACTGCCATAAAAAATACTTGTTTCATAGTTTTCTATTTTTGTTGAATTTTGGAAATGAAGATACAATTTTCATACCACCCCATTGCCAAACAAATCCTTATTAATTGTTAAAATCAAATTCTTTAGGTTTATGAAAAGATAGATCCCGAACCAGCAGCAAAATCTGGGTCTTAGTGAAGGTTAAACATCGGCCATTTTGCAAAATTTCAAATTTAAATAGTATGGTAAAACCAATTTTTTACACACAAATTGTTAATAACTTAAGTGTATTGAAGTGCGCTTCAAGCTAATAGGAATGAGGGTTTTCTTATATTTGTCTGTTAAATGAAATAACGAGAATTAACAGGATCATATATGAGCGAAGAACCTAAAAAAGACAATTATTCCGCAGATAGTATTCAGGCGCTGGAAGGGATGGAGCATGTGCGCAAGCGGCCTTCCATGTATATTGGTGATACCGGAGTAAGAGGTTTGCACCACCTGGTTTATGAGGTAGTTGATAATTCTATAGATGAGGCAATGGCGGGCCATTGTGATACTATTAAAGTTGTAATACAAAAAGATGGGTCGGTTTCTACCGAAGATAATGGGCGAGGAATTCCTGTAGATCTGCATAAGAAGGAAGGAGTTTCTGCGCTTGAAGTTGTAATGACCAAGATTGGGGCCGGAGGAAAATTTGATAAAGATTCCTATAAGGTTTCAGGAGGTTTGCACGGGGTAGGGGTGAGTTGTGTAAATGCGCTTTCTGCGAGTTTAAAAGCCACCGTGTACAGGGAAGGTAAAGTTTGGGAACAGGAATATGAACTGGGAAAACCACTTTATCCTGTAAGACCTGCAGGAGAAACGAATTTGAGGGGAACTGTTATTACCTTCAAGCCGGATCCAACGATTTTTGAGCAAACTACCGACTATAGTTATGATACTTTAGCGAGCAGGATGCGCGAACTGTCATATTTGAATAAAGGAATTACCCTTACTCTTACAGATGAACGTCAGGAAAAGGAAGATGGATCATATTTTTCCGAAACCTTTCATTCAGATGAAGGTTTAAAAGAATTTATAAAATTCCTGGATGGAACCCGTGAAGCGATAATTTCTGATGTGATTTCCATGGAGGGCGAAAAGAATGGGACTCCTGTAGAAGTCGCCATGATTTACAATACTTCTTTTACAGAGAATCTTCATTCTTATGTAAACAATATCAATACTCACGAAGGCGGAACGCATCTCGCCGGATTTAGAAGAGGACTTACCAGTACCTTGAAAAAATATGCCGATTCCTCAGGAATGTTGGATAAGCTAAAATTTGAGATCACGGGAGATGATTTCAGGGAAGGCTTAACAGCAATTATTTCGGTAAAAGTTGCAGAACCTCAATTTGAGGGTCAAACAAAAACAAAATTAGGTAACAGGGAAGTTACAGCTGCCGTTTCTCAGGCCGTTTCTGAGATGTTGGAAAATTATCTGGAAGAAAATCCAGGTGATGCCAGGATCATAGTAGAAAAAGTTGTTCTTGCCGCCCAGGCACGTAATGCTGCTAAAAAAGCCCGTGAGATGGTGCAGCGTAAAAGTGTTATGAGCATAGGTGGATTGCCCGGAAAATTGTCCGACTGTTCAGAACAGGATCCTTCAAAATGTGAAGTCTACCTGGTAGAGGGAGATTCGGCGGGTGGAACTGCCAAACAAGGAAGAGACAGGAATTTTCAGGCTATTTTGCCGCTTCGTGGTAAAATCCTGAACGTGGAAAAAGCCATGACTCACCGTGTTTTTGACAATGAAGAGATAAAAAATATTTACACTGCATTGGGTGTAACCATAGGAACCGAGGAAGATAGCAAGGCGTTGAATTTGTCAAAACTGAGATACCATAAGGTGGTGATAATGTGTGATGCCGATGTGGATGGTAGTCATATTGAAACCTTGATCCTTACTTTCTTTTTTCGCTATATGAAAGAGCTTATTGAAAATAGCCATATTTACATAGCGACTCCTCCTCTTTATTTAGTTAAAAAGGGCCAGAAGAAACAATATGCCTGGAGTGATAAAGAACGGGATACCATAGCAGATAGCTTTAGTGGCGGGGTTTCAATTCAGCGTTATAAAGGTCTGGGTGAAATGAATGCCGAACAATTATGGGATACCACCATGAATCCTGAATTCAGGAAATTGCGGCAGGTGAACATCAATAACAGCGGGGAAGCCGATAGGATCTTCTCAATGCTTATGGGTGATGAGGTTCCCCCAAGAAGGGAGTTTATCGAAAAAAACGCGGTATATGCCAATATAGACGCATAATATATATGAAAGCCCACGTAAAACGTGGGCTTTTTTTTTTGATTGTAAAAATTTCATAATTCATCATTTTTCAGAACCTATTTTTAGTAATTTTACTTCAACTTAAACCCAGATACCTTGAAAAACATATTCCAAAACCTCTTGTTTATTAGCTTGCTTTTAGCTTTCGGAATTACAAATGCCCAAAGTGATCAAGACCTTTTAATTGAGGATATGTTGTTGATTGCCAATAATTTTGCCGCACCCTCATCAGAAGCCGCTGCAATACAGTCCAGTGCAGGCTGGTTCTCCTCTGCCAGTGATCTTGGAGAATGGAAGGTCGAAATTTCAGTACATGGGAACGCGGTGTTCATACCGGGCAGTAAGCAAACTAAACTGACTTCCAATAAAGATTTTTCTATTCTAAATATTCAAGGCAGTTCAAATGCACTTCTTCCTACTGTATTTGGTGGAGATTCAGATGTGATTTATGAAGGGGAATTAAATAATCAGGAATTTACCTTTGATGCCATTGACGGATTAAACAAAAAGGTTATTATTCACCCATTTCCCCAAGTTACGGTAGGCTTGCCTTATGGAACGGAAGTGGCTTTAAGATATGTTCCCAGGGTTACAATAAATGATGTGGGAGTGACTACAGCCGGGATTGGATTAAAACATAATTTTGCCCAATATTTTAAATATTCCAGACCAGATGATTTTCAGGTGGCGGCAGTATTTACCTACAGTAACATCGATATTGATTATGAATACGCGCCAATTGAGATTAGTGCCAGTGGGATTAATGTCCTGGAATTGAATCGCATAGATGTGAATGCAGATCTATGGTTGCTCCAGGGATTAGTTTCAAAATTATATGGAGATTTCGAGGTTTTTGGAGCCATGGGAATTACCAGTTCAAATTTCGATTATTCTATGGGAGGAGGAGGAGCTTTACTTCCAACATTAAATGATGAATTGGGCACTTTAGGAGGTAATGATGTGAATTTTAAAGCAGATCTTGGGTTTAACTATTATATAGGGAATATTAAAATAAGTAGCGCTTTCACAGCCGGCAGTTTTTTTAACGCCAATTTAGGCCTGCATTATAAAATATAAAAGCTTAAATCTTTGTCATTTCAATATTATAAATATGACGCATTATTCGTATTTTCGTAAAAAGTATAATAATTAAATAAAAATCATATAAAAATGAAAGTTACTATCGTAGGAGCAGGAGCAGTTGGTGCCAGTTGTGCAGAGTATATTGCAATAAAGGACTTTGCTTCAGAAATTGTGTTATTGGATATTAAAGAAGGAGTGGCAGAAGGCAAAGCAATGGACCTTATGCAAACAGCATCCCTTAATGGATTCGATTCAAAGATTGTTGGAGTTACAAATAATTATTCTAAAACCGCAGGGAGTGATGTAGTAGTAATTACCAGTGGTATTCCCAGGAAACCGGGAATGACCAGGGAGGAACTAATAGGAATAAATGCTAATATTGTAAAAGATGTTTCTTCCAATTTAATAAAACATTCCCCGGAAACAGTTGTGATTGTGGTGAGTAATCCTATGGATACCATGACCTATTTGGTTCACAAAACTACCGGTTTGCCTAAAGGCAAGATCATAGGAATGGGTGGAGCTTTAGACAGTGCCCGTTTTAAATACAATTTAAGCCAGGCTTTGGAATGTCCTCCATCAGATGTTGATGGAATGGTATTAGGGGGACATAGCGATACGGGAATGATCCCTTTATCCAGATTAGCAACCAGAAACTCTTTGCCTGTATCAGCTTTTTTATCTGAAGAAAGGTTGAATCAAGTAGCCGAAGATACTAAAGTAGGTGGCGCAACTTTAACCAAATTATTGGGTACCAGCGCATGGTATGCTCCAGGAGCAGCTGTTTCAGCATTGGTGCAGGCAATTGCCTGTGATCAGAAAAAAATGTTCCCTTGTTCAGCCTTGCTGGAAGGTGAATATGGTTTAAATGATTTATGTATTGGAGTTCCTGTTATTTTAGGGAAAGACGGTTTGGAAAAAATTGTTGAGATCGAATTAAACGATGCCGAAAAAGCTAAAATGAAGGAAAGTGCCGAAGGTGTTAAGAAAACAAATAACCTGCTTACTCTTTAATTAAAGATTAAGTATTTTATTTAAAACCGAACAAATAAAAGGACCACAAATTTGGTGGTCTTTTTTTTTGTTCAAAAGTTAAATTAATCAAAAAAAAATAATTGGGATTTGTATTTTTGAAATCCTATATTTGTCCGTTTTAAAAATTGACCCTAAATTATAAGGAATAATGCAGAATAAAGGACTGATCAAGGTTTTTGCAATTTTATTTGGATTGGTATGTATATACCAATTATCATTTACATTCATTGCCAGCGGTGTAGACAGTGACGCTAAAGATTATGCGCTACAAAAAATAAGCACTAATGTAGAAGATTATTCAACCAAGAGAGACCTGGCTGAAGCACGTTATCTGGATTCCATCGGGAACCAAGATATTTTTGCCGGGATAACTTATAACTCAGCAAAAGACAAAGAGCTGAACAAAGGACTCGATCTAAAGGGAGGGATAAACGTAATACTTCAAATTTCCGTTAAGGATATTTTAAGAGGATTGGCTAATAACAGCAAGGATCCTGCTTTTAATAAGGCTATAGTTGAGGCCGAAGCAGCCCAAAAAGATAGCCAGGATAGTTTTGTCGACCTTTTCTTTGAAGCTTTCGGCAAAATTCAGGATGCTAAATTGGCATCTCCTGATATTTTTGCAAACAAAACCTTAAGCGATCAGGTCAATTTTGAAATGACCAATGAGGAAGTTGAGCCTGTAATTAGGGAAAAAGTGAACGAATCCATTACTTCGGCTTTCGAAGTATTGCGTAAACGTATCGATAAATTTGGAGTAACCCAACCTAATATTCAGCGATTGGGGAACTCAGGCAGGATCTTGGTAGAGCTTCCCGGAGCAAAAGATATCAGCCGTGTAAAAAGCCTTCTTCAAAGTACTGCTCAATTAGAGTTTTGGTATGTTTATAAAAACAATGATTTTGGTAACTTTCTTGTAAATGCCAACAATGTATTGGTTGACATAGTTAAAAAAGAGAAAGTAACTGATACCGGTGCTGCAGTGGATACTGCCGCTACAACTAAAGAAGATGCTGCTATAGAGGCTTTGTTGGCAAGTGCTGAAGATACTTCAGAGGTTCAACAAGCTGGCAATAATCCTTTATTGGGCTTAATAGTTTCTCCAGGATTTCAGGGAAGTCCAGTGCTTGCAACATTTGCAGCGAAAGATACTGCCCAGGTAATGGAATATTTAAAAATGGCGCAAGTTCGTTCATTATTACCTCAGGATTTGCGATACGCAAAATTTGCCTGGGGAGTTCAAAAAGAAAAATTTGTCGATTTATATGCAATTAAGGGGAATCGTGAAAATGTTCCTCCTTTAGCCGGAGATGTAATTACCGATGCACAACAAACCTATGATCAGGTAGGCAGGGTAGCGGTATCTATGCAAATGAATGGAAAAGGTGCTAAAACCTGGGAAGAAATGACCGGAAAAGCTTATTCTGAACAAAGCAACATCGCCATTGTCCTTGATAATATTGTTTATTCTGCTCCGGGAGTTACTACCGGGCCAATTAGTGGAGGTCGAAGTGAAATTACAGGAGACTTTGGTATAACCGAAGGTCAGGATCTTGCAAACGTATTGAGAGCAGGGAAACTTCCTGCTTCAGCCGATATTATTCAAAGTGAAATAGTAGGACCGTCCTTAGGGCATGAAGCTATAAACAGTGGTATCGCATCTTTCCTTATTGCTTTAGCTATTGTTTTGATCTTTATGGTTTTCTATTACGGAAAAGCAGGTTTGTTCGCCGATGTCGCGTTGACCGTGAACATCCTATTTATATTCGGAATTTTGGCCGGTCTTGGCGCCGTATTAACCTTGCCTGGAATTGCAGGTATTGTATTGACAATTGGTATGTCGGTGGATGCGAACGTACTTATATTTGAACGGATCAAAGAAGAGTTGGCTAAAGGGAAAGCTCAAAAAGATGCAATTAAAGATGGATTCAACAACGCGCTTTCTTCTATTTTAGATGCGAATATTACTACGGGTCTTACTGGGTTTATATTGCTTGTTTTAGGAACCGGACCAATTAAAGGTTTTGCAACTACCTTGCTTATTGGTATTGCTACCTCATTATTCACGGCTATTTTTATTACCCGATTGTTTATTGACGGATACGGTAAGAATGGGAAGTATCTTGAATTTGCTACAGCCTGGACCAAGAATTTGTTCAGAAACATGAATATTAATTTCTTGGCTAAAAGGAAAATAGCTTATATTTTCTCCGGAATTTTAATTTTGATAAGCATCGTTTCCTTTTTTACAAATGGACTGAATCAAGGGGTCGATTTTATTGGAGGAAGAACTTATACAGTGCGATTTGCAGATGATGTAAACGCAACCGATGTGCAAAATGATTTGACCGCTGTATTTGGAAGTGCTGAGGCAAAAACCTTTGGAGCTAACAATCAATTAAAAATAACAACCAAATATAAGGTTGAGGACGAAGGGGAAGCAGTAGATGCTGAAATTCAGCAAATGTTGTATGAGGCCCTGCAGTCTTATTTGCCGAAAGATTTTACAGCTGAAGAATTTGGTATAGGTTCGGGAGAACGTTCCATTGGGATTATGCAATCAATGAAAGTTGGACCAACCATAGCCGATGATATTAAAAACGATTCATTCTGGGCGGTGCTTGGATCATTGATCGTTGTGTTCTTATATATCCTCCTTAGGTTTAGAAAATGGCAGTTTAGTTTGGGTGCTGTTGCAGCCGTAGCGCATGATGTGATTATTGTATTGGGAATTTTCTCCTTGTTCTATAACTTACTTCCATTCAGTATGGAGATCAATCAGGCATTTATCGCTGCAATTTTAACGGTAATTGGTTATTCCCTGAATGATACGGTGGTTGTATTTGACAGGATTAGGGAATTTGTAAATGAACATACAACCTGGCCACTTGGCAAAACTATTAACAGCGCATTAAACAGTACTTTGGGTAGAACAATAAATACGTCTATGACTACTTTATTGGTGTTATTTGCCATATTTATATTTGGAGGCGAAAGTTTACGAGGATTTATGTTCGCGATGATTGTGGGTATTATTGTAGGGACCTATTCTTCCCTTTTTATCGCAACTCCGTTAATGTATGATAGCGTAAAGAAAAAACCAGCAGATCTTAGAACACCTGTAAAAACACCTGAAAAAACTGCATAAGGCATCACAAGCCTTTTTAAACAAAAAAAGCTGTCCGTAATTGGACAGCTTTTTTTGTTTAAATCAAATCTATGTAAAAACCCTCACCTGTTATTAAGGATCATGAACAAAAGTTGAGGAGGAATAGGATTACATTTATTTAATAAAGCTTTTATTGCATGAGTTTCTGATTTGTCATTTTGGTTTGGGGAAAACGAGAAAGAAAAGGAACTCTTCATTTTTGACTGGTCCTCAACAATTGTTCACGATATAGACAATTACATTTATTAAACCATGGGGATTAAAGAAAATGATCACAAAGGGCTTTAGCCCCATCCCGCGAAATTTTTCCATACATAATGCATAATCCCATCTGATTTCAATGTGGGAAATAATAGCCTTGCCACCTAGAGTTCCTGATACATTCTTGTTAGGCTGAAGCATCCTTCATTTTACTTGACCAAAAAAAAATAGGGGCTAAAGCCCAATTTGTTTCAATCTTTATCCCCTGACTAAAGTCAGGGCCAATGGATAATATATTTTAATTCCAAGCCAAGGCTTGGCACTATGGAATAGTTTTCAATTCAATATTGTAGTTTTTTTTTATATTTCCTGATGTATAAAAGAATTGACTAAATCCCATAAAAACATTCAGAAGTAAATTAAGAGGAGTGAGAAATTTAAGATCTTTCCAAAACAAATTGACTGATAGATTTGCTTGGTCCACAACAATTGTTCTTGATCCGTTATTAAGCCCTGTGAGGGTTTTTGTTATTGTCTAAATTATAACTTTTACTGCAAACTCTTAATGAGTTTAATAGAGTGTATATGGGAAAAGTGGAGTTGCAAATTGTATAGAAAAAGAGGGGGAACCCATTGATAGGAGAACTACTTAAGCCATTGATTTCCTTGTTTTTGCCGTTAATTGATAATTGAAATTACAATTTTAGTGTTGTTTCCATTATTAGTGTAAAACACGTACTTCAATTTTAGTCCAGTTTTTTAAAGTATATTTTATCGTCTACTTCGATATTCCATTCTTTTACTTTTCCGGCGTTGAGCTCCAGGATAAATTTCGCGGGTTTGTTTGAAGGTAAAGAAGTTTCGTCCAGTGGCTGGGCATTTTCCTGAAAGCTCACTACACTGCTATCTTTGCTGTAGAAAATAATATCCAATGGAATGTATGTGTTTTTCATATAAAAGCTTCGCGGGGCTTCCTCAGGATAAATAAACAGCATTCCCTGGGTGTCTTTCATAGATTGCCGGTACATTAATCCTGTTTCATGTTCATATTGGTTTTCTGCAATCTCAATGTCCAGTTTCTTAATGCTGTCACCGGATTTTAAAAGGTATAATTCTCCTTCTTTTTGAAATTCGATTTCAGAAGTTTCAATCCTGGATGCTTTGGGTTCATCACCACATGAAAACAGCAAAGTAGATATCAGGTAAAATGTGAGGTAATTTGTACTTTTCTTCATCTGAATAAATATGAACCTTTAATGAGATCGCTTAATTAATAACGGGTCAACCCCATATTTCTGATAATTATCTATAATGTATGGAATTGGTTTTTATTTAACCGTTTTTTTATTTGGCCGGAACATGAAATAAAATCCGGCAAGAATAAATGGAATACTAAGCCATTGACCTGTGTTAAGTATCCAAAGGGCCCGCTCGCCAACCTGGGGTTCTTTTAAAAATTCTATAAAGAACCGAACAGTCCAAAGCAATACTAAAAACAGACCAAAAATATAACCGATTTTTTGCTTTTTATCGGTTTTCCAATAAGTAAACCAAAGAATGATAAAGACGAATAAATAACAAAATGATTCGTATAGTTGTGCTGGGTGCCTTGCAAAATTTTCCCCTAAATTCTTGAATATCACCCCATAATCACTATTGGTTGGTTTTCCAATTATTTCGGAATTCATAAAATTTCCTATTCTTATAAATACAGCACCGCTGGCGACTGGGATCACAACTCTGTCTAAAATCCATAAAATGGGTTTGTTTAAAACATTCTTTCTGTATAAGTACATTGCAATAATGATTCCTATCGCAGCTCCGTGGCTTGCCAAGCCTCTGAAACCTGTGAATTCAAATTCAGGCTTAAACCGGACCGGTAAGAATATTTCGAGTAAATTATGTTGAAAATAGTCCCAATCATAAAATATTACATGTCCCAATCTGGCGCCAATAAGGGTTGCGAGCACAGTGTGAATAAATAGTGAATCCAACTTTTCAATGGGAATACCTTCTTTATCGTATATGTTTTTCATAATATACCACCCCAGTCCAAATGCTATTAAAAACATTAAACTATAATAATGGAGGGTAAAAAAACCTAAATCCAATCCTTCAGAAGGGCTCCAGACAATTGCGTTAAAAAGCATATAGTAAATTTTAGATTATATTAATTTTTATGGGGTAAAGATACATTTTTGTATCGTTTTTTGATAAAAGGCAATACTTATTAAAAACGGAATTAAGGTACAGGGTCGTAACCTGAACCTCCCCAGGGATTGCAGCTAAAAATACGTTTAATGCTCAGCCATCCTCCTTTAAACAGGCCATGTTTTTGAAGGGCCGTTAAAGTATAATGAGAGCAAGTTGGAGTATATCTGCAGGTAGCTGGAGTTAGGGGCGAAATTATTTTTTGATAAAACTTCACCAGTAATATAAAAGGAACGGCAAGCCATTTTTTAAGCATAAGCTTGTTGTTTAAATATTTTCTTATTCCACTGAAAAAGTAGTCCCTTCTTTTCCGTCTTTAAGTTGGATACCCAAAGAAAGTAACTGGTCACGAATTTGGTCGCTTGTAGCAAAATCTTTATTTTTTCGGGCTTCATCTCTTAATTTTATAAGTAGTTCGATTGTGCCTGATAGTTTTTGGATGCGGTCTTCATTTACTATTGTTGAATCAACCAGGCCTAAAACTTCAAATATAAAATCGTGCATGGTATTCTTCAATAATTCCAGATCTTGTTGAGAAATTTTTTCATCTCCTTCTTTAATGGCATTAATATATTTAACAGCCTCAAAAAGGGTTGCGATCAGGATCGGGCTATTAAAATCATCATTCATTGCATTATAGCAACGCTGTTTCCATTCATCAACTGAAAAGGACGAGGTGTTGGAAACCGGTAACTGATCTATATTCCTAAAAGTATCCATGAGCCGGTTAAATCCTTTTTCACTTGCCATTAAAGCATCATTTGAAAAATCCAAAATACTGCGGTAGTGGGCTTGTAGCATAAAAAACCTTGCTACAGAAGGGCTATATGCCTTGCTAAGGTTTGGATTGTTCCCGGTAAATATTTCATTAGGGAGTATGTTATTGCCCGTGCTTTTTGCCATTTTCTGGCCGTTAAGTGTGAGCATGTTTGCGTGCATCCAGTAATTTACAGGTGTTTTGCCGGTTGCGGCTTCCCCCTGTGCAATTTCACATTCGTGATGTGGGAATTTAAGGTCCATTCCCCCTCCGTGAATATCAAATGATTCTCCCAGATATTTGGTGCTCATTACTGTACATTCCAGGTGCCAGCCTGGAAAACCATCGCTCCAGGGTGAAGGCCATCTCATGATATGTTGAGGTTCGGCTTTTTTCCAAAGCGCAAAATCCTGCGGATTTTTTTTGTCGCTTTGCCCTGAAAGTTCACGTGTATTGGCAATCATATCTTCAATTGTCCGGCCGCTTAATTTTCCGTAGTTATGGTCTTTGTCAAATTTTAGAACATCAAAATAAACAGATCCATTCACTTCATAGGCAAAGCCTTTTCCGAGAATTTTCTTGATAGTTTCTATTTGTTCTACAATATGTCCGGTCGCGGTGGGTTCTATGCTTGGTGGTAAATTGTTGAATTTTTGAAGGGTATTGTGGAAATCTATGGTATAACGCTGGACTACTTCCATGGGTTCAATTTGTTCCAGTCTCGCTTTTTTTGCAATGCGGTCCTCTCCGGAATCTGCATCATTTTCCAAATGTCCCGCATCTGTTATATTTCGAACATATCGAACCTTGAATTCTAAATGTTTTAGATACCTAAATACTAAATCGAAAGAAATAAAAGTTCTGCAGTTTCCCAGGTGAACATTGCTGTAAACCGTTGGGCCACAAACATACATTCCAACATTACCTTCGTTAATGGGGGTGAAAATTTCCTTTTCGCCCGACATTGAATTATATATTTTTAAACTCTGTTCCTTATAAAGCGCCATAGAGTGATCCTTTTTTAAAGTTATAATTGAAAATTAAATTAAAAAAGAAGTGTTCAATTTAATGTAGCCCAAGAATTCATTTTTAACAGTGGGATCTTTAAAGGCTCCCCCAAATTCACTTGTAACCGTGCTGCTTTCAATGTCTTTAATACCACGACTATTTACACAAAGGTGTTTTGCGTCAATTATGCAAGCCACATCATCAGTACCTAGGGCTCTCTGTAATTCCTGTACAATTTGCATTGTAAGGCGCTCCTGAACCTGAGGTCGTCTTGCGAAATAATCTACAATTCGATTCATTTTTGATAAACCTATAACCGATCCTTTTGAAATATAAGCCACGTGTGCTCTCCCTACAATTGGCAGGAGGTGGTGCTCACAGGTTGAATAGATAACAATGTTCTTTTCAACCAGCATCTCGCCGTATTTATACTTATTTTCAAAAGTTGATGCTCTGGGTTTTTGCTTAGGATCCAGTCCCGAAAAGATTTCATTGACAAACATTTTTGCAACCCTTTGTGGGGTCCCTTTAAGACTATCGTCGTTAAGATCCATTCCCAGGGTTTCCAAAATATGCTTTACATCTTGATTTATTAAAGCAATTTTGTCTGCATTGCTAAGATCAAAAGCGTCTTTTCTTAAAGGGTTTTCGGAATTGGCAAAGGCATGTGCATCACCAACTTCATCTATTTCATTTTCAATATTGTCTATCTTCATAGCACTTTTTTATAAGGTAGTCGTGTTCTGTTAATTTAGCTTGCAAAGGTAGGGATTTTAAAGCTGTTTCCCGCAAATTTTGTGAAAACCCGCGGTGCTGCTTCAGCTGAATTTTCTTAATTTGCATTATCTTCGATCCCGAAATCATGAGATCTTTACAGCTATATTGTTTGACTGTTATTTTTTATTTAGCAGGTACCTGGATTTTATTTTCCCAAGGTGACAGGTGTGCTTCCATTCAGCCATTTTGTTCAGGAACTACTGAATATATATTTAATAATTCTAATCCCGGCAATAGCAGTGTTCCTTCCGCAGAATCCGGACCGGATTACAGTTGCCTGGAGACTCAATCATATCCAGCATGGTTCTATTTACAAATTGGCGATTCCGGCACTCTCAATTTTGAAATAAGCCAAAATGTTAACCATGATGGTTCCGGGGGCACTCTGGATGTGGATTTTATAGCCTGGGGACCTTTTTCTGCGGAGGATAAATTGTGTAGCAACTCTTCGCTTTCTTCCAGAAATATAGTGGGATGTAGTTATTCAATTGACGCAACTGAAAATTTTAATATAAACAATGCCAGGAAAGGAGAGATCTATGTTGTAATGATCACGAATTTTTCATTGAAACCCGGGTTTATTAGCCTTAAGCAAACAAACATTTCTGATCCAAATGCAGGTACCACAGATTGTTCTATTGTAAGTATTTTAGGTGACGATAAAAAAATATGTGGAGAAAAATCTATCGAATTGGAGGCTCAAAACGTGATCGCTAATAACTTTGAATGGTATATTTTTGATGATGTGTTGAACGATTTTAAAATTATTCCAAATCAGTCAAGTGCAAATTTAATTGTTTCCGAGGCGGGGCTTTATAAGATTATTGTTTCAGGGACAGGGATAACAGATCAAGTGTTGATCGAATTTTTTGATGTGCCGGAAGCTATAAAGCCTTTTGATCTTGCAGTGTGTAGCAAGGAAGTCTCCACCATCTTTGATTTGACGATTGTTAAAAACGAATTGACACAAAATTATGCGAACTCTTTAGACACCTTTAAAATTGATTATTATGAATCTTCGGTAAATTTTGAAAATGGAATATTTATAAAAAATCCAATTGCTTTTAAAGGTAGGAATCAACAGGAAATTTTTGCCGCAATAACCAATCAAACTTCAGGCTGCACTTCTTTGCCGGTATCTTTTAAACTACTTATTCAGCCTATGCCGGTAATAGTTTTAAATGAAACAACTGTTTTATGCATTGATCTAAGTGGAAATTTAGTGACTCCTGTTTCTTTTGGTCAGGATTTAGGGGTGGGATATACTTATAATTGGACTCCTGAAAATGATCCTGACGGGGATGGAGTGCAAAATCCGAACTTCAATATTAATGAAGTACCAGAGGAATCAAATATTTCGGTTTTAATTACAGATAAAATATCCGGATGTTCAAGCACTTTTAGTACAGAGATAAAAGTTTATTCTGGTCCACAGGAAGTTTCTGTTCAAATTTCCGGAAACGATTTTGATGGTGGATATGTGGTTAGGGGAACTGCACTTGGCGGAACAGGGGATGAGGCAACCTATGAATACAGGCTTGATAATGGTGCCTGGCAGTTACTTTCCACTTTTACTTCAGTGCCAGGAGGAAACCACACAATTTCTGCCAGGGAAATAAATGGATGTGGGAGCGCAATTTCTCATCCATTCAGATTAATTGGTTACCCGCGGTTTTTCACTCCAAATTCTGATGGGTATAACGATACCTGGAATGTGATAAACGATTCAGAAATATCTATTACAAAAGTGATAATTTTTGACCGGTATGGGAAACTATTAAAGCAGTTAGATCCAACCACGGGCGGATGGGACGGAACTTACAATTCACATGATATGCCGGGGGACGATTACTGGTTTTTACTGGAATATAGGGATGCTAATACGGGAATGCAAAACAAATTTAAAGGTCATTTTACTTTGAAGAGATAAATGTTTAAATCCCAAACTTCAAATCCCAAATCCCAAATTCCAAGGTCCAATTCTGAGTAATTCGTTTTTTCCGTATTCTCTGCATTTTTTTCCTCAATACTTAATACTCAATACTTAATACTCAATACTAATTCTAAAGTCCAAAACTTAAGGAGAGGATCACGTTCGAGAAATCTCTGTCGATATTTGCTTTATTGGTCAAACCTACCTGGTACAATTGGGGGTTATCTGTTCTGGAAGAATTGTCATAAGCTAAATCTAATTTTATATTGCCAAAATTATAACCCAGTCCCAGGGAATATCCATTCAGGTCGCCAATGCTGGTTTCATTTTTATAGGGACTTTCTTCAAATCTATATCCGGCGCGAAGACTCCAGTCCTGGATTCGGTATTCTCCACCAAGCCTATAGGTTGAAGCTGCTTTTAAATTCTCGGAAATTTGGGTGTTTTGATACATGAATTCCGGGTCCTTTGCAGGTCTTAGTTCGGTATTGGAAAAGTCCTTATAAGAATAATCGAAACTTATCAAACCTGTTTTTCCAAATAAAACGGCTAAACTTCCGGTGATTTTTCCCGGAGTTTTAAGTGTGTAGTCCGGGTAAATGTTTACCACATTTGGGTTTACAATCACCTCTTCGTTAAATTCATCACTAAAGGTTTCCAAACGTTGGGTTGCCTGCTCTTCAATTGTGAGCCAGGTTGGAGATTCGTAAGAAACCCCTATTCTTATATTATCGCTAATCTTTGCTATGGTGCCCAGTTGGAAGGAAAAACCATCCCCGGTTGTGCTCAAATTATTGGAAAACAGAACTTCATTTGTCTCGCTACCGGAATTATTGTTAGTTTCCAATAATTGGGTGACTCTATCGTAATTTAAAAAGTGGGTGTTTAAATTGATCCCCAAATAAAGGAAATCCTTGAACTCTGAGGCAAAATTGAATGAAAATTTACCGTTTAATCCAGTAGAAGCAAGGGAATATTTTTGACTGAAAGTCCCCGGAGCTATCGCTGAATTGTATGAAGTGTTTTCAGGGGTGTTGGAATCTGGATTTATCACAAATCCCTGAAAACCCAAAAACGCCTGTTGAGCGCCATAACCTTCGTTTTCACCCAAGAATAAATAGAGGTCGGTTATACTTTCATTATCTATTGTTTCAAGTAATTCTAAAGGGATCCCGTCTGAATACCCTAAAAAGTACTGATCTATGGAATTTGGGCTTGTACCCTGAGCTACAAAACTATCATCAAAATTATTTGTTTGTATATAGTTTACTCCCAAAGTGAATTTTCCCCAGTTATTATTGGAGTTGATGCTATTAAATACCAAAACCGCTCCCGCCTGATCAAAGTTAACTTCCGAATTTTCATTAGAGGTAAAATCATTAAAATATTTGGTGTCGTTTTTTCTTTGGTTATGACCCAAGGTTACAGTAGCAAAGCTGTTTAAAAATACTGCAGACCCTGCAGGATTTATCCCTAAAGCAGATAAATCGCCTCCCAAAGCACCAAATGCCCCGCTCATCGCCCTAAAACGGGCTGTTCCGGTTAACTCTTCAGAGGAATATCTCACTGCGTCTGTAATATCCTGTGCCTGAGAAAAAGTTATCACAAAACATGTGGCAACCATCATATATAGCTTCTTCATAAAAATCTTATTTTTTGCAAATTTTAATTTCCTCTACCCCGGCTTCTGGAGGTAGTACTTCCTGAAGAAGACCGTCCGGTTCCAGAACTTCGCGTTGTTCCCGAACTTCTAACTGTTCCGGTGCTGCTTCTATTTGTAGTAGCTGGCCTCGAATTGGTTTCGGTCCTGCGGGAAGTCCTGTTTGTAGATTGCTGATTTGTGGATTGCCGAGTGCTACTTTGGTAACGGTTATCCGAATTTCTCCGGGTAGTGTTGTAATCTCCGGTAGATTTTCTGGTTAAACCGTATTGATCATTGGAGCTTCTTAAATTCCTTATACTTCTGGAATAAGTGGAACTTTGCCTTCTGGAATCAAGATTTACAGCATTTCTAAGGTTGGATCTGCTTCCATCCCTGTAGGAAGAAACTGCATTTCTTCTTCCTGCGTTATAAGCGGCGTTTTGCCGGAAATGATAATTTCTGTATGAATTAAGGTTGTATGGATTATACCATCCTCCGCCACCATAAAAATAGGGATGAATCGAAAATCCATATCCAAATCCGGAATACGGATAATATCCTCCAAATCCTATATTCCAGTAACTACCCCAATATCCCGGGCTGTAATAACGTGGACCCCAATAAGGATTGTAACCATAATATCCTCCGCTCCAATATGGGTTATAAAAACCGCCATAAAAACCATTGTTATAGATATTTATGGAATATGAATCCGGATCTTGTCCCCACGGAGCATTTCCTCCCTGGTAATTGGGTTGCTGTTCTGAATATTCTCCACCAGTAGAGGTGTAACTTTCTACATCAGTGAAAATTGCATCTTCTGCTAAAAGGTCATTATATAAGACGGCTTCTTCTGAAAACAAATTTTCATAATAGTTACTCTTGTTATCTTGGGTTGCATATTGTTCTTGCTCGCTATAAACCCTTCTGGTATCACCGTAAACCCCATCCCTGTCTGAGCCGGAATACTGGTATGAGCTACAAGATGCCAACAAAAGTAAAGACACAGGAGCTATGAAAAAAAGTTTGATCACTGGGTTTGAAATTTTAAGTTTCATTAGCTGTGTATTTTATTGTTGAACATTACAAATTTAGTTAGTTTTGTGCTAACTATTTGAGCCTTTAACAAAGGCACAACATTTTTTTAATATACCATTTAATTCACAATATTTATACCAAAAAATAAGAATGAGCAAGAAATTAACTACACGCGGGGATGACTATTCAAAATGGTATAACGATCTTGTGGTAAATGCCGACTTAGCCGAAAATTCCGCCGTTCGCGGATGTATGGTTATTAAGCCCTATGGGTATGCAATTTGGGAAAAAATGCAAGCCGAACTGGACAGAATGTTTAAGGAAACCGGTCATCAAAATGCATATTTTCCGCTTTTTGTGCCTAAAAGCCTGTTTGAGGCCGAAGAAAAAAATGCGGAAGGTTTTGCCAAAGAATGCGCAATTGTAACCCATTACAGGCTAAAAACCGATCCGAACAACCCTGCAAAATTAATTGTAGATCCGGATGCAAAACTGGAAGAAGAACTAATTGTTAGACCTACTTCCGAAGCAATTATCTGGAATACATTTAAAGGTTGGGTTCAATCTTACAGGGATTTGCCTCTTCTAATCAACCAATGGGCAAATGTGGTTCGCTGGGAAATGCGCACCAGGCTATTTTTAAGAACTTCCGAATTTTTATGGCAGGAAGGACATACGGCTCATGAAACTAAAGCCGAAGCGATCGCTGAAGCGGAGAAAATGAATAATGTATATGCCGAATTTGTTGAAAAATTTATGGCTATTCCGGTAATTCAAGGAACTAAATCTGAAAATGAACGTTTTGCAGGTGCCGAAGAAACCTATTGTATAGAAGCCCTTATGCAAGACGGAAAGGCTTTGCAGGCAGGGACTTCGCATTATTTAGGACAAAATTTCGCCAAGGCTTTCGACGTTAAATTTGCTTCTAAAGAGGGTGGACTGGAATATGTCTGGGCAACTTCCTGGGGAGTGTCCACAAGATTGATAGGAGCTCTGATTATGACTCATAGTGATGACCAGGGATTGGTATTGCCTCCTAGCCTCGCTCCAATTCAAGTGGTAATCGTTCCAATTTATAGAGGAGAAGAGCAGTTGGCTCAAATTTCTGAAGTTGCAAATGAATTTGCTGCAAAATTAAAAGCAAGTGGGTTGTCGGTAAAATATGATGACAGGGATACCTATAAACCGGGCTGGAAGTTTGCTCAATACGAATTACAGGGTGTTCCAGTGAGAATTGCAATTGGACCTAAGGATTTGGAAAAGGGAAGCGTAGAGATCGCGAGAAGGGATACGCTGAGCAAGGAAACTGTAATGCAGGCTGAAGTTGTTGGCCGGGTAAAAGATCTAATGATAGAAATACAGGAAAACCTGTACGAAAAAGCCAGAAATTTCAGGGACCAAAATATTACGGAGGTAAATACTATTGAAGAATTCAAGGAAGTGCTAAAATCAAAAGGAGGATTTATATCAGCACATTGGGATGGAACTTCTGAAACTGAGTTAAAGATCAAAGATAAAACTAAAGCGACGATTAGATGTATTCCTCTGGAAGGGAAGAAGGAAGATGGAAAATGCGTTTTAACTGGAAACCCCTCTGTTCAAAGAGTGCTTTTTGCTAAGGCATATTAGAGGATTTAGGAATATTATGTAGCAAAAAAATGAATTTCCCTGTTTTAAGTCTATTTAACTGGTGAAAACAGGGAAATTATTACAGCTTTTTTATTTTATAAAGGGCGCATTTTCAGTGTAAAAGGGGTTAAAAAAAGGGTGTGGGAGGCTGGATAATTGAAGAAATATATGTTTTTTTAAATATTTCAGAAATAAATAGATCAACATTTGCGACATAAGAAAATAGTTGTATTTTTGCATCCGCGTTAAAAGAAAGATTGGTCCGTTCGTCTAGGGGTTAGGACGCATGGTTTTCATCCATGTAACAGGGGTTCGATTCCCCTACGG
>Ga0314774_1000805_pt1 | contig 22393 bp, 28 predicted proteins | sample MetaGCBIA2018_FD_204515 | JGI IMG/M metagenome (GOLD analysis project Ga0314774, IMG submission 204515) | Cryopeg brine microbial communities from Beaufort Sea near Barrow, Alaska, United States - CBIA 2018 | ecosystem: Environmental > Aquatic > Marine > Coastal | place: USA: Alaska | collected...
ATCAATTATTTGTTTTATTTCTATTAGAATAAGTCTTAGTATGCTTGCTGGGAGTTTTGCACTCACCATTTCCTTTAAAATACTTGCTTTTGCATCTTCAATTTTTAAATTTATACTTCTTTCCACTGCCATTTTATATTCCTCCTATTTTTTTTTTTTATATTGGTCTACTTGCCCCATCTTCTACTACTATCATTACGCCTGACCCAATACTTACATAATTAGTTGAATTTGCGTGTAAAATTAATCTGTTTGTCAAACCTTCTAGGTAACAACCGTTTGGTAAATATACTATATCACCAGAAAAAGAAGTATAATTATCAGCAACATATGATGAGGATGTGTAATTTCCAGAACTTATATAATTTTGTACCCAAGGTTCGGTTGCTATGTTATCGAAATCTATTTGTCCACTAGTTTCAGTTAAATAACTTCTAACACTTCCAACACTATTTAATACAAATATTCCTGCTCCAGATGCACTATCAGCATACATTGCAACTTTTACATCATCTGCACTATTTGATAAATTAATTATCCCTGCATCATATGAACTATCAATTGCAATTCCAACTCGTTGAGATGCTAAAAGACCATTATATAAAGCAATTGTTCCACCGTTTATATTAACATCACCTTCAAAACTAATTTGTCCAAGAACATCTAATGCTCCACTAGTCCAAACTTTTCCAATTCCAACTCCTTCTTTAGACCAACTCATTACTGTTGTTCCAACTGCAACATTGTAATGTGAAATAGTAGTGTTGAATTCGTCAGATACTCTGAATTCAAATTCATATGCATTTTCTATTGGATATCCCTCCACAATTATACCACCAGTTGATGCACTACTCGTTGTAGATATGGTGCAACTTGGAATTATTACATAGTTTAAATCTCCTCTTATTCTTGAACCTACTGTACCAGTTATTGAATTTTTCTCTGTTTCATTCATAAGAGAAGTCGCAGTTGCAATTCTAGTTATTAATGCATAAGTTCCAAGTTCATCTAGTACACCAAGATAATCACATCTCTCTACTGTAAATTCAGTTATTTTTGGAACCTCATAGTTTAAGATACTAATAATTGGAGACAAAACTCTCGAATCACTATAAAATCCTCTACTGTCTAAAACTTGTGCATTTGTGTTTACAATATCCCCACTAATTGTTAATGTTCCAGTATCACGATAATTCAATGAAATTGGTTTGTACACAATATTATTAAATTCAATTTGATGTCCTACAATTGTAGCACCTTCAACTCCAGTCTCACCATTAATTGCTATTCGTATATTACTTAATCCTTTTACATACTTTCCTGCTCCAACAACTGTTGAAACTACAGTATTTAATTCTGTGGCAGTTATACTAGTTGTTGTTGGTTTTACTACTGTAGCATCTGCGTAAGCAATAGCATTCTTGGTATCAACACCGATTACAGTTGAACCACTCAAAGTTGTAACTTTAAGGGTTACTGTTATACTAGAAGATGTTAACATTTCAGCATATATCCTACTCATATAACTTGGAGTTAATGTGAAATCAAATGATGGTACAGTTACATCTAGCATCTCTCCAATAAAAACATTACCAACATATAATGAAACATAGTATGTGAAACTAGAAACTGCTTCATCTAAAACTATTGGTTTTGGTGTACCATCTATTGTGAAATCATCAAAGATTGTTATTGAACTTGCTCTTGGAATAGTATCTAAAGTTATATTAGCGCCACCATAAGTTGCAGTATAAGATGTTCCACTTATTCCACCCGTTGCATCTAAGAAAATAGTCTTTGTGCCATCATTGTTATGTGGTACGTTCGTAACTTTTGTCATTATATAGGTGTCTGAATTATAAGTTATTGTTACTGCTTTTGTTACTGATGAGTCACTTCCATTTATAAATGTGTGCCAAGTTCCAGTACCACTAGTTGTATAACCAGTATTAGTTCTACTAAATCTTAGAACTGTGGTAACGGTTGAATAATTTCCTTCTGTATTCTGAGTAGCACTCCATGTTAGACTACCATCAATATTAGTATCTGTTGTGAGATTTAAAACTCCACTTAAAGCCATTTATTATACCTCCTTAACCTATCCATTTGATAAGTGTTATATCTGAATTGTATTTTTCTATTTTGTGAACCCCAACTATCAATGATTCAGTTGCTTGTAAATTCTCAATATACATAGTCCTTTGATTAATATATGCTACTGCATTTTCGTCTTTTACAAATGAACTTTTAATTATTCCACCATTATCTATTGGGGTAGTTGTATCTTCCCATGAACAATCTGTTGTATTTCCTTCGGTTACTATCCAAGTTCCATTATAAGAAGTTGTTGGTACATTTTCAACTACAATTGTACTACCTACTGGAAATGGTATATATGCTTGTTCTTCAAAGAAAGCAGTTACAATTGTTCCATCACCAATTATGTTTGAAATTTCTGCTTGTGGTATAGAACCATTATCAATAAATTGCATTGATGTGTTATTTATTGTTATTTGGAATGGATTTGCTACCTCACCTAATGTTATTCCATTTCCTCCAATTCTAACAAAACTAGTTAAATTATCTAATTCATCAGAAGATGCCTTTCCATCTAAATCACCTTGTAGATTAGTTCCTTCATAATTAATTACAAAATCTGTTCCATCAAATACTAATTTTCCACTTCCAAAATTAAATGTTCCATTATCCATATCCATTTCTGATACTCCATTTGCCGACCTCAATACATCAGTTGTAATTAAACTTGCAGTAAGAGTTCCAGTATCAATAAATTCGGCATTGAAATGACCATCAATTGTTAAAGCCATTCTGTAAGTGCCATTGTAACCAGTGGATGAAAAACCTAAACCAGATAAATTCCATCTCCATACATTAGTAGCAGTGTTTATATCGCCAGTATCACATATTACCAATTCGGTAGGTTGACCAGTTGTTTCATCTAATATTGTTATAACTGTTCCACCTTGATTTCCAGTAATTAAACTACTTGCATTTGCCACTGCCATTACTAAAGTTTCATATGACCTTGCTATTGCTTTATCCAAAGTTGAACCACCAGTTAAAATTATATCTGTAGTATTTTCTTTTGGAGCATCTACTTTGAACACACTTTTCATTCCACCATTATAAGAGAATGTGTGATTTAAGATTGCTAGTGTTCTAACATTCAAATCAACATCTGTGAACTCTACATAATCACCTACTTGTAAATGAGGCATACCTTGTGCAATCATTGTATATGAATAATATTCCAAAGGAAATTCTCTATCAAACAGAACTTGTAAATTAGCACTAGTTTGAATTGCACTATTCTCAAACTTCAATGCGAATCCAGTTCCATCTCCTGCCACAATCTCTGTTGCATCTTCATCTGTTGGAATGGTTAACTGTGAAATCTTAATCGAATTGTCACTCGTTAGTTTAAAATCAACATAGTTATTTGCATCAAAGGCAAAACCACTTGTTGTTAAGAATTTGAACTCAACTTTACCTTCTGTATTTATAACTGCGTTTGTTGTACACAATGATGCAATCATACCTAAAACTTGTCTTACAGTTCCTTTTGGTGCTATATCAAACTCAACACTTGGTAGTGTCTGTGAAACAAATGATAAACCATAAGTTGAAGTTAATTCCACAAGCATGTTTTGGATTGTATTTGGGTAACTCAATAATGTGTCATATCTCAAATCATCATAACTTGCCATCATATCCAAACTATCTATTGTTATGGTTTTCTTATTCTTTGTTATATCATCTTGATTAGCATAGAACTCACCATGCTTAACCCATTCATATACTCCACCACCAATATCAATAGCAGTATATGGTCTTATTGGAATACCTATTAATATCTGTGGTAAACGACTATCCTTCACCATTGTAAGTGACATACCACTTGATACAACCCCACCTAATGTTGGCATATCATTGGTTCCAAAAGAACTTTGTAATGAGAAATCTACAAGTGTATCTAGTTCATTTGTTTCTATTGAACTAAAAGTTTTATAATTAAACCAATCGCTTGATTGTATTAATAAATCCATATCTTCTTTTGATGGTTCATTTCCCTTACCGTACATATCTGTTAAATTAATAACTATACATTTTGATATATCCACTTGTTCTGTAGTTCCAGTAAAAATTGTAGATGTTGGAGAAACACTCATTAATTGTGGTCTAAATATAATATTTGGAGAAGTAGCACTAATATCAGTTAGGGTATATGAAAGTGATACATATCCATCTGACTCAACTATAGAACTTGTACTATGCTCATAACTATTACTTATCCTTCTATTGTAAATATTTAATATTACTTTTGAATTAATAAAGTTATCAGCATAACATGAGTAATAATATATATCTTCTGCTCTTAATCCATAGCTAATATCTTGTTGCATATAATGTTCTCCACTAGAAGTATCGGTTATAAGTGATACTTTATTATCCAATTGAGTTCCATTCGTTCCACTATATGACCATAAACTACCATCTGAAAAATCACCATTAAGCATTACATTATTAAGAACTCTATCTCCACTAAATGATGTTGGAACATTACCTATTCCATCAAACCAACCGACTTTAGATATGAGTTCATCCATATATTCTTTGCTTGGTTCGTTTCCTGCACCATAAGTTGCAGTTAAGTCAATGATTGCAACTTCTTTTATTTTAAACACATCACCAGTAGTATATCCACTTGATGCATCATGGTAAAATACAAATGCAGATGAACTTATTCTTGTTGATATTAAACTTACTGTATTCCAAATATTCATAGTTGTTGGAATTGTTTCTCTTGAATCATTCCAACCAATTTTAATATCATTACTTGCATTTGGAAAAAACTTTATATTACAATAATATTTATTTCCAATAACACTATTAGGTGGACTTGTATATACTCCTACTGCTTCAGTAAAACTAGTAGGTTCTACTAATAATTCATTATTTAATACCGAAAGAGTTGTTCCATTTGTACTCCAATAACTAGTTGAATCACTAAAATCACCATTCGGAACACTATTTGTTATTCCAATATTTCCAATACCAACTGACCCTTTTGTCAACCTACTTGGTTCTTTTATTTTTGTTAAAAATTCTTGTGATACATTATACATTATTCATTCCTCCTATTGCTCTATAAATTCCATGCTTAATCCTTCCCATAATATTTCCGTTCCACCACTTCCATATCTATATATAGGAGAACTTCTATCCCCAACATAAAAAGTTTTAGTAGTCATGCCCAATATTGGGTCTTGATATGTCATTGAAAAGAATACACTTGTTACTGCATTGAGTAAAATTGACATTTCCATTTGTGTCATTGGTGGGAATTTACAACTTACTTTTCTTTTAACACTTATTCTATCTCTTAGTAAATCACCCTTTGCATTTCTTATTGATTCACCATCTATATCTCCAATATCAACTTGCATTTCACTTGGAGTTTTTATTTCTGTTATACCTATTGTTAATAAAGCCATCTTAATACCTCCTTAAAGTAATAAAAGGGAAAGGCCACAATCACCTCGCCCTCTTAAAAAATAAATAATCTAAACTATATAAAGGAGACTCAGATATGATGGCAACCACATCTGCTTCTATTATATAGTACCCTTTTTTTAATAAAGTTATTTCTTAACTGTTAAGGGTTCTTTTGTTATCAGTCTCAATATTGCATTTATAATTGTTAATGCCATAGCTTGATATTCAAGGTTAAAACTATCAGTTCCAGTTACAACTTGTATTAATATTGCAATGAACCCAATGAAGTTAATCCACAAAGTTTTACTCATATACCAATTTTTAGTCATCCATCTAACCTCCAAACACTCTTAGAAAAGTTACAAAATTACCTATAATCCAAGGAACAACAAAACCAACTACTGAACCAATTATTGCTACTCTCCAAAAGGAGTGAATTTTCTTCCATTCAATAAATGGTGCATCTCTCAATTGAATCATTACTGCGTGCGTTTCATCTAACCTAGCATTAATATGACCCAATTCAATTTCAGTTCTTATTCTCGATTCTCTACCACTTACAAGTTCATCATTCCTAATTTTATTTTCGACTTTCATTTCATCAAAATCATCCTTTAGATTATCAATTTGTAATTGAATAAACTTTTCTTCCATTATTTACACACCCTTTAATTATACCCAACCTTTCAGTTGGGCATTTTATATTTAGCTTAAATCCACCACAACCAATACCACATAAACCATCACTTCCTTTTTTTTATACTAATATTATAAGTTTAATATCAACTTACCTTGTTGTCTAGTTAGTTTATTAATTGAATCAACTGCAACCCTTCCAAATTCACGTTCTCCCACTTGAAGAATAACTTCTATTGGAACATCACTTGAGCCACCATTACCACCTTTACCATTTAATTTAGAGGCTAGTGTATCAATCCATCCAGTATTATTCTCTAAAGGCATTACTGCTTCTTGACCATTTTCACCTACACCAATTGTTGTTGGAGTGTTAAACACCCCACCTTTAGCGTACCAATCAACTCCAACTGATGGAATTTGTGGTGGTGCTAGTGAGAATTTTCCACTCATTGAAAAGTGTGGTAATTTAAATTTAGGAAGTTTGATTTTCAATCCACCAAAGAACCCTTTTATTTTGGCAACTGCCTTTTTAACTAAATCAACTGCTCCATCTATAGGTTTCATTACTGCATCTTTAACTGCATTGAATTTATCCTTTGCACTCTGAACAACTTCACCAAATATTCTTGGAACATCTTTTGTTAAGAAATTAAAAGTCTTTATAATATTCTCAACTGCTTTGGATATAATCGAAACCACCAAGTCAATTCCAGGCTTTATGAACTTCCATATAGTCGCTATAGTATCTATAACTGCAATCACTACATCAATTACAAGTTTTATTGCTACAACTACTATTGCCATTGCAACTCCAATTATTGTTTTGATTAATGGCATAGCTTTCATTACAGTATCTTTCATGGAGTTAAACATTGGAACTACCTTTTCTTTAATTATTGTAATTAATTTATCGAATGAAGGTTTTATATAATTCCATGCTTTCAATATTGCATCCTTTATCTTTGGATAATTATCTACTACAAACCCTATTACCTTCTTCCAAGTTGGTATTACAAACCCAGTTATATAATCGGATAACAATTTGAACATTTTAACTGAAACTTCCATTGCAACTTTTATGATGTTTTTTATCATTGGAATGTTTGGTTGAATCCATGCCCACAACGAAGCTAGTGCAGGGAGAACAACGGTTTTCATTATAGTTCCAACAAATTTAAGTGCCTTTCCAATTACACCAAATACAACATCCATTATCTTTTGTATCATTGGCATATTAGTCATAATCCAAGATAACATTCCTGCGAATATAGGCATTAATTTCACACCAATCTGCGACGCAACTCCACCAATAACTCTTTTCATTGTGTCCATTTGGTCTGTGAATTTAACACCACTTGCTATTGCTTGGTCACTCAAAACTAAACCAAGTTCATTGGCTTTGTTCTTTAAATTCTCAACACCTTTTGCACTACCATTTATTAGTGGTAACATTTCTTGACCACTTTTTCCAAATATATCTTGTGCTAAACCAGCCTTTCTAGTACCATCTTCCATACCTTGTAAAGCAATTACACTCTCATTGAATATTTGCTCTTGTGATTTCATTGCTCCACTTGAATTTGTTGCAGATATACCAAGTTGCTCGAATGATTCCGCACCCTTACCAACTCCTTGTGCAGACTGTTGAGCAGATTGTGTCATTCGTTTCATGCCCATTTGCATACTGTCCATGCTTACACCATTTTGAGATAATACATAATCCCATTCTTGAAAGCCCTTCTTGGACATTCCCATTCTTTGAGACATCTTATCTATTCTGTCAGTGGCTTCGGCAGACTTAACTACCATTGCACCCAATGCAACTGCTCCTGCACCAATTCCAATAGCAATTCCTTTTCCTGCTTTACCAACTGCCTTACCTATTTTACCCATTCCCTTTCCGATACTAGCAGTTGCTTTCTTAGTTATATCTTTAAATTTCTGCATTTTATTCTTAGCTTTATTGACTTCACTTTGGACTGAATCAGTATTTGCAGTAATGACTACTTGTAGTTCTTCAACGGTCACTTAACATCACCTTCTTTTTTAAATTTCTTATTACTGGCATTTGTGTATTCCAACATTCTAGCTTTTGCAACTCTCCAATCTTGTACATCTTCTTGTTCAACTTCATCAAATAAGTTTGGAAACGCTTTTGCTAGACTTGGATAGGTTGCTTTTGAATCCATCAATCTTGAACAAGATATTCCAATAAGATTTGCCAAAGAATGATTTGCACTTGCAACTTCTTTAACTCTCTTATCTTCATTATCTCTATATGCTTTGATACTCATTGCAATCTCACCATAAGTTAAATCCCAATAATCAAAAACTCCTATGCCAATTTGCAATGCCAAAGGTAACATCTCATCAAAAATTTCTTCAAGTCTTTGTGGTTTTGAATCACTACTGCTTAAAGTTTTTTTTCTGTTTCAACTACCTCTGTTTCTTCAATCTTAAAGAATCCACTATTTTGGAATATATCCATTATTACTGGAATGAAATCTGTTAGGACATTTCCATCTTCTATAAATTTATCATATAAATCATATGTTTTATCTTCTGTATAACCCTTGTTGTATTTCTGTAAACTTGCATGAAACACTAAAATCATATCTTCCAATTTAGGCATTTGATTCTCTGTGTCCATAAATATTGATAAAGGACTTTTGCCAAGTTTTCTTTCCAAAGTCACACAACCTCTTGCATCTAATCTCAACTTTAATTCTTTTTTTCCTATTGTAATTTCTGTATATAACATTATTAAAAAACCTCCATATAGTTTATTTTATTATTTTTATAAAGAAAGGACACCGTTCTGATGTCCAAATTAATTATACTGTTGGGTTAACAACTTCTATCTCTGATGCTAGAGTAAACATTGCAGTAAATGTCAATGCATCTCCAACGGATGCCCCTGCTATTACTGTACTTACACTGGCAGAGAATTTAAACTCTGTAGTGTCTGGAAATATTACCTTCCAAAGTGTAACAAGTCCTACATCTTCAAAATCTTTAATCGTTCTATAGCAACCATTAACTCCATTATCATATAAGAATATGAACTCTAAATCGCTATACTCTTTTATTCCTTGAATATACTTCTTTGAACCATCTGCCAAAACAGTAACCTCTACTTTCTCAATTGATGCTCCTAAATCTGGTATCTCTTGTAGGTCTGCGATTGGAACATCTACATCAACATCAACTGGAACTGTATAACTGTTAAGGGTTATGCCTTTACTTAATATACCACTCATATTTTTACCTCCTTATTTCTGCTATTATGCAGGATTACTTACAACTATTTCTGAACTTAATGTGAACATTGCAGTAAAGGTTAAAGCATCACCGACACTTGCTCCTGCTATTACTGTTGTGACTGTTGCACTAAAATCAAATGTTGTTCCGTCTGGTAATTCTACTTGGAACGTGTCCTCTACTCCTGCATCTTCAAATGCTTTTAATACTCTGTAATTTGATGTTGCTCCACTATTATCATATAACAATACAAATTCTAAATCACTATATTCCTTAATTCCTTGTATATACTTTTTAGAACCATCTGCAAGAGTTGTTGTTTCAACTTTCTCTACAGTTGCACCTAAATCTGGAATCTCTTGAACATCTGTTATTGGAGTTGCAACCGAAGCCTCCATGCTATTTAGCACGATACCTTTTGAAAGAATACCACTCATAATTATTACCTCGCTTTATTTTTATTTTGTGTTAAAACCTAAACCCTTGTATCTTAAAATATATTGGCCAACACCATCATTGAATAATATTGAACCAAATTCTCTATCATATCCAATAGGTTTCATTTTTGCATCTATTAATAATGCATTTACCATTAACTCGTTATAATCTTTTGACCATACTTTGACCAAAATAATAACCTCACTATATTCCATACTATCACCAGTTAGAGTGTCCAAATTGCTATACTCCAAATAAGTTATGCAGGGCAAGATAGTTGATGAATTAATGAAGTTCTCTGGAAACACTTTTATATTCTCGTTTATTGCTTGGAGTTCTGTGTATACCTCTTTATTTACATTAATCATTACTTACCTCCCATTGCCTTTAGTATTTCTTCTGCTATGTCTTTTGTTATTTGATTTGCGTGTTCTTTTACTGATGGGTACATATATGGTTGAGCAGACATTTTGGTTGTTCCAAATTCAATTGCACTTGCATATTCCAAATTACTTCCTACTGATGCACTAAGATTAGCATTATCCATCTTGTGGGTTATACTTGCTCTTAACCTTCCAGTATCAACTGGTGCGTTCTCTTTTGCACTTGCTTCAACTCTTAATGCAGACTTTTCAAGACCTTTTAGAATTGCTTCTTTATCTCCAACCTTGTCTAGTGTTTTCATAAAGTTATCTAAACCTTTAATTTGAATTCCCATTAAATCAACTCCAATGTTAATTGTGCATATCTACCATCATTGTTGACAATCTTTATAATATAAGTTTCATCTGTTCCATTTAGTTTCATATCTTGAACCAAACTTTTATCAAGTGTTAATCCAATATGAGTTGCTTTAATATATCTTGGGTCTAATTCATTTAGTACTTTTGATAACAAACTTACACTAACATCAACTGTCATAATTCCAATATAAGTGGTGAGAGGTTGACCATAATTATCAACCCCAACTATTCTGTTCTGTTTAACAAACTGTTTCATTCTATTCCTAATCATAGAAACCTCACCTTTCTAAATCGGTTTAACATATCCATAACATCTTTGGAGTAACCATCAATGAAGGTTTCACTCACTCCACTATAACTTTGTGAGGATATACCTTCTGTTTTCAATTTGTTATACTGCTGAATCACCATCTTAACAACAGTTGAATCTAGTTTGATATCATAAGTTAGGAGATTGCAATAATCTGTGGCTTCAAGCATTGCACCACTCATTAATTGAACTATTATATTCTTATTGGTGGCATCACTCACTCCAAGATAACTTTCAATCGTACCTTCCATATCAACCATTTCAATTCAACTCCTTTATTACCTTATTTGGATTATGCTACTGCTTCTGTTAACACTACTACTTTTGTGTTATCTGTAAGAGCAACTAATTCAGTTTTTCTCATTATTACTGTATTCTTTCTTTCTTCTGAAACTCTTGATTGTTCAACTTCTGAATCAACTTTTGTGAAAAGAGTAACAGCTTTGTTTGTAGCAATATAGCAAGTGTCAGCAGGAACTAATTCAGAAACTACTACTGGTAATCCTGCTACAGAACCTATTTGACCATTGAAAAGAATTGCTCCCGCATTAGCAGTTTTGAAATCAGCATCTTTTCTTATATCAGCTTTAAGACCTAATCCAATAACAATGAATAATTGAGATTCATCTTCAACACCCATATCTGCTATACCATCAACAATGTCATCATAAGAAATCTTTTCTCCCATAACCCATGTTGCAGTTTGTGTACCTTTAGCTAATTCTGCAAAATATTTAGTGTTAATGTCATTTACCATTGTTGTACTTGCACCTTTCATTCCCATATCTAATAGTAACGGGTCTTGTGCTAATTGTTCATCATAGTAATCAAAAACTTGTTGAGAAACTGCAACTACATATGGAGTCGCACTAAAAGTTACTGCACCTCTTACTGTGTTAACATCTCCAACAGCAGACATTGTTTCAACTGCACCACTATAAGTGTACACGTTGATATTCTTTGTATCTCCTGCATTTGCTACAAGTGATGTGTCTAAAGTCATAAGACTTCTTGTTGCTAATTTTGTGTTCAGTAAATCTGTCATTTTAGATTCTAGTATAAAGTTTTCATAAACTGTATTCATTTGGTTGACCTCCTAAGTCTTATTGAAACTGCCAGTAGAATTTACCAGCAGAGTGTAGTTTACCCTTACAACACTTAGAGATTGAACCTTGGTCAATGCCAATCGTTCTTTCAACAGCACTTGCAGATTCCCATATTTTAATGAGATTGCATTGTAAGTCAAACTGTTTTACTGATTTGTTAATTTTTTGTATAACTTTTTCTATGCGATTACCATGATTTACATTATAACTACGAGTACACCATTCTAGGTTATTTGCATAATTATTAAGCTTTACTTCATCTTTATGATTTACCTCTGTAGTACCTACAGGCTTGTCACAGAAGTATAATGCTACTAACCTGTGAATTAGTTCTCCTTTACGTCTACCATTGTTCTGCATTAAGTTAATAACCATATAACCACTATTGTTAACGAATGGTTTCATAAGTCTTGTACTGTTACACACTCTACCCTTATTACTGATTTGAAATTTTGTGTTCTGAATATCCTTCCATACTTCTGCAAATTCCATTGCCATGATATTACCTCCTAGGTGTGTTCCAAATTATAGTAGATATTTACTATAACGTTTTACTTCTTTGATAATTCTTTGTACAGAGTTGGATTGTTTCGGTATAAGTTTGATTGTTCTGGTATACTTAATTTTGAGAATTTCTCCTTCGTCATTCCACCTTGTACTGTATTTCCTTGCTTTGGAGCAGGAGATGATATTTTCTTAGATACTGCATCACTTACTGCACTTTTGAATTGTTTGTCAAATACGTCAATGTTAGCCATCATAGTATCTGCTGATTCATTTACTATATAATCACTAAATTCAACTGGTAATCCTCTTGTAGCCAAAACCTTTTGTGCTTCTACTTTATTGGACATTAAATTGAAATCGGATTCTCGTAAGTCCATTGCCTTAACTCGTTCTTCATATTCATAAGTTTGTCTCTGTGTTTCATCCATTGCTTTTAATTTATTGGATTCACTATTCTTAGCACTCTGTTTATTAAGAGCATCTGAAACTCTCTTATCACCACTTCTTTGTAACATATCGTTTATTTGTGCTTCTGTGTAATTCGTACCTTGTATTTCTTCTTGTCCACCCTCTACATTTTCGTTAGTTTGAACATCATTATTTATATCTTCCATTATTAAAAACCTCCTTGCGAGTTGCAAATTTGCCCCTCTAAAATTGAGTTAATATCTCTATCCCCTCATTTGTCTTACTATTATATTATACCCAAGTTTTACTTATATTATGCATAGTGTATTAGTTGGGTGGTACACTAATCCTCAATGATTGGAATGATTGTTGACCTACAATTTGGATGCATTGGTGGAAAGTTAACACCAAGTTCTGCATCTTTAAATGATATAATATCACCATCTAATTCAGAACATATACTCGAAGTCCTTGAATCTTCTTCTGCTAAGAATTTATAATGTGTTATTCCTGCTTGTTTATAGGATGCCATTTGACCTTCGTTAACTATCTTATTTGTCTCTGTCCTAACCAATCTTGATGTGTTACTGTAACCACTATCCAAAGAATCTCTCATTGCTCTCACAACTTGGTCATTACTCTTACCACTTATAATTGAATCGGTTATATTCTTATTTAAACTCTTGGTCAATAAATCTTTATCCTTCCAAATAGAACTGGAGAAGTTACGACCTTTCCAATTTACCTTTATTGCTGATTCTACTTGTGATTCTGGTATAAAACCAAAACTTGAGCCAATTATAGCTGAGGTTTCGCTTCTAACGGACTTAAAGACCTCTCCTAGTGTCATTGTAAGGCTAGTTTGTTCCGTTGCTCCTAGCCTTATCATTTCCTTTGCTATAGTGTCACGCATGAGGGTATACCTATCCCCCTTGTATAACGCAGTGGCAGGAAGTTCACCGTTCTTTAAATCAGACTTCATACTTGCCAATAGTGTTAAAAGTTGCTTGTCAATAACCTCATATGCCTTGGTGTACTCTTTCAGTAGTCTTTTATCCAAGGCAATACCTTTTTCGAATTGGTTAGTGGCAACTTCTTCACTCGCCTTCTTCCAATAAGATTGAGATGCCATTATTTAGCACTCGTATCAGTATTTGATGTTTCTGCAAACATTGAATCAACCGAGGGAATGGCAACTTCATTCTTAATCAATAGAAGTTCATCTTGAACATTCTTAACAAATGGTACTTGTGCAATAAGAGTTTCTTTTGAGAGTAAGCCTCTTAATTTGTTAACCACATCTGCAATTTCAACTGAGTTGGAAGGAATGTTTCTAACGAATACTAATTCAATACTTCTGTAGTCGAACCCTGTAGAAGTCATACTCATAACATTTGATATAAGTTCTATTCTCCTTTGGATTCCTTTCTTGAATTTAGACTCTTTTATTGATGCAACATTTTCAAATCCCATCAACTTATATTTCATAGCAACTCCACTTGAAGTTCCTGCAAAGTTTTGGTCTGTGAGGTCTGGGCATTTTGAGAATTTGTGAATGTCTGAATCAATCCTCGACTTAAGGTTTTCTTGTGATGCATCATTTACGTTCTTTGTTAGAAATGAAGCACTAGCCCCTTGTGGTAATAACATTACACGATTCTCTTTCATTGTCTTAATATCCTCTGAATCTGCATCAACACCACTTAAAGAAAGATAAGCATCTGTAAAGGCTTCGAAATCATTGAGTGTATCACTCTCCAATTTATCATAAGAATCTATTAGGGGTATTACTAACTCAAAATCTCCTAACATTACACCATTGTTTTTATATTCCACAAAAGGAACTAATCCAAAATAATGAGGTTTTTCGGTTTGCATTTCAAATGTTGTGAAGTTATCCCCACCCTTGTAAATTGTTATTGAATCTCTTGAATAAACCTCTGCTATTGTATGTGCGTTCAATCCCATAATATCGGTAGCACTATAAAACCTTATGGTATATAGCAATTCTTCTTCTATTGTGTTGTCATAGATTGTTATAACTTCCATTGGGCTAACTTTCTTGAATCTTGTTGAACCTTTAAAATCTACGTACAACATTTCATATGCTCTACCATAAACACTAGCATCTTTACCAATCTCTGTGTTTTGGTCGGCTTCATTATTGAGTTCAAATATTAACTTTAATTCCTCTAATGCAACTTCTTCTGTTGTTGTTTTGTATCTAATTGGACTTCCAAGAAAATAACCAGTAAACATATCAGTTATAAAATTTGCATATGGATTTACTGCCTTATTGTTAGGCTTGGTTACATCCTCCATTGTTCTATTTAGAATCTCTTGATTACCAACGTAATATTGTCCCAAGTGTTCTAGTCTTGGTAGTTCGTTAATCTTAAACTCCTTTATCAAATACTCTATAATACTTGGGTTCATTGTTTGTGTTTCGTCTACTCTTATCATTTATAAAACCTCCTATAATCCAAAGTCAGATTTGCCAATGGACTTTAATTTTGTACCATGTGTCATATCGTCTGATAATGCGTATCTAATTGCATCAATTGTATGGTTGTTTCGGTCTGGGTAATTTGCTTTGAAATCCCCAAGGTTATCAATCTCATATTCATAGTTGAGAAATTCCCTTGCTATATTAATGCATCTTGAATTGTCTATAACAATAACTTCTAATGATTGTAAGAATTTAATGCCATAATCTATACTGTCCTTGCCCTTCTTAGCACCTTTAACTCTTAACCCATAGGATTTCATCTCTGCAATACTCTTTGGTTCAGCACTATCACAGTTAATCATTGTTCTTGCGTCCTTACGTTCATTGATTAGGTTAGTGGCATTTATATTTGATAACCCAACCTTGAATATTTCATCAAAGATATAGAGTGTCTTGTGCTTTCTGTCATAGTTACACCGAACATATGTGAATGGGTCAATGCTATAACCAAAATCTACTCCTATTCGTATCTGTTCAAACCCTTCTATTTCTTCATTTGTTATCGGTCTAATGTCTAAGTTGTTGAATATCTCGCCGCCAGTACCAGTAATTGCTCCAAGATACTCATGGTCATATGCATTATAGTTAACCTTCTTTAGATGTTCAGCTTCAACCATAAAGGCTTCACCCAACCAATCCTTAGGAACTGTTCTATAATCTGAATGATGCACAATTCTATCTTCTCTCTCAACCAACACTTCTGAATTAACCCATGACCTCTGACTTTTAGGTGGATTGTAAGAGTAAAATATTTGGAACTTCTCTCCACCACGCATAAGGGATTGGTTAATGGTTCTTAGTTCTTCTGGATTGTTGAACTCTGATACTTCTTCATACCATATATATTTGAAATAACCACTTCTTAACTTCGTGGACTTCAACTTCTTTGGCTTGTCTGCACCTCTAAATATTATCTTCTGTCCAGTAGGTTTGTAGACTAACTCCATTGGAGATACTTTCGCAACCCAATAATCATCTACTCCAAGAATATGAATTGCCCACATGAACTGCTCATATACTGAATCTTTAAGGTATAACCCTACTTTTCTAATAGCCATTGCATTTGCGTATGGGTCTTTCATTATTCCAAGTACAATCTCACCACTAACGAATGATGACTTGGTTGAACCCCTACCTCCTGCTAACCAATGATGTGTATATAACTCTTGTTTAATGTCCTTGTGTAGTCCAATAAAAGATGGTGAAATGACTGTGCTTAAATTAATCTTCGTCATCTAAATCATCTACTATCTGAACTGCCAAAGAACCACTAACTTCTAATGATTGCTTTTCATTATATAATCCACCCATTGCCAATAAAATCTTTCTATCTGAACCACACCTTGAATCCATAACTGCAAAGTTAATAGTAGCGTCTAATACTTCACTCATGCGACCTTTCATTTGGTCTAGGCACATATCATTAAGGAGTGTTGTGAACTCTATTTTAGCCATAGAATCATACCATGTTTTTCTACTTACTTTTGCTAATTTACACCTCTCCACAATATTGAGATTTAGATTGGTTGGGTCTAATTGAACTGCTAAAACCTTCTTCTCTGATGGTGTAGGCTCGTATTTGTATGAATCTTTCATTTATATCACCTCTACTTTAATTATTCCCCAAAAGAGATGATTTTAGTATTAGTTTAAATTTGGACAAAAGGAGACACCCCAAGTGAGCAACAAGGAGTGCTTGATTCATTATGATAAGCAATTATTCAAAGGGGGAAATCCAAGTGAACAATTACAATTTCTTATCATTATATAATACCCAAAAGAAGTCAAAAGTATGCATTCCATAATAATCGTTTAAGAGAAATTATAAAAACCCAAATCGACCCACTAAAAACCCACTCTTTTTTTCAACTCAAAAGGCTACAAGCAAGTGATAGCACCAATTAAAATAAAAACCCTAAAAACCCACATTTATGTTTTAAAACTCTCTCTCTCTATAGACCTATACACATATACTGTATATATTTAATTTAAAAGAAGTAAAAAAGAAAAGTGGGTTTTGTGGGTTTATTCCTACAGAGTAGTCATAGCCTCATTTAAAATTTTCAATTTTCAAAAAGTAGTGGGTTTTAGGTGGGTTTTTTGTGGGTTTTTATAAATGTAAAAAAAGGAAGTCTTTCGACCTCCAATTAATTATTTGCAAAATTTCATTACTGTCTTACCTTTTATGGTGGAACTGTGAGTATTGAAGCCATGTCTACTTTTCATTGACTTGTTAAATTCACCTTTTTGAAGTTGCTCTAAACCATATCTTATACAGAATTGACCGAATATATCAAAGGCATCTGACATTCCTTCATGATATATATTCTCTCTGCCATGTTCATCAATCCAATCTTGAACAACATCTTCTGATTGTAACCAATCATTTTTCAACCTTGTGCAAGAATCTTCTTTGGTGAATGACTTTGTTTTCAATAGAGTTTTCAAGTTCTGAACTCCAAGATTTATGAAATATTCCATTGCACCATCTGTTGTAAGGGCATCTAATATATTTGGATTATAGTCAACATCTGTATCTTTGATTATTGCATTGAACACTATAACTTCTTGCCTTCTTCTAAATCCGTTTGTATGGTCTTGTGTTATTGGTAAGTTGTTACAAGCAAGAATTAATTTTAAGGAAGGTTTCAATGTGAAAGGTTGACCATATTTTCTATCAACTGTGATTTCACCTTCACCACTCAATGCTTTACAGTTAGCACCATCATTTACTGATATTTTAGTTCCAGTTACATCATCACAAATATTCATTAATACATTTTCCATTTCTGCTAATTTGAAACTATTACTGAATTGTGGCAGAACTACTGTTGAGTAATTGTTATCACCAACCATTTGTTGTAATACTTTTAAATAAGTTGATTTACCATTTGAACCATTATCTTCTTCTTTGTTTGTACTGATTAAGAAGAACATCTTTTGGAGGTTATTATCTCTATAAAGAGTATATCCAAGAAGTTCTAATATTCTTGTTCTTATTTCTGGATTATTACAAGAAATTTTATCTAGAAAAGCGTCACTGTCTTCATCATAAGCATTTGGGTTATAATCATAAGGGATTCTGTTTGGTATAAAGAAACTTGGAGAATAATCCATCATTCCATCTGTTAAAATATCATACACACCATTGTTGAATCCAATATATCTTGCTTGTGCTTTCTTCATCATGTTTCTAGTTTTTCTATATACATAATCTTTAACTTCTTTTAGTTGTGCGTTCATAATTCCGTCTAATAAATCAATTATTATTTCTTCAAATCTTTCATCATCACAAGAATAATCATTGGCATCTTTATCATACAAGTACAATTTACCATCAACTTTTATTGTATTGTAATTATCAATTATATAAGTTCCAAGTTTATTGTGTTTGAATTTACCATTATCATCATAGAATACTTTTTCAAGTTCAACTTCAAATGCTTCATCTCTAGTTATTATATCAATTTCACTTTGTTCTATTGGAATATCGAATACATTTTCATTTATGATTTTATAACATTTTCTTATTTCATCATTGGTTAAACCTTTTTTTAATAAAGCTATTATATATGGAAACAATACTGAATTTCTAGTATCGCAATGCTTTAAGTTGGGATTCTTCTTACTTATTAATCTAAACTCGGCAGGAAGTTTTTCCATTTCATCTACTTTCCTTAACCAAACTCTATCTGTTGGAGTTGTATTTTCTTCTGTTATTGTTCTAAGTCTTACTGTTCTATTATTACCTTCTCCACCTATACCATAATCGGTTTCAAGTCCTATTGTGCAGTAGTAATGAGAATCGCAAACTTTTGTTGTACCATCATCTAAGAAATACAAGTGAACTCCTCTAGTTGTCTGTAATATATTGCATTTATAATTCATCTTTGTTACTAATTTCATTGCAATCTTAACATCTTCTTCGTTGTCAAAATCTACTTGAACTACTCCTTCTTTTAATACTCCAAGATAGTTTCCACTTGTAGGTGGAGTTGACAACCAATCTCTTTTCTTAACTTCCTTATTTGGTATTTGTCCTTTGTTACCATGTGATGCTATGAAACCATTAAATATACTAGGTGCAATTATACTTTCTACTGTATTTATCATAATGAACTCCTCTTTAGCAGTTTATAGATTACTGCCAACTTTATTTTGGTTGCTCGATTTAATATTTCCCATTAATCCATTTTTATATTTCACTATTTAATACAAACACCCATTCTTTTGTTACTTTGTATTACTTCAAAATCTTTACACCATTTGTGTATACTTGGTGAGGTATCTCTGAATATAAAGTGACTACATAGAAATTCCCCTAACGCCATACTGTTTTCCCAATCCTCTTGTTCTACAAATATCAACATATCTTGTATACCAGACATTGCAAGAACCCTCCCACCTAAATTCTTAATATTATCTATCGCTTCTTGTTTGGATACTTTTTTTGATTTACTGTCCATTATTATTTTGTTTAATCTCTTTATTTCAATATTTGATTCCTTAATTATGGTAACTGTACATTCCACCATTTCATCACGCATTTCCCTTGTTATTAATTTGTTCATCATAATTAACACTCTCCTTTTTTAATTTCTTCTAATTCAAAATCTTCCATATATGGATTGTTTTCGTTATATTCTTCTTCTACCAATATTACATTGTCATTTAAACCTTCAATGGCAATTTCTTGTGCAATGTGAAACACATAATAACCTAACATAGCTAATAAATAACAATCAGTTTCTCCTATCTCTTTGCTTAGATGTTCAACCCACCATTCATTTTTGCTATCACCATATTGGTCAGTAATAAAGGAGATATCTCGACTAAAATCTTTAATTAACATTTCACTTCCATATTGACCACCATATACAACTAATCTCCCATCACATTCATAAGTCCAATCTTGTATTATTCTCGCTGCACACTTTCTATAATCTACACTACTCATTGTTAAATCATTATCTGTATACTTCATTATTTTGTACCTCCTTTGTTTTCTTTTTCCATTACTCTTGCATCTTCTATAATTGATTGTGAATTTTCGTTCATCCTATTTGTTAATTCTAATAATCTGTCTATGTCCATTTGTGTTATATCTGTTCTAATACTTGCTTTAATTGATTCTAATAGTTTTCTCATATTATTCTACCTCCATGAAACTAGTATCGAATCCAAATTCTTCTAATGTTGGTTTAACTGGTATTCTTAAGATTGCACAAGCCTTGAATAACATAATTATATTTGCCTTATATCTTCCAGTTTCTACCTTGTACAACATATCGCGAGTGTAACCAATCCTTCTTGCCATTGCCTTTGTTGTGATACCTTGTTCTTCTCTCTCTGTTTGCATTATTGATTTTTTCATTAATAAACACTCTCCTCTAAATTTAGTTTGTTCTTATTTACTTTCTTACTGTATGTTTCCCTTTTTTGTAATGGATTATGCCTAGGTCATTAATTATTTAATTCTTTTTTAAGAACTTATTATACTAACCTCATCTAACTACATACTGTCCATTACAACTGGATATTATGCATAGGTAATAAAAAACTTTTAATTCTTTTCATATGCTAAATTTCTATTGGAAATGGTAATATATTATGATTTTTAAGATTAGAAGGGTAAGTTTATAGCACCCAACTTTGGGTGTTGGAAAATGGCTACACACTAGTAATACACTCATACCTCTCTAAAAAAACTTACCCTCTTGTTTAAAAAAACAGGGTAACTTTATTTTCATTAATTCAAAATAGTTTGTAGCAAAATCATTCATACCATGCAAAATTATCATTCATATATTAACCCTTGACAAAATCATAAATGAGTACTATAATGGTAAGTATATATTAGAGGGATAAATAAGGAGGTATTAATTATGGAGAACAAGAAAGAAACCTTTAGAAGGAAAAACAAGCAAATTAAATTCTATCTCACAGAAGATATACAATCTCAATTGAGAATATATTTAAAGACTAATGATAAGAGTTTACAAGAATTAATGGAAACATTTGTTGAATTGATAATATCAAGCTCGGATTATTAAAATTAAAAAGGGGGAATTAATAATGAAAAAAGTAATATTAAGTTTAGTAGTAATTACGGCAATAGGAATGAGTGGGTGTACAAAGCAACCGAAAGTAGAAGTTGTTCCTACAACAAAGGTAGCAGTTACACAGGAGGTTAAAAAAGTTGAAAAGGCTAGAATGATGGATATAGCAGAAATAGGTAAAGGAACTATAAGTATTAGTACACCAAGTGGAAGTAGTGATGAAGGTAATATACCAATACTAATGACAAGTGAAAATGATATAATTACTCAGATTGGATATAATGGAACAGAAGTTGATGGTAGTAAAATATCTTATTTATATGTAGATGGAAAACTAAAATCAAAAGAACAAATATCAGAAAGATGTCAAGGTTCCATTGATTTACAAGATAGTGATTTAAAAGTAGGTAATCATATTATAGAATTTATACAATATGATACAGACAAAGAAGACGGAAAAGTTATTATGTATAAAATATCAAAGTATGAATCTAAAACTATATAATATCTTGTTTATATTGGAGGACTAGGAGACTAGTTCTTTTTTATGTATTTTTATAAATCGAGACTAGTGATACCAACGGTTTCAGAGTCTTGACATTTATAATATTGTACGTGTTGAACAGTTTAAAGTTTTAGGTGTGATAACACTATCATTTATTACAGTGCCTTAGAATGGACGTGAGGTGTTAAAATGTAAAAAAAGAAGCCACCATTTAAGGTGGACAACTTTACAATACTCTTCTTACTCCGTATCTTTTGTTACATTTTCTTGATATTCTTGTTGTTCTTTTTTAATTATTTCACTTGTTTCATCATCAATTATTTGTTTTATTTCTATTAGAATAAGTCTTAGTATGCTTGCTGGGAGTTTTGCACTCACCATTTCCTTTAAA